>Ga0207648_10002444_pt1 | contig 19976 bp, 19 predicted proteins | sample KBSMisM32_FD_184310 | JGI IMG/M metagenome (GOLD analysis project Ga0207648, IMG submission 184310) | Miscanthus rhizosphere microbial communities from Kellogg Biological Station, Michigan, USA - KBS Miscanthus M3-2 (SPAdes) (version 2) | ecosystem: Host-associated > Plants > Roots >...
ATATGAATAATATCTCCGGTACCCGGTGTAGGAAAATCATTGCCGGTCGTATTTTCAAGCACATACATGGCGCCTGATTTGTCAAAGGCTAATCCAACTATCGCACTAAAACCGGTAGCTACTTCATCAATTTGACCATCCGGAGTGATTTTATAAACCGAAGAATTTCCTTTGATTGGAAACGTGTTTAAATTACCGACATAGAAATTACCGTTATGAAACACCAATGCGGTAGGAACAATATGACCGAAGCTGGCGGAAATATCTACCACTCTGCTGATGTTACCATCCGGTGTAATTTTTACCAGTTCACCGTGATTGGGTTCCACAGCGTATAAATTACCACCCAGGCTGATCATGCTATACCATGTGCCATCCGGTTCGAAATCGCCTTCCGCGGGTTGAGCAACTGGATTATTCATTTGCCATTCGCTGAGGTTCGCCAGTATATTCCATGTTTGGTCGGAAGAGACTTTTATAACACCGTTGGGAATACCTGCCACTCCATGTGAACAGCCTGCACCGCCAAGTACTGCATACAGATCATTCCCGATAAACGCTATATCGCCCACACCACTTACCAACGGAGTGGGTGCAGGAGCCGTCTGACTTGATGGAAGACTGTCGGCAATCGTTGTTACCTGGCCATTTACAACGCTAACTATTCTTGCGCCACTGGTACTTCCATAGTAAGGCCCAATTGGTGGCAATACCTGTGTACAATTTCCAATGGTAGAATCTGTGCCACCGGTGCCTCCTTCCGCAATATATAAATGACCATCCGGACCGAATTTCAATCCCCGTGGATTGTTTAATCCGGATGCATAGACGGAAGTAGTGGCGACAAGATCCTGTTGATCACAATTACAAAATGCGGGGAGATCCTTTCTGCAAGATGAAAAAATAAAAACGACAACAGCAAACAAAGCAAGGATAACACGTTCACTTTTTCTCATAATTACCTCCTTTTATTTTTAGTAGATAAGAGACTTGACAGTTACTTTAGTCGCTAATAAACGGTGGTAATAGTATTCGATGTTAAAGTTAAAAAGCAATCGTTGTGGAATCTGTCGATACGGAATATTAATTTATCAACACGCAACCGGTCATCGTAGATTCGGGCATAATTTTCCCCTAACCGTTAGCGCCGGCAAAAACTCCGAATGATGTTTTCATTCATCTTAACCATGATGTTTCCAAATTCTCGCCGGAAGAATTTGAAGGAGAAAGCAGCAGGCTGAATGATGAATTTATATGCCGCTCAGGAGATTCGCATTATTCAAAAAACAAAGTGATTGAATTTGTCCCGGATAAAAAAGTCGTTTGGCTTGTAACGGAGAGTGTACGTAAAACGGATAATTATGAATGGACAGGAACAAAAATGATTTTTGAATTGACATCCAAAGGCAATAATACCTTACTTAAATAAATTTTGGATTATGAAATATAATACATCCCGATAAATAAATCGTTGTAAAATATTCAACCATGAAGCTTGCGATCCAGGCAATTTTATTTTTATTGATAATATTTCATGTGCATGCACGACAGTCGCAAGAAGTCACTGCTAAATCCGGACTTCGATACATCATTTTAAAATAGGGTAGTGCGGTTAATTGCTCCGCCTGCTTTAAGTAAACGCAGGCAATAGCAAGCTAACTTATCCAAAGATTCCACATTACTTTATAAAGTGGAATTGGTAGAAAACCTGAAATGATAACGACACTGCTGCTCCGGATAATTTTTTAACCATTCCACGATAAACTGCATTCATTTAAATGCAATGATAAGCTCCGGTTGCAATAAGCTGTGTGCGCTGGTTATGCATTGGTGCGTGCGAGGTTAAGCTCTTTGTGTTCCGGATGGTTTTTCACTCTCGCTGCCAGGCGGCGAATCCTGTCTTTTGGGAATACAAAAACCAAAAACATTATCCCGAATAAAAATAGACTAACAGGCACGCTGATAAATGAAATAATAAAAATGGAGCCTGAAAAAAGAGAAGCAAAAATATAAAGCCTGGTTGCCGCTTTAATTGTTGCTGTTGATCCGGTTGTCGTCAAACCATTTTTAACGGAATATACCCACATACATGTCATTGCTGTGCCCATGAGAAAGAAGTTGCAGCCATAAATAGAGATCGTGGTTTGCTGATGTACCGTGCCTATGTATTTTGACAATAACGCCGTTGCAAATGGAGTAAATGATACGACCAGCAATTTAAATCCATTTAACAAAAGCAGAACATCGTCTTTCCTGGATATATATTCAAACATGTAATGATGATTAATCCAGCACACAAGCAATGTAAAAAAACCTATCAGAAAAGCTAAATAAGTTTCCCATTTACTCAACAGCGCCTGTGATAATGCTTCATTTTCTTTTACAACCGGAACATGGATATCTAATACTAATAACGTGATTGCGATGGCAAAAACGCCATCGCTGAATGCCTCAATACGGGAGGTACCTTCAGAGGCAACTTTGGATTTCAGTCGCATGATTTAGGGGTTTCCGTAAAGTTAAAAAAAAAATTGCAACGTTATTGTGTAATTCCTTTAATGATCTTTTCCAACGGAAGCGTTGCGGATAATTCTTCATACTCATCCGATATGGCTAAGCCGTAAACATCAAATCAATCTTTATAACAGCACTTCTATTCAGATTTACCGAAACAATTGGCTATTAACCGGCAATTGAGCAATTTCAGCCGCTTTTCAATTTTCATTTGTTCAATTCTTAATTTTTTTTGTGGTATTCAAAAAAGTAAAAAGAATAAAAATGAAAGAGATTGAATTTGATCAAACGAAAAACACATTTTCGATGACATGCCGGGTTAAAGCCCACATTCATACAACTCCTGAATTTATATGGGCGCTTTTGACCGATGCGAAAGAGTTTTCCCGCTGGAACTCAACAGTGACCTGGATTGATGGTGATATCCGCGAAGGTGAGCGGATACAAATTCATGTTCCCGGAACGAATCGAACGTTCAAGCCAAAGGTTTCAGAGTTTGAGATAAACAGGAATATGACATGGAGCGATGGTTTTGTTCCGGTGTTTAAAGGAACACGCAGCTTCACATTAAAACAATGTGGAGCCGATTTGACAGAATTTGTAATGGAAGAGCGATTTGAAGGATTAGTATTTGCGATTGTCAAGAACCGGCTTCCCGATTTCAAAACGATATTTGAACGTTATGCCCTCGATTTGAAGAATGAAGCTGAGCGGCTTTATGATAGTATCAGTGTAGCTACAGTGTAATAAATTCATTCATGACCACTAAAAACAAAAATATAAAAAGCTGATCTTTGCCCCCGTTAAAATAGAACAAAAGAAAACACTATGGATTCGTTATCAAACATTATCAGGCAATTCAAACTTATTAACAATTGGTATTTATCTGCTTTGGAAAATATAAAAGATGAAGATGGCAGTAAAGTGATTCCCGGTCACACCAATAGCATGGAATGGATTGCCGGGCATTTAGTCACGGGCCGTTATCGAAATCTCGTTCGCCTGGGATTGCAGATAGATCCCTATACCCATTTGGAAAAATTTATTAATCAGACCTTACCACCGCCAAATGCTATCGCCTTTGACAGCAGTATAAAATACCCACTTTTATCAGAGTCGAGGGAGCAATGGATAAACTATTCGATCGCGTTACTCGACCGGTTAAATGGTTTAGACGAAAAAACACTGACGGCTGAAATACCTTTTGCCGTTCCGATCGGTGGAAATACTATCGAAGACTCCGAGCTGTTCGCTATCATGCATGAAACATATCATATCGGCCAGATGAGCCTAATAAGAAAATCGCTTGGCTATAATGCGATGCAGCTTTTCCGCAGAGGATAATTAATCCTCTTTCTGTCGATATAAAACCAATATCTATCGATTAAAAAAGAGAACTTAATAATAGTATTGAATCAACAACGTTTTGAAATATTACCTGGAAGGATTCATTTAATTGTTGCCATTAACGGGTAAATTTTGCCTCAAAAATTACACGGTTAAGCAGACAATTGATTCTTCTCAAAAAATCGAATTATCCCCACAAATGGGGAAAAACGAATTAGTGCAATTATGTCTTCCATTACCCAGGTTACTATGTTTGCATTTGGCATAAATAATCTTGTGACAATCAGTGTAAACGATTAACCTGCTCGTTCAAATTTGCAATGCTGTAACAAAGAAGCGTATTTTGAATCGACGGTGTTTTTGCGTAGGAGGCTTTAGTCATTTTTTGATTACAAAACCCTGTAGTTTATACAATATTGGAACCTTTTTTGAGTTAGTAAACCGATACCAAATCGATCTTCTAAAAAATCTTGTTCGAACCATGATCCGTATTCTGTGTCTTGCCGACAATACTGCACTTCACGTTAAAAATCTACGAAAATGAAAACTATTAAACAACTGCTATTCCTCTTAGGAATAGGACTGACATTGATTGCCTGTAAAAAAGAATCTTCGTCACCATTTAGTGAAACCGCTTATTCGAATCTGAGCGCCTACGACCATAATGGTAAACCAACTTCGGGACTTATGCACGATGTAATTTCCGACTCGCTATTGGCATTTATCGACAGCCTGTTGCCCGAATCACAAAACCTGACGGTCACTCATCCCGAGCTTTTCTCCAGCTCAGCAATAGCGGATGTAGCTGTTTCACAAACCTCCGACGTCTATGTAACGTTTGTTAAACAAGGTGGGATCTGGAACAATGCGCTTGCTTATTATACTTACCCCACTACACAACCGCCGGCCAGCGCTAAGGATATAAAAAATATCGTTTACTTTTTTCCAAACGTCGGCCATCTCAGTACATTGACTCCGGGCGATAAAGTAAAAATCGGAACTTTTACTGCCGGAACTTCAATTGGTTTTGTACTGATGCCAAATGCATGGGACAGCACAAATGCTACGCTTAACAATGATGTTACACATTTCTGCACCAATGATGTTTTAAATCCTGAATCAGATGTTACAAAAAGAAAGCATGCTGTAATCATCAACTATACACCTGAAAATAAAGTGCTCGTAGGTTTTGAGGATTGGAACAGGATGGAAGCTCAGTGCGACAATGATTTCAACGATGTGCTATTTTATTGCACCATCTTACATTCTTAATTATTTTATTGAAACAAGAATACAGGGCCCTTTCAACAGGGCTCTTTTTTTTGCCGGTACTAGTCGACGATGATCGTTGCTATGCCACAGTAACTGTAGCCAATACTTACATTCTGTTTTGAAAAATGTGCTGTGCTAAAAAGAATGATGCTTTATAGTGGCTTAGAGCCTGGTGCCGGATTGGTTCATTGTATTCGTTTCACCCTTTTTCATGAATTCAGGTGCGCTGTTTGCAATGCGGCTCGAGAAATTGAATGTAATTGTCGTTTCCCTGTTTTCATAATTGCTCACGTCGAGAGAGCCGTTTAATTCTTTTGATAAAATCTGAAGATGCTGAAAGCCGTGGAGGATTCGATAACTATCAGCCTTGCTGCTGCATTGTACGCTGACTGCGGCCCGTTCATTATAGCAGGCGGCCGTAACAAGGATGGGAGTATCATGACTGCAACGGGCCACGATATAAAAAAGACTTCCCAATAGCGTACCCAACGATTCTGCATGGGTATTCACATACAGGCCATGACCCGCTGCGTTTATAAAATAACATTTCTGTTTAGTGGCTACAGGATTATAAAAGACAAGCAGGCGGTTGATCAGTTGCTGTAAATTGATGGTAGTGGAGGCAGGGTGGCATCTCATTCAACAAAGTAACAATTCCCTTTTTCTTACAGCAATAGAAAACAATACATTTCGGGTGTAGATTTTCCGTTACAGAAAAACACTCAGTCCATCGTAAAAGTCAGTAAGTGAAAATAAGTACAGTATTGATATTAAACTTCCTTTGTCACTTATTTTAACCACAATAAAATGATCGATATGAAAAACGTGATGACCACCTGATAGTCAGCATCACACGGTTCGTCGCATTTCAAGTATATGAGGTTTAAATCCTGCTTTTTCGTATGCTCTTTTTGCCATACCGTTCTCTGCATAAACTTCCAATCGTATTTCTGAAACATTCTGTGAACGCGACCAGCTCATTAATTCGTCAAGTATCATTTTATTCAATCCCTTACCGCGAAAAGCCGGTAGTACAAACATAAACCCAAGATGGCTGTATCGCTCGTGTTTCAGGTAATCCTGTGCGTTCCTTATTTGCGCAAAACCTGAAGCAAGAATTTGTCCATTATCATCTGCAACCAGCAGAATGGAATCTTCTGCATTTATAAATTTGCTGAGATCATAATAATGGATTACACCTGCCTTTAACGTGCTGTCAAAAGGCCGTTCGGTTTCAACAATACCTTGTTCAAATTGCCCGAGCTGTTTGAGATCTTTTACAGTTGCTTTTCTGATAGTCACCATTTCTGATAATTCAATAGATTTTTTATTATAAAAACGTGCATCGAAGGTAATCTATAGATGCAATCGTAGTAAGCTGGCAGGCGTCTTTTTATAACTATGCAGTTGCGGTCTATAATATATTAATTTGCTTAGTGCTTCTTCTATAAATTTGCACATCGTCACAAACTATTCAACAAGTCAGCATTAACAAATTATTTTTTAACAATGAAAACAAAACATGTCCTTTTGTTTCTGCTTATAATGTGCTCCGGTTGTTTTTCTTTTTCACAATCAAAAGAACTGTATGAAATTGTAAGAAGATTAGATAGCACGTTCTTTCGTGCATATAACACGTGCGATCTCGAAACGCAGGCGAGGTTTTACTCAGATAGTATTGAATTTTTTCACGACCAGGGTGGGTTTATAAACTCCAAACAAGCAATACTCGATGGTACCAGGAAAAATATTTGCGGTAAAGTAACAAGGGAGCTTGTTGAAAACAGCCTGGAAGTTTATCCAATAAAGAATTATGGAGCAATTGAAATGGGGCAGCACAAATTTCATAATAGCGCCGAAAAAGATGCAGTGCCGCATGCAAGCAAATTCATCATTATCTGGCAAAATAAAAACGATAAGTGGATAATTGAGAAAGTCGTCAGTTTGCATTGAGACGAATAGAATTATTTTACCTGTATCCACTTTTTACCATTCCATTCCCACAAATCGCCGAAAAAATTTTTCCGGTCGCTGCCCCCAAATAATAGTGTACGGTGCAAAGCTTTATCATATATCATAGAGTGGCCCACTCTTGCCGACGGCCCCTGCAAAAAAGCAGCGTACCATTTTCTACCATCGAATATCCACGTTTTACCACGGTTATCAGTGCTATCATCGCCATCAAACAGTACAATACCATTTTTATTAAAAGAAGCCAATGCCTGCAGACTGGCTGACGAAGTCATCACAGTATAGGGAATTCTGTTCCACCCATGACCCGACCACTCCCACATTTCGTTCAGCGTGTGTTTCGGATCTGTGGTAAGTGGGGCAGAGGCCAGCGTGATCATAATTACTTTTTGCCTTTGCTCATCGTAAAACATACCATGCGGCAGACAATTGGTGGGACCGGCTTTGTCCTTTTGCGTCCATTGCTTGCCGTTATAAACCCAGGTATCGGAAAGCAAACCTGAATTACCCACTCCGCCAAACAAAACGATAGTCTGGTTTACCCGGTCATATGCCGCCATCGGGTGATTCCTGGGTGAAGGACCGGGGATATGTACTTGTTTCCATTGATGCCCGTCCCATTCCCATGTTTCATCCATTAACGGCAGGTCGCCCGAACCGCCGAAGAGTACTGCACATCGCCGGCCTGCATCGTAAGTAAATGCCGCTTTGAACCTTGCAGGCAATCCTTGGTCACCAAGCTTTATCCATTTTTTATTCTTTAATGCCCACAGGTCACTGAAGACAGTATCTTTTGCAGCTCCCCCATATAACAATACCTGTTTATTTTCTTCATCATAGGCGACTTGGCTGATCCACCTTGCTTCCGGCTGCTGTGCAATTGCCGGAAGTGATACCAGTAATAACAATAAGAATCGCATATTTATGTTCTGATTTAATTGATCAAAAAATATGCAGGATTGAACACGTTGCCTACTGAACCGATAAATCCGGAACTACAGGAAGATAATTATGCGCTTTTTAAACTTTTCGATTGATTTTAATAATCATCCCGGGCATTCCACATCGGGGCAAATGCGACTTGTCGGAATGCATTAGCCGCATTTTCAGCAAACGCCTGGAAAAGTACAAGTGTAGTTTATCATGCCGTAACACTATCCAATTCTTTATTCCGTTCCTTTTTCTCAATAAACACAGTTGATGCCTCCCACGCGAGCCCGAGCATAACAACCGTATTTGCAGTTTTCAATAAGTGAAAGGAATACAAAGGCGCAGCAACAAAAACAAGTGCACCTGTGATCAAAATTGCTGCAGCAACGCGTGAATGCGAAGAAGACTTCCATACGTTGATACCCAGCCAGGTTAATCCTGTGCATTGCAGCAATAAACTCAGTGCCCAGAACATAGCAAAACGTGGAAAAGGAGGTATGTCTGAATAAATGAGTTCGCGGGTGCCCGAATTATGCGTTACCAATACGGGCAAAACAAAGTAAAGTGCCAACGTTCCAAGATGAAAAGCGATTATTCCCACAAAACTTAACCCGGATGCTATGAATGCACTCTTGCCGCTCCGCTTTATATACTTATAGAAAATTCCCGGCAATCCGCAAAGAAGAAACAATGAACCTGCGGCTACAAGCACACTTGAAACAAAGCCTTGCGTGCTGGCAAAATTATCGATCAGTTCTTTTTCAATATCTGTGCGAAGCCAATAACCAGTACATAATAAAGAAGCACCGATGATGGTGCACGCTGCACTCCATTGCAGAAAAGTTTTCTGTTGCATGATGAATAAGGTTGTTTTTATAAAAGCAAAGAAAAGCCGCAAGACAATATATGCAAATGCAAGAAAGGATCAACTGAGAGAGTGACAGGTTGTATTGACAAAATCAATGTTCAAAACGGCCAGGTGATTAAATCGGACATTAATCCGTACCTCTTTAAAATTAATTACAACCCGGACATTATTGACTTTTAATAGAATTTTTATAAAGCAGCGCCGACACTAATCCAACTTCGTATAATCATACTTTGCCGACTTGCCGTTTTTACGATCAATGCATCAGTACAGGGTATGCAGCAGTTTGTTTTACAAAGGCATTTCATGTAATACCTTGCTATGCCGGCGAGTAAACCGGTCAATTGACAACTACTCCTGTTTGTAATCGGGCCATCGGATACAATTCTAACTTTCGTAACTTTAAAAGTACAATCTAACTGTTATGCCAGAAACCAGCGCGACAATACTGATCCCGGATATCAGTGGCTTTACTGAATTCATGACAACTACCGAGCTTGAGCATAGCTCTCATGCTATTAACTTTCTTATTGATGCTATTGTAAAAGCTGTTGAAGAAGAATATGAAGTGTCGGAAATAGAGGGCGATGCTGTGCTCCTGATAAAAAAAGGACCCGCGCCTTCAAAAAAAGAAATTGTAGATACCTGCCTGCGAATATTCAATTCGTTCCATTTTCAACGTAAATGGATGCAGCAACATACCATTTGTCCTTGCGGTGCCTGCCAGGCTATCATTAATCTCACTTTAAAGTTTGTCGCGCATCATGGCCCTGTGGCCGAAATAAAAGTCGGACGGTTTGTAAAACAATCAGGCACTGAAATGATCGTCGCACATCGGTTGCTTAAGAACAGCATCAACAATAATGAATATTTATTGATGACCGAAAAACTTTCACAACAGGCTGCTGATGCCGACGTGCCCGTCGAAATCGAATGGTCAAGTTCATCGGAAGAATATGCCTCTATCGGTAAAGTAGACTACCGGTTTGCACTTCTGAATGAAGTCAGGAAAAGAGTGCCGGAACCTCCGGAACCGCAAAGGACTTACCGAACAGATAACACTTCTTATTTTGAATTACCCATCGACATGAATTATTTCGATGCATATATGACACTGACGGATTTTCCTGGCAGGGTCGAATGGGTACCCGGGCTGCTTAAAGTAGAGCAGGAATTTCCCATGGGATTTATCGGAAGCGTACATCGCTGTACATTCCAAAATTATCACGCGGTTATTTCACCTGTACGAATGACGCCGTCTGCGGAAGGAGTGATGTATGCCGAACGTTGCGAAATAGAAGAGTACAACCTGACAGTTGTGTATGAATATGTATTTAAAAAAATAAATCAAAACGCCTTTAGTTTTGGATGCCGTTTTCTAAATGGAGGCGAGTATCCAATCGCTGAAGAAATGAATGCTTCTCTTTTTGATGATATGAAACAATTGGCTGAACGATTCAAAGAAATTTGTGAGAAAAAGGAAAATATAAAACCTGTCAATAATTAAAGACAACGTTTTAGCGCGAACATCATTTATCGGTTTTTCCCTGTATCAATTCAATTAAAAATCTTTCTACATTGCATCGGGATTTATACCGCCGGCCTTAATCATCACGGAACTCTGTATGTCACCAACGGTTTGGTTATTTGTCTGTTTTATCATAAGCAACCTGATATGAGTACCGAAAGCAACACTTCTGAATCTTTAAAAAAAATTTATTCCCCGATTTTCGAATTGCCGTTGATTAATGAAATAGAAGAAAAATCGATGCTTTTTACGGCCAGTGCCGGTCAGCAACTCATCAGTATGGGACAAACGATCAAGATGGTACCCATGGTTGTAAGTGGTACGCTCAAGGTAAGTCGTATTAATGATGAAGGGCAGGAGTTGTTACTTTATTATGTGCGATCGGGTGAAGGCTGTGCCATGACTTTTTCCTGCGGTATGATGTCGCAGCCAAGCCTGGTTAAAGGTGCAGCGGAAGAAGACCTGACGATGATTTTGGTTCCGGTTACCGCGATGGATGAATGGATGGCAAAATATCCTTCGTGGAAAAAATTTGTCTTATCAACTATTGTAAACGAATTTATAGATGTGATCAAAAGCGTGGATGAAGTCACGTTCAAAAAAATGGACGAACGTCTTGTAAATTATCTCAAGGAAAAATCAAGAATAAGTGGTTCTTCATTAATCAATCTTACGCATCAGCAGATAGGCGAGGAGCTGGGCACCAACCGCGTAGTTATATCACGCCTGCTGAAAAAACTGGAAAGCGAAAAACGGTTGCTTCTTTATCGTAATCAAATCAAACTGTTGAAGGATTTGTAACTTTTGTTACAGAGTAATGTAACATTGTTACCCTTTTTTACTCTCTTCCTTTCGCATATTTGTGTGGTAAAAACAATTTCGTTGAAACATCCCGATAGATTATCAGGATGAAGTAGGCACTCACTTATCAACATTATTACTATGCAAAAGTATATCATCGAAAGAGAGATTCCCGGTGCGGGAAAATTTTCAGCTGAGCACCTGAAAGAAATTTCGCAGGCCTCCTGCGGAGTATTGTCAAATATGGGCACAGGCATTCAATGGGTTCACAGTTATGTGGCCGGCGACAAGATTTATTGCATATACAATGCGCAGAATGAAGATTTAATCAGGGAACATGCTACCAAAGGACATTTCCCGGTAAATGCAGTCACGGTGGTTTCGGCGATGATTGATCCGGTAACGGGAGGATAAAATGATCAGCTCTTTTATTTCGTGTGCATGGATGCATGCACACGATTTTATTTTTTCTTATTTATTTTTCTCAGGTGCGGATTGTGCCATCTCGCGTAATGAGAGCCATCCTGTCGGGCTGTTCTTATCTTTTACATAGACCACCATCGAGCGTCCTCTTGATATTACCGGTTCACCTCCATTTTTAGGAGTTGTCTTGATTGAAAAAATACAGGTTTGGATCGCCGTTTCCCCATTGAAGACAGTACTCTCAACAATGTTTTCTACAAACTCAACGGTTGAATTTTTAAACCATTCCTCAGCTCCTTTTTGCACGGCATCGCGTCCTTTAACAACATTGTTGCCGCCGAAATATTTTACGACGTCCGGATGATGCAGCCTCGCCACCATTGCCGCATCTCCCTTGGCGAATGCCTCACCGAGTGCTGCAATCTCTTTATTGAGCGATTTCATTTCTTCTTCGGTACCGTTTGAAGTTTGGGCATTCAAATCAGCGGTTAAAAAGGCAACAGAGAGCAGTAATAATATCAATTTCATAATTGCGTGTTTATAGTTCAGGGGTTAAATCTATAAGTTCCGCGGTTATTAGCAGCGACTGATTGATCAGTGACTGAAAAATATTGCCAAATGGCGTCAACACGTATATGAAACGTATCGGGATTACGAAGGATTGGCAAAAATAAATTTAATCAGGTATCCTTATTTTGATTGCCTGTTTAGGAACATTGTTATTTAAAAAACCTTAACCTTGCATTTCCAAATCATCACGCAAATGAGATTCAATCATTTAATTGCAGCTTGTTTAATAAGTATTGTCCTCTCCATTTCAGTGAATGCCCAACAACCCTGTACAATTAAAATAAATGCAGGGAAGTCTATTGCCAAAATTCAACCCACTATGTGGGGGATTTTTTTCGAAGACATTAATATGGGTGCAGACGGCGGAATTTATGCAGAGTTGGTCATGAATCGATCATTTGAGTTCAGTAATCCATTAACCGGATGGACAGTACAGCCCAAAGAGCGCACATCACCGTTTCAAAAACAATTTGCTGAGGGAACAGTACGGGTATTAAACAGGCAGGAAGCCAATAAAGCAAACCCGCGATTTGTACGGATAACTGCCGATCACGCAACGAAGGGCAGCCTGGGTTTAACCAACGAAGGTTTTCACGGTATGGGTATAAAAAAAGATCTGCAATACAATTTCTCGCTGCTATACCGGCAGGCAGCACCGGGAATAAAAATGTATGTTGAATTAGTTGACTCAACCGGAAAAAGTATCGGTAATACTTTAGTGACACCTGCAGAAACCGGAACAGATTGGCATAAACAATCTGTAAACTTTATTGCATCCTCAACTGAATCTAAAGCTAAACTGAACATATGGTTTGAAGGAAGTGGCACAATAGACCTGGATTTTATTTCTTTATTTCCTGCAGATACCTGGAAAACAAGACCCGGCGGCATGAGGTCCGATCTTGTGCAACTACTCGCCGATTTAAAACCCGGCTTTATCCGTTTTCCCGGCGGCTGTATTGTGGAAGGTCGTGATCTTTCAAACCGTTACCAATGGAAGAATACGATTGGCCCGCTTGATCAAAGGCAGTTGATCATCAACCGCTGGAACACAGAATTTGCTCACCGCCCGGCACCTGATTATTTTCAAACCTTTGGTTTGGGTTTTTATGAATATTTCCAGTTGGCAGAAGATATAGGAGCCGAGCCTTTACCAATATTAAACTGCGGAATGGCCTGCCAATTTAATACCAGTGAGATGGTGCCCATGGAACAACTGGATCCATATGTGCAGGATGCGCTGGACCTGGTTGAGTTTGCTAACGGAGATGCAAACACGAAATGGGGTGCGGTCCGTACAAAACTCGGACACCCGGCAAGTTTTCATTTAAAGATGATAGGTGTGGGCAATGAAAACTGGGGACCTCAATATGTGGAGCGATTAAAAATATTTCAACAGGCACTTAAAGCGAAATATCCTGACATAAAAATTATTGCGAGCAATGGTGCTGAATTTGAAGGCGAACGTTTCGCTTACCTGCATGACGAATTCAAAAAGATAAAACCCGATTTTGTCGACGAACATTATTATAATACTCCCGAATGGTTCTTAAATAATGCGTCCCGGTATGACAATTACGACCGCAACGGTTCTAAGATATTTGCTGGTGAATATGCCGCGCAAAGCGATAGAGTGGTCAGTGTTAAAAATAAAAACAACCTTCGCACAGCCATTTCTGAAGCCGCTTTTTTAACAGGCCTGGAACGCAATGCAGACCTCGTTCATATGGCTTCTTATGCACCCCTTTTTGCAAGGGTGGATGGCTGGCAATGGACGCCCGACCTGATCTGGTTTGACAATTTGCATAGCTATGGCACACCTAATTATTATGTACAAAAACTTTTTTCAACAAACAGGGGCACAAATGTTGTAACGGCATTAAGCAATGGAAAACCATTGGCGGGACAAGATAGTTTGTATATTTCTGCCGTGACTGATAGTAACACACATGAATTGATTGTAAAAATGGTGAATAGTTCATTTCAGCAAAAACAAATTTGTTTTGATATAGAAGGTGTAAAGAAATTATCAAATTCGGCTTCCGTTACTGTACTCACCGGGCAATCGCCGGAAGAAGAAAACAGTATTAATTCACCGCTTTCGGTAAAGCCGGTAACAGAATCGATTGCTGTGAAAGGAAAGAAAGTTAATCTTACATTAAAAGCAAATTCGCTGACAGTGGTCCACCTTCTTCTGAAATAAAGGATTAGAATTATGAGCTGATTATAAACGTTAGATAAAAATCCTTCAAATAATTTGAAATTATTTAGAAAAATCCGTTTTGTTTTATATCTTGTACACGTTTCCTTCCTTGAAGATTTTTTTTATCCTGTAAAATTGAATTATTGTTTCAGAAATCTTAAGGATTCGTCATGTCTGTAGCGTCATACTCAATAAAGGAAAAGGAAATCACCACACAGCAACTGGTTTATCTTATTACCGGGTATATCGCCGGAATATTAAACCATACCGAAATTGGCAAACTGGAAAGATGGCTATTGCAAAGCATCCATAACCAACTGCTTTTTGCAGAATTGTTACTTCCTTACAATATCAGGAATGCAATGAGACCGCACTAATGTTTAGTAATTTCCCTTTCTAATCTTTTAATTATTTCGGGGAAATTAATTCACACTGTAATCTGATGGGAATAGCCGGCTATTTTCCCGGAGCGAAAATTGGTTCCAGGGCACGCACATTCCATGTATTGCAATGTAAACACCCGGCGGCATGCTTTGGACAAACGCTAATGCACAACCGATGTTGAATGCATTGTCAGGATTCGACAGGCTATGATTAAGAAAGGCCTGGCATAGCACCACGGTTTTATCCACTACTTTTTCCGCAAGTACTTTTGCTGTCTCCGTCAGCGTGGATGCTTCATGCAGAATTATTATTTTCTGCTCATCGGCGCGGTTGCAGGCAATAGACATCAGCTCGCGTTCATGGTGTGTCAGTTCCAGGATACCTGTCGACGCCAGTTTAGTAATTTTTACACCGTTAATCTTTGCGCTCTTCTCCAGTAACTGCAGCACGGGATTTCTGTTTATACCTGGTTTATGTTTCATGTCATTATGATCGCCGGTTGGCGTTTCATCTTTGGTGAAAATCCGGATGGACATAGTGAGAAATTGTTTTTGTTTACAGATTAAAAAACCATACCAGTAAGTTCCTTGCCCTTTGTCATATTGTTTGGCAGCGGTATGTTGAATTTTATTTGCTTTTTATCATGAAACATACCGGGCACGAACGACATGAAAAGAGAAGTAACAATAGAAATTCTCAATTGTTTTTAGTTTTTATAAATAGCCTGATAAATGTGAAGATTCTTAACTTATTATTTTATTCTTTCTATTTTATCACCTGAAGTATGCGAGGCAATGGCTTTCCAGGTACCATTTCTTTTAATAAAAACATTGGAAGATTGATAGATTAAATTGTAGTCCCCGTCATTGTCTTTCCGGTGAATAGTACCGGTTCCAGAAACAATGGCAGAACCGTTTTCAAATATTTCAAGCCGTTTGATCTCGAACCGGAATGAGATATAATCGGGTTTATGTGTCCTGATATATTGTAGCTGTTCCTTTTTGTTCGAATAATTTCCTTCCGAACCGATCATTTTAAATTCGTCTGCCAGTATTCGGTCGAGCAATAGGGTATCCTGCTCCCGGTAAGCCTTAGGCCAATCTACTTCTTTAATATGCCGCAGTGTGGCCTCGTCGTTTTGCTGACAGGATCCATCGATGCCAAATAAGCAGCAGCCTATCAAAAGGCACAATAAATACTTCATATGGTTATTGCTAAAGTTGTTTTTCGTCGGGTGACCTTAATTTTAACTCCTTCCCACAAACGCTTTTCGCAATAGCGCCATCAATAGTGTAAAAAGAGCCGAGCCGATAATTGCCCATAACACGGGGAAAGCTTTACCATCGATGGTAATTTCAAAAAGCCGGGGCAATCCCATTTTACCGGCAAGCCATAAACCAATATAGGCACCGATAAAACCCACGATAATGGATATCAGGCAACCGCCTAAACTGTAGCCCGCTAACGATTGACCGAGCCCGCCGCAAATAGCGGCGATAAGCAGCAGAACAAAGAATCCGAGTATGGTCATAACTTTAAATTTTATTAAATGTAGAGATTTATTTACTAGTTACCTTACTGCTTCGTGGTGGATTAGGCGGAATTTCGCCGTATTCTTAAAAAATCCCTGTTTCAATCAGGCAGTTCGTTGCCAGCCCGAACACATTGATAACTATTAAGCCCGCAACATCATTACAAACTACAGGAATTTACAGCATCAGCCGCAACCCCATGTATGTCGGATTGATGAACTTATATATCGGCTTGTCGTTCATTATCGGCAATTGGTGGAATTTTATTTTATTCCCGGCACTTATTCTATTTATTCAAATCATTGTTATACGTAAAGAAGAGAAATACCTCGAACGCGAATTTGGTACGTTGTTTTTGCAGTATAAACAAAAAGTAAGACGGTGGATTTAAACTTAACATATATATTAAGCAATAAAACGGAAAAATGTATCTTGAGCGGGCAATTAAAACTCAATCCGCCTGTAACGAACTATTTCCATGAAATTTTATTTATCCTTTTTGTTACTATTGCCGGTTTATTTATTCAGTCAAAATACAGCTCCGGATTCTGCACATTCATCATTAAACAAAATTGCTGAAAATTATGTACGGCTCGGGTTAGCTATCGGCCAGTATGATGGCGATTTTGTGGATGCATACTATGGTCCAGATTCTTTAAAACCAATCGGCATAAAGAAAGATACGTTTCCAAAAGATAGCTTTTTAACTACGGCAAATCAATTGATCAATCAACTTCGCCCTTTTGTACCTGGAAAAAATATAACGGTCAGCAACAGGGCAAAATGGTTGACCAAACAATTAATTGCATTTACCCGCCGCATAAAATGGTTTGCAGGAGAAAGATCAAGCTTTGACAGGGAAGCAAAGGAACTTTTTGATGCAGAGCCGCCCCACTACAACGAAGAACACTTTAAAAAGCTGCTGAAAGAACTGGATAATCTTTTGCCGGGAGCAGGTTCTTTAAATGAACGCTTCCAGGCGCTGGCCAATCATTTCATTATCCCAAACGAAAAATTAGATACCGTATTAAAAACAGCAATTGCTGAAAGCCAGCGAAGAACGAAACAACACTATGCGTTGCCGTCAAATGAAAACTTTCGGTTGGAATACGTAAATAATAAGTCGTGGACAGGCTATAACTGGTACAAGGGAAATTTTCAAAGCCTGATACAATATAATACTGATGCCGTTTCATTTGCAGACAGGGCTATTGATATCGCGGCTCACGAAGGTTACCCCGGTCATCATGTATATAATAGTATGCTGGAAAAAAATATTTATCGTGACAGGGGATGGATTGAAATTTCGTTATATCCCTTGTTCAGCCCCCAATCATTAATTGCAGAAGGCAGCGCTAATTATGGAATTGACGTTGCTTTTCCCGGACCAGACAGGATAAATTTTGTCAGAAATGTGCTGCTTCCCCTTGCGGGTCTGGATACGAATGGTGTTGCCAAATACTTCACTGCTTTAGCGATCAGAAGTAAGTTGCAGGATGTAACTACCGAAATAACCAGAGGGTTAATAAATGGAACGATGACCGATACGGAAGCGCTTCGCTGGCTGATGGAATACCGGCTGATGAATGAAAAGGATGCCGGCCGTTCGCTTGCCTTCAGTAAAAAATATCACAGCTACGTGATCAATTACAATTATGGACAGTCGCTTGTAAAAAATTATATTGAAAGCCGTGGAGGCACAACGAAAAATTCTTCAAAACGGTGGGAGCGGTTTCAATGGCTTTTATCGAATGAGTTGACGGCTTCGCGTTTGATCGGGCAAAAGGGGAAATGATCCCGTAATCAGTGCGATTATATAAAAAGCAGGTAAATACATACCTGGTTGATCCGATTGCGGCTGTGATATGTTTGTTGCAACGAAAAGCTTCTGAAGGTATAAACAGTCGTCTTTAATTTCACCCAATTACCATTCTGAGCGTTTACCGGAATCCACAATTCCGCCAGAATTCCGCTCCGGTTCCGCCTGTTCACAATTCCGGAAAAGATATTTACCTGCAAATGCTGCCAGGCATTTAATCGTGTATTTATCATTTTTCAAAAACAGGAACCATGAAACTCCCGATGTTAATGCTGCTCATTACAATTTCACGAACAGCCTTTTCTCAAAACATTACCGGTGTAATAAGAGACAATGAGCATAAGCCATTGCCTGCGGCCACAGTGGTACTTCAACGAATAAAAGACTCATCTCTTTCCAAAATTGCAGTTACCGGTTCTTCGGGTAAATACGAATTCAGGTTGGTTGATACCGGCGGTTATTTTTTATTGGTTACCCATACTGGATACACTTCGCAAAAAACATCGCCTTTTGAAGTAAAGGATAATGGGTCAACCAGCATTCATGATTTTGTTCTTGAAAAAGCTGTTGGCAATCTGCAAAACGTGACAGTTACGTCAAAGAAGCCCATGGTGGAAGTAAAAGCAGATAAAATGATACTCAATGTGGAAGGAACAATCAACGCCGTAGGTACAGATGTACTGGAGCTGTTGCGCAAATCACCGGGCGTAACGGTGGACCGCGATGATAATCTCAGTCTTGCAGGAAAGAATGGGGTACAGGTGTATATAGACGGGCATCCTTCACCCTTAACAGGAAAAGACCTTGCTGACTATTTGAAATCGTTGTCTTCTGCAATGATCGAGTCGATTGAGATCATTACTAATCCATCGGCACGGTTTGATGCAGCGGGTAATGCAGGCATTATCAATATCCGGTTGAAAAAGAATAAAGCTGCAGGAACGAATGGCTCGCTGAATGCAGGATATAGCGTTGGCACTTATTCTAAATACAATGGTGGTTTTTCATTGAATCATCGCAACGGCAGTGTAAATCTTTTCGGAAACTATAATTATACCAACAGTCTCAATGCAAACTTTATGAACCTGCGACGCGAGTTGCTGGATACGCTTTTCAGTCAACAATCAGAAATGCTTAACAAAGGCAATGTGCATAATTTTAAAACAGGCATGGATTATTTTGTCAACAAAAAAAATGTATTCGGCATAATTGTTAACGGTACTATTTCTGAAAATACGTTAAGCAATTATAGCCGCACCCCGATTTCTTATATCCCGACGGAGGAAATAAACCGTGTATTGATTGCTGATAATAATACCGAATCAAGCAGGCAAAACCTGAATTACAATATGAATTACCGGTATACAGATACAGGTGGCCGTGAGTTGACAATTGATGTGGACTATGGAACGTATCGTTTGCGTAACAACCAGTTTCAACCCAATTACTATTACGACCAGTCGGGGGATAAACTTTACGACGTAATAAACAATATGATCAGCCCGACAGACATAACAATTTATAGTGTGAAAGCTGACTATGAGCAAACGGTTAAAAAAGGGAAGCTAAGTTTCGGTGGTAAACTATCTTTTGTCAATACTAAAAATAATTTTGCGCGATACGATGTTACAGGCAACGGCCAAACGCTTGACCAGGGCCGGAGTAATTTTTTTGAATACAGCGAAAATATAAAAGCACTCTATATAAATTATAATCGCCAGTTTAACGGAATAATGATACAGGCGGGCCTGCGGATGGAACACACAGACAGCGAAGGTGATTCATATCCGTTGAATGCAGATGGCAGTGTGAAT
>Ga0207648_10002446_pt1 | contig 19968 bp, 14 predicted proteins | sample KBSMisM32_FD_184310 | JGI IMG/M metagenome (GOLD analysis project Ga0207648, IMG submission 184310) | Miscanthus rhizosphere microbial communities from Kellogg Biological Station, Michigan, USA - KBS Miscanthus M3-2 (SPAdes) (version 2) | ecosystem: Host-associated > Plants > Roots >...
AAACCAGTTGTACGGTCCGGTCGATTTTCGTTACTGATGCCGACGAGGATGCTGCCTAATCGCGGGTGACATCCGCTCGGGCCGCAGCGCAAGTGCGAGGGCGGCCGCGGCGAGCGAGCACACGGAAACCTGAATGGTGCCTGCGGTGCCCCATCCCGCGCGGTTCGCGATCCATCCCATCAGATACCCCGCGAACGCCGCAGACAGGTACAGGCTGGTCACGAACACACCCGACGCCCGTCCTGCGAGATCTCTTCGCACCGCTTTGACGTGATAGCCGGCCAGGTTCACGTAGACGATGCCGCTGACCACGACGCCCCACGCGAACGAAAGGACGGCCTGCCAGTAGTAGGAGGCGGATCCGTTGAAGAGCAGGTAACCCAGCATCGCGGCGACCACGAACGTCGCGCTCAGCACGAGCCGCGGAGAGCCGCGATCGCCAATCCACCCGCCCGCAATAGACATCAGCGCACCGAGCCCGTAGAGGCTCATCACGGACCCGGCACTCGTTGGTGAGTAGCCAAGCCGTTCGCGGAGAAACGTCGGATACAACCCGAGGTATCCGTAGATGACGAGACCGCCGAACAGACTCATCACCGTCAGCAGAATCGTGTTCCGGTTGACGAGCGTCGCTGCTCCGCCGTCGTCGGCGTGCATCGCAGCCGGACCGTCGCGCTCAGTGCTCGAGGAGTCGACGCCGGCCGCAATGACCACCATCGCGGCGAACCCAAGCGCGCCGAAGACCAGCATCGGCACGTGCCAGCTTCCATAGGCCGCGAGAAGCGCCCCACCGAGCATCGGGCCGGTTATCGCGCCAATCGCGAACGCAAAATTCACGGCGCCGAGCGCGGCCGCGCGATGACCCTCGAAATAATTTGCGGCAATGGCGAGCAGCACCGTCAATTGCATTGCTTCGCCGATGCCCGTCGCTGTCCGGTATGCGAGCATGTCCGTAAATCCGCGCGAGACGATGGTCAGCGCGGTGCCGGCGGAGAAGAGCGCGATGCCTGCCTGCAGGACGCCTCTGCGCGAGAAGCGCGCGAGAAGAAGGCCGGTCGGCACTCCTGCGACCGCCATCCCCAGTGTGAACACGGTCGAGAGCAGACCGACACCCGCCAGCGAAAACCCATACTCGCGACGCACGTCTGCCGCCACGAGCGGGAAGAGCTGCCGGTCCATCGCGTTGATGACGTACGACCCGACCAGCACGCCGAATGTCAGGACCCTGAGGACACCAGATTCAGCACGCGGCGTCGCGACGGTTCGGACCGTGTTCACGTGCTACCTCACGACTGCCCTTCACGTGCGTATCGAGCGTTTTGCGAATCCCGAGGTCCCAATCCCGAATCCCGACCGAGATACCAATCCAGAATCTGCTCGCCTGTCCAGAAGACGACGCCCGAGCGTGATTGAATGTGCTCGAGCGCTTCGCGGAAATAGCGGAGCCGATGCCCCACGCCCATGATGTACGGGTGCACGACAAGCGCCATCACACGTGCCGATTCCTCGCCGTCGGCGTAGAGCTGCTCGAACTGGTCGATCGCGCGGTCGCGATATTCCGACGCCTTGTGGTGCTGAATCAGCATCATCGCAACGTCGTTGCACTCCTGCGTATAGGGAACGCTCACGAGTGAACCGGTCCGCGTCTTCATCGTGAGCGGCTGATCGTCCAGCACCCAGTCGCACACGTACTCGTAGCCTTCCTCGGCGAGGATGTCCGGCGTATCCCACGTCTCGGTCAGCCCCGGTCCCAGCCACCCGCGAGGCCGGCGGCCGGTGAATCCGGTGATTGCCGCCGATGTCTTCTGAATATCCAGGCGTTCGTCGGGGACCTTCTGCATGTTCTTCTGTCCGAAGCCATGCCCGATGAATTCCCATCGACGGTCGAGGGCGGCACGCGCGATCGGTTCGTAGGCCTGGATGGCGCCGCCGTTGATCGCGAGCACCGCCGGGAGGTGCAGCTGGTCGAATACCTTCAGCATTCGCCAGAACCCGACACGATTGCCGTACTCGTGCCACGCCCAGTTTGGGATGTCGGGCATTGGCGATCCGCCAGCCGGCGGCGTCAGCACCGTCCGCGGCATCGGCTCGCGCGGATTCCATTCCTCGACGTTGACGATGACCCAGACGACGAGCCGCGCACCTCCAGGCAGCGTCAGGCGAGGGCGTTGTGTGATTGCCGAATACTCGAACCGCTCGTTCGGAAGCATGGGGCCGGTAGTATACGCGGCGGCGGTTATCGGGAAGGGAACAGTGCCCGCCGAACGACTCGCGACGCGATTACGGGCGAAACCATATGCGCATGCGAGAGCAACGATTCCTGAAAAATGCGACGGAGGACGCCATCGGGTAATGGCGCCCTCGACGCGGAGGGGATCGGTGAAAAGAGTCGGTTATCCTCGGCTGCGGTTGCCAGGCTTCAAGCGACGCGCTGCCACCGCGAGACCGGTGCCGAGGAGGAGCAGGCTTGCCGGCTCCGGCGTCGTCGCCGAGCCGGTCGTCGTCGTCGACTCCGTCCCGCAAGGCGATTGGCCCGTGAAGCCGCCCCACGGCGTCGACTGGCTCGTGCCGTTGCCGCCACCCACCATGCCGGTGCACCCGGACGCCCCGACGTTGGCGACATTCGCGGCGAGGTCAACGTTGGACGTGCCACCCTCGGTGGTCTCTATGTCGGCCAGCGTGACACCGTGAATCGTGAAGGTGAACGTTGTTGGACTCCCTTCGCATCCGTTCGGAACCGCGATACATGCGAAACCGTACCGAAATGTGCCGGCACCGTCCTCATGCAGAGGGCCAAAAAGCAGACTCCACCCAGGAACGCCCGGCGTGAACGTGAAGTCGGCCGAAGTCAGCCCGAGCGGTGCGTTGAACCCGAAGGCGTCCAACCCGTTCGACTGGTGGAACGTCAGGCCAGCGTTCAACGTGATGTCGGTCGTAACGTCGGTGCCATTCTGCGTAAGGGTGACCGTGCCAGCGTTGCTGCCAGCCGGCAGACAGTTACAGAAAATTTGGTTCAGCGTGATCGAGTCGGCCGATGCGTTCGGCGCAGCGACGAACCCGAGCCCCCAGACGATTGCCGCTCCAATCAGCGCGCGACGAAACAGCGTGGTTCCAGGCTTCAGCCACGATACGGTCATCAATAGGCTCCTAAAGAGCGGGATGGCAAGGTCTGAGCCAAAACGCACAAGGCTGTTGAATGTGTGTGGTGTCACCGATGAACGATTTCTGCGGCCGCTGAAATCGCTGGCGGCGGAGCCTTTTTGTTCGGCGGACGACGCCAGTCTGGGCAAGACAAGGTGTCGCGACAATCACGGGCGCATGCGCCCACGCGTCACGAATCACGGGGAAACAACTGCAATCTCCTGTTGTTCCTTCTTTTGTGTATTTGGTCTATTTGTTTGGCGGCACCGCCCAACGTTTGGCTAGCAATCACGGCGCAGGTGGTATGCCGGAGCGCTCGTGTCTGGCCTTTGTCGCAGCATCCGCCGAGGAAATTCGGTCGATACGGATCGGCGAAGCTGTTGTTCCCTGATGGCCCGTTAGTATGCCGACTTTCGTCGCATGTCAATTCGATTCGCATGCGCGTATAAATCGCGACGTCTCATTTACCCGATTTCATCCCGCGCGCCGTTTCATCCAGGTTGTTCGCCGCGTCTTCCGAATTCGTTAGATCGTCAACAGGACCTTCAATGAGGTGCGAGATGACACGCCATACGACCACATCGTACGCGCGACTGGGACCGCGAATGGTCGCCATCGCGCTCGCCGTGATTGGGACCGTCGCACTGCCACAGGCTGCCCATGCGCAGGAGCCCGTGAGCTATTGGAGCGGGATCGCGAAAACCGTCATCATCGACATGGCGGCACGGGGTGGCTCTCCCTCAGCGGTCGATTTCGCGTATGTGCACATCGCGATTTATGACGCGGTCAACGCGATCGACAAGCGGTACACAGTGTTTGCCGTGACCCCGGACACCTTCACCGACGATGCTTCGGAACCAGCAGCTGTCGCCGCGGCGGCCGCCGCGATCCTCAAAGCGCTCTTTCCGGGTCAGCAAACGTTCGTGAACACGCAGTACAACGCGTACATCGCGCTCATCCCCAATGGCGACGCCAAAACGCGTGGGATTGCCATCGGCAATGAAGTCGCAGCCAAGTTCCTCGCGTTGAGAAACCCCGGACCACGGCAGGACCTGGGCCAGGACGGACGCAATGCAGCCTGTGCGGACAACGCGGCGTTGTGTTACGTGTTCGGAAGCGGACCCGGCGTGTATCAGATCACGCCCGGGGCGGCCGATCCGCCCGCCACGCCTGCCGCGCAGTGGGTTGGCCTGCTCAAGCCGTTTGCCGTGAAGAGCCAGTCGCAGTTTCGCGCCGACGGACCACCGGATCTGACGAGTGCGCAGTGGGCCGACGATTACAACGAGACGAAGACGTTCGGCGGCGATGCCGCCCACTCGCCGACTCGCACACAGGAGCAAACCAACATCGGGTGGTACTACACCGACAACCCCGGCGCGTACGGGAACCGCATCATCCGGCAGATTGCCGCCGATCAACATCTCGAACTTGCCGACAGCGCCCGCTACTTCGCGCAGACCTACGTGACCCTCGCTGACACGTTCATCAACTGCTGGGACTCGAAGAGGTATTACAACTTCTGGCGTCCGGTGACGGCGATTCGCGCCGGCGCTACCGACGGCAACGACGCCACGGAACCGGATATTACCTGGGTGCCCCTTGCAACCACCCCCAACCACCAGGAGTATCCATCCGCGCACGGCTGCTTCACCGGATCCGTGATGAACGCGGCCGAAAATTTCTTCGGGACGAAAAAACTCACGCTGAATTTGATCGCGTGCTCCGTGCCCGGCCATACGTGTTCCAACACGACCACGGGCGCGGGTGGTGTCAACCACGCGTTCGACCGCACGCAAGACGCGCTCAAGGAAGTCATCGAGGGGCGGATCTTCGGCGGCATGCACTATCGAACGTCTGTGGTTCACGGCATCGTGATGAGCAACAAAGTCGCTCACTTTGTGGCCAAGAACTATTTCTTACCAGTTGAGGATATCCACGTGCCACAAGGACCCAAGCCGCGGTGAGCAGTGCGGCTACGGCCTCAGCACATATGCTGGGGCCGTAGTGTTCTGCCCTTTGTCGCAGCATCCTGCGAGGAAGTTCGGCCGGTACGGATTGGCGAAGCTGTTGTTGCCCTGAGGAAGACGTCCGACTTTCGGCGTTCCGTTGATGCGCGTGAGCACACGTTCACGCGCCTGCTCGATCTGCCGCAATAACGCATCGACATTCCACCCGACGAGCTTCCCCTTCCAGTACACGACCTTTCCGGCGATCAGCACGTCGCGCACGTGCCTGGGGTTCATCATCGTCACGATCGTTCCTGGCACGTTGTTCATCGGCCAGGTGTTGATGCTGCGCGCGTCGAGGACGACGATGTCGGCCTCCTTGCCTGGAGTGAGCGTGCCGACCTTGTCGAGGATGCGGTTCGACGCGGCGCCGGCAATCGTGGCCATCTCGATGACCTGCCGCGATGTGACCGCTTGCGGGACCGGAAGACCGCCGGGATTGCTCTCCGGAAACGCGAGATCGTTTGCCAGCGCGCGCTGCAGGCAAAATGCGCCGCGCATCAGCGAAAACGGATCCGTGGTCATGTTGGTGTCGACATCAGGACTGAGGCTCGGCAAAATCCCGTAATCGAGCGCCTGTTGAAACGGCGGCATCCCGTGCCGCATCTGCATCTCGATCAGCACGGCGATTGACACGTGGGCGCCTCGATCGCGCCAGATCTCCCACGCCTTCGATCGGTGCTCTTTGGGGTAGGCATGCGAGCCGTAACTGATCTGCGCGAGCGGTTCATCCTGCCAGCGCGTGCAGTGGATGAAGGTCACGTCCGACCAGTCGGTGCCGTTTCTGGCGTCCGCGGCCGCATCGATCACGATGTTGCGCCCGCCGACGTTGTGGTTGTGAATCGACGCGCCGAACGCGCGGGCGAGCTGCCATCCGGTGAAGTCCGCACCCGGCGCGGCGGGCCCGGGCCCGCCGCCGAACCCGAGCGTCACCAGTTGATCTTTCGAGCTGAAGTAGGTCTTCGCGATGCGACCGATCCCGTTCGTCGAATCGTTCATCGCGCCTGGGAATTCGTACGGAATACCCTCGTTGCTCCGGTTGATTCCTCCCGTGTAGGCGAAAACCATTCGCCGGCCCGAATCCATCAGCCCTTTGATCATCGCGTCCGTGTGTTCCGGCGTATGACCCGACTGTGAGGTATCGGTCCCCGTGGTGATGCCCTCGCTGATCTCGCTGAGGCATGCGACGAGCTCCGAGATGTAGCAGTCCTCTGGTTCGTACGGCACCCGACCCAGATCCCAGATGACATTGTTTGGATTCGTTGGGTCGGTGATGCGGCCGGCGGTCCAGATGTTCTGGACAACCGACCCATAACTTTCCTGCGGCCACGCCCCCGCGAGCAGACCATCCGGGATGACGCTGCGCTGCAACGTTTCGTACTGGTGATGATGCGTGGTGATGAAGCCCGGCATGACGATCGTCCCCGCGCAGTCGACGATTTCGGCGTCCCCTGCGGAGACCGTTGGCGCGATCTCCGCAATCCGCTTCCCGTCGATCAGAACGTCGGCCTTTTCGAAGTCGCCTACCTTCGGATCCAGGCTCAGTACAACTCCGCCACGCAGCAGAATCCGGCGCTGCCGGCCGTCACCGACGAGGCCCTGGAGATCTGCCGGCGCCGCCGAGCGCAGGCCTCCGGGCTGTCCCGCAGTCGAAGTGTTCGACGGAGTTCTGCCGCAACCAACGGCCGTCGGCATGGCGGCGGCAACCCCCACGGCGCCGGCGCGTAAGAACTCGCGTCGGCTTTTCCTGGAATGGCCTGCGGCGCCGTTCATCGAATGTGTCAGCATCGTCAAGACACCTCATTGTCTTCAGTGAACACCGCCTTGGCGGTGAAAGGCCTGCTATGTTGATCGGGAACTTGCGATGACCGAGGAAGACACGTTCCGTTGGTGGCTGCTCGCTGCCCTGGTCGCCGTATTTCCCATCACCGCGTACCACCGGATCAAGGCGCACCGGACGGGCGAATCGCTGAATCGCGGCGAGGAGGGGCTGTTCATCCTCGCGACACTGCGACCGGTTGCCCTCGTATTCTTCATCAGTCTCGCGATGTACTTGGTAAACCCTGCGCGAATGGCCTGGTCGGCCGTCGCGCTGCCGGCGTGGCTGCGGTGGTCCGGCTTGGCGATGATCGCCGCCGTCGGTGCGCTGCTCTTCTGGACGTTGCGCACGCTTGGCATGAACTTGACGGACACGGTGGTGACGAGGAAGGTCCATACGCTCGTCGTCAACGGTCCGTACCGGTGGGTGCGTCATCCGTTCTACGACACGGTCGCGTTGCTGTTGATGGCCATCTCGCTCGTCGCCGCTAATTGGTTCCTGTTGGTGACCGGCGCCCTCGTGGTCACGTTGCTCGCCGCCAGAGTTCCGCGAGAAGAAGAGCGCCTTGTGGCGCGCTTTGGTGACGAGTATCGAGGATACATGGCCCACACCAATCGGTTTCTGCCGACTGTACGTGCGCGTCGCCGCTGAGAATCTCGCGCGCGAACTTCCACCCTATTACCGCACCCCGATGGTGACCTCATTGCTTGGCCGATCGAGATAGGTCAGCCGCACGCGCACCGCCGGTCCCGGTGTAATGCCGGTTGGGATGCGAACGCGTACCTGGGTCACGCCGGGCGCGACAGGCACCGCGCCGACCGCGAGGAGAGCGGCCATACGGCCTCCGATCGCGACCTGCGGTGGAAGCACGCCGCCGGTCGACAGACCGGTGCAGTAGATGTCGACGCTGTCGCCGACGAGCGCGGGATCATCGCCTGTCGCCAGCTGTCTCGTGCCCGCATGAAAGATTGCGCCCTGTCCTTGTCCGTCGCCGGACACGGAACCGAGTACAGGCGCGGCGAGTGGCGTGGCCGGCGAGTAGAGTTCTGCGCTCGCGAGACTTCCCCCGAAGATTCCGATTCCGCCGTACGAGACGCCTCCGGCGAGCAGCACCCTGCCGTCCTTCAACACCGTCGCAGTATGCGTTTCTCGGGCGGCGATCATGGTCGGAGTCGCGACAAACGCGCCGGCGGCCGGATCGTACAGTTCCGCGGTGGAGACGCTTCCCGCAAACCAGCACCCCGAGGCCGAGCAAGTATCGGTCTCGCCGCCCGCGGCCAGGACCATGCCGTTGGGTAGCAGAGTGAGCGAATGCCATACGCGCGGCGCGGCCATGCTCCGCGTGGGGACAAACGTACGACTCGCCGGGTCATACAGTTCCGCATCCGCCATTCGGCCGACGGTCTCGCCTCCGGCAAACAACACCTGGCCGTTCATGAGCACGGCGGCCGTGGACTCCTCGTGCGCCATCATTCCGATCGGGCTGAACACATCGCTCGCCGGATTGTAGAGTTGCGCGGGGTACTGCCCCGGAAACAACACGCCGCCATCGGCCAGCAGAACCGAGGGCGCGCAGAAGTCGCATCCTCCTCGACCGACATAATTACCTGCCGATGCGAACGACGCTGTCACTGGATCGTAGAGCTCGGCGGGCGCGATATCGGGATAGGTATTCCACCCGTATCCGCCGACGATGAGCACCTTGCCTGTGGCGAGCAGAATTGCCGTGTGTCCCCCGCGCGCCGTCGTCAGGCTGCCAGTCGGCGTGAAGGTGCCGGTTCGCGGATCGAACAGTTCGGCGCTCGCCAGCACGCCGCCAGCACCATACCCGCCGACAATCAGGACCTTGTCATCCGGCAGGAGCGTGGCCGTATGCATGCGCCGCGCGGCGGTCATTGGTCCGGTGGCGCGGAATGTTCCGGTGGCTGGATCGTAGGTTTCGGCACTCGTCAGGATCGAGGCGTTGCCCGACCCGCCGCCCGCGATCAGTACTCGGCCATCGGGGAGCAATGTCGCCGAATGTTGTGACCGAGGCGCGGTCATATTGCCGGTCGGCGCAAACGTGCCGCCGGTCTGTGCTGTTGCCAGCGCGGTGGCACCGACGAACCCGGCAACGAGGACAAGCAGGACGCGAGCTGGTGTCACCGCCTGTACCAGTCATTGAGCTTCTCACCAGGCGGGACCTTCCGCGTGATGTCAACGATGATGGTGTCTCCTTCCCACCGCTTCACCAGTTGCTGTTTGCGCAGATTTCCATACAAGAACTCTTCGACGAACTCGATGCAGCGATATTCCATGAGCTGCGCGTTCGGCTCCAGGCGGCGATACAGCGGCATGGCGATTCGCCACGGACGAGTAAACACTTTCGGATCTTCGATCGTGACTTCGTACTGAATGGCGTCAGGAGTGATCGGCGTGAAACGTTCAACCAGGTGCAACGCGTCGCTGTGGAAGTTCCCGGCCCTGTCAAACCAGTTCTTGCCATTGAAATGGGTTACATCGACCACCAGGGTATCCCCCTCCCAATGCCCGACCGAATGGCCCATGTACGTGTCGTCGGGTGGCGGTTCGACCTTGTCGAGATGAATCGTGCGGGCCGTGCTCGTGAACTCGTACGCCATCTGGATCTTGTTGGTGCTCTGGACGATTTCGAACGGGTACGGCAGGTACATCGCGCGCGGAATTCCCGGCAGATAGCATTTGAGCTCGGGGTCGCGGTCGATCCAGTGTTCCGCATTCTCCTGCTTGATTTTCGCGGCTTCCACGGTGTACGGAATCTGACCGTCGCCCTGAACGACACCAGCCGATCCTGGGACTCCACCCGCCGCTCCGAGTGCGAGCACCGGCGCCGCCGGAACGCGTGCATAGTCATACGGATAAACGCCCTGCTGCGTCACCGCTCCCGGGCGTGCGTCGTGCGCCTGCAGATCCCAGTTGGCTTCGTTCAGCGCCTGCCAGACGCCGCTGAAGTTCGGCTTGCCGTCCGCCGTGCGTGCCGGCCGTGCCGCCTGGCCGGAGGTGCGGGTCACCGATACGGCGATGATGGCGCCCACGGCGGCGGAGACAACGGCCACTGTCACAATCGAGCTTCTGAACCCGTGTCGCATGGCAATTTCTCCTTCGACTTATCTCGACAGCGGATTGCTATCTTCGCCGGTGTCCGAAAATCCGAAAGCAAATCCTCCGCATCCGGCCGTGCACTCCGTGGCGGGATCGGGACCTCGTTTCTCGGCGAACGCCCGTTCCTGCTCGCGCGCGCCCAGAAGCAGCGCCGGCATCCCGTAGTTGCCCTCGTGACACCGCGGCTCCTTGTAGATCCGGTTTTCCTGGTCGTTCTGCTTGGTGTATTCCTGCTTGACTGTCCAGGGTCTCGTCCACGTCGTCGGATCCTCGATCGTGACGGCGTACTCGATCGTATTGGCGTCGAGGCGGGTCCATCGTTCGACGAGATGCAGGTTCTCCTGGGCGCCTTGGAAGTAGGTCTTGGGGCTGAAATTGGTCACGTCGACCACGAGCGTCCGTCCCTCCCAGCGACCCCGCGAGTCGCCCCACCACTGGCGGACGTGTGAGGGCAGATGCGGTGCATTGGTTACGGGAACGATGCGCTGCCATCCCTGTCCCTGGCCTGTGTCATAGAAGATCGACAGACGCCCGGGCGACTGGATGATCTGGAGATAGAAGCCGGCGTTGCCGCCGAAATCGGGCAGCACCGCAGCCATGCAGCGCTCGCCGAGGCCGCGATCCTCCGGATTGTCGGCTCGATTGATCGCGCCGCCCCCGGCGCCAAGGCCGCCCGCCGCGCCGACTGTGACGTAGTACGGCGGAACCTCGGCTCGTCTTGGAGAGGGCGGTCCGTATGTTCCGCCGTCACAACCCGGTAGCTTGTTCTTGCACAGATCCGTGGCCTGGATGAGCGCAAGCTGGTACTCCCGCATTGCCGCTCTCTTCTTCTGAGCCTCCGGCGTGAGTGGAGGAATTCTTCCGTCCGGCGGATCGACGACCAGCGACGTCCGGCGACCCATACGTTTATGTGTGGAGAACACCGCCGCGTTGTACGCGCCGCCGACATCCTGCTCCGACCCGCGTTCGCGACGGTCATCAGCAGCTTCCCGACCGATGGCGTCAGCGCGCTGCTTGTCGAGTTCAGCTCGCTCCTCGTCGGTGAAGAACTCCCGGTTTGCGTACTTGGCTGGGCGCTGCAACGGGATCTCGCTGTCGCTCGTCCAGATACCCTGCAAATCCGGCTCGCCCCAGGGGGTGCCGAGCGCGTTCGAGGTACCGCCGGCGCTGAACCTCAGAAGCGCCGCGATCGCCGCGAAGACGATGACCACTCCACCAATGATTGCGAGAAGTCGTCTACTCATGGATTCCTCCTGATGACGGCCCGAGATCCTACTGCATCTTCGTGGTACGTCCCGCGCAAATCAGACCGGCCGCTCCGTTGTCGCGGCGAGCGGAATCGGCGTCGAAGCGCTGTCGCGAGTCGCAGTGCATCAGTCGATACACGCCACTAAAACACGGTCGTCGTCTTCACAAACAACGTGTTGCCCTGCGTGGAGCGTTCACCGAATCCGGCCGTGCCGCGTTGGTACGCGATCTGGAACGTCCCGAACGGCGGTAGATACCGATAGACGAACACCGCTTGTACGTTATTGCGCTCGATTGCGGAGTTCGTCTGGAAGAACACTCTGAGAAAGAGGTCCTTGGTGAAGGACTGATTCGCACGAATGACGTGAATCCACGTGCTCTGATCCCGCGGGTCTGGATCCAGTTCCAGACGCTCGAGCGAATATTCGGCTGACAGCGCCTGCGTCAGCTTGTACCGCGTCGACCCGGTCCAGAGCAGGTAGTCCGAATCGAAGTTGCGGCCGAATTCGAGTCCGGTGGTCACCGATTGATACTCACGCGTGTTGTAGCCAACGTCCAACGCGACCTCACGATTTCGAAACGGCTTCTCGAACTCGATCATTTCCTCCGACCACGAGAACCGGGTATTCATCCGGTTGCGGAACTCGACGGCCATCGTCTGGTTGCCCTTCCACCGCCGCAACGCTCCGGTCTGACTCCAGTAGGCGTTGTAGTTCGAATCGTACCGAATCTGCTCAAACGCACCCTTCCGGATCCAGACGATCTTCGTGATGTGCGAATCGAGCTCCCGCCGATCGTCGTCGACGATCTGCCCGATGACGTTCAGGTTTTCACCGACATGGTCACCAAGATGTCCGTAGCGAACATGAAAGTGGCCCGTCGACGAATCGTACGAGGGGCGGATCAGAAAGGCCATCGTGCCATGGCCGAACGGGCCGTACGTCTTGACCGCTTGCGCGCTCATGCTGAACGTGCGCCCGAAGAACAGATTCGTATCAGCGCTGAACGCGCCCTGGTCTGCGCTGTTGAATCGTCGATTTGAAGCCATGACGGCGACACTCGATCGTCCGAGGATGTCTCGCTGCACGCGGCCGACGCTGTAGTTGGCAGACTGTCCCGTACCGGAGGGAGTGGACTCTGCGGAGATGAACGAAACCGCCCACGGGCCCTGCTTGCCCAGGAGTTTGCCGCCGGTCGTGATGTCGGCGATGCGGCGCGAATAGAACGTCGGGTATCGGTTCGGGAACCGCTGGTTGAATTGCTCCTGCCCTTCGAGAAAGAACTGCCGCTTCTCCGGCAGCGTCAGCTCGAAACGCGTGAGGTTGATCTGCTCCTGGTCCGCCTCCACGGTCGCGAAATCCGGATAGAGCGTTCCATAGATGGCCGTGGTTGCGGTCATCGCATAACGGGCATCTATGCCCGCGTCCCAATTCGGCGATACCCCGTCCTGTGCTTGCGCCAGCGCATACGGCACGACCTGAACGCGATCGACGGGCGCTGGCACGCTCAGTTGCGTCAGGCGCCCCGCCTCCGACACCCGCCACTGGTTGTCGAGTGGTCCGCTCCAGAAACTCAGCTCGAGATTGCGACGACGGCTGCGGCCGAAGTTGATTCCCCAGGTCCGCCGCTCGCCCGATGAATACCTGATCGATGACAACGGGATGCTGAATTCAGCCGACCAGCCGTACTCCGTGCGGATCGCGGCGGACTCCCATGGTGCGTCCCACGTTGTTTCCGCGGTACGCCCATCGTCCGAGATGCGTCCGTCGGCCTGAGTACCGAGCGCGTTGGTAATGAAGTAGTAGCCGGAACGCTGGTCGTTGGTGCTGTCAAGGACGACCACCACCGCATCGTCGCGAAGAAGATCGGCATCGCGCTGCGTCAACTGTGCCGTAATCGGTTCTGGATCCCACGCACGAAACGCCACGTAGAGGTGCCCGGCGTCGTAGAGGACACGGGCGTCGGTCTGGAGCTGAGATCGCTCGCCGCGCTGCGGCTCGTACTGGATGAAGCCTGCGACCGGTGTCGCCGTCTGCCATTCGTCGTCGGCAACGCCACCGTCGATAACAGGCGGTTTGATCGCCCTCACGGCGTCGATCGCTGCCGATGAGATCGCGCCTCCGGCATCTTGCGCCCACACACCTGGCGCACACGTAACGACGAGTACGCACGCCAATCGCGCGACGCGGACGGGACGCTGCATTGACGACGACGGCACAAGCATACACGGCAGACGCCGCCATGGTTTCGTGATTGGAGAGCCCGGTAGCGGCTCGTCTGACTATCGCCGAAGTCCCTTGAACAGGACGATGTCGTTGGTGACAGACTCGCGAACAATCGCGAGGCGTTGTCCGTCAGCCGACCATCTGAAATCGGCGATGGGGCGGCTGTCGGCAAACCGCGTAAGCTGGCGAGGTGACGCGCCGTCGATTGGTTGCGCCCAGATGTTTGTGGGCATCGCAGGATTCACGTACGCGATCGCACGGCCGTCGGGTGTCCATCTGACTCGTGCGGCCCCGCTTACGGGCGGCAAACTTTTGCTCGCGCTGCAGTCCGGCAGTGCGCATACGACGAGCGTCGGTTGACCCTGCGCGTCCGTCGATCGGAGAACAAGTAGTTTTCCATCTGGCGACACATCAAAACCTGCAACACCAATAGGTACATCCGCCACTTCTGTCGCGACGGCGCTCCCGTCAAGTGGCACGATCCACGGTGTCTGCTTACCGCTGCGAAGCGAACTGAAAACGACGTGTCGATTGTCCGGTGTGACGATTGGAACAAAAGAATCGGCGCCAGAAACCAATCGAATTGCATTGCGACCGTCCGCGTCTATCTTCCAAATACCTGCTCGCGAGTCCTCGGTTGAGGTAAACACGATCGTTCGACCATCTGACGTTGCCGCGGGGTACAACGCTTGTGGCACGAGCTCCTGCGGTATGCCGCCGGTCGGTGAAACGCCCATCACTGAGAAACGCCCACTGGCGGCACCGGTGTACAAGAGGCGGTCACCAGCCCAGGCGAGCGTCACTCGGCGTGTTCGCACTGGTGATGACGGCACAGCGTCACCGCCGCGATTTGCGGCGGCATCTCCCACCCAGATTGTCGCGCGCGCGTCGGATCTCGCGGTCACAAGGCTCCGTCGATCGACGGTCAGACTGACTCCGATGTAGTCAATGAGGTCGTTCGTCAATCTCGAGAGTTGTCCGCCCGGATACGACAGTCGCCACAGTTGATTGGCGACGCCGCCCTCTGTCGACCCGTTCAACACTACGGATCCGTCGTCCAGCCACGCACTACCGTTGGCGGTATTTGGGATACCGGGAACGGCGATCGAGCGCTCCTCACCGGTCGCAACGTCAACGAACACAGCCTGGGCATCCGTCAGGCCACCTCTCGCAGCGCCTCCTAACACAATGACGCGGCCATTGGGTGACCAGGCAGGAGCATTGGTCGGCGTCCCAACGTTTGTGAGCGAAGTAAAACGAGACGGTGCACGCCGTTCAGCCAGCACGCGCTCATGGCTGCCGTCGGGGTCGACAATGATAAGAGCGGTGGAACCACTATAGGTATTCGAACGAACGAATGCCATGTGCTGGCCGTCAGGCGCCCAGCCGGGGACACTGTCAGCCTGATCGATCACTTTCTTTGCCGTGCCACCAAGAAACGGAACGCGCCATAGGGAGGCTTGTCGCCCCTGCACTCGAATGAAATCGACAAAGCTGCCATCCGGCGTGACCGTTGCCCCCAAGAGGGGAACCCCAGGTTCAGGCGCGACGATCCGCACGTTGCTCGATGTTGCCGTCTGCCGAATCCACAGGCTGAAGTCGTTGCCGTCCTGCTGCACGTATGCGACGTATTTGCCGTCGGGCGAGATCGCTGGCCGTTGGGCGTTGCCGCTCGTAGTCAATTGAACAACCTGCAGTTCGTCGAGCACTGACTGAGGTGCGGATGTCGTGCGTTGCGAAGGCTCCGACTGTGGACGGCTTGGCCAGAGCGCGTAAAGCCCGCCGCCAATCGCTAACGCGAGAGCCGTGCCCACAGCCGCAAGGCCGATGCGGTGTCGCTTGACGAGTGCATTGACGATCTGCACGTCAGACGAAGAACTGGATAACGTTCGCGTCATGCGGACCTGAAGGTCCGCCTCTACGGGCGTCGAGCCAACATGTAGGGGACTTGCCGCGGTCGGCGACGATGCATCTGGTGCCTGAGCACTCACAGGCACCAACTGACTCGAGCCCAGGTCGCGTCGCAGCCGTTTGAGATCGGAGAGTATTTCAGTGGCGCTTTGCGCCCGCAGGTCACGATCCTTCTCTAATGCCTTCCTGATGATGCGGTCGAGTTCGGGCGGAAGCTCGGGGTTCAAGCGCCGTGGAGATGTGGGCGTCTTGCTGAGAATCTCATGGAAGACGACGGCGGAAGTAGCCCCGCTGAACGGGAGCGTGCCGGTAGCCATCTCGTACAGCACGACGCCGAACGAGAACAGGTCGGTTCGGGCGTCGAGCGCCTCACCCCGCGCCTGCTCCGGCGACATGTACGCGACTGTTCCCAGTGTTGTCCCTGGACTGGTCAACCGCGCCTCACCGGGAACGGTTGGCAGGCCGGAGACACCGATCGCCGCCGGTGCCTCGAGCTTGGCCAGACCGAAATCGAGCAGCTTTGCCGAGCCCCGTCGCGTCACGAAGATATTTGCAGGCTTGATATCACGATGAACGATGCCGGCCTCATGAGCTGCCGCGAGTCCGTCGGCAATGTCGGTGGCGAGGAGAACAAGCTCGTTGACAGGGATTGGGCTCCCCGTGAGGCGCTCCTTGAGCGATTGCCCTTCGAGCCATTCCATAACGATAAATGGCAGGCCATCGTCCTCGGTGATCTCGTGAATCGTGCAGATGTGCGGATGGTTGAGGGCAGAAGCGGCGCGGGCTTCGCGCCGAAACCGCTCGACTGCCGACGCGTCATGGCCAAAAGCGGCTGGAAGAAACTTCAGCGCGACCTTGCGTCCAAGGGAAAGATCCTCGGCACAGTAGACGACGCCCATGCCGCCCCCACCAAGCAGCGACGAGATGCGGTAATGACCGACCGTGTCACCGGGATTCATGCGCGGAAAACGGCGCAATTATAGCCACCGGTAGTGATCTCCTTATAGGGACCTGGTGCTGTCCCAGGAATCGAGAATTCCTGTTTACCCGCCTGTTTGTCTGCAGTAGGATGCGCCCAACATAAACCCTCCCTTTCTTGCTGCGGCGGCCGCGTACGGGTGTCCTGACGAGGTAAACGCGTTATGAATATCCAGCAGCAATCGCCCTTCGAACCCAATACCGTTTCACGGCGCGCTTTCATCAAGATGGTGATTGCCAGCGGCGCGGCCGTTTCCGCGTCGGCGTACCTGTTCCGCGGATCGACGCTGATTGGCCAGGGGTCGCTCCCGGGCTCGGTCGAGCGGCTGATGACGTTGAACGTCAACGGCCAGATGCGGCGCGTGGACGTGATGAAGCAGGAAACGCTCGCGATGACGCTGCGCTACAAGCTTGGGCTGACCGGAACCAAGCTGGGTTGCGATCGATCTGAATGCGGCGCGTGCACCGTCCTCATCGACGATGTCCCGCATTACTCGTGTTCGATCCTCACACACACGGTCCGCAACAGGAAGATTCAGACCATCGAAGGACTCGAGCGCCCGGACGGCACGCTGCATCCGGTGCAGCAGGCGGTGATCGACGAGCAGGGATTCCAGTGTGCGTTCTGCATGTCGGGATTCATCATGTCGGCCGTCGGCTTCCTCAAGACGAACCCGAAGCCGACGCGTGAAGAACTGGCTCACGGGATTTCCGGCAATCTGTGCCGCTGCGCGGACTACGACAAGATCCTCCGCGCCATGATGCGCGGTGCCGCGTACATGCAGAAGACGACGACGTAAATTCAAGGGAGACGGAGATGGCAATCATCCATGACGTAATGCCCGTCTTCGAGCTGTTTCAGCCGACGACCGTCGAAGACACCGCCGCGCTGCTCGAGCAGTACGACAAGGATGCGTGGGTACTCGCCGGCGGCCTCGACACTTTCGACTGGTTCAAGGATCGCAACAAGCGCCGGCAGGTTGTCGTCGATCTCAGCGGCGTCGAAGCACTGCGAGGTGTGAAGAAGGCCGCCGATGGCGGTCTCGAGATCGGCGCGACGACGACGCTGACCGACGTGGCGAATAATGCGATGGTCAAGGAGAGCTTCCGGTTGCTGTCGCAGGCCGCGGCGCTGGTCGCGTCGCCGCAGATTCGGAATCAAGGGACGCTCGGGGGCAACGTGTCGCAGGACACGCGCTGCTGGTATTACCGTTCAGGGTGGACCTGCTATCGGGCCGGCGGCAACATCTGCTACGCCGACACGCCAACGGCCATCAACCGCGAGCATGCGATTTTCGACGCGAACCGCTGCGTCGCCGTCAACCCGTCCGATACGGCGCCCGCGCTCATCGCGCTCGATGCGCAGATGGTGATTCGCTCATCTGGACGTGAGCGCGTCGTCAACGCACAGGACTACTTCATCGGGCCGTCGGTGGACATCACGCGGATGACCGTGCTGCAGCCCGGCGAGCTGCTGACGGCCATTCGTATTCCGGCCACGTGGGCGGGCGCGGAGTTCTATTTCGAGAAAATCCGCGAGCGCCAGGTGTGGGACTTCCCGCTCGTCAACATCGCGGCGGCGCTGAAGGTTTCCAACGGCACGATCAGCGACTCTCGTGTCGTCGTCAATGCCGTCGCCGCGCATCCGATGCGACTGACGGCTGTCGAAGCTGCCATCGCAGGCAAGGCGCGGAACGAAGCGACCGCGACGATGGCCGGCGACCTCGCGACGCAGGGCGCCCGTCCGCTCGCCCACAACGGCTACAAGATCCCGCTGGTGAAGAACCTGGTGAAACGCGCAGTCAGGGGAGAGGCACAGGTATGACGAACTTCCTGATGCAGTGGGGCATCAACCCCTGGGGCGAGGACACGCCCATCCACGCGCAGTGGGGCCTGGTCTACGTCGCATTCGCGTTTGGCATCGGGTTCATGCTGGCGCACACGTTGTTTGTGAAGTTCTGGCCGAAGCCGGAAGGACCGGTCACCGCGCCGGTGAACGAAGCGGCAGCGGCCAAAGTGCCCGCGCGCGTAACGCGGCATTCGCTCGCCGCCCGGATGTTCCACTGGATCATGGCGGCGTCGATGCTGACGCTCCTCGGGACAGCGTCGGCGCCAGTGCTCGGGCTGCAGTTCAACTGGATCGAGATCCACTGGATCGCGGGACTCGTCCTCTCCGTTTCCATCGTGTACCACATCATCCACGCGAGCTTCTGGCTCGACTTCTGGTCGATCTGGTTGAACAAGGAAGATGCGCGCGAGGCGATCACACGCTTCAAGAGAGCCATCGGCCGCAGCGCGCCGGCGCCGCGGAAGGCTGCGAAATATCCGTGGGACAACAAGATGTACCACACGGCCATCGTCTTGTCAGCGCTCGCGACGGTCCCGACCGGGATCTTCATGATGAACCGGGTGGAAACTCCACTCTTCGTCCGCAATCCCTATCTGTTCAGCGATACGACGTGGGGCGTGATGTACGTCCTGCACGGCCTGTCGGGCATCGGACTGGTTGGTCTGACGATCGCGCACGTCTATTTCGCGATTCGTCCGGAGAAGCGATGGATTACCAACGGGATGATCTTCGGCGACATCAGTCGCCAGGAGTTTCTCCATCACCATGATCCGGAGCGCTGGATCATTGACACCCACGCACACGACGAGGTGTGAGCATGGCTGACAAGAAACTCGTCGGACAGAACTATACGACCCCGGATCTGAGAGCCAAGGTGACAGGCCGCTCGAAGTACGCGGAAGACTTCCGCGCCGAGGGGATGCTGTTCGCCAAACTGCTCCTCAGTCCGTTCCCTCACGCACGGGTCCGAAGCCTCGACACGAGCGCCGCGCTCGCGATGCCCGGCGTGCGAGCGATTCTCACCGCGGACGAAGTTCCCGGGCCGAAAGATCAGGTCAGCGACGCCGGCGTCCTCATCAGAGCGAATCCGAGGAGTGAGAAGGCGCTGACCAACGAGCCGCTCTATCAGGGCGAACCGGTGCTCGCCGTGGCCGCCGTCGACGAGCTCACGGCCGCGGAGGCGATCGAACGGCTCAAGATCAAGTGGGAGCGGTTGCCGCACAGCACGGATCCGGTTGCGTCGCTGCTGCCGGGTGCACCGAACGCGCGCGTCGAGGGCAATGTCTGGATACGGCCCACCGCCGCGCCAGGGCAGCCTGCACCGATCCCCGAAGTGATGGATTTGAAATGGACCCAGGCGGAAGTCGACGAGTACAACGCCGGCCGTCTGCCGATGGGGAAAGACACCGATCCGAGCTGGTCGTACGGTGACCTCGAGGCTGGCTTCAAGAAAGCGGACCTCGTACTCGACGAAACCTTCGTCACGCCGAACACGAGCCATCAGTGCCTCGAGAGCCGCACGTCGATGGCCTATTGGCAGAACGGCAAACTGTTCATTCACCTGTCGACGCAGAGCACGGTGCAGACCGTGATGTCGGTCGTGCGCTGGCTGGATCTCAAGCCGGAAGACGTCGTGCTCGTCAGCGAGTACTGCGGCGGCGGTTATGGAAG
>Ga0207648_10002448_pt1 | contig 19956 bp, 33 predicted proteins | sample KBSMisM32_FD_184310 | JGI IMG/M metagenome (GOLD analysis project Ga0207648, IMG submission 184310) | Miscanthus rhizosphere microbial communities from Kellogg Biological Station, Michigan, USA - KBS Miscanthus M3-2 (SPAdes) (version 2) | ecosystem: Host-associated > Plants > Roots >...
GTTTGTCGTCCGGCCCCTTGATATGCGGGGCGATCCAGATGGTCTTGACCCACTGGTTGTTGGGGCCGTAGCGCTGCTGCCTCGGGTGCCCGCGCACCAACCAACGGTGTTGCCACTCAACGTTGGTCGGGTCGTGGTCCGGGTCCGAGGCGCGGCGCCGTAGCGTCACCACGGTGACGCTCTCCGGCGTGGGCATCCGCTGCGGACCGAACCGCTTGCGCTTGCGCGGGCGCTCCTCCCGCAGTTCGGTCAGCGTCTGACCGAGCAGGGTCCACAGCGCTACGACGATCCGCAGCGTGTTGGTCGAGCCGTTCTCGGCTACGTCTCTCGGCACCCCGTCGGCGATCAACTTGGCGATCTGCTCGTCGGTCGGTTCGACATAGGGCGGACCGACCCGGGCATCGACCACCGTCACGTCCAGGCCCATCGGTGCCCAGCGCCCCATGTACCGCATGTGTTCGGCCAGCCCGGACGGACCCATGCTTTGCATGACCTCGTCGGGCTCGACCTGCACGTCGTTCCAGTGGGTGATGAGGAACCCGGCATCGCCCAACTCCTCGTCCCGGTTGTGCGCCGGGTTGTTCTCGTCGCCGACGTTGACCGGGGACCAGGTGATCCAGTGCACCAGCATCCGGTTCCCGCGCACGTCGTACACCGGGAGCGGGCGCTCGAAGTAGACGATGCCGTGGTACGAGTTGACCTCGTCCCGGCGAGGCACGTGCTCGATGCCGGACATGCCGTTGGCCAGCGCCTCCACGATGTGGGTCATCGGCTCGGTCACCCGGTACACCTCGGCCATCGGGACGCTGCGTTGCAGGGTTTCCAGGGCCTGCGGCCACTGCTGCTGCCGCCAGTCGGTCGCCTGCGCCACGCCGAAGGTCTCGTTCTCGCTGCCCCACATGGTGGAGATGCGGACCTGGTTGATGAACACGTCGTCGTGCAGTCTGCGGTTCAGGTCGTTGCGGGCGTCGAGCAGTAGGTCCGGCCTCATGGCCGCAGCCCCTTGTTCGGGATGAGCAGGCGCGTCACGCCCTCGATCTCCACGCTGACCGTGACCGTCACCTTCTGCGGGGCGATGTCGTCGTGCAGCCAGGTCCGCATCAGCCGAGTGCCCACCCAGGCGGACATGAGCCAGCCAAGGTGGGCGACCGCACTGGCGGACAGGGACATATCCAAGCCGTCCCGGGCAATGGTCTGCGCGTCCCGCTCGATCAGGAAGGTGTGCTCCTTGCCGGGCATCGGCAGCATCTCGTCCCAGATGGCCGTGCGACCGGCATGGGTGTTGGTGTCCTCCTCATTGGCGTGGGTCGTGTTGCCCGGCTTGCTGCGGTAGAACGCTTCTCCGCTCACGGCGGCTCCTCTCTGTGGTGGTGACACGTGTCACGACCCGGCCCCCCCGAGGGCCGAGTCGCGGGTGCTACGGGCGCGTCGCCGACGCCGGGGCGTAGGGGAGCACGGCCAGGTTGGTGACCAGGTTCTCGTACTGCTGGTCGAGGTTGCCCGCCGCCGTCAGGTGCGCGTCGTACCGGGCCTTGAGCAGCGCCATCTGCACGTCGCTGAGTGCGAGCGCGCCGAGGTTGCCACCCTGAATGTCCCGGTCCATCCGGGTGATGACCTCCGACTCACGCCGGTTCAGTGTCATCATCGGCCAGACCGGATCGTGAGTCGCACCAACGGTGTACCCCCACCGGGCGTGCGGCCGGAACAGGTACAGGTCGTGGTTCTCCAACACCGCCCGCTCGATCTGCGGCCAGTGCTCGGTCAGCCAGGTCAGGCTGCTGATCCGCAGGTGTGCCCGGTACAGGCAGGCCGTCACCAGTTGCGACCGCTTGAACCGGGTGTCCGGGTAGGCAGCCAGTACGTCGGCGACCCGCTCCACCGCCTCGGCAGTGGAGATGGTGCCGGTCACTGGAACATCTCCGGGGTCAGCGCCTCCGCGCCGTCACGCAGGTCCAGCATGTCCTGGCACCGCTGACGGACCGCTTCGATGTCGTCCCACCGTCGGGCCTGCGCCCACTCACCGATGGTCCGGTTGATGTCCAGCAGCCGGAAGCGGGTGTCCACGGACTCCCGTGCCGCCAGCCCGAGCGCAGCGTCCCGGTCGATGGCCGCACCGGTACGCCGGGCAGCGGTCTGGAAGTGCTGACCGATGGCCTCGATGGCCGCCTCCCGGGTAGCCGGGTCCGACTTGATGGCTGCCTGCATGGCACGCGGGGAGCCCGCGATCTTGACCGCCATGTTGGGTCCGGTCCCGTCCTCCTCGGCCTGCGCCACGATGGACGCGACCCGCTCGGGGTCACGCACGTTGCGGCTGTAGTCCGTGGTCGGAGGCCAGTCCAGGTCCGGCATGGTGACGTTGGTGCCGGGGGTGGGGATGGGCAGGCCGGTGGACTGCCACCGCTCGACGTACAGCCGGACGGTGTTGTGGGACCGCAGTCCCCGGATGCCCTTGGCAGCGAACTGCATCGGGGTCAACTTGTCAGAACTGACAAGTTCGGTGCGGGTGCCTTGACCCTCACCGATCTCGACCTGGCTGGCGAGGTAGCCCGCCAGGCCCCAGCCCCCGGAGTTCAGGGTGTCGGCGAGAGTGCGCGCTTCGGCGTCGTCTCTCGGGATGGGTACTCTCATGACTTTCCTTCCGTTCACCCCGGGGCGTGTACCCCGGGGAGCAGGTGAGCCCCGGCCGTGACACGTGTCACGGCCGGGGCATCTGGTTACTGCAAGGACGAGCGCAGGGCCTGAACCGCAGCGGTCAGCAGGTCGAGCGCATTGCCGACCTCGTCCTCCTTGGCCTGGTCCTGGTTCGGCGTGCCGGGGTCGGTGGCCATGCTGTCCTGCACCACCGACATCGAGGGCCGGAGCACCCCGGTCATCCCGGCGTACTCCAACGCCCGCTCGACCTGCCGCTCGGGCAGGCCCTGCTGGCGGGCGAACTCGCGCAGCCGGTCGGCCATCTGGGCGACGCCCTCGATGGTCGGCTGGACCGTGGTCACGGCCGACTTGGCGGGCGCGTCCTGCGTCTGCGACGAGCCGTTGCCGTTCGATGACCGGGCCTGGTCCACCGCCGTGGCCACCACGCTGATGTACCCCCGGGTGTCGTAGTCCCCACCCACGGCGCGGGTGAGCACGTCACGGGCGGGCTGGTTCGGCTGCGCGTCCAGCGCGGTCGCCGCCCGGGTGATGACATCGCCGTACTGGTCCAACTGGTAGTCGCTCAGGCCCTGCTCGCGCAGCGCCCTCTTGATGATCTTCTTCGTGCTGGGCACGGTGTTCCTCTCGGTTGTGATGGTTGCTCCGTCGAACCAACGGAGTGGACGACGCACCGACCGGGTCGCGTCTGGGACAGGGGGGAAGGTTCAGAACCCCACGTCCAGCCCAGCCGGTGCGCCGACCACCCCGCACGACCCCCGGGCCGAAGCCCGGGGGTCGCACCTTCCCACCAAGGAAGGCAGCGGAGTGACACGTGTCACTCAGTTCTCAGAACGGGGAGTCCTCATCCGGATCGAGCCGGACATCCGCTGCATCCACGGTGTATACGAAGTGGTCCGGCATGTCCAGTCTGGTCCCCGACAGGCGCGGGCCAGCCGGTGACTCCCACTGCGGGGCGACGACGGTCAGGCGCACCCCACGACGCAGGCCGAGGCTGTCCCGGATCAGGACCACCCGCTCCCCGACCCGAGGACTGACCCGCTTGCAGTACTCCCGGTCGATGGACCACTGCTCGTAGGTGGTGTGCTCGGGCGAGGAGCCGGTCAGCGAGCCCTCCTCGTAGTCGCAGTGATTGACGGTGAACCGCCAGCCCTGCTCCATCCCGTCGTGCGCCTCGGTGATCTCGACCGTGTCGCCGACCACGATGTCGTGGACGACCTCGGCTTCGATGACCCGGGCCAGCGGCTGCGCCTCCGGGAACGCCTCGGTGATCCGGTGCCCCGGCGAGGACCAGGTAATGGCGTGACGGCAGTTGGCGCCGCCTGTGCTCCCGTACAGCAACCGCTGGTCGAGAATCTCCCAGTTCCAGTGCGGCCAGTTCATCCGCCGCCTGATCTGGACCTCCACCTGCTCCCGGGTGGGCACATCTGGACCCTCCCGGTCCTCGCAGGTGCACTGGTCCAGCGTGGTGAACGACGGCGCTCCGGGCTCCATGTCCACCACCACCACCCGCTCCATCGCAACGGCCGGGACGAAGTGCCCGGAGGTGCTGTACCGGTCGGTGTACAGCGGGTTGGCCCCGCTGTCGGACAGGCTGGTCGATGTCCCGGTGTACTCGAAGCGGATACGAGCGGCCACGAACCGGGTCACCATGAGCGGCCGAGGGTCCAGCCCGTTGCGTTCCAGCAACCGGTCCAGCCCCGAGCCGATGCCGTGGCTCGGCCCCTCCCGGTGGGCGATCTTCTGGATCGTCCTCTTGCGCTTGGCGAACCGGTCCTCGTAGTCCGCCAGCGCCGTGTTCGCTGCCGTCTCGGCGCCCTTGGCCATGTCCAGCGCCCGGACCAGGTAGGCGGTGCCGGTGTCGGTGGCCGTGGACGTGGCGATGTCAGCCAGCGGCCAGGTCTCGGTACCGCCAGCAGCGACCACCCGCACGTCAACCAGGGTGGCGTCCAGCACCACCCCGACCCGTCGGCCGAGTCGGATCACCGTGCCCGGCTCGGTGATGACACGTGTCACAGCGTTCACGGGGTCACCTCCACCGGGATGTGCACCGACGCCGGGCAGTCCACGCTCAATGACGGCATGTCCACCACGGCGCTCCGGCCGTAGTTGGAGACGGCCTTGCTGACGAACTCGGCGCGGGCGCGCGGGCAGACACAGGGCAGGTTGCTCCGGGTCTTGGCCAACGGCTCCCAGGTCGGGTCGTCTAGGTCCACGCTCGACACCGCCACGTTCCAGGCGTTGGACACGCGGGTGAACCGCTCCTCCTCGGGCAGCGAGGCGATCATCTTCTGGGCCACGTCCCGGGGGATGCGGGTCTGGTCGGCGATGGTCACTGCGCTGAGTGGCATCTTGACGAAGCCCCGCACGACGACCGGGCTACTGCGCTCGGGCCGGGGCGGAACCCCGACCTCGGAGCAGTACCGCTCCCAGGTGGCGCAGAGCGAGTCGCCCCCGTCCTTGCCGTTGGCGAAGTCCCATGACTCCTTGGTGAACTTGGCGAACCACTGCCGCACGGTCTCCTTAAGCGCAACCAGCGCGGCCTCGGCCTCGGCGGTGCGCTCGTTGGTCGCCTTCAACTCGGCGACGATGGCAGCCAGGTCGGTGACACGTGTCACGTCTGGCTGGTCAGGTACTGCGGACAGCACAAAGGCCGGAGCGTCGTCAGTGACGACAGCCTCCGGCCTTGTGGTCGTAGCGGTCATGGCAATGAACCCCTCTCAGTGGTGGGAAGAACCCGGTGACACGTGTCACCGAGCCGTTGTTCGGCGGGTGGTCATGATTCACCCGCTATGCACAAGCATACCAGATGCGCAAGCGTTACGCAACTGTGACTTACTGGGTGGCGCGCATCCGACGGCGCCCCGAAACGGTCAGTTGCATCCGCCGCTGGTACTCACGACGGCAGGCGGCCAAGCCCTCACGAGTGACGAGGTTGACCTCGCCGTGCTGGTAGTCCGGTGGGTAGTAGTACGGCACGGTGATGACGTTGTAGCCGTTGCCGTCCATCGCCCGGTGCTTCCGGGTGGTGCAGGTCGGGCACTCGACATCGGTGTACCAGTACCGCTTGGCCTCGTCCCACTCCCAATGAGCATCCGGTCGTGGTGGCGGGAAGGCGTGCCGGTAGATGCGGCACAACAGGTACTCCAATGGCAGGGACCGAATGACCGATTGGATGGTGGCGGTCTGGACCCTGGTCTCGGCCGCCTCGTAGGTCAGTTTCCTCGGGCTCATGCGTGGGCCTCGCCGAGCATCGAGTACACGGCGACGCCGCGCTCCCGAAGGTGGGTGGCCAGGGACAGGTAGTGCGCTCGGGCAATCAGAGCGTCCTCGATGTGGCCGGTGAGCATGGCGATGAGGCAGTTCTTGGCAGCGCGCCGCATCTGGCGGCGGGTGATCCAGTCACGGGTGGTCAGGGCCTGGGTGGTGGGAAGCGGTGACACGTGTCACGTCCTTTCGATGACGCAGTTCGATGACGGGTGGACAGCACAGCAGGCGCAGTCCCGAGGGAACTGCGCCTGCTGGGCATGGTCAGGAGGCCGCCGAGGTGGACCGGGGCTGGGCCAACTGCTGCTGCAAGTCCAGGCTCGCGGAGATGACCGCTGCACCGAGCGCCCGTCGGGCCTCGTGGGACTTGGTTCCCTCGCCGCTGTACTGTGCCCGCGAACGGGCCTCAGCGAGGCTCTCCGGGCCGACCGGGTGCAGGTCGTAGGCCGCAGCGTAGGAGTACCAGGTGTCGCCCTCCTGCTCCGTGTAGACCCACAGCATGGTCTCCTTGAGCAGGTGGTCGATCTTCTCGACCGGCCCGGTCAGGACCGGGGGCTCCGGCTCGACGGCGGCAACCTTGGTGATCTTCGTCCCCTCGGGACGACCGGGCTTACCCGGCTTGAAGATGAGCGCGGTGTTGCTCATGGCGGTGGTGGTTCCTCTCTCTGGTGGTGCCCGGTGACACGTGTCACCGGGTGGTCTTGCTCGCCCCGGTCGGGGCGGTTACTTGACTACGTCAAGTATATCGGATACGCCACAGTTGCGCAATGGAGGAATCAATGACCCGGGTTCGATGACCGCTCGACCTTGGCCAGTTCCTCGCGGAACAGGGTTTGGTAGACCTCCGGGTACAGGTCGCGCAGCCGCCCGAGCGCCCGGCCGTGGGCCAGCGTGCGGTCTGCCTGGAGCCGTGCCCGCTCCGGGTCCGCCGCCAGGTTCATTCGGTTCCAGGCGGTCTTGGCCTCGGTACACGGGATGCACGGCGCCTCGCCCAGGCGCAGGTGGCGGTTGTACCCGGACGGGGTGCCGCACTTGGCCGGTGGCTTAGGCATCGGTGACACGTGTCACGGGCGGCACGGTGACCGCCTTGGCTGGCACCCACCCGGCCCCGGTGGGCCAGAGCAGGGCGACCGCGTACTCCACGCCGGGCTGGCCGTGAGAACGGATGTAGTTCTCCCGGCCAGCCTCGGTCTTGTGGTCGCCCTCGATGACCTCGTCGGGGGTGTTGTGGAAGTGCCCCTCGATGAAGGGCACCGCCATCCAACGGGTCACTCTCGTGGCCCCTCTTGCGCCAGGACGTAGGCGTAGTAGTCGGCGCCGGTCATGTGCCCGTCGTCAATGCCGTCCGGCCCGGCCTCGTCGTCGGGCGGAGTGTGCGCCTGGTACTCCTCGCGCACCTCGTCCTCGTCCTCCTCGTCGTCCTCCTCGTCCTCCTCGTCCATGTCCACGTCGCAGAACCCGGCCTCGTGCTCGCACAAGGCGTGCTCGTTACCCGGCCGGGAGGTGTCGAAGTAGCCGGGCTCGTCGTAGGGCTGGCGCTCGCACGGGTCGAGCGGGGTGTGCCCGCAGCACGGGTAGTCCTCGCAGTACGCCACGTCACTCACCGCCTTCGATGACACGTGTCACACGCAGCAGGTGGCCGTGACCGTGGTCGTCGTAGACCACGTGGCTGTCCTCGGCCCGGCGCACGGCCGGAGGCCAGCCCTTGCCGGTGATGCCGTCGAGCATGGCCTCCAACAGGAGCGCCGTCCTGGCGTCGTAGTCGTGCCAGTCCTGCGCCATGTCGCTGAACGCGCGCTGCTCCACCCCCGTAGGGGCGAGCAGCATGGCCGCACGGAGCAGGTGCTCGTTGACCGTGCGGTAGTCGGTCGGCTCGGGCCGCTTCACAGCAGGTCACCCCAGTCGTCAACGTCCCACGTCGCGCAGGTGCAGGTGTCGGAGTGACGGGCGTCCCACGACGAGGTGTTCAGGGTGCCGTCGGCGTAGCGGCCGATGACCCGGTAGACCAGGGTGTGCCCGTTCATGGCACGCCCGGTGATGGTGGCAGGCAGCGGTTCCGGCTGCTCGGTGGGTGGTTCGGTGACACGTGTTGTCACGGTCGTTCCTCTCTCAATGGTGGTGGTGTTCCTTCGACTTGCTGTTCAGCAAGTCTATCATGGCCGCCAGGGTTACGCAAGGGAGGCGCCATGCCCTACCCCTTTGCCGGCCACCCCCCGGAACCCTTTGCCGGCCACCCTCCGGGCATGACAAAGGCCCGGCACCATGAGGTGCCGGGCCATGTCGGTTGGTTGGGTCAGCCGCAGCGGTGGTCGTCGGCGTACTTCACGAGCAGGCAGCCATCGGCGTGCGGGGTGGGCAGCACGGTGCAGCACCCCGGACACGGGCCGTTCATGTAGTTCGGGAAGTGCAGGTAGATGTCGAACACCACCCGCTGTAGCGAGGTGAGGCCGAGCCCGTGGGCTCGGCCGGTGGCCAGGTCGATGTACGGCATTACCAGCGAGCACAGTCGTCGTTGTGGACGGTGACGTAGGTCATCTGCCGACCGACGAACCGGGTCTCGGCACCGCACTGGGGGCAGCGGTTGTTGGGGTACGGCGCCGCCATGTAGGAGCGGCGGTCCACGGTCTCGGTCCGGGCCTTCTCGATGGCGACTCGAACGTGGTTCTCCCAGCGGCCCATGACTCCCTCGATAGTGGCACCGAGCAGAGCCCAGCCGCAGGAGCAGCGGACTCGGGGCGGGGAGCAGTCCGGCATGGCGTCCGGGATGTGCAGGTTGGTGACGGACAGGACAAGGTCAAGCGGGTTGCCGTTGCTCACGGCGACCACTTCCTCTCGGTGACACGTGTTACAACGTGGCGGTGGTGGGCAGCAGGTCCCTTCGACTTGCTGTACAGCAAGTCTACTCGGTCCGCCAGGGTTACGCAAGCCTAACGCCACAGAGCTACCGTCTCTCGTGCGCGGGCGCGCGCCCGTTCTTTGATAAGGAAACCGAGCGCGCGCGCCCGTGTGAGGGCAAAAAAAGGGGGAGGCAGGTGGCGCACAATGCGCCACCTGCCTCCCTCGGATGGGTCAGGCGGAGATGTTCGTCCGCTGACCGACATGCCAGCGCTTGACCGCGCCGCACTCGCAGTAGTTCTCACCCGGCATCCCGTGGAACTCCCACTTGTGGGCGCGGTGCATCTCCGATGGCATGAGGTGCCGGAACCGGTAGCCCGTCTGCCAGTGGAAGTCCTCCGCGTTGGCGTACTGGCGGCACGTCATGCTCGGGTCCAGGTAGAACAGGCGGGCCAGCATGATGCCCCACTCGTCCCACGTGGCGGCGTACACGTCGCCGTCGTAGTTGCGGTTGGGCCGGTGCGGGCTGTTGCCCGTGAGGTACACGTCCAGCGCGTGGTCGCGGGAGCGTGACCCCTGCGCCTTCACCTCGGCGTAGACGTTGGGCAGGTCGTCCAACGCGACGTGCACGTCACGCTCGGTGAGCGTGTCGGTGTGCAGTTTCATGATGGTTCCTCTCGGTGGTGGGTTGTTGTGACACGTGTTGCAGAGGGTCGGCTGGTCACCGGCTCGTCCCCTGGCAGCAGTCCTTGGAGGTGTGCCCGTAGCCGCAGCGCTTGCACGTCCAGCCGTGGTAACCCCCGTCGATGCCGTCGTAGGCGAGCGGCCCGTCGCACATACCGCAGGCGTGGGCCTTGTTCTCGTTGGCGTCGGCGGCGGGCTGGCCGGTGTCCGGGTGACGCACCCACATGCGGGATGCGTCGAACAGGCCGTGCTCGCAGTTCCACCAGCGCTGCCCGTGGGACTCGTGGCTGAACGAGACCACCCGGTCGAGCCGGTAGTCGTAGTTCCAGATGGCCAGCCCCTCGACCACGAGCACGCGGTCGAGGGTGCGGGTGGGGTCGGTCAGGTTCCAGGTCATGACTGACCCTCGATCCGCACGTTGGCCATGAACGCGGCCTTGATGGCCTCGCGGTCCGCGTTCGGACCGAACATGGACTCGAAGGTGGTCTCCTCGTTGGAGACCAGACCGCAGCCCACTTGCGCGGCCATGATGACCTCCTGCCAGAACATGTCGCCAGCGGCCATCTCGTAGCACGAGCACACGTGGTCCAGGTCCTCGGGCGTGATGTTCGTCAGCCCGGCGACCGCGTTGGCCAGGGTGTGCGGGACGAGCCCGCCCTCCCACTCGCCGGACAGCCAGGCGGGCTCGGCCACGATGGCGTCCAGCGCGGGGTCGCCGTCCTCGTACAGGACCACGACCCGCTCGTAGGTCTCCTCGGTGGTGTTGCCGTCGAACACGTGGGTAGCGGCGGCCTTGCCCGCCTCGGTCCCCATCTCGGCGGCCTTCTGGATCATGCTGTCGATGCTCATGCTGTTCTCCTTGGTGGGTGTGGTGACACGTGTTGCCACGGTCACGCCGCAATCGCGGACTTGGGGGTGTACTTGGCCAGCCACCACGCGATGTAGCGGCAGGTGTCCTTGTGGACTGCCTGCCAGCCGTTGCCGGTGGTGGTCCAGGCTGCGCGACACGACGGGCACGTCGGCCCGCAGGTCTGGTCGTAGGCCACGTAGCGGGCCAGGGTGTTCGGTGACACGTGTTGTCACGTCCTCTCGTGGTGGTGGTGGTTCGGGGCGGTGCCCCTTCGACTTGCTGTACAGCAAGTCTAACATATGCCTATGGGTTGCGCAATAGCAACGCCATGCAGGCAAAGAGAAAGGCCCCGGTGACGTGTGTCACCGGGGCCTTTCGGATGGGGCTAGGGCCTGTGGGTCAGGTTGAACGCCCGCAGTCGCACGTAGCGCAACTGCCGCTTGGTCAGGATGCCTGCCCGACGGGCGTCGGACAGGATGGCATCCCGGCCTCCCTCACCCCGGTTGAACTCCATGATGACGAGGTCGGCCAGCCGGTCCAGTTCCTCGGTCATCGGGTCCTTGCGGGGGCTCATCGCGGACCCCGGTTGTCGGTCGGCTCCGGGTGGGCAGCCTCGTCCGGGTGGACGGGGTGCCAGAACGCCTCGATGAGGTCCTCGGGCGGGGTGTACACGGTGGCGGGCTGGCCCGTGCGCCGGTCGATCTTCCCGGCCGTGGTGATGGCCTTAGCGGGGCGGGTCATCCGCTGGACCTGCTCCTCGTGGGTCTCCCCGATGGGGCGACCCGCCTGCCAGTCCTCGAACGCGCCCATCATGGACGGCATGAACACCGTCCGGCCGCGCTCGAAGCGGGCGTAGCGCCGGGAGTACTGGCTGGCGAAGTCGAAGGCGGTGCCGTTCAGCGCCTCGCCCCCGTCGCCCCGGCCCCAGGCGTACCAGAGCGCCTGGCTGTAGCGCAGGTCCTGCGCCACGGTTGGTTGGTCGTACCTGTCTTGGTCGTGCTCGGTGGTGCCGGTCATGGGAATGACCCTTTCTTGGTGGGTTGGGTACTGCGGGGTGGGGCGGTGACACGTGTTGTCACCGCCCCACGTTGGTGCCGTCAGCGCATGAGGTGACGGGGCTTGCGGTAGGTGGCAGCGGCCATCGTGCCGTTGCCGCCTGCGTTGTAGACCGCCATGCCGTAGGCGTGAGCCTCGTTGTAGTTCAGTTCGAGGCTGGACTCGGCGGCGATCAACTCCGGCGTGTCGGCCGCCTCGGTGTAGACCGGGCGGACCGAGTAGCCGGTCTGCGTGAGCACGATGACCAGGCTGTCGGCGAGGTAGGCCACGTCGCTGTCCCGGTCGTAGACCGCGATCTTGGTGGCCTGAACCCGCTCCTTGGCCAGGTCGCTGGCAACACGTGTCACCAGGTCCTCGTCGGTCCCGGCCCATGCCGTGCCGTAGTCGGTGCAGGACCAGACCGTGCCGAGGCCGAGGTAGGACTCGTTCCACGACTGGTCGCGGTACTGCCGGACCACCGCCAGCGGCAGCGCGGCGATGGCCTCGGCCGGAGCGTTGTCGCAGAAGTTCTCGGTGGTGAACCCGACGTAGTCGCCACGGCAGACCGAGCACGGCTGCCGACGGTTCTCGTGGTCGTACTCCTTGCCGGAGCCGTAGCACTTGCGGCAGCCACGGACCCCGCCTCGCGGGCCACGTCCGGTGCCCTTGCAGCCGGAGCACGGCAGCGGGGTGGACTCGGTGCCCGGTCGGCCGGAGTAGCCGCAGCCCGTGCAGTTCTTCTTCTCCAAGTGGAGCGTGCGGTTGATCGGGTCGTATCGCACGACCGTCTCCTCTCTGTAACACGTGTCACTGACGACTCGTGTCGTGGTGGTTGGCGTCCCGGCTCGGTGTCGAACTGGGCATACGCCCAGTTTAGTCCCTGCCTATGGGTTGCGCAAGGCCAACGCCATGCTGAGGTCTCGTGTGCGCGCGGTCTTTGATAAGGAACCGCGCGCGTGAGGTGTCACCTTCGATGGCCGCGCTTCGATGACCCGCTTCGATGACCGCAGCAACACGTGTCACAGCGCTTCGATGACCGGTGGCGCACGGTGCAGGTGGCGCACAATGCGCCACGTCATGCGTGCGGACCCGCACAAACTGCGGAGCTTCGCTCGGGCTTCGATGACCTGCGGCAACACGTGTCACAGAAGGTCACGATTCGGTAACGATCATGGCGTATGCCTTGCGCAGCGTGGCGGACGGGGGTAACGTGGGACACGTTCCACCCGCAGCCGCGAGGCTGCTTCGATGACCGCGTTGTGACACGTGTTGTCGGTTCGATGACCGCGCTCGCGCGGCGCCGGTTCGATGACGCTTCAATGACGCGGCGCCGCGCGGGGGTGCGGTGGTGGTGGTGGTGGTCTCGCGCGTGCGCTGGCCGCACTTGCCGGCCACACAGGAAACGCACAGCCGGCCCACAGGAAACGCACAGAGAGCTGCGCTGGCGGTAGTCCGCCACGTGCAACTTCCGAGCTGCGCTAGGGCTGGCGGGAAACCGCCAAGGCTGGCCAGCGCGTTGTGACACGTGTTGCCAGCCTGGACTGTGACGTAGATCACACGGCATTGCGGTAACGATAGGCATCCGTGGCGCGTTACTAGGTACGTAGTACCGCAGTAACGAACGGCCCGCGCGGCTGGCCTCACCGAGGCTCACCCGCGCGACTGGCACCGAGTAGCACTGAAACCTAAACAGCGAACCGAAACCGCGCGGCTGGCCGCGCGTACCTCACTCCCGACGTTGGCACTCGGGAGGCTCACCCGTGCGACCCATAGCGGCGCACTGCCATTCCCACCAAGTGAAAGGACAGACTCATGTCTGTTACGACCAACACCGAGGCCACCAAGGCCGAGGACAACACCGAGGCCGAGGCCACGGGAACCGCTCTCGCCGAGGTAAGTGCGCCGCTCACGGGCCGCACGCTCACCGAGGAGGAGACCGCCAAGGCCAAGGCCGAGGAGGAGCGCGCGGCCATCATCGCCAAGCGCACCGAGGCTCTGGCCGCGCTGGCCAAGGCCGAGACCGAGGAGGCCAAGGCCGAGGCTCTGGCCATTGCGGCCTCATTCGGCGATCTGTACGTCGGAGACCGCATCACCGAGGTTCGCGAGACCATCCTTCCCGCGCTCCTCGCCGACTGGCGTTACACGGCTGGCGTGGCGTTCGATCTCTCCAGCGCGGGTTTCCAGCCCTACGCCATCGCCATGGCGCTCGACTCGACTCTCACCGAGGAGGAGGCCAAGCACAACACCGTGCGCACCCGCGCCACGCGGCTGGCCATGGGAGGCAAGTACCACCGCCTCGCTGGCCTCCCGACGGACGACACCCGGACCGAGGACATGCGCGCGGCTGGCAACCGCTCTCCCGAGGCTCTGGACGTTCTGTACGTGGCCGCTCTCGCCGAGAGCAAGAGCGCGTCACTTAAGAACGTGCGCACCAAGTACGACCGCGCGGTTAAGGCCGCCATCGCCGAGGCCGCCAAGGCCGAGGCTCTGGCCGCCATCCGGGCCGAGGCCGAGGCCACCAAGGCCGAGGAGGAGGCCACCAAGGCCGAGACCGAGACCGAGGCCGAGAGCGGCGCCGAGGAGGCCACCAAGGCCACCGAGAGCGGCGCCGAGGCCGAGGCCAACACCGAGGCCAGCGAGACCGAGAGCGGCGCCGAGAGCGGCGCCGAGAGCGGTTCGCAGGGGCCGAGGAGCGCGGGAGGCGTGAGCAACACCGAGGCCGAGGCCGAGGAGCGCGTCACCCGTCCGACGTTGGCGCCGAACGGCCCGGGTGCCGAGGCTGGCGTCACGCTCACCGAGGACACGGTTTCGACGTGGCCAGAGGCCAAGTTCGTGAGCGCGTTCGTCATCATCGCCACCGAGGCCAGCCGACGTAAGAGCCTCACGGATGCCAGCCGGACCGAGATGCGCCGCGTGCTGGCCATCCTCGGGAAGGCCAACACCGTGGCGCCGCGCGTGCTCACGCCGACGGAAGTCGCCGAGGCCAAGGCCAAGGCCGAGGCCGAGAGCAAGGCCAAGGCCGAGGCCACGGCCAAGGCCACCAAGGCCACGCGCGCCACGCGCGCGGCCAAGTGACCGAGGCAAGGCCAAGCAACGCCAGCGCGCTACGGCTCACCCGTAGCGCGCTGGCCGCGCTGGCCACGTCGGCAGTCATCATCGGCGCCGCGTGCGCCGCTCCTCCCAAGGCCGACATCGGCTGGACCGAGGAGGCCACGGCCGAGGGAATCGCCGACTGCGCAGTGTCCTACTCGGGAGAGGAGCACGCCGAGGAGCGGATGGATTGCATCTCGGCAGTGAAAGTGCGCGCTCTCGGCTGGCCAGCCTGCGAGGAGGAGGACAGTCGCGGCCCGTGCGCTTGGGATGCTTGGTCATCCGGTAACGGTGTGGGCCGTTCGTTCTACGTGACTGCGCAGGGTTTCACGGTTTACCCGTGAGGCCAGCGCGGCGCCGCGCTCATTCGGTGAGCGCGGCGCCGCGTGCGCGCGGCCCCTACGGGGCCAGCTCCAGGACTTGGCGCGCGGCCGGCAACGCTCACCGTTCCCACCGGCATACCCTCCCCAAGCATTGCCGTCCGCCAGAATATGCCGCTGACCTGCAAGGACGACCCCAAAATATTTTCTGGAACCCGAGCCCCGCCGCCCAACCATGTGACACACCCGATGGTCAAGGTTGTGGGTGTGACACGCTCGTCTTTCCGGCGCCTTTCGGCGTAGATGGGAAGTTCGGTTCCGGCGATGACACGTGTCACAAGTGGCGATCAAGCGCCAGCGAAACCCCGGCTGGGTAGTTTCGCTGGCGCTTGATAACGCTGGCGAAACCTACGTGTTGTGGATTACGCTGGCGTTATGGCCAGACCCCGTGGAGAGCCCGAAGTGCGCGACGTGAACCTGACGGTCCGGGTCACCCGAGACCGAGCGGAGATGCTCTACGCCTGCGCCAGGGAGACCGGGCGCAAGGCGACCGATCTACACCGGGAGGCGCTGTACTCCTGGCTGGACGCCATGCAGCCGGTCGAGGACGAGTACACCCCGGACCTGGTCGCCGGGTACGTCGGCCTCAACGTCGAGCGGGAAATCCTCATCTCGCAGGGCGCGGACGAGGACGACCTGCTCAAGCCCCTGGCGCCCGAGCCTCCGGCCGACTGGCGGACGGCAGCGGCGGAGGTCTACGCGGAGGCGGAGGGGCATCTCACCGGGCCGGTCCTGACCAGCCCCAAGGTCGTCCACCGGCACAAGCCCGCGCCCGACCCGGCGCTGACCCGGTACGACAAGGGCGTGCGTCTGGTCACCCCGGTCTGTCTCATCTGCGGTGAGGTGCTCGCGGAGCGCAGAGGCTAGAGGGCATGGCGAAGCCCCCGGACTTCGGATGGTCCGGGGGCTTCGCTTTCTTCGTCACCCACCAAGGTGTCTTGCGGCGGTACTACCTACCTTTCCCGTCGCGGGCGCTGGCCCCTACGGCGCTGGCCCGAGGTGGTGCGACGTTGCGGGGGCGGCCCACCAGGGCCGAGCCGATGAGCAGGACCGGAAAGGCCACGACGATGAACGCCAAAGGTGTCAGGCAGAGAGCGGTCATGATCCACGCGGCAGGCCCACCGCCCTGTAGGCCGAGGTAGCCGAAGAACAGCCCGAACACGGTGAGCCCGCTCACCCAGCAGAGGTGCTCGGGCCAGCCGTCACCCTGCGGTCGGCGCCTGCGTACCGGCTGCGGCGTGACACGTGTCACCGACTTGTCAGTTCTGACAGGTGGCGGCGCCTTCGCGGGCTTCTTGGGTTCGCCCTCGTAGTCCACGATCAGCCCGAGGCCCCAGCCCTTGGCGACGATGTGCAGGGTTCTCATCGCCGCTGCGCGGTCAGCGCGTGCGACTCCCACCGGCTCTTGGCGCTGCCCTCGGTTCCGGTGAAGGTCTGCCCGCAGTCGCAGGCGTAGGTGGCCTTGACCCCTTGTCGGGTCAGCGTCGCGGCGTGGTCGTTCCTGGTCGTGCGGTTGGCGGTACGGGTGGTCGGCATGGCCGTCCTCTCTGGTGGTGGTTGGTGACACGTGTCACTGAACTGGCGCCCCTGTTGGCGACAGGACTTACTTGTAAGTACATTATATCAAATGCGCACAAACTGCGCAAGTGAGCGCAATGGTAGCGTGCTCTCGACTCCATGTGCTGGGGTCGCGGATTCTCCTTCGCACAGCAGCCGTCACATGACCTCGTCGGGCGCGTGGCGGCTGTTGCATTTATTGGCGTACCGTAAATCCCCATGCAGCGAGGACGCCCACACCTGCCGGACGGGGTCGGCCAGGAGGAGCGCCTCACCGTGCGGATGCGCCCGGGGTTCAAGGCCACCTTCACCTCGATGGCCGAGGCCAAGGGGATGAGCGTGTCCCAGGCGCACCGGCAGGCATTGGCGCTGTGGATCGCCCGCGAGCGGGCCAGAGCCGAGAGGACGCCCTGATGGCCTACGAGAGAGTCCGCCCGGTCCCCGAGGGCGAACTGCCGCCCCCGATCCCCAAGGCGCCCAAGGCTCGGGCCGAGGCCGCCGTGGCCCTCAAGATCGCCGGGGCGACCTACAGCGACATCGCCAAGACCGTCGGCTACTCCTCGGCCTCGGTGGCCCGGCAGGCGGTCGAGCGGTCCCTGGCCGGGACCGTCGGCGAGGAGGACCGCGCCAAGATGCGGCTGCTGGAAGCCAAGCGCCTCGAACGCCTCCTGCGCTCGGTCTGGTCGCGCAGCACCGACCCGTCCGACCCCGAGCACCTGTCCTACGTCCGGGCCTCGCTGTCGATCATCGACCGGCACATCCGGCTGCACGGTCTCGACGCCCCGCAGCAGATGGTGGTCTACTCCCCGGCCCAGTCCGAGATCGAGGCGTGGGTCGCCGGGATGAGCCGCCAGGTCATCGCCGGGATGCCGTTGGAGGCGGACATCATCGACGGCGACTACGAGGTCATGCAGGACGAGGTCTCGTGAGCGACTGGCGCCAGCAGATGGTCGCCCGGATCGCCGATGCCAAGAAGCGCAACCACTACACCCAGGTCCAGTTCATGGTCCGGGCCTGGCCCCAGTTCTATGCCCTGGTGGACCAGGCGGCGTTCCGCCGTGACGTGTCCCGGTCGGTGTACATCCGACGGATGACCGCCATCGGCCTGGCCCACGACCTTGGCATCGACGTGACCGACGCGCTGCGGTACACCGCCCACTGGCGCAACCGGATCACCAAGGAGGGTGCGCCCCGGGACGACACCGGGCGGCTGCTGGCCACCAGCGACGACGCCTACGGGATCGCCGACTGGTGCCCGCATCCCGACTGTGACGGGCAGCACCTGCTGGCCGGACCCTTCACCGAGGTAGGAGTGTGGCTGTGATCCGGTTCCACCAGGCAGTCCAGCCGTTGCTGGTCGATGTGGACACGCTGCGCCCGGACACCCGCAACGCCAACAACGGCGACATCGACGCCATCATGCAGAGCGTCCAGGTCAACGGTTGCTACCGGCCGATCTATGCGGCCGACGACGGGACCATCGTGGCCGGGCACCACCTGTACGCCGCGCTCATCCAGTTGGGTGCCACCCAGGTCCCGGTCCAGACGGTGGAGGGAGACTTCGAGACCCGGACCCGCATCCTGCTGGGGGACAACGAGATCGCCCGGCTGGCGTGGACCGACGAGGCGCTGCTGCTGGACCTGCTCAACAGCCTGACCGAGACCGACCTGCGCTATGAGGGCACCGGGTTCACCGAGGAGCGGGTGGACCTGCTGCGCCTGGCCCAGGTCGAGGGCGGCGGCTTCGCGGTCCCCGAGGCCGGGACCGACCCACTGCCGCATCAATGCCCGAACTGCGGGCACACCTGGTTCGGCTCGTGCGCCGGAGAGTCTCGTGACTAAGCAGGTGATCGACCTGTGCGGCGGCGCGGGCGGCTGGGCGGTCGGCGCGGACCGCCTGGGCCTGACCCACGTCGGGATCGAGATAGCCCGCGAGCCGGTCGCCACCTGCCGGGCGGCGGGGCACCCGGTGATCCCCGGCGACATCCGGGCCATGCACCCCAGTTCCTTTCCCGGCGCCGTTGTCCTGGTTGCCAGCCCGCCCTGTCAGACCTTCTCGACCGCAGGCTCGGGCTCGGGCCGGGACTCGCTGACGGCGGCGGTGGCCCACGTGCGCGAGATGGCCAACGGTCCGGTGGCCCGGCCGACCGGCGACACCCGGACCTGGCTGGTTCTGGAACCGCTGCGCTGGGCGCTGACCGCGATCCGGCTCGGCATCCCGTACACCGGCATCGGGCTGGAACAGGTGCCGAGCGTCCGACCGGTGTGGGAGGCCATCGCCGAGGTGCTGCGCGAGCACGGCTACGCCACCAGGACCGGCCTGGTTCACGCCGAGCAGTACGGCGTCCCTCAGACCCGGACCCGGGCGGTGATGCTGGCGGTGATCGGTGACACGTGTCACTGGCCCGCCCCGACCCACAGCAAGTACCACTCCCACGCCCCGGAGCAGATGGACGCCGGACGGCTGCCCTGGGTGTCGATGGCCCAGGCGCTCGGCTGGGACGGAGTGCTGCGCTCCAACTATGGCAGTGACGGCGACCCTCGGGACAAGGGCCTGCGCAGCGCGGACCAGCCGGGACCGACGATCACCAGCAAGATCAGCCGGATGCGCCGCTTCACCGACGCCACCCTGATGGGCGATGTCAGCACCAGCAACGGAACCCGGCGCCTGGTCACCGAGCCCGCGCCCACCATCCCGGCCGCGATGGACAACGGCAACTGGCGGTGGATGGGTCAGTTCGCCGACCAGTCCCGCAGCGACTTCGACACCTCCTGGCCGATCAAGCGCCCCTCGACCACGGTGGCCACCCGGGGGATCGTCCAGCACCCGGGCCACACCCGGAGCCGTTTCGATGTCTCGACCAAGTCCCGCAACGACGGGGTCCGGGTGACGGTGGCCGAGGCCGCTGTGCTGCAAGGGTTCCCCGAGGACTACCCGTGGCGGGGCACCCGCAGTGCCGCCTACCGCCAGGTCGGCAACGCCATCCCGCCTCCGATGGCGGCGGCCATTCTGAGGAGCCTCATAACGTGATGTTTGCTGAGCGCTCAGTAGTGCACACTTGTGGTTATGAAGGTGCGCTACACCGTGGCGTGCGAGAAGTGCAAGGCCCCGGTCCCCGTCGGAACCCGAGCAGTCCGTCTGCACGGGCGCATCTGGCACACCGCGTGTGCGGATGCCTTCCATGACCGCCTCGGCGTTCGACCCGGAGGCGTTCCGCAACTGGAACCTGTCGTCGCAGGAGCAGGCGGCGGCGGCCCTGCGGAAGGTGGCGGCCGGTGGGTGGCACCCGTTCTTCTGCCCCTGGGGTAAGGCCGGGACCTGCGACGGTCGCCCGCACGGCCCGTGCCTGCCCGACCCGGCACCGTGGGACTTCCCGCACGCCCGGGCGGACCAGCACCCCCCGCGCGGGGCCTGGCTGACTTGGCTGCTGCGCGGGGGGCGTGGCAGTGGCAAGACTCGCACCGGAAGCGAGTGGACGCACCGCAGAACCAAGGTGAGTCCCCGCCTCGCCATCCTGGCCCCGACCGGACCGGACGCCCGCGACATCATGATCGAGGGTGAGTCCGGGCTGCTCGCCACGGCGCCGCCCGGGGGGATGCCGCAGTGGG
>Ga0207648_10002449_pt1 | contig 19954 bp, 11 predicted proteins | sample KBSMisM32_FD_184310 | JGI IMG/M metagenome (GOLD analysis project Ga0207648, IMG submission 184310) | Miscanthus rhizosphere microbial communities from Kellogg Biological Station, Michigan, USA - KBS Miscanthus M3-2 (SPAdes) (version 2) | ecosystem: Host-associated > Plants > Roots >...
CGTACGGTCAGACGAAGATAATGGCGCGGCGGCGCCTTGCCGTCCAGGCCGGCATCTCTCACGTAGTCGGACACGGCTGTCTCGACGGTGATTCGTCCGCCGGCCGGCGTCGCTGCGGATGCATTCAATACCAGGTTGAGGAGAATGCGTTCGATTTGGTCCGGGCCCGCCGAGACCTTGCCGGCCGGGCCGTCCGTTCGAATGACGAGGTCTATCCGCGGCCCCACGATCTGGACCAATGTCGGCGCCATCTGGTCGATGAATTCGTTGACGTCGGTCGCACGATTGTCGGCCGAGGTCCTGTCCATGACGACGCGGAGCGCAATCGCCTTGGCTCTGTCTATCGTCCGTTCGAGCTGGCTGAGACTCGCACTGCCCTGATGGTCGTCAGAGACGTGGTGGCGAAGAGATTCGGCCAGCACCGACATGACGGTGAGAAGGTTCGTCACATCGTGGAGCAGGTAAGACTGATCGGTCCGTTGCATCGAGCGCGGGTCATGCTACGCGAGCGCGCTCGCGCCCCTGTTTGATTGCAATCAATACCGTGCAGATTCATCGACCAGGCTCGAGCGCGTGCATCTTCCCGAGCTCCGGCTCGGTGCCGGTCAGCCCGCCCTTGACCAGTTCATACAGGACAACCGGCTGCGGCTTGTCGGCTTCCAGGAATACCGCCGCATGAATGTCGACCCCGATGAGCACCAGGCGCGGGTCGTCCGGGGTGCCGTGACGCGCATCCCCAGCGTCTCCATCGCACGGCATACTGCGGGATGTTTACCCGTGAGCGCAGACAGGGGGCATCCGACTTTCAACGGCCGCGAGCGGTTGTCGCTCGCCCATGAGGCCGCCTGGGAGGACATACACCACGCGGCTGCGCCGCAGTTCCGGAGGGATGCCGGCTACTGCCGCGGCGCGGTGACGCGCGTCTCGCGCAGGAGCGTCAGCCCGCTCCGCGCGGCCGGTCAGGAACTCCGTCGCTCTTCCGGCAGCGTGAAATGGAACGTCGTGCCGACGCCGACCTGGCTCTCGGCCCAGATTTGCCCGCCATGCGCCTCGACAATCCACTGCGAGATATAGAGCCCGAGCCCCAGCCCGATATGGTCTGACGGATTCAGTTGTCGAAAACGCTCGAAGATTGCCGTCAGCTCGCCGTCCGGAATGCCGACACCGGTATCCGAGACTGAGATCCGGCAGAACGTCCCTGCGCGCGCCACGCGGATGCGGACCGACCCGCCTTCAGCCGTGAACTTGATCGCATTGTGCAAGAGATTCGAGACCACCTGAAGCATGCGATGGGGATCGTGTTTCGTGATGATCGGATCGGCGGGAAGATCGGCCTCGAGCGACAGCCCTTTCGCCAGCGCCACGCCGTGAAACGCGTCGATGGCGCTGTGAATCAGCGTGCGGATGTCGAGTCGCTCCGCGGCCACCCGCAGCTGCCCGTCTTCGAAGCTGCTGAAATCGAGTAGATCGCTGATCAGCCGTTCCATGACGTTCACCGAACGGCGCACACGCTCGGCCCACGCGCGCATCCGTTCCCCCGTCTCGTCGGTCGGCGCCCGCTGCTCCATCAGCTCGGCGACACTCGAGATCGTCGTCAGTGGTCCGCGCAGGTCGTGGCTGACGATGCTGAGAAACTCGTTGCGCGTGGCGACGCCGCGTGCGGTGTGCGCGTGGTTCCGCCGTTCCTCGGCCAGCAGCCCCTGGACGTGTTCGACGGCGTCGTCGGTAAACCGCCGTTCGTTCGCAAGATCCTCGTCGGTCGTCTGACGGTCCTGCTGGAGCGCCTGCCGCTCTTCGCGAAGCTGCTCGCCCAGCTTGCTCTCGACCTGCTTCAGTTCCTGTACGATGAGTCGGTCGGTGACTTCCCGTTCGTCGTGCAGGGTCTGATCGGCGTTCCGGCGTTCCTCCGACAGGGTGGACGTGATGTGCGCGACCCCATCCGCGATCTCGGCCAGTTGTTGCGTGGCGGACTCGGGCGTTCGTTTCAGGCCTTCGGCGACCTCGGCGACGATCGGGTGGTCGACGCTCGATTCCTGCAGGATTCCGGCGACGTGGGTGAGGCTCGCCGCCGCTTTTGACAGGCTCTCGGCGACGTGCTCGAGCTTTTCGGACATCTCCGGCAGTCTGTCCGCCTGCTTTTCCAGCTGCACGTCGGAGTCCGCGCGGACGTCTCGCAGGATCTGCCTGGTTTCGGCGCGGCTTTCGCGGACGACCTCGCCCACGCGCTGTTCGTCGCGGCGCGGGTCGAGAAGCTCGTCGGTTGTCGAGCGCTCGTCACGAAGGCTCTCGTCGGTTGTCGCGCGCTCCTCCCGCAGCTGCTCGTCGGATTTCGAATGCTGCTCGCGCACGCTCTCGTCGGTGCTGCGCCGGTTGAGAAGCTCTTCGCGCGGCGGATCGGGAATCGTCCCGCTCATGTTGACCATCTGATGGTGAGAACCCGAGTCACCCGTCTGTGACACATGGTGGGAGAACGCTCATCTCCTACAGTACGGCTTTCCGATGGACGGGGCAAGCTTGACCTTCGCCCTGCGCCGCGCGCGGACGTGCCGCTCGGTTGACCGTCGTCGCTTCTCGGGTGGAACCGGAGCGAGCCTGTGCAAGATCGAACGGCGTGGCTTCCTCCGGCTTGCCAGCCTCGGTGTGCGCCGGGGTGTTTCATTCGGCACAGTGCAGCCGCGGGCACGATGGTACGGTCGCACGTACCATGGAAGTCACCGAACGCGTCGTCGACACGGTTACCATCCTCGACCTGAGCGGGAAGCTGACAATCGACGAAGGGGCACAGCTGCTCAAGGACAAGAGCGAGAGTCTCGTATTCCAGCGGCGCACGAGCGTGATCGTGAATCTGGCCGCCGTGCCGTACATCGATAGCGGCGGACTGGGGCAACTGGTCGCGTGCCATACCACGCTCACGAAGGCTGGCGGCCGTCTCAAGCTGCTCAACGTGAGCACCAGGAACCACGACCTGCTGTCAATCACCAAGCTCGTTTCGGTGTTCGACACGTTCGATACCGAAGCGGAAGCAATCGCAAGCTATCCTGCCACCCGTCTGTCTGAAAGCCTCGCGCAGTAGGGGTGTCGCCGCCGGCTCCAGCCGACGGCCTCACGTGAGATCTCGTCACTCTCAGCGAACCTCTGCTTGGAGGCAACGAGGATGACGGCCGCGACCGAGGCAGCCGGTAACGATGGCCTGGGGGAACGTTCCCGGCGCTTCCTGGTGCGGACCCCGACAGTTCTCCACGGAGCCTCTCAAGGCGACGGCTACTACTCTTGGCGCGCCAACGCTATCGGGTCAGAACCTGACTCGCAGTGTGGTCGTGATAGGAATCGACCATCGACTGCCGGTATACGCGTCCTTCACGAATGGCCCAAATCCGAGGTCTGTCGGGTCCTCGCGCAGGTTTGACTGGTAGCGGAGACCTGATTCGATCGCGAGACTCGTCGAGGGCGCTAGCTGAAAGGAGACGCCTGCGATGCCGCTGAACACGGGCACAGTCGAGCGTTGATAGAACGGACAGGTCGGCGCAGCGGACGCCTCAATGCCGCAGAATCCGAATCCATGCACGGCAACGCATGCTGCTGGTGAACGGCAAGCCGGATCGAGTCAAGGAGGTGTTGCGACCCCCAACAACACTGCGGGAATTCGCGCCGCGATTTCTGGAAGCCACGCGAAGGCCAATCGTCTCAAAGCGAGCGGCCTGGCGTCGAAGGAATGCGTCCTGCGATTGCACTTGCTGCCGGCGCTCGGCGACAAGCCGCTGGGCGCGATCACGACGGAGGACGTACAACAGCTGAAGTCAGCGCTCAGCGCGTGATCACGGAAGACCGTGTTGACCAGTTCGATCAGTTCGAGCGTCTGGTCGAGGGCTCGACTCGAGGGCCGCACGCGCAACTTCGCCGCGCCAGGACCTCGCAGACGCAAAGCCGGGGCTAGCGCCGGCGCCGCCGCGCGAGCATTTTGAGGGTATCGTTGGCGCCATCAGCCAGAGCGCGCTTTTTCTGCGCACTCCAACACTTCACTTGCGCTTCGCGTCGAACAGCGCCATCGACCGCTGCGAACGATTCCGAGTAAATCAGTTCGACCGGGCGCCGAGCGCGTGTGTAGGCGCAGCGGAGGATATAGAAGAAGGCCGGCATCGATGGTGCCCCTCGACTCGCCCTTCGGGCTCGCTCGGGACACCACTCGACTCTCACGCTTCGCAGTCTCGCGTGAGCAGGCCAGACGCCGCGATGCGGCGATGGGCCTGCCACGAGCGAGGGCGCGAAGCGCCCGAGTCGAGTGGTGGAGGCGCCGGGAGTTGCACCCGGGTCCGAAAATACATCCCCGCAGGAATCTACGATGCGTATCCGCCTCTGAAGTGTCGCACCCGGCGTGAAGAGACGGAAAAACCGCCGGGCGCCAGCCCCAGAAAATCTCGCCGTTCCCGTCCAGGGCGACCGGGAACCGCCAGCCTACTAAAATGACATCTGGTCCTCACCCGCAGGCTGGTGAGGGCAGACGCTCACAGGTTCTTAGGCTGCGAGAGCGAGCTGCGTATCCGCAGTTAGGTTGGTTTCCATCTTTTAGCGAGGTTGATGGTCCTCGGCACGCATCCTGCGAAACCGTACTCCCGTCGAATCTGGTTCGCCCCCTTTTGAAGCTCCTCCTATTGTACGACAACCCCGCAAGCTGAGCCTCGCCGCCCCTCGCACCCCGCACCCCGCGCCCCGCGCCCCGTGGGATAATGGCGGGAGATGTCGCTCGACGACCTGCAGGCCCAACTGCGTGGGGCGCTCGACCAGCAGTTCGCCGCACTCAAGCAGCAGTACGAAGAGGGAATGGCCACCGCGCGCCGGGACGCCGACGCCGAGGCGGAGCGCCGCCTTGCGGGGCAGCTGGAGGAGGCGCAGGCGGCGTTCGCGGCACGGCTCGAGCAGGAGGTGGGCGCGGCGCGGGCCGACGCCGAGCGTCGCGTCGCCGAGGCCCAGCAGCGCACCGCCGAGGCGCAGCACCGCATCCACGAGGCCGAGCAGCACGCCCAGTACCTGCGGCAGCAGATCGACGCGCACAACCATCGCGCGTCGCAGGCCGAAGAGCGGGCCGCGCAGCTCGAGGCGCACGCCACACAGGCCGAGTACCGCGCCAGCCAGGCGGAGCAGCGGGCGAGCCAGGCCGAAGAGCAGGCCGTGATGGCCGCGGCCCAGGTCACGCAGGCGGAAGAGCACGCCACGCGCGCCGGGCATCTCGCGGCGCAGGCCCAGGACCGCATCAACGACACCGAGCGCCGGCTCGCCGAGGCGCACGGACGCGCCGCGGAGCTCGAGCAGCGTGCAGGATCGGCGGGACAGCAGATCGCCGAGATGCAGGCGCGCGCCTCCGCCGCCGAGACCCGCGCCGGCGGGTTCGAGCAGCAGCTGGCCGACGCCGCGCGGCGCCTGACCGAGCTCGAGCAGCGCGGCGGCGACAAGGATCGCGAGCTCGCCGACGTGCGCCGCCATCTGGCCGAGACGGAGCAGCGCGCCACGGCCGCGGAGCAGCGCGCGTCGACCGCGGAAGAGCGGGCGACGGCCGCCGATGAGCGGATTGCCGGCGCGGAGCACCAGGCGAAAGACGCCGAGCAGCGGATCGCCGCGGCGGAGCAGCGCGCCGCCGACGCCGAGCGCCAGATTGGCGAGGCCGTGCAGCGCGCCACCGCCGCCGAGCAGCGGATCGCCGCCGCCGAGGAGCGTGCCACGTCCGCCGAGGAGCGCGCGACGGCCGCGGATCAGCGCTTCGCCGAGGCGGAGCGCAGAATCGCCGACGCCGAGCGCGAGGCGGCGGAAGCCGTGGCGCACCACCGCGACGCGCACGAAGAGCAGACGCAGCAGCAGATCGAGCAGCAGGTCGCGCAGGCCGTGGCCTCGGCGCGGCGGTCCGCGGAGCTCGAGCTCGAGTCACACCGGCGCAAGCTGCAGAACGAGCTGGAGGCCGAGCGCGAACGCTCGAACGTCGCCGCCGAGGCCGCGCGATCCGAAACGCAGGCGGAAGCGGACGCGGTCCGTGCCGAGCTCGAAGCGGAGCTCTCCGCGGCGCGCGAAGCGGTGGCGTCGGCGCGCGCGAGCGCCGCGGCCGCCGCGAAGGGCGCACCCGCGACCGCGGCCGCGCCCGCATCGCCAGGCGCGGCCGGATACCCCGGGCTGGTGGCGGCGCTGCGCGACATCGACAGCGCACCGACGCTGGGCCAGACCCTGCAGGCGCTCCTCGATCATGCGCGGGCGGCCGCGGGGCGCGCCGCGGTGTTCCTCGTCAACGGCGACCGGCTCAAAGCGTGGAAGGCCGCCGGCATTCCCGACGGCGACGTGCAGCCGGTCGAATCGTCGATCGGCGCGCGCGATCTGCTCGCGCGCGCGATCCAGGCCGGACACGCCGTGCCGACGGCGGCGGATCTTCCGGCGCCGCCCTTTGCGCGGCTGCCGCCGGACCGCGGCGGCATCGCCGCACCCCTGCTCGTCGGGGGACGCGCCGTCGCCGTGCTCTACGCGGACAGCGGCGCCGATCCCGCGCCGCCCGGCGCGTTCGATACCATCGAGGCGCTCGCGCGCCATGCGTCCGCCGCGCTCGCGCTGCGCACGGCGCTGCGCACGCTGGATCTCTCCGGCCCCCGCCAGGGGGAAGCCGGCGCGGTCGGCACGGGCGGCACGATCGATCCCAACGGCGGCGACCAGGGAGCGCGGCGCTTCGCGCGGCTCCTCGTCTCGGAGATCAAGCTGTACAACGAAGCCGCCGTGCGCTCCGGGCGACAGCACCGCGATCTGCTGCACCGGCTGCGCGCCGAGATCGATCGCGCGCAGCGGCTGTATGAAGAGCGGGTGTCGCCGGCGATCGAGGCGCGCCACACGTACTTCCAGCAGGAACTCGTCCAGACGCTCGCGGACGGAGATCCGTCGCTGCTCGGGAACGCCTGATGCCCTCGATGCTCGTGCTGCTGCTGGCTGCGGCAAGCTGGCAGCAGGCCCCCGCGCCGTCCGAGCTGCAACTGCAGCCGACCATTCACGCCGCGCTTCCCAAGAACGTCGACGACTACTGGTTCGCGCCGCGATCGGTCGCCACGGGGACGCGGCGGGGCGCGCTCACCGACGCCGCCGCGGCGTACGCCGCGGGCAACTATGCCGCCGCTCTGTCGTCGGCACGGCAGGCGGTCGCCGCCGGCGGTCCGCTCGAGACCTACGCGCAGTACTACGTCGGCGTCTCGAACCTGCGCCTCGCCAACCCGGCCGAGGCCGACAGGGCATTCGACGCCGTGCTCGCCAAGAAGCCCGAAGGCGTCCTCTCGCTGGCGGCAATGATGGGCAAGGCGGAAGCCGCGGAGAGCCGGGGGGATCACGCCGGCGCGGCCGCGATCTACGAGCAACTCACCGCACGCAAGACGGTCGCGCCCGAGGAGGTGCTCTACAGGCTCGGCCGCGCCTCGCTCGCGGCCGGCAACCGCCAGCGCGCGACCGAAGCGTTCCTCAGGGTCTATTACGAGTTCCCGCTGTCGGACGCGGCCGACAAGGCAGGCGCGGCGCTCGGGTCGCTGCAGGATCTGATCGAGCGGAAGGACTACAAGCTCGATCTCGGCCGCGCGCTGATCCTCTACGGCGCGAAACGCTACTCGGAGGCGCGCAGCGCGCTGCAGGACATCCAGAAGCAGGTCGGCGGCGACGACCGCGAGGTCGTCGATCTGCGCATCGCCGAGTGCGACTTCTTCCTCAAGCGTTACGCGTTCGCCCGCGACGGCGTCCAGCCGTATCTCGACCAGGCGTCGCGAAAGGCCGAGGCCCGCTTCTTCCACTTGAGCGCGCTGCGCGGCCTGGGCGAGGCGGAGCAGGCGGTCACGCTGACGCGCGCGCTGGTCAACGACTTTCCCGACAGCTCGTGGGCGGAGGAAGCGCTCAACAACCTCGGCACGCAGTACATCCTCACCAACCAGGACGATCTCGCCGCCGCCGCCTTCAAGGAGCTCTACGAGCGCTTCCCGGCCGGGCCGCACGCCGAGCGCGCGGCGTGGAAGTACGGCTGGTGGGCCTACACCACCGGCAGCTACGCCGAGACGGCGCGCGTCTTCGAGAGCGCGGCCGCGGCGTTCCCGCGCTCGGACTATCGCCCGCCGTGGCTGTACTGGAGCGCGCGTGCGAGGGAGAAGCTGGGCCAGCGCGATCTGCACGACTCGCGCATGCGGCTGATCCACGCCGACTACCTGAACTCGTACTACGGCCGCCTCGCCGCGAAGCGCCTGCCGATGACACAGGCGGTCAACGCGACGGAATCGGTACGCCTGGCGCCGCCGCCTGCCGCCGAGACGGTCGATCCGCCGCCCGCCGCGGCGCCGCCGCCGAACGCGGCAGTCATCCGCCAGCTGCTCGCCGTCGGGATGTATGACGACGGGTTGAGCGAGCTGCGCTACGCGCAGAAGGTCTGGAGCACCTCGCCGGCGATCGAAGCGACGATGGCGTGGATCTACCACCAGAAGGGGGACCTGCGGCGCGCCATCACCGTGATGCGCCGCGCCTATCCGCAGTTCCTGGCCGCCGGAGGAGAAGGGCTGCCGGCCGAGATCCTGCAGATCATCTTTCCGCTGACCTACTGGGACTCGATCAAGCGCAACGCCGCCATCTACGAGCTCGACCCCTACGTGGTCGCCGCCCTGATCGCGCAGGAGTCGACGTTCGACGCGTCCGCGCGATCGGTGGCCAACGCGTGGGGGCTGATGCAGATCGTCCCGGCGACGGGCAAGCGCCTCGCGCGCGAGCTCGGCATCCGCCGCTTCACGACGCCGATGCTGACCAACGGCGACACCAACATCCGGCTCGGCACGCTGTATTTCAAGCGCCTGGTCGGCCAGTTCGGCGGCGTCTACTACGCGCTCGCCAGCTACAACGCCGGCGAGAACCGCGTCGTCCGCTGGAAGGCCGAGCGGCCGGGGATGGAAGAGGACGAGTTCATCGACGACATCCCGTTCCCCGAGACGCAGAACTACGTGAAGCGGATCCTCGGGACCGCCGAAGACTACCGCCGCCTGTATGGGGAAGGCGAGGGGCGGCCGCTGCCGAAGCCCACTATCAAGGCAACGTCGAAGTCGAGCGCCGCGAGCAGCAAGCGCTCATCCACGGCCAAGAAGAAGGCGCCGGCCAAGAAGACCCCGACCAAGAAAACACCCTCGAAGAAGACTCCCGTCAAAAAGAACTCCAACCAGTAAGGTCAGCCATAAGGCTGACCCACACAGCTCTTATGGGTCAGGGCTTTCAGCCCTGACCGTTACCCGGGAAAGCGGACGATCTCGTAGAGCGTCATGCGATCGTCGGCGGCGAGGACACGCAGGTAGGGCAGGAACGGCTGCAGGCGCTGGCGGATCTCTTCCTGGCGCCCGACGAACATGTCCCAGTGAATCCCGATGTAGCGGACGCGGCGGCGCGCGAGGACGGGGAACGTGTCGCGCGACGGGAAGCCGTCGAGCACCGCGGCGGCTTCGCGGAAATCCAGCGGGATGACGTCGCTGTAGCCGTTCACGAGCGGCATCCAGTGCGACGTCGAGAACAGCATGTACTGCGCGTGGAGCGGAAAGGCGCTGCGCTCGCCGTAGAACGGGAACTCGGCGACGACGCCGCGCGGGCTGCCGGCGAGGACGCGGTAGGGAGCGGGGATCTCCGGGGCACGATACCAGCGGATCGGGATGACGGTGATGTCGGCGACGGCGAGCGCGCAGGCGATCGCGGCGGCCAGCGGACGGCGCCGTGCCGGCAGCGCCGCGAACAGCCGCGCCAGCGCGATCGACGCCAGCACCGCGAGCGCGAGCACGACGATGAGTCCGAAGCGCGACGGCGCGCGCAGGAACGAGAACGCGGGCAGGTAGTAGAGGACGCGGTACAACCCGGCCGACGGCCCGAACGACGCCCACAGCGCAATCAGTCCCAGCGAGGCGGCCACGACCGCGCCGTCGCCTGTGCGTTGTGACGTTCCGCCGCGGCGGAGCGCCAGCACGAGGCCGGCCACACCGAGGACGATCGCCAGCATGCCGGGAAACAGCACGTCGCGCAGCGATCCTGCGCTGCGCGCGATCCCGAGCAGCCAGGCGTGCGCGCGCGACGCCGACCCCAGGTAGTCCCAGATCCGCGCCGAGTACCGCGCCGCATCGTCGAGGCTCCGCACGAAGGACGTCTCCTCGCTGACGCGCAGGTACTGCGCGAAGAACGGCGCGATGACGAGGATCGCCGTCGCCGCGCCGATCGCCAGCGCCATCCAGTACGCGCGCGAGGTCCACAGGCGTCGCGTCGCCGCGAGCACGAGCGCCGCATATCCGGTCATCAGGCCGGCGAAGATCCCGTAATAGGCGCAGGCGAGCCCCTGGACGGCGATGGCCGCGCCGAGCGCGACGCCGCGAAGGAGGAGCTTCCGCGTGAAGGCGGAAGCCACGGGGGCGGAAGCCGCGGCTTCCTCCGCCAGCCGCAGCACCAGCAGCAGCGCCACCGGAATGCCGCCGGTGAAGAGCAACTGGATGTGCGACAGGTGCGACATCACGTAGGGGCAGAACGCGTAGAGGATCGCGGCGGCGGCGGCCGCGCCGCGATCGCCGGACACGTGCCGCAGCAGCAGCCAGGCGCCGACGTAGGCCGACGTGAACCCGGCCAGCATCACCAGGTTCAGCGTCAGCCAGGGATTGCGCGACAGCCACCAGGGCAGGATCCCGATGATCCCTTCGACCAGGTTCGCTTCCGAATAGGCGAGCGTCGTCTTGTGGGGAAAGAAGATGTTGGCGTCGAAGAGATCCGCGGGATCGGCGACGATCGCGCGCGCGACCCAGGCGACGTTCCAGATGCTGTACTGTCCGTCAGCGTCGGTGCCGAGCGTGCGCCCGAGGTGCGGGAGGCCGGTGGCGAGCGGCCACGTCATGAGGAGCGCGAGCAGCAGACCGGCGACTGAAACGATGACGAGTTCGCGCGGGCGCGCGATGGTGCCGGACGCTTCGTCCATGTAGAATTGCACGTCATTGTAGCGCCGGTCTCTCGTTCCCGTCTCGTCGCGCTGCTCGCGTCAGCGTGGGCTGCGCTCGCCGCCTGCGCCTCGTTCGGCACCCTCGCGTTCACCGCGCCGTCAGGATCGCGCATCGGCGTGATTCCGCTCGATCCCGCGCATCTCGTCGTGGCGCTCGCGGCAGCGGCCGTCGTGCTCGCGGCGGGATGGAGACGACGCGATGCGGCCGTCGCTGTCGCGGTGGCGCCCCTCGCGCTGCTGTTCCTGCCGTGGCTGCCGACGCCCGTTCCCGCGGCCTTTCTCGCCTTCACCGGCGCGCTGACGGCGCTGGTCTGGATCGCGGTCGGGGGCGCGCTGTGCGCGATCGCGTTCGCAGGCGGCGGCCTGAGCTTCTACGGCTTGACGCCGCGCGCCGCGGCGCGCCTCGCCGGCGCGATCAGCGCGGCGGTGTTCGCGCTGGCGGCGTGGGGCGTGTCGCCGGTACTGCCGGGCGGCGACGAGCCCCACTACCTGGTGATCACGCAGAGCCTGCTCTACGACGGCGACCTGCAGATCGAGAACAACCATCGGCGCGGCGACTATCGCGCCTACTACGCCGCCGAGCTGCCGCCGCATTCCATTCGTCCCGGGCGCAATGGCGCGATCTATTCGATTCACGCGCCCGGCGTGCCCGCGCTGGTGCTGCCGGCGTTTGCCATCGGCGGCTACCGCGGCGTCGTGGTCTTCCTGATCCTGCTGTCGGCGGCGGGCTGCGCGCTCGCGTGGTGGCTGGCCTATCGCTCGACCGGCAGCATGGCCGCGGCGTGGTTCGGATGGGCGGTGGTCACGGCGAGCGCGCCGCTCGTGCTCGAGAGCTTCACCGTCTTTCCCGACGGCCCCGGCGCGCCGGTGGTGCTGACGGGATTCTGGGCGCTCCTCCGCCCGGACGGCGACGAACGCGCGCGCGGCTCGTGGGTGCCGTGGCTGCTGCACGGGCTCGCGCTGGCGACGCTGCCGTGGATGCACACGCGGTTCGCGGTGCTCGCCGCCACGCTCGGCGGGCTGGTGCTGGTGCGGATCGCGCGCACGCGGAACCCGCTGGCGAACGCGACGGCGTTCCTGCTGCCGCCGGCGCTGAGCGCGCTTGCCTGGCTGTTCTTCTTTGCCGTCCTCTACGGCGCACCCGATCCGTCGGCGCCGTACGGCCCCGGGGCGCAGAACGCGCTCGGATTCCTGCCCGACGGCATCGGCGGCCTGTTCTTCGATCAGGGGTTCGGGCTCTTCGCGACCGCGCCGGTGCTCGCGGTGGCGATCGCCGGCTTTGCCCGGACGAGGCGGCTGGCGATCGAATACCTCGTCGTATCGTTGCCCTACCTGCTCACCGTGGCGACGTTCGCGATGTGGTGGGCCGGCACGAGCGGCCCGGCGCGATTCCTCGTGCCGCTGCTGCTGCCGCTCGCGGTCCCCGCCGCGCACGCCTGGCAGGCGTGGCGATCGACCGCCGCGCGGGTCCTGATGATCGCGCTGCTGGCCGTCAGCGCCTGGATGACCGGCGTGATGGCGGGCGCCGGCAGCGGACGGCTCGCGTATCACACGCGGAACGAGGCCGGGCCCACCACCGCGCCCTGGGTCGAATGGGCGAACCACGTCGTCGATCTGCCCGCGGCGCTGCCCGCGTTCGTGCCGCCGCCGGTGCAGCCCGATCCCGGCGGCCTCGTCTCGCGCGCGCAGGCGGCGCGATCCGGCTTCGCGACGACACTGCTGTGGGTGCTGTGCCTGGGCGGGGCGGCGTTGGCGGCACGCTGGATCTTCCGGCGGTCACCGCGCCTGGAAGTCGGGATCGCCGCGTCCACGGCGGCCGTCGCCGCCGCGGCGATGCTGGCGCTCTCGCTGGCGTGGCGGTTCCAGGGGACGCCGCCGCTGACGGTGACGGCGGCGCAGATGGCGATGCTGCGACGTTTTTCGCAGGAGCACGTCGTCGCGATCGATCCTGCCCGCCTGCGCCGGCTGTCCATCGACGAGGCGCTGAAGATGCGGATCGAGAGCCCGGTCGCGCACGCGCGCCAGCTGGCGCGGCTGAACCGGCCCCTCGCGGTGTTCCCCGGCGTGCCCGCCGGCGCCTACGAGATGTCGGTTCAGCGAGCCGGTGGTGGGGACGGCTGGGTGATGGTGGGCGTGGGGAACGATCAGTTCGCGATCGCGACCGAGCCGATGAGCGCGTACGCGCAGGGTGTCCGCATCGTGCTGCCGGTGGACGTGCGCGCGCTGATCGTGCGCGGCGACGAAGCGGCGCGGGATCAGCTGCAGTCGGTCGAGCTGCGGCCGCTGACGCGGCCGGTCCGCGTCACCGACAGCGTGGCCCGCCGCGCCGTACGCTACGGGTCGAGCGTGTTCTTCTTTCTCGACGATCGCGCCTATCCCGAGCCGTCGGGATTCTGGGTCGGGGGAAAACGCGGGACAGCTGTCGGCGTGCAGCTCGATCGCGCCGCCGCGGCGGTGGCGCTGATGCTGCGCAACCCGGGCCCGCCGAATACGATTTCGCTCGCCTCCGGCGGGTGGCATGAAGACCTGACGCTGGCGGCGGGCGAAGAGCGCCGCATCGAGGTGCCGCTCGACGCGGCCACGGGGTCGACGGTCCTGCAGATCCACTCGGCCGGCGGCTTCCGCCCATCCGAAGCGGACCCCGCCAACCGCGATACGCGACTCCTGGGTGTCTACGTCCGCCTGCTCGAGCGGTAGCGGGCGCCTAGAACCGTACGACGCCGCCGAAATACAGGCCCGCGAGGTTCAGCGTGCCGGAGTCGCGCTTCACTTTATAGAAGACGTCCACGGACCGATAGCCGACCTGCGCGCCGACGTAGTTGGTGAAGTTCACCGTGCCGTACAGGTCGAAGTCGTAGTAGTTGCCGGCGTACTTGTCGCTGTCGAGCGCCTGGTCGGGGAGCTTGAAGAAGGTGAACTCGCCGGTGATCGAGATGTTCGGCACCACGTAGCCGCGGCCGATGAACCCGATCGCCGGGATCGGCGCGCGCGCCTCGGTGAACTGCTCGGCGCCGACCGCGGGCGAGCTCAGCGTCGCCGTGATATCCGTGTATTTCGCTTCGGCGACGACGCCGGCAAAGCCGCGGCTCTTGTAGAGGAAGTCCCACTCGTAGCCGAAGCGGTAGGCGTTCCACTTGACGTCGGTCGTCACCGGGACGCCGATGTTGAAGCGCTGCCCGTTGAACACGAAGGTCACCGGCACGGTGGCCTGGGCGGTGTAGCTGATCGGCGTGTACTCGAAGCGGAACTTGTGCTTGGTCGCCGGCCGCAGGACGATCTTGAGCTGACGGAACTTGGACTTCTCAATGCCCAGCGTGTTCACGAAGTCGATGTTGTCGCCGAGCTGGCCCAGCCCTTCGCTCGCGATGACGATGTCGGGGGTCGGGTCCCAGATGGTGCCGGACGCCTCGACGTGGTAGACCTCGCCGGTGGCGCGGTTCTCGGTTGCGCGGCGCGCGCCATACTGCTGCGCGGAAGCAGGCGCGGCGGCGGACATGGCGCCGACGAGACACAGAGCAGTCGCAAACAAACGCGTGCGCATGAACACTTCCTGTTGCGAAACGTGAGTAGTGGAAGCCGCGGATGAGCCTGCTGGGGAAGGCCCATCCAGAATAGCATACCCGCCGCTTGCGAGCGACGGGATCCGCTGGGTATACTCCGCCCGTGAAACCCCGGTCCGCCCGGCGTTCGTCTCGGCTCGACCGTCTCGACAGCGACGCGCGAAGCGCGCCGCACGTCGAGCGCGCCTATCGCAATCTCAAGGCCGGCATCGTCCAGGGGCGATACCGTCCGGGTGCCTCGCTGTCGGAGGTCGGCCTCGCGAGCGAGCACGGGATGAGCCGCACCCCGATCCGCGAGGGGCTCGCACGGCTCTGGCAGGAGGGCTATCTCGATCGCGTCGTCGGTCATGGCTATTTCGTGGCCAGGGTTACCGTGCAGCAGATTCACGATACGTTCGACGTCCGGCGCCTGCTCGAAGGGGCGGCCGCGGCGCGGGCGGCTGAGCTCGCGAGCGCCGAGGAAGCCGAGCGGCTGCGGGGGCTCGCGCTGGTACCTATCGGCGCGGGACAGGATTACCGACAGTCTGAAATGGCGAACGTACAGTTCCACCTCGCGATCGCCACCTGCGCCCGCAACGGCCTCGCGCTCGAGCTCATCGAACGCTGCCTCGCGCAGGTCGACCGTTTCATGTCCCTCGGCGTCAACTTCGGCCAGTTCACCGAAACGGCCACCGAAGCGCACCTGCAGATCGCCGCCGCCATCGCGGCGCACGACCCCGCAGCGGCCCGCGCCCGCATGGAGGAACACCTCGATTGCGGCAGCCGGCTGATGAAGGAAGCCCTGCTCCGAGGACAGCTTGTCGGCGTGGGGATTTCCTAGGCATCACGCTTGCTGTATACAGCGCGTATTTCGAAGGATTCTCAGCCGTAACCTAGTCTTTTCAACAGCTTAGCTACGATTGTCCGTACGCGGGATCCAATCCGTGGCAAGGTCGGCGTCCAAAACTTCGAATTATCCAGCCGTCTGGGAGGGCAGCTTATGGTGCGAAGGTTAGTCGGATTTTTCGTCGTTCTCTTACTAGCAACCCCGCTTTACGCGCAGCAGGGCACGACCGAGCTGCGCGGCCGCGTGCAGGACGCTCAGGGCGGCATCCTGCCGGGCGTCACCGTGACGGTGCGCAACCAGGCGACCGGCATGTTCCGCGAAACGGTCAGCGGCGCCGACGGCTCGTTCATCGCAAGTGGTCTCACGCCCGGCACGTATGAGCTCGTCGCCGAGCTTCAGGGCTTCAAGAAGTTCAACCGCAAGGACTTGATGCTCGAAGTGGGCAAGACGGCGTCGGTCGAGGTCAAGATGGAAGTCGGCGGCATCGAGCAGACCGTCACCGTCACCGCCGACTCGCCGCTCGTCGATGTCACCTCGAAGGAAATCGGCGGCAATATCACCAGCGAAACGCTGGTCCAGCTGCCGAGCGTGAACGGCAACTTCGTCGGCTTCGTCGGGCTGCTGCCGGGCATCATTCCCTCGATCAGCACTGAATCGTTCGGCGGCGACTCGATCAGCGTCAACGGCCAGGATCCGCGCAACAACAACTACATGCTGGACGGCGGCAACAACAACGACGACGTCATCGGGCAGCGCGCCGGGACGCAGGCGCGGACGCCGATCGAAGCCATCCAGGAGTTCCAGGTCATCACCAATCAGTTCGACGCCGAGTTCGGCCGCACCGCCGGCGCCGTCGTCAACGCCGTCACCAAGGCCGGGACCAACCAGATCCGCGGCAGCGGCTTCGGCTATTTCCAGCGCGGCGACTGGACGAACAAGGACTTCTTCGCCATTGAGAAGAACCTGCCGAAGGCGAACACCAAGTACGATCGCTGGGGCGGCACGGTCGGCGGCCCGATCGTGCAGGACAAGCTGCACTACTTCGCCAGCCTGGAGCGGTTCGCGATCGACCGGCCGAACACGATCAACATTCCGGCCCGCCCCGATCTGAGCACCACGACGGCCACCCTGGACCGGGTCTGGAACACGATCGTCCGCGGCGATCACCAGCTGACCCGCAACAACACCTACAGCGTGCGATGGCTGCGCGAGGCCTCGCCGCAGACCAACCAGATCATCAACGGCGCGTCCCTGGCCGCGTCGCGCGCGGAGTCGGACGTGGACCAGACGCTGTCGGCCAACGTCAATACCGTGCTGTCGAACACCAAGGTCAACACGCTGCGGACGACGTGGACCCGCGAGAACGTCGCGTTCGCCAACGACTGCTACAACTCGAAGGGGCGCGACCTCGCCAACTGCCAGCCGACCCTGGCCTTCCGGACCTATACCGATCAGCAGGACAACACCGCGCAGGCCCGCATCGACGACGCCATCCAGCTCGACGAGACGCTGGCCTGGTTCCTGCCCGGCAAGCATGGCGATCACGACATCAAGTTCGGGGCCCAGTACGAGTACACGGGCGCGAACAACCTGAACGACGGCAACGCGAACGGCACCTTCACGTTCACGCAGAACGACAAGCCGTTCAATCCCGCCGATCCGTTCACCTATCCCGACCGGTTCACGATCCGCCTCGGCGGCACGACCACGACCTACGAGCGGATCCACTACTTCGCCGGGTTCGTGCAGGACAAGTGGCGCTTCACGCCGAACCTGACGCTGAGCCTCGGCGTGCGCTACGACCTCGAATCGTTCCCGATCCCGGAGACCGACGATCCGCTGGTGGACAAGGCGCCGCAGGATCGCAACAACATCGCGCCGCGTCTCGGCGTGACCTACGACATGGGCGGCGGCAAGGCGGCGGTGCGCGGCGGCTACGGCCGGTTCTACGAGCGCCAGCATCTCGAGCTGATTGGCGGGCTGTGGACGAACACCGTGTTCGTGAGCGCGCCGACCTTCACGTCGCCGGCGAACCAGGCCGATCTCGGACCGCGCAACGGCCAGTTCCCGACCGATCCCTTCCTGGTCAACGGCCCGGTGATCAACACCGCGCTGCTGCCGCAGGTCAATGGCACGTTCTCGCAGAATACCGGTGCCACCTGGGACAACCCGGATCGGCGTTCGCCCTACACCGATCAGTACACGATCGGCTACGAGCGGCAGCTCGCCGGCAACCTCGCGATCTCCGGCGACTACGTGCACAACCGCCAGCGCGACATGCTGATGGCGCTGAACCTCAATCCGAACCAGCGCTCGAACCCGAACGTCAACGCCTCGACGCTGACCCGCATCGGCAGCCCGACGCTGACGGCGGCCGTTGCCGAGCTGTCGGTTGAGCACCCCGGGCTGCGGCCGTTCACCGCGAACGTCAATCAGTTCGTGAACGTCGGCCGTGTCGACTACGACGCGTTCATGTTCCAGCTGAAGAAGCGCTACAGCCACAACTACAGCGCGCAGGTGTCCTACACCTACGGCAAATCCGACGGCAACACGTCGGGCAGCGGCGCGCCGGGCAGCAATTTCCAGGTCGGACAGGACATGCACCTGGAGTTGAACCAGGGGCCGACGGATTTCGACGTTCGCCACAACCTGACGATCAGCGGAACGGCGCTGGTGCCGCACACCTACGGCCTCAACCTGAGCTGGGTCGCGCGTGCGCTGAGCGGCAACCCGTTCTCGCTGACCAACAGCGCGGTTGACGCGGATCTGAACGGCATCCAGGCCGAGCCGCTGCCGGCCGGCACCTACACGGCGTTCGGCACCACGGATACGTACACGCTCAAGGACTACCGCAGTGAGCGCGACGGTGCGCGGGGCCCCGGCTTCTTCGAGCTCGACCTGCGGCTCGGGTACCGGATCCCGCTCTCGGGTTCGCGCCGTCTCGAGCTCGCCGCCGACATCTTCAACGTGACGAACCACACGAACTTCGCCAATCCGGGCGGCAACCAGAACACGCAGAGCACGTTCCTCGTGCTCACGGGGTACAGCACCAGCTACACGCCGCGCAAGCTGCAGATCGGTGCGCGTATCCAGTTCTGAGGCACTGACGGTCAGGGCATGAAGCCCTGACCCACAGATGTTGTGTGGGTCAGCCCTTTACGGGCTGACCACGATCCATCGGGCGCGCGGCTTCGGCCGCGCGCCCGTTTTCATGTACGCTTGATCGAATGAGTCCGGCGATCCGCAAGCTCCTCCCTTACGTCAACCGGTATCGCCGCGCGTTCGTCCTCGGCTTCGTGTGCGTTGTCTCCACCACCACGTTCCAGTTGCTCGGGCCGTGGGTGCTCAAGTACGCGATCGACGATCTCTACCGCGGCGTGACGCAGCGGAAGCTGATCCTTTATGCCGGCCTGCTGGTCGGCGTGTCGCTGGTGCGCGGGCTGTTCCTGTTCCTGATGCGCCGCATCATCATTGCCGCGTCGCGCGACATCGAGTACGACATCCGCAACGACTTCTTCAGGCGGCTCGAGCAGCAGCCGCTCGGCTACTACCAGGCGCGGCGCACCGGCGACCTGATGTCGCGCGCCACCAACGACCTCAACGCGGTCCGCATGATGATCGGGCCGGCGGTGATGTATTCGGCCAGCACCATCCTCGTCTTCCTGGTCGCGATCGTCCTGATGGTGTCGATCGACCTGCGCCTGACGCTCATCGCCCTGATCCCGCTGCCGTTCGTCACCATCAGCGTCCGCTACTTCGGCACCGCGATCCACAAGCGCTTCGAGCAGATCCAGGCGCAGCTGTCGGAAGTCAGCGCGGTCGTGCAGGAGGCCCTGTCGGGCGTGCGCGTGGTGCGCGCCTACCGGCAGGAAGCGCACGAGACCGAGCGCTTCAGCCGCGCCAACCAGGAATACCTGCGGCGCAACCGCGTCCTCATCCGGCTGCAGGGGGCCTTCTTCCCGAGCATGACGCTGTTTCTCGGCTTCGGGTCGATGCTGGTGTTGTGGCTTGGCAGCCGCGACGTCATCCACGGCAAGATCACGCTCGGCGAGTTCGTCGCGTTCAACGGCTACCTGGTGATGCTGGCGTGGCCGATGATCGCCTTCGGCTGGGTCACCAACATGCTGCAGCGCGGACTCGCCTCGTGGGGCCGCATGCTGGAGGTGCTCGAGCACGAGCCGGCGATCGGCGACGCCGGGGTCACCGCGGCGGGGCGCAGCGCGGCGCTGGACGGCGCCGTCGAGTTCCGCCACTTGACGTTCACCTACCCGGGAGCGGACCGGCCGGTGCTCGCCGACGTCAGCCTGCGGATCGAGCCGGGCCAGACGGTGGCGTTCGTCGGCGGCACCGGGTCGGGCAAGTCCACGCTGATCAACCTGCTGCCGCGGATGCACGAGCCGCCGCCGGGCACGGTCACGATTGGCGGCGTCGACATCCGCGAGATCCCGCTCGAGCGCCTGCGCGGCGCCATCGGCTTCGTGCCGCAGGAGCCGTTCCTGTTCTCGGACACCATCGCCGAAAACGTCGCGTTTGGGGACACGAAAGACACGAAGGACACGAAGGAGCGCGTTCGTGCGG
>Ga0207648_10002450_pt1 | contig 19952 bp, 18 predicted proteins | sample KBSMisM32_FD_184310 | JGI IMG/M metagenome (GOLD analysis project Ga0207648, IMG submission 184310) | Miscanthus rhizosphere microbial communities from Kellogg Biological Station, Michigan, USA - KBS Miscanthus M3-2 (SPAdes) (version 2) | ecosystem: Host-associated > Plants > Roots >...
TCGATCTCTTCACGGGCCAGCCGAGATAGCGCGGCGCGTTTCCGCGGAAACGCGCTTCACGAATCGACGCGAAAAGATCGTGCCCACGCACGGTGCGCTTGACAGGTTTTTCGAGCGCGCGCGACGTGAGTCGCCGTCAACAGCTGCATGGCCCGTTGCACGCGTTCTGCGGATCACTGAGACGCGAACGCCATCCGGAACACGATCGCGATCGTCGCGCGAGACGATCGCATGGCAGCGCGCCTCGTCGGACGTTGAAAATCGCAGCGTTACTATCGCGCATGACGCCGCCGCTTCTCTCCGCTTCGGATCCCTCGTCGGTTGAACGGCTCGGCGAACGAATCGCCGACATCGCCGCCGGGATCCATGCCGCGACCTATCAACTACTGGTCCTGCTGTACGAATTCGACGAGCGCAAGGGCTGGAACAACGGCTTCCTGTCGTGCGCCCACTGGCTCAGTTGGCGCACGAGTATCAACCCGGGCGCGGCGCGCGAGAAGGTGCGGGTCGCGCGCGCGCTGCCCCAGCTGCCGCTGTTGAGCGGCGCGCTTCAGCGCGGCGAAATCTCCTACGCCAAAGTGCGGGCGCTGACCCGCATCGCGACGCCCGCCACCGAGGAGCGGCTGCTGACGGTGGCGTACCACGGCACGGCTGCACAGGTGGAGCGGCTGGTGCGCGCCTGGCGCCGCTGCGATCGCCTGGAGGACGAGCGGAAGCAGCTTCACCGCTCGGTCACCAGCTACGTCGACGAGGACGGGATGGTGATCCTGCGCGCGCGGCTGACGCCCGAGCAGGGCGCCGTGGTGCAGAAGGCGCTCGAAGCCGCGTCGGATCATCTGTATCGAGAAAGTCGCCAAGCCAGCCCGGCCGACAATCTCCTGGAGGAAGTCAGCGCAGCCCAGCGGCGGGCGGATGCCCTGGCGCTCATTGCAGAGAGCGCGCTGAACGCGGATCTCGACTCCGGTTCCGCCGGGGATCGCTATCAGATCGTGCTGCGAGTCGAGGCCGACGCGACGGACGGGCTCGCGCACCCGCCCGTCGTCGAGCTGGCAGACGGCCCCGTCAGCGTTTCCGCGGAAACGGCGCGGCGGCTGTCGTGCGACGCCTCGGTCCTCGAGGCCGGTCGGAGGATGCGAACGATTCCGGCCCGCCTTCGCCGTTCGCTCACGACGCGCGACGGCCACTGCACGTTCCCGGGCTGCGAGGCGCGTCGCTGCGATGCCCATCACGTGGTGCACTGGGCAGATGGCGGTCCGACGGTGCTCGACAACCTGGTGCTGCTCTGCCGTCGCCATCACACGCTGGTTCACGATGGAGACATCGGAATCGAGTGGAGCGAGTCAGGCGAAACGATCTTCCGGCGGCCCGGCGGCCGAAAGATAGAACGTGTCCCGCCACTCGCGTGGAGCGGCGTCTGCGCGGCACCGGAGAGCGTGGGTGGCAGGTCGCTGCGGCGGTGGGACGGCACGCCGTTCAATGTGGGCTACGCGATCGACGTGCTGCACCCGCGCGCGAACCCCGCACATGGTTAGCTGACTGGGCCACAGAGGCGGGCACGGAAGATGCACTTTCAGTCTGCGGAGACTCGCAGACATGGCGAAGCGCAGCAGCACGAAACAAACGAAACACCCCGCCAACGCCGAGGCCGCCAGCGGCCTCGAACGTCAGGTTCTCGCCTTCGCGGAGCAGCTCGGCTATGTGGCCGGCTCGATCGAATCGAAAGCTGAAGGCTGGATGGATCGCGAGAAACTGAGCCGGCAGGTAGCCAGCGTGCGCGATGGCGCGAAGCAGCTGCTCGACCAGCTCGCCACCGGCGTGGCCTCGCGCGTGCGGCGCAGGCCGGCGCCAAAGAAGCCGGTGCGCAAGGCGCGCAGCGGCGGCGCGGTGGACGCGCCGGGTAAGAAGCACCGCAAGCCGGCGCCGGCGGGCCCGCCCGCGGCGGCCGCGCGTGCGCGCAATACACGGGTCAGCGAAGCGGTGCCCAGAGCGAGAGTGATGGGCTACCGGCCGCGCCAGGGTTAGGTAAACGGGCCACCTGGTGAACGGGCCACCTGGTGAACGGGCCACCTGAAGGTGGCCCCTACTTCGGGCGCAGGCTCTGGTAGACCGCCGCGACGAACGCGTCGGCCGAGCCGGGGCCGCTGGGCGCGGCATAGCGCGCGTCGTAGTCGAGCGTCGGCTGCGCGGCGCGCACCTGCTCGAGCGTCTTCCCTTCGGCGACGAGCGCCTGGATGCGATCCCGCACGATCGTCACCATGTTGCGGTACTCGACCAGATCCATCTTGTCGCTGAGCCGTCCGTGCCCAGGCACGATCATGGTGCCGCCTTCCATGTTGCCCGTCGCGACGGCCAGCTTGAGCAGGCGGTTGAGCGCGGCGACCACACCGTTGATGCTGCCGCCCTGCTTCGCGTCGAACACGGGATAGCCGACCGTCGAGAAGATGTCGCCGGCGACGATCACGTCCGAGCGGCGGAAGAACACGGCGCTGTCCCCGTCGTCGAGGGCGCTCGGCTGGTGCAGCACCTGCACCGCCTCGGTGTTGAAGAAGAAATCGTTCTCGTCCTCGAAGAAGGTGTCGCTCGGCCACGAGCCGCGCGGGCGTGCGGTCTTGACGTCGGGGCCGCTGCCGCTCACCGTGGCGCTCATGCGATTGAGCACGTTCTCGTGCGCCACGATGCTGGTGGCGCCGCCGGTGTTGCCGCCGAGACCGCTTCCGAGCGGTGCCCGATCCGGGCGCGTCGGCCCGGCCTTGGCCAGCGCTTCGTTGCCGCCGGTGTGCGCCTCGCCCGCCTGGGTGTTGACGATGTAGTGAATCGGCTTGTCCGAGATCGTGCGGATGGCCGCGAGCGCCGCCGTCGAGAGCGCCGCCGGCAGCGTGTCCACGAGCAGCACGCCTTCGTCGCCCGCCTGCACCACCATGTTGCCGTCGGTGGACGCCAGCATGTAGACCTGCCCCTGCACGTGCAGCACCTTCACCTCACCGGGCTTTGGTGCGGCGAGCACGGGACCGCTCGGCTTCATCGGCGCGCCGGTGGGCACGGGCTGAGAGCCGGCCGGGTAGTTCTGCACCGCGCCGCCGCGCGTCACCGACTCGGGAAAGCCGTATTTCTTGCGGTATTCCTGCAGGTACGGGTTCTTGCCGGGCAGATAGTGCGGCACGGCGCCTTCGGGGCGCACCACCTCCACCACCGGCTTGCACTTGTAGAGCCACGACCGGTGCGGCACGCCCTGCGTGTTGAGCACGAACTCCTCGCTCTTCACGAGCGGCTCGGTCAGGTAGACCGGATCCGAGATGGCGCTGATACGCGTGAGCACGTCGCCCGTGCGCACGAAGTACTCGGTGAGCGTGGCCAGGTCGCTCTCCGGAACGCCGTTCCGCCGGAGCCAGCCTTTCTTGATGTGGGTGGTGGTGACGACCAGCATGTTGCCCTGCCACACGCCGGTCGAGAAGCCCATCCACGTGTGGGGCGCGTACGCCGGCGGGTGCGGCCGGCCGTCCATGTAGATCGTGCGCTCCTGATCGAAGGTGGAGATGCGGTGCTTGATGGCGATCAGCTCGCGCGTGGAGGGATCGCGCTCGTCGAAGATGGCGATGTTGGTGGGCCCGCGATAGATGTACGGCGAGATGTGGACGCGGCACTGCTCTTCCGGCATCGTGATGCGCGCCGGATCCCAGCTCTCGGCGTAGCGCCGCGCGCCGTCGGTGAGCGGCAGGCCGGTGTAGTCGCCGAGCTCGGGGCCCGGCACACGCTCGCTGAAGTCCTCCTGATAGCGCGGCGACCACGTGCCCGTGAGATCGACTTGGGCCGCCGCCGGTATCGGCAGCAAGAGGAACGAGACGGCGATGGCAGGCCTGAAGGCCTGCAGCCACGTGCGCATCGCGTTATTCACGGCACGCCTTCGGGCTCCACTTGGAGGCGCCGTCGGCTTCCTTCTTGAAGTTGGTGCTGACCATGAACGGCTGGACGAGGTAGAGCGGATCGTCGACCACGGTGCGGACGGTGAGCCACTCGCCGCTGTCCGGTACGGAGTAGCGCATGAAGTGTTCGGTGATGCTGGCGCGATCGCTGTAGGGCACGCCGTTGGTGCGCAGCCAGCCGGCGCGGAAGTTGGTGGTGACGACCTTGAGCGGCGTCCACGCCAGACGCCGCGCGGCCTGACCGGTGCCGCGATTGAGCTGATCGAAGCCGCCCGTGCGCAGCACGTCGATGACATCGGGCGGACCGTCCCACGTCGCCACCGAGGTGCCCTGCCACGACGGCGCGCCCGCGGCCGGCGCCTCGCCCAGGTATAGGCGGCGCGTCTGCGCGCCCGCCTCGGTGTCGATGCGCAGCGTGCTGTCGTTCTCCCAGGTGATGTGCAGCCGTCCCGGCGCACGCATCCCGCTGCCCACGCCGAAGGCTTCGCAGCGTCCCGCCTGATCCGGCTTCCACCGCTCGGCCGCCTTGCGCCCATCGGGGTTGAGCGGCACGCTGCCGAAGTCGCCGGTCTGCGGCATCACCATCCGGTAGCGCCAGTCCTCGGTGACCACCGACACCCAGTAGCCGGTGAGGTCGATGGGCGCAAGGTCGCGGAAGGTGGCCGCGGGCCGCGGCGCCGCCGGTGGCGCCTGCCCCTGCGTTCCCACGGAGAGTCGACCGATGAGCGCGACGGCAATGGCCGTCGCCAGAAACGTGCGCCGAGTGGATGCCATTTCGAGGAGCGAAAAGAATACAACGTAGAATCGCGGCCACGATGTCACCTGTTCGGGTAGGGCTCGTCGCGGCATGTCTGGCCGGCGTGGCGGTGCTGATGCATCCGGTGACGGGCGGCGCGCAGTCGTGCCCGGGCGGGCGCCTGCTCCTCCTGACCAACGGACGCATCCACACCATGGATGCCAGGCGCACCGTCGTGTCCAAGGTCCGCATCGCCAACGGGCGGTTCGTCGAAGTGGGCGACGCCGCGAACGCCGGCGGCGGCTGCACCGACACCATCGACCTCCGCGGCCGCGCCGTCATCCCCGGGATGATCGACAACCACTTCCACGTGCAGCTCGTGGGCAGCCGTCCCGGCTACGAAACGCGGGCGATCGAAACCGCGTTCTCGATCCCCGAAGTGCAGACGGTGATCCGCGAGCGCGCGACGACGGTTCCTGAGGGCGCGTTCATCACCGCGATTGGCGGCCTGCAGCCGCGGCAGTTCGTGGAAAACCGGCTGCCGACGCTCGCCGAGCTCGACGCCGCCGCGCCGCGCCATCCGGTCTACATCCACGTGTCGTTCAACGGGCCGGCGGTGACCAACACGCCCGGCAAGCGCTTCTTCGAGAGCAAGGGCGTGGCGGTGGCCGCCAACGGCCTGATCGAAATGAACGGGCCGACGTGGGACGCGCTCGACGCGCTGCGCTCCACCTGGACGCTCGCCGACACCAAGCGGACGATGCAGCAGGTGTTCGCCTACTTCAACAGCATGGGGCTGACCACCGTGCACTCGGTGCTCGGCTCGCAGGATCGCGGACCGGCGCAGTATTTCGGCTGGAACGAGCAGCGGCCGATGCGGGAGCTGCAGAGCGAAGGCCGCCTGACGCTGCGGCTGCGGCTCTACTTCAACACCGGCCCGCGCGTGGACGGAAAGCCTGGCAATCCGAAGCTGTCCGAGGTGCTCGACAACGTCTGGCCCGACCTCGGGAACGATCTGGTGAAAACCGGCGGCATCGGCGAGCACATCGTGGACTGGCCGCTCGAGGGCGCGGTGCCGCTCGGCGACGAGTACTACCAGTCGGTGCGCGAAGTAGCGCGCCACGGCTGGCAGATGATGGAGCACAGCTTCAACGAGCCCAATCACGCCGCGCGCGCCGACGTATGGGAGCGCGTCAACCGCGAATTCCCCATCACCACCCTGCGCTGGTCGATCGACCACGTCAACACGATCGAGCCGAAGACGCTGGCGCGCATGAAGGCGCTCGGCGTCGGGGTGCGCGCGCACGGCTGGCGCTTTCTGGCCGGCACGCCCGGGCAGGCGGGCCCGCCCTACCGCATGCTGCTCGACTCGGGGATCCACGTGGGCACCGGCATGGACGGTGCGCAGGCGGCGCCGATCGATCCGTGGCTCAACGTCTACTACATGGTCACCGGCAAGAACGTGCGCGGCGAGTTGATCAACGACGGCCAGCAGATCACGAGGGAAGAGGCGGTGTGGCTGTATACCGGCGGCAACGGCTGGTTCTCGCGTGACGAGCAGCAGCTCGGCACCATCGAGCCGGGCCGCCTGGCGGACCTGGCGGCGCTCAGCGCCGACGTGTTCGACCCGCGCGCCGTCCCGGACGAGGCGATCAAGCGCGTGCATGCGGTGCTGACACTCCTGGGCGGACGGATCGTGCACGGCAGCGCGGCGGCGCTCGCGCCGTGATCGAGGACCCGGTCAGGACAGCCGCGGCGATCACGGCCGGCGTGGTCGCGCTGCTGCTGGCGTGGTATGTCTTCGCGATTGTGCGCCGGCGGACGCGGCTGCGCGACGCCGCGACCGACCTCGGCGGCGTCTACCAGCACGAGGGGTGGACGCAACCGGGAGCAATCGGGGGGCCCGGATTCACGATCCGCGTCGAAGCGCCGCGCCGGACCTTTCGCACCACGGTGATCGTGCCCGCGCAGGCGCCCGGCGACTACGTCCTCGATGCCGGCTTCTTCGCGACGCCGCTGGACTGGTCGCACGTGAAGGTTCCAGGGACCGTCACGCAGCGGGCGTTCGTCGTGCAGGTCAGCCTGCCCGGCTACAACCCGCCGAGCGAGGCGCAGCAAGAGGCGCTCGTGCAGTGGCTCGAGCGCGGCGCCTCGACCCATCGCGTGCACGAGGACAGGCTCGCCGACGCGGGCGTCAGTCGCATCTACGTGGGCAACGAGACGATCACGACGACCGTCGACGGCATCGTGACCGACACCGCGCGCCTCCGCCGGATCATCGACGTGCTCTCACGGCTCGCCGGCCCGCGCTGAGCGGCTCTCCTCGACCACCAGGTCGGCCACCACGGGAAAGTGATCCGAGGCGTCCACCGCCTGCGGGCTGTGCACGACGTCGCAGGCGGCGACGCGCTCGGAGAACGGCGCCGGCACGAACACGTAGTCGATCCGGACGTGCGGGTTCGGCGTCGGCAGCGTCCAGCCCGCGGTATCGAGGTGTTTCATCCGGTAGCCGTCGACGTAGCCGGCATCGAGCACGGTCTGCACGGTGCGCCAGCGGATCCGGCCGCCGCTCATCCACACGAGCGGCCGCAAGCGCAAGGGCAGGCTGGCCACGTTGAGGTACTCGCCGGGCGCCACGGTGTTGAAGTCGCCGGAGAGCACGTGGAAGCCGTGCTGATGACGGGCGACGCTGCGCAGCAGCGCGCGCAGCTCGAAGACCCGGCGGCGCTCGGTCCACGCCGCATGCACCGCGCTCAGGTGCACCCCGAACACGCGCAGCGCGGTGTCGGCGGGCACGATCTCGATGAAGGCGTGCCGCGACACGCGAGGACGGGTCCACTCGGCAAACGCCACCGGCCGCCGGCTGACAAAGCCGAGCGACTGGCCTGCATACGCCCGCCACTCCTCCATGCCGGCGCCTTCCGCGATGCGTTCGACGCTGCGCGGATCGGTCGCCTCCTGCAACAGCACCAGATCGGGCGCGCAGGCATTGATGACGCCGGCAATCGCCGCCTCACGGCCGCGGCCGCCGTGCCGGATGTTGTAGGTCATCAGGCGGAACATCACGTCTGGTCTTGCAGGGCCGACGGACCGTTCAGCGACAACCCCTCCGGCTTGCGGAACAGCTCGAGATACGGCTGGCCGATCAGATCGCCGCGCACCTGGATAACGATTTCCCGCGACGCCTGGATGTTCACGGGCCGGTTCACCATCGCCATGAGCCGCTGCCGCAGCGGGACGAGATCCGGAGCGATGTCCGGATCGTCGTCGCTCAAAGGGCGCGAGTGCACACCGGGGACGAAGAAGCCGGTCGCCTTGAAGAAGGCGAGCGGCCCGTCCCCGACGAGCGTGAGATCGATGTCGCTGGTGCCCGGCCCGTCGCCGTCGAACGGCTCCTTGTGATCCCACCGCCAGCCGGTGAGCGCGCTCCCGCGCAGCACGACCGTTGTACCGGGCGGCACCTCTTCTTCAACGGCGCGGCAGAACTCGTCGAGCTTGGCGGGATCGCCCCCGAACGCCAGACGAAGCACGTTCTGCCGCTTTTCCTCGTCGGACAGACCGCCTTGGACGGGGCCAGTGCTCTCGGGTGAAGCCATGAAGGTCAGGCCTTTCAAAGATCGCGCCGAAAGCGCACACTTGGCGCCATCGCCAAGGAGCTGCTCATGAGTCGTCCGCTGCTCGTAGCCGTGCTGGTGCTCTGCCCCGCTGTCACGCTCGCCCAGGGTGTCGTGACGCAGAAGGGCCTGTCGCTGGGGCTCGCCAAGACCATTGCCGAGGCGGCGCTCGCCGAGTGCAAGTCCAAAGGCTTCAGCACGGCGGTCGCGGTGGTCGATCGCGCCGGGCAGGTGCTGGTGATCATGCGCGACGAGAACGCCACCGCGCAGACGGCCGAGATGTCGCGGCGCAAGGCCTATACCGCGCGGATGTTCCGGACGAGCACGATGGAGTTCCAGAAGCGCACCGCCGAGCCGCTGTATGCGGCCCAGCGCGACGTCACCGACATCCTCGCCCTCGGCGGCGGCGTCCCGATTCAGATCGGCGACGACGTGATCGGCGGCGTCGGCAGCTCGGGGTCGAGCCAGCCGCAGGACGATGCGTGCGCGAAGGCGGGCGTGGCCAAGGTAGCGGACTTGCTGAAACCTTGACAGCTGCGGCGGCCGGGCTTCGGCTACAGTTGCCGCCACACGGAGACTCGACATGCGGAATCTGACCTTGGCAATGGCAGGCGTGATGGTGGCGGCGCTGGCGTTCGCGCAGGCGCCCGCGGCACCCGCGCCCACGGGCCCACCGCCGACCGGCCTGATCGTCGGTTCAGGCAACTTCTTCAGCCCGATCGTCGGCGACCTCGGGGCGGCGGTGGCGTTCTACCGCGACGGCCTCGGGCTCGACGTGCAGGGCGACCCGGCGAACGCCGACGCGAACCCGGCACTGCGAAACATGTTCGGCTTGCCCGATGCGTCGCTGCGCTGGCAGATCGGCCGGCCCGCCGGCATGCGCACCGGCGTCGAGATCGTCGAGATCAAGAAGGCCGCGGGCAAGGCGCTCGAACGCCGCTATCAGGACATCGGCGCGTTCTCGCTGATCGCGATCGTTCGTGACCTCGACGCCACGTTCGCCCGCCTGAAGCAGCTCGGAGCTCCCGTCGTCACCAGGGGCGGCGCGCCGGTGACTGTCGGCAACGCCAAGGCGAAAGCGGTGATCGTGAAAGACCCCGACGGCCACTTTCTCGAGCTGTTCCAACCCGACCCGCTGCCGCCGGCGACGGCGACGCCGGCTCCCAACGTCGTCGAAGTGCGCGTGCGCCTCTCGGTCGGCGACTTGGAGAAGGAGACGAAGCTCTATACCGACGCGCTGGGCATGGCCATGCGGCAGCCCGGGAAATTCGAAAAGACGCCGGCGGTGCTCGACATGATGGGCCTGCCCAAGGACGCGGAGTATCGCGCGTCGATGTTCACGGTGCCGACAACCGGGCTCGTCTTCGAGCTGATCGACTTCAAGGGCGTCGACCGCAAGGTCGTGCGCGGCAACATCCAGGACCCGGGCTCGACGCGCATGCAGCTGCAGGTGCGCGACGTGGACGCCACGATCGCGGCGCTGAAACAGGCGGGCGGCGCGGTCGTCTCGACCGGCGGCACCACGGTGGAACTGCCGGGACGCGGCGGCGCCACGACCAAGGTGGCGATCGTGCGCGATCCCAACAACCTGTTCCTGGTATTGCTGCAGGCTGCCGCGCCCGCTGCGCCGCGACCGCAGTGACAGGCGCCCGCCTCGTCGTGGCGGCCGCGGCAATCGCCATCGCCTCGGCCGCCGTAGAAGCGCAGTGGATCGGCTATCCCACGGCGAACGTCCCGAAGACGCGCGACGGTAAACCCAATCTCGCCGCGGCCGCACCGCGCACGGCGGACGGCAAGCCTGACTTCTCCGGGGTGTGGGAGGCGGATGGCTACACACGGGGCACGGAAGGCGTCGGGGCGCCGCCGCGCACCGTGTTCTTCGATCTCGCGCACGCGCTCGGCGGCCGGCCGCCCTATCAGCCGTGGGCCGCCGCGCTCTACGACAAGCGCAAGAACGATCAGAGCAAGGACAACCCCGATGCGCGCTGCCTGCCGCTCGGACCGCTGCAGATGCTGGCGCATCCGCTGCCGAAGAAGATCCTGCAGGCGCCGGGCCTCGTGGTGCTGCTGCACGAACGCAACATGGAGTTCCGCCAGATCTACACCGACGGGCGCCCATCGCCGAAGGATCCGAACCCGAGCTGGTACGGCTACTCCACCGGACGGTGGGAAGGCGACGTGCTCGTGGTGGATACCAACGGGCTGCGCGACGGGCTGTGGGCCGATTTCAACGGCAGCCCGCTCAGCGACCAGGCGACGATTCGCGAGCGGTTCCGCCGCCCCAACTACGGCACGCTGCTCGCGGACGTGACCGTCACCGACCCCAAGGCGTACACGAAACCGTTCACCGTGGCGGTGAACAGCCACCTGGCCCTCGACACGGATCTGCTCGAATACGCGTGCCTCGAGAACGAAAAGGACGCCGTCCGCCTCGTCGGGAAATAACGTCTTCGTGGGGCCGCCTTCAGGTGGCCCGTTCTGCCGTGTTACGCTGCGCCCCTTTTCGTCGTATCGAGTCTGGGAGGGTAGGCATGATTCGTCGGTTTCTGGGCGTTTCGGCGGCGATGGGGTGCGGAATACTGCTCTGGACGGCCCCGCCGGCACTGGCGCAGGCCAAGGGGTCCGCTGACGCGGCGGCCGCCAGGAACGCGGACCCGCATTGGAAGGCGCCCCGCAACGCTTTCGGCCAGCCCGACCTCGAAGGCATCTGGACCACCGACGACATGCGCGGCGTCCCGACGTCGCGCCCGCCGCAGTTCGGCACCCGCGCCTACATGACCGACGAGGAGTTCGCCAACCGCGCCAAGGCGCGCGCCACCGCGCGCGACGTCGACAACGCGAGAACCGGCACCTTCCGCAACGAGGAAGGCACGCGCGCGTTCAGCTACACGTCGATGGTCATCGAGCCGGCCGACGGCCGCGTGCCGGCCATCACGGCCGAGGCGCGCGCGCGGCGGCGGCCAGGCGATCAAGGGTCGTTCGGCGTCGGCCCCTGGGACAAGGTGCAGGACTTCTCGCTCTACGACCGCTGCATCACCCGCGGCATGATCGGGTCGTGGATGCCGGCGGTGTACGGCAACGGCGCGCGCATCATCCAGACGCCCGACTCGGTCGTCATCGGCTACGAGATGGTGCACGACACGCGCGTCATCCCGCTCGACGGCCGCAAGCACATCGGACCGGCGATCAAGCAGTTCATGGGCGACTCGCGCGCGCACTACGAGGGCGACACGCTGGTGATCGAGTCGACCAACTTCACCGACCGCACCAACATCGGCGGCGCCAGACACAGCGAGGCGCTGAAGGTGACCGAGCGCTTCACGCGGATCGATCCCGAGATGATCAACTGGGAAATCCACGTCGAAGATCCGGCCACGTTCGCGGCGCCGTGGACGATGCGCCTTACGGTCACCAAGCAGCCGAATTACGAGATCTACGAGTACGGCTGCCACGAAGGCAACAACGCCATGCGCAACGCCCTCAGCGCCGAGCGCGCCTACGATCAGGCCGTCGCGGAAGCGAAGGCCAAGGGGCTGCCGATTCCCGAACGGGTCTTCGAGCAGGTCAACGGGCCCGACCGCGCCCGCTGACTACCTCTTGACCGGGCGGCCGTAGACCTCGAGGCGGCCGACGTTCACGTAGCCGCCCGGCCCGTGTCCGCTGCCGGGCATCAGATCCGCGAAGCCCACTTCGTCGACCTTGGTGAGGTCCGGGTGCTCCACCCAGTTGCCGACCGCGACCACGCGCGCGATGTCGAGCTTGAGCCAGCGCAGATCGGCAATCGAGACGTCTCTTTGATTGAAGTCGAGCTCCGGGCCGGTGGCCTGATCGCCAACCAGCCAGGTGCCGTCGGCGAGCTTCACGATCGGACGCACCTGGTGGAAGCCCGACGTGCGGACCGTCCAGCGGATCTTCGCCAGCGGGTCGGTGAGGTCGACGAAGTTCGTGCGGTCGCGGAGCGACGCCGCGCTCGGCGAGGTGGTGGTGCCGGTCCACAGGTTCAGCGGATAGAGGTCGCCGCTGCCGCGCACCGCCACGACCACAATCTCCTTGGCTGACGTGCCGTGCAGCGTCAGCTGCAGGTTGGGGCTTGCCACGGCAGCCTGCGACGCCGGCCACGCGCCGTGGTCGTCCGGGGGCGTCGTCAGCGCCTTCCATGACTCGCTGAGGAAGAGCGGCGGCCGCGTCTGCGGCGCGCGTTGAGCCAGCACGGCGACGGAACACACCAGGGTCATCACCGCACACAGCACGCTCAGTCGTCGGCTCATATCGCCTCCCATAGCCCGCCAATCCTAGCATCCGAGCCATAATTGGGCGCTCTGGACACGCTCGTGCCGCAGAACGTCCCGACGAGACAGCACCGCATTCGGTTGACCATTCGTGCTGTGGTCATTGTGGCCGGGGTCTGTGCCGCCATGGCCGGCACCGGACCGCTGCGGGGCCAGGCCCGAAGCGCTTTGGTCACGCCAGCGCTCGACACCGCGCTCCGCCAAGGCGCGGCTGGGGAAGCGCACGCCGTGTGGGTCTACCTTCGCGACAAGGGCGCACGCGTGGCCGACCAAACGGCTCCGCTCAGTGTTCGCGCCCTCGGCCGGCGGGCGCGACGCGCGCCGGCCACACGACGAACGGTTTTCGAGGATCAGGCGCTCGCCAGCGAGTACGTCGACCAGGTCGCCGCACGCGTCACCCGCGTCCGGCATGCGCTGCGCTGGTTCAACGCGATCAGCGTGGAGGCGACGGACGCCCAGGTACGGGCGCTCGCGGCCCTGCCGTTCGTCGACCGGCTCGACCTCGTACGACAGGCGGCTCGCGAGGAGGAGCCGATCGTGGCGGTCGCAGCAACCGCCAACGACGGCCATGAACGAGTCCGATCGCGTGCGGCAGGCCTGGATTACGGCGCCGGCCTCGATCAGGTCGCGCAAATCCGTGTGCCCGAACTGCACGCGCGCGGCCTCACCGGAGCCGGCGTGCTCATCGCGCTCTTCGACAACGGCTTCCCGAATCTGGACCATCCCGCGCTGGCGGCGATGAACATCGTGGCCGAGCGCGACTTCGTTCGCGGACTCGACACGGTGCGGAACAGCACCGCCACGCACGGCCTCGCCACGCTGTCGGTCATCGGGGGCTACAGCCCGGGGGAGATGATTGGCCCGGCCCACGGCGCCTCTTTCATCCTGGCCGTCACCGAGGACGACCGCAGCGAACGGCCGATCGAAGAGGACAACTGGGCCGCCGCCGCCGAATGGGCCGAAGCCATGGGCGTGGACGTGATCAGCTCGTCGCTCGGCTATTCGGCGTTCGACCGCCCGTTTCCCAGCTATTCGGATCGCGACATGGACGGGCAGACCGCCGTCACCACGCGCGCGGCCTTCATGGCGGCCGTCCGCGGCGTCGTCGTGGTGAACTCGGCGGGGAACGGCGGCTATCACCCCACGCGCAACACGCTGGTCGCGCCAGCCGACGGCCTCTACGTCATCTCGGCAGGCGGGGTTGATCGGGCCGGCGCTCGATCGACGTTCAGCTCGGTGGGACCGACGGCGGACGGGCGCATCAAACCCGAAGTCGCGGCGCTCGCCACGTCGGTCAAGGTCGCGATCACCGGGCAGCCGGTCGACTACGGCTTTGCCAGCGGCACCTCGTTTTCGTGTCCGCTGATTGCGGGCGTCGCCGCGCTGGTCTTGCAGGCGCACCCGACGTACATCATCGACGACGTGCTGCTCGCGCTGCGGGCGACCGCCAGCCAGAGCGCCGCTCCCGACAATCTGCTCGGCTGGGGCATCGTCGATGCGGTGGCCGCCGTCGACTTCCAACTGCCGGCGGCGACGCCGGTCGATGCAACCCTTCCATTCGAGCTTTCGAGACCATGACCATGACCCGAACGGCTTCGACCCTCGCCCTCCTGTTGGGGCTCGCGCCCGGTATGACGGGAACCGTCGCCGCGCAGGACCTCACGATCACCAACGTCCGCATCATCGGTCCTGACGCCAGCGTGGTGGAGCGCGGCACGATCGTCGTGCGCGCTGGGAAGATCGTGTCGGCCGGCGCCGGTGCACCGACGTCGAAGAGCGGACAGACCATCGACGCCAAGGGCATGTCGGCGATGCCCGGCTTCATCGACGCCCACCGGCACTTCAACACCGGCCCGATGGAAAAGGAGCAGATGCAGGCCCAGCTCGAGGCCGGCTACACGACGCTCCTCTCGGCCGGAGGGCCGGCCGAAGGCAACATCACCCTGCGCGACCGCATCGAGTCGGGGCAGATCAACGGGCCGCGCATCATCCCGTCCGGCGTGCTGCGTCTCAATCAGCACACGCCCGACTCGGCACGCGCCGAGATCCGCAAAATGGCGGCGCTGGGCGTCAAGTTCACGGGCGAGATCGCGCTGACGCCCGTGCCGGGGCCCACGGCGCAGGAGATGGACATCATCCGCGCCATCGTGGACGAGGGCAAAAAGGCGGGCGTGATGATTCAGGTGCACGCCGTCAGCACGCCGGCCATGATGGCGGCGGTGGACGCCGGCGTGCCGCTGCTCGTGCACCTTCCCAACAAGGACTTCACCAGCGTGGAGGACGCGAAGCGGCTGGCCGCGTCGGGCACGAAGATCCTGGCCACCATCGGCTTCGGCGCGCCCGTCTTCGGCGTGTTCGCCAACGACAACAAGCCGCGGTTCCGCGACGGCAAGGACTGGCCGGCTGCCATCAGCGGCGGCGTGCGCCTCGGCGAGGAAGCCGGCTACATGCCGGTGAACGCGCGCACGGTGTGGGATGCGGGCGCCATCCTCGGCTACTGCACCGACACCGTCTACGACCCCAAGGCGGGGCTCGAGCACGAGCTGAAGTCGTTCAACATCATGTTCTCGATGAAGGACATGGTGAAGATCATGGGGCCCAACACCGCGTCCTACATCCAGATGGGCGATCAGCTCGGCACGCTCGAGGCCGGCAAGCTCGCCGACATCGTGCTGCTCGACGGCGATCCGCTCGAAGGCTACTGGAACTGGCTGAAGGCGAAGGTCGTCATCAAGGCCGGCAAGGTCGTGGTCGACAAGCGCGGCAAGTGACCCCGGAAACACCCGCCGTCGCGGTCGAGCACCTCTCGTTCGCCTTCGACGATCACGTCGTCCTGAAGGACGTGAGCTTCAGCGTCCCCAAGGGCAGCATGACGATGCTGCTGGGGGCGAGCGGCGCCGGCAAGTCGGTGCTGCTGAAGCTCATTCTCGGCCTGATCCGTCCCGACGGCGGCACCATCCACGTGAACGGCGAGCGCATCGACACGATGCCCGAGGAGCAGCTGCTCCACCTGCGCAACGACATCGGCATGTGCTTTCAAGAGAACGCGCTGTTCGACTCGCTGACGGTCGCGCACAACGTCGGCTTCCGCCTGATGGACGCGGCGCACCTCTCGAACGAGGAGGTCGATGCACGGGTGGAGGAAGTGCTCGGGTTCGTGGGGCTGACCGGCTACGACGAGCGGATGCCGTCGGAGCTCTCGGGCGGCCAGCGCCGGCGCGTGGGCATCGCGCGGGCGATGGCGTCGAAGCCCGGGCTGCTGCTGTTCGACGATCCCACCACCGGCCTCGACCCGGTGATCGCCAGCAACGTGGACGACGAGATCGTCAAGCTGCGCGACCTGGAGCAGGTGACGTCGATCTTCGTCACCCACCAGATCCGCGACGCGTTCTACGTGGCGCGGCACCAGGCGGTGCGGAACGGCGGCGGCATCGAGATTCACGACTCGCCCACCGAGCGGGCGCGATTTCTCGTGCTGCACGAGGGGCGAATCTTCTTCGAAGGCAGCGGCGCCGAGCTGCTCGCCGCCCACGACGCCTACCTCAAAGAGTTCCTGTTCATGACCCTGCCGCCGTGGTGAGCCCCCTGTCGTCAGGTGTATCGTCTTAGCGCGCCGGAGGATCCTGATGGCTCCCGTTCGCATCTTCCTTTGCTACAAGAAGCTCCTGGCTAACGATCGGCCCAACGAAAAGGCGAGCATCCTGCACTTCATCCTGAAGCAGGATGGAGCGTCCTTCGAGCCTTGGATCGACGACTCTGGATTGCCGGCCGGGATCGTCTGGGAGACTGAGATCTACCGCCGGCTCCTGGTCAGTGATGTACTCCTGGTCCTGATCGGTCCAGGGACGTCCGAGTCTGAATGGGTCAAAAGGGAAATTGCGCTCGCGACCGCCCTCGGCATCTCGATACTCCCGGTGGGCTTCGATCTGCCGGGCGGTGATCTCGAGAAGCAGCTCAAAGAGCTCGACATCGGGCACATTCAAGCGCGGCTGACCCAGAACATCCGTCTCAACGCCATCGAGGCCCTGCTCGCAGAGCTCAGAACGGACTTGACGGCCGCAGCCGCAAGGACACGCGAGGCTCAGAAAGAAACCCTCAGGGAACTGTTCGAGAGGCGGTCACCGCCGCCGACGAAAAAGGCACCGGACGTGCAGCGCTCGGCGAGCTTCGTGTTGCCGGCTCGCCGTGCCGGTGTGACCCTGCACCTGGCGACAGGTGACATGGCACGATTTCGGGACATCGACGTCGTCGTCAACTCCGAAAACGACTACATGCAGATGGCTCGATTCTTCGAGAGTCGGACGGTGTCATCGCTGCTCCGGCGCACTGGCGCGCGTGTTCGTGAGGGCAGGTACGAAGACACGATTCAGCAGGAGCTCGACTGGCAACTGCGTGAGCGCGGGAGACCCGTGCAGGCGGCAGAGGTCTTTGCGACCAGTTCGGGAGGCAAGAACAGCGAACTCGTGCGAGTGAACAGGACCCGGTACATCTTCCATGTCGCGGGTGTTCAAGCCGTGGCCGCGCAGGGGATCGTCGTTCCGTTCAAAGAGCCCTATCAGATCGAGGACTGCGTTCGATCCGCGCTTACGAAACTGGTTGATGTCAACAGAGCGTCCGGCGTGATCTCGCCGCCCGGCACAGATCAGCGGGCTCTCCAGGAGGAGCGGGCTGCTGCCGGACACACCGCCTGTCGCAGCATCCTGTTTCCGTTGTTCGGTACGGGCCAGGGCGGCTCTGATTGTCGTGACGTCGTGCAGAACATGCTTGCTGGTTTCAAGAGCTACTTTGACGATGAGGGCGACACCGAGCCGGAAGTCGCGCTGTCCGAGATATACCTCTCGGCCTTCAAGCAGCCGGATGCGGAGAGCGCTCTGGCCGCACTCGACGCCGCTCTCAAGCGGAAGTGAAGGCCGGAGTACGCGGGGCTGGTCTCAGGCGCAGACGGGCGTTGCCCAGCAGGATCTCGTCGCCAGGCTGCAGGCGAACGCCGCGGGCGCCGGGCGGGACCACAATCGTGCGGCCGCCGCGCGACACCGCCGTGCCCTGCTCGCTCCCGTCGTCGTACACCCGATAAGCGCGCTCGCTCGAGCTGTACTCGACATGCGCGTGGCGGCGCGACACCGTCCGGTTGAGGGCGTCGTCGGTGTCGGCAAACACCACGTGGTTCGTGCGCACCAGCTGATTGCGGCTGTCGCGCACGTGGGCGCAGCGGCCGATGTCGATGCGCGCGAACTGGAACGAGTAGACGCGCTGCTCCGCCTCCCCCGCCGCGATCTCGATCTCCACCGCGGGCGGCGGCTCTTCGACAAACGCGGGCGCCGGCGCGGGCTTGCCGACCGTCGCTTCAGCGGCGGTGGGTTCCGGTAACGGCTCGTCCACGCGATCGAAGTCCACGTGCACGTCGGGCGCCGCCCAGCTCGCGCCCGCAGTCTCCACGTATTCCACCCGCACCCCGAGACCCGCCGGCGCGCAGCCGGCGGTCTCGAGCCGCGTGTGGATGCGCTGCGTCAGCGTCGGCTCCATCGCAAACGTGGCCTCGAACCGCGCGCGCGCCTGCTTCGTCGGCGCCACCACGGAGACCTGGATCCGGTTGAACGGGAACAGATGCCGCCCGCGGCCGGCCGGCTGCACCTCGCGCTCGACGGCCTCGACGACGGCGTGCGCGATCTCGAGCGGCTCGCGGGCGCCGCCGCCTGCCGGTGTCACGCGGGCCGCGGCGCGATCGACCGTGCGCGCGAGCCGCGCTTCGAGTTCTCGCGCCTTCGCCAGGATGTCCATGTGTCTCTCCAGGCGGACCTCTTCGAGGTCCGCCTCTACGAACTACTTGATCAACCCGACCGTCGCGGCAGCCGAGACGAGATCGCCGGCCGTGCTGGCGGCGGCCGCACCGCCATAGCCGGCGTTCTCGACGATCACCGCAAACGCGACCCGGCGCGCCGTCGCCGGCGCGTCGTACGGCGCGAACCCCACGAACCAGGAATGCGACGCTTCGCCCACCACCTCGGCGGTCCCGGTCTTGCCCGCAATGCGCATCGGATGGCTCCGCAGCAGGCGGCCGGTGCCCTCGAGCACGCCGTCGCGCATGTAGCGCCCGAGAATCGCGGCTGACGCCGGCGACAGCAGGCGCTCGTGCTTGAGCGCCGTCTCCTCGCGCGCCTCCACATGCGCCTCGGTCAGCACGCCGCCGTTGGCGAGCGCGGCGGCCACGCGCGCCATGCGCAGCGGCGTCGCCACCACGTCGCCCTGACCGTAGCCGGCCTGCGGCAGCGTCGCGCGCAGCCGTTCGACCGAGCCACCCGGTGTCACCGAGATGCCGAGCGTCGCGGCCGCGTCGAGCAGCGCCTCGGGGCCCAGCTTCATGGCCAGCTGCGCGAAGTAGGCGTTGCACGACTGCACCAGCCCGTCGTGCATCGCGATGGTGCCGTGGGGATGGTGGTCGAGGACGTCGTCGCGCACCGGCCGGCCGCCGGGAATGCGCGCGCCCACGCGCCCGTCAGGCAGATCGCCGCACGTGAAGGTCTGCGATGCCAGCGCGGGATTCTGGCGCAGCGCCGCCGCGGCGGTAACGAGTTTGAACGTCGACCCGGGCGGATACAGCCCGTAGCGCGAGCGATCGAGCAGCGCCTCCTCGCGCCCCTCGTCCACCGCCTTCACGGGCCGATCGACGACCGGGAACGGATAGCTGCCGATCGCGAGGACGTCGCCCGTCGCGGCATCGAGCACGACCGCCGCCGCGTGCCCGCTCTCGGACCGCTTCGACGCCGTGGCGAGGATCTGCGCGAGGCGCAGCTGGAGCCGCGCGTCGATGGTCGTGCGCACGTCGCGGTTCTTGGCCAGGAACGCCGAGGCGGTGGCACCGTCCGGCTGGTGCCGGTGACGCAGCAGCGGCACCAGCTCGCGGTAGTCGCGCCGCACGGTCGGTACCGGACGCCCCTGCTCGTCGACGGACTTCACGGCCGCGGCGTGGTCGTCGAAGCCGCGCAGCCGATCGTCGGAGTCGCGCTCGACGTAGGACGAGTTGCTGGCGCTCCAGTTCTCGCGCGTGCCGGCGTCGCCGAGCAGGTGGAACCCCGCGCCGCCGAGCGGATAGCAGCGCGACACCGGCTCCACGCAGGTGCCGTTCGGCGCCGCGCCCAGCTTCTGATACGTCGTGCGCGCCTGACGCGCCAGCTCGGGATCGCCGGTGGCCAGCACGCGCCCGGCGCGATCGAACACGCTGCCGCGCGGCAGCGCCCGCACCAGGTCGAGCACGCGCGGGTTGTACTGATAGCGTGCCACGCCGTCGGCCTGCAGACTGAGGTGCGGCCGCACCACATATCGGTCCGCGCGCACCAGCTGCACGCTGGCCAGCACGCCCACCAGCACCAGCCCGGCGAAGCCGAGACCGCGCGTG
>Ga0207648_10002452_pt1 | contig 19938 bp, 15 predicted proteins | sample KBSMisM32_FD_184310 | JGI IMG/M metagenome (GOLD analysis project Ga0207648, IMG submission 184310) | Miscanthus rhizosphere microbial communities from Kellogg Biological Station, Michigan, USA - KBS Miscanthus M3-2 (SPAdes) (version 2) | ecosystem: Host-associated > Plants > Roots >...
CGTGGGTCGCGCGTCCGGCTCGCCGCTTCGCTGCTGGTCATCGCGCTCGGCCTCTGCGTGCGCGAGGACACCCTGGCCGCGCTGCCCGCGCTGGCCTGGATCGCGTTCACGCGCGGCCCGCGGCCTCGGGCCGCGGTGTACACGATGGGCCTGGGCGTGCTCGCCGCCGCCCTCCTGGCCTGGCGGCGCGCGGTCGTGCCCGCCGCGCAGCCGCTCGGTCTGGATCTCGCGGGCTTCGCGCGGGCCGTCGTCCACGCCTTCGACCCCGTCGGCGTCGGCGGCTTCGACCTGGCCAGCCGGATCCTCAGCCACGGCTGGTGGGCGATCCTCGCCCTCACCCTCGCCGCCCTCGTGGCCACGGGTGACCGTGCCGCTTGGCGGTCCGCCGCCGGCTGGGCGCTGGCCGCGGTGGCCGCCTGCACGCCCGGCCTCCTGCTGCAGCGCGACGACCTGCTGTTCTTCGCCTCGCTGTTCGTGGCCCTCACGCTCGCGACATCGTGGCAGGCGATCTGGCGCGCCCGACCGCCGCTCCGGCCGCTGGTCGTCGCCGGCCTGGCCTGGGCCATCGTGGGCGGCGGCTGGACGGGCGCGCGCCTGGCCGAGAACTTCCATCCTGCCAGCGCCCGCGCCATCGACTGGAACACCGAGTTCCTGTACGGCCGCTACGCGTCCGCGCACATCCCGGAGGAGCGCCGGCGGCGGGTGGCCGCGCAGCTCGACGCGCTGGGCGTACGCGGGGGCGAGCAGCCCCGGCTGCGCGTGCGCGCGCTCATCACGGAAGCGCGCGAGGCGGAGCGGCGGCGGCCCACGCCGGACGGCCGCGTCTTCTATCCGCTACTCCCCGAGCCCTACTTCTAGCGCCTCAGATGTTCCCCTTGCGCATCTCGTCCATCAGGTAATCACAAGACCGCACGGCCAGGGCCATGATGGTGAGGGTCGGGTTCTGGGTCGCGCTCGACGTGAACCCCGCGCCGTCCATGACGAACAGGTTCCTCACGTCGTGGCTCTGCTGGAACTGGTTCAGGACCGATTTCTTCGGGGACGTCCCCATCCGGGCCACGCCCAGCTCGTGGATGCCGAGGCCGGGCGCGCGGTCGTGGACGGTGAAGGACCGGACGTCCTTGCCGCCCGCCGCCTCCAGCATCTCCGTCGCCGTGCGCGCCATGTCGTCGATCATGGCGTGCTCGTTCTCGCGGAAGGTCATGCTGATGCGGAGCACGGGGATCCCGTACGTGTCCACCACGCCCTTGTCGATCTCCACGAAGTTGTCCTCGTAGGGCAGGCACTCGCCGAAGCCTCCGAGGCCGATGGTGGTGACGGGCTGGCGCACGCCCTTCTTGTAGGCCTCGCCGAAGCCGGGCGCCCGCCAATGGAACGTCGTCGTCTCGCCGCCCTGGAAGCCGTACCCGCGCCGGAACGCGGCCGTGCGCGAGGTCCGCGTGTTCTGGAAGCGCGGCACGTAGATCCCGTTCGGGCGGTTCGGCCCGTCGAGGCTCGGCGCCTTCGCGAGGTCGGGGAACTCCGCGCGGGCCCCGCCTCCCACCCAGATGTGGTCCATCAGGTACTTCCCGAGCACGCCGCTCGAGTTGCCGAGCCCGCCCGCGTCCTGGCGCGTGGCCGAGTTGAAGAGGATGCGGGCGGACTCGAGGGCCTGCGCGCAGAGCACGACCGCCTTGGCCTTCAGCTCGCGCGGCTCTCGCGTCTCGCGGTCGATGTAGAGCACGCCCGTGGCGCGGTGGGTCTCGGGATCGGTCAGCACCTTGTAGACCATCGCGTTCGAGACGAGCGTGCAGCGGCCGGTGGCCATGGCGTCGGCGACGGTGGTGAACGCGGAGTTGAAGTAGGCGTGGACGGAGCATCCACGTTGGCAGGGGCCGCAGTAGTGGCAGGGGGCGCGGTTGCCCTTGGGCCGCGTGAGGATGGCGACCCGGCCCGGTGTGACCGTCCAGCCCAGGCGGTCCTTCACCCGCTGGCGCAGCCGCGTCTCTGCGCAGGTGAGGGCCATGGCCGGGAGGTAGCGGCTGTCCGGAAGCTGCTCGAGCCCCTCCGCGAGGCCGGAGATGCCGACGTAGTCCTCGACGAGGTCGTAGTACGGCTCGAGATCTTTGTACCCGAGCGGCCAGTCCTCGCCGATGCCGTCGATGGACGCGGACTTGAAGTCGGCGTCGCTGAACCGGTAGCACTGGCGTCCCCACACGTTCGTGCGCCCGCCGGTCACGCGCAGGCGTCCGAGCCAGGCGAACGGCTTGCCGGGCGCGGTCGTGTACGGCTCCTCGAGGTCGTTGAGGAACCACTTGTAGTTGAACTCGTCGCACCCGGCGCCGGCCTGGATGGGACGCGTCCGGCGCAGCAGCTCCGGCGTCCGGTTGCGCTGCTCCAGGCGGAAGGAGGGCGTGTGCTCGCGATACTCGCCCTGGCCGAGCGCGCGGCCCGCTTCGAGCAGCGCGACGTCGAGGCCGGCTTCGCTGAGCCGCTTGGCCGCCCAGCCTCCAGAGGCGCCGGAGCCGACGACGATCACGTCGTAGGAGACCTTCGATTTCTGCAGCATGGTGCCCTCGCGTAGCTGGCGCGTGTGCCGGGATGTTATAACGGCTCCAACGCGGAGGCTCCGGTGACGAAGAAACCCGTCGTCTTGCCCGTCGTGAACGAGGGATCCGCCCGTGACCTCACCCGCCGTCATGTCCTTCAGGGCCTCCTCGCTGCTACGGGAGCCGCGGTGAGCGCGGGGGCGGAGTCGGCGACGGGCCACCTTCACTCGGCCGAGCCGTTGGCGCCGCCCGCGCCGGCAACGGCCAAGCCGCCCGCGCCGCCGCGATTCCTCTCGGCCCACCAGCTCGGGACGCTGGACGCGCTGGCGGAGCGGATCGTGCCCGGCTCGCGCGCGGCCGGCGTCTCCGCGTTCGTGGACGGCCAGCTCGCGCTCGAGGGCGCCGACCGCCAGCAGAAGTTCCTGGCCGCCCTCTCGCACTTCGAGAGCCTGGCCATCGATGGCAAGGGACACCCGTTCCTCGCCCTCGATTCCGCCGCCCAGGACGCGATCCTGGAGGCGGCCTCGACCATGGAGGCGGGAGTGCCGGAGGACGACCGCAACTGGGGCTGGTTCCAGGTGCCGGGCACGAAGGCGCCCGGCCCCCCGAAGTACTCCTCGCGCGACCACTTCGAGGAGATCAAGACGCGGGTGAGCGGTGCCTACTACTCTTCCGAGACCGGCATGCGTGAGCTGGGGTTCACGGGCCGGACCTTCTTCGAAGGCTTTCCCGGCTGCACGCATCCGGACGGGCACGAGTAGCGCCCTCCTCGACTCGGATTGACCGCCCGTCCGACTCGGGGTACTTGTCACCGGTGAGCACTCCCCCGGGCCCCGCGATCGTCGTCCGCAACCTCACCAAGACGTTCCGGAACAAGGTGGCGGTGGACGGCATCTCGTTCGAGGTCCCGCGCGGACGGTTCTTCGGTTTCCTGGGCCCCAACGGCGCGGGCAAGAGCACGACCATCAAGATGCTCACCGGCCTCCTGCGCCCGACGGCGGGCGAGGTCACGATCGAGGGCTTCTCGCTGGAGAAGGACCTCCTCGAGCTCAAGCGCGTCATCGGGGTGCTGCCGGAAGAGCTGCCCCTCTACGAGCGCCTCACGGGCGAGGAGTACCTCCACTTTGCGGGCCGCATGTACGGCCTCGGGCGCGACGAGACGCGGCGCCGAACGGAGGAGCTGCTCTCGTTCCTGAGCCTCGCCGACGAGCGGGGCAAGCTCATCGTGGACTACTCGCAGGGCATGAAGAAGAAGGTCGCCCTGGCCGCCGCCCTCATCCACAGCCCGAAGGTCCTGTTCCTCGACGAGCCGCTGAACGGGATCGACCCCGTCTCCGGGCGCGTGGTGACCGATCTCCTGCGGCGCCTGGCCGACAAGGGCGTGACCCTCTTCTTCACCACCCACGTGCTCGACGTCGTGGAGCGCCTGTGCGACGAGGTGGCGATCATCGACCGCGGGCGCCTGATCGCGCAGGGCACCCTCGACCAGATCCGGGCCCAGCGCGAGGTCGCCCAGGACGCGAGCCTGGAGGACGTCTTCCTCAAGCTCGTCTCCGCGGAAGTGCGGCGGGAGGACCTCTCGTGGATCGGCTGATCGGCCTCGTGCTCCTGCGCTGGCGCATGGACCTGCGCGGGCTGCGGCGCACGCCGGAGCGGCTGGCCGGGCTGGTCCTGCTCGTGCCGGTCCTCGGCCTCTCCGCCGCCTTCGCCGCCGCCGCCGTCTACGTGGGCGCGCGCACGCTGGGTGCGCGCGATCCCGACCTCGTCCTGCCCCTGGCCTCGCTCCTGGCCACCCTCGTCGGCGTCTTCTGGATGATCTCGCCCGTGCTGACCGGGCTCGCCCTGGGCGAGACGCACGACCTCTCGCGGCTCCTGATCTTTCCCATCCCGTTCCGGAGCCTGGTCGCCTCGTCGCTGCTCGCGAACCTCCTCCAGCCCCTCGTGCTGGCCAAGATGCCCGTGGTCGTCGGTCTCGCCCTCGGCCTCGCCGCCCGCCCTTCCGTCCTGCCCTTCACGCTGATCGGCGTGGGGCTCAGCTTCGTGTTCATGCTGGCGGCGGTGCAGCTCTCCTCGCTGCTCCTCATGGGCCTGGCCCGCAGCCGCCGGTTCCAGGACGCTTCGCTGTTCCTCGGCCTCGGCCTCGGGTTCATCGTCAGCATCGCGCCCCTGGCCCTGCTCTCCGCGGGCCCGCGTCCGCTGCGCGTGCTCAAGCGCCTCCTCCTCGACCACGACCTCTTCGCGCTCTCGCCGTTCGGCTGGGGGGTGCGCGCGGCCGTGCACGCCGGACAGGGAGACGCGGGAGCCTTCGCCCTCTACGTGGCGGCCTCGCTGGGGGCGATCGCGGTGACGCTCGCCCTCTCCACCGCCACCATCGCGCGCATCCATCGCGGAGAGCTGGACCTCGGCCATCTCGCGGGCCAGACGCGCGGCCGTCCCGCGCGCATGCGCTTCTCCGGCGCCCTGGGCGCGCTCGTCGAGAAGGACCTCCGGGTGGCCTGGCGCGACCCCGCGCTCAAGGCGAGCCTCTTCATGGGCCTCCTGAGCCCGCTCCTGTTCCTGTTCTTCATGACGCGAGCCTCCGGCGGCCCCGGGCCCACGGCCGTGCTCGGGCTGGCCACGGTCGTCGGGCTCTCCGTCTTCGGCACGAACACGTTCGGCCTCGAGCGGCGGGGGATCGGGCTCCTCATGAGCTTCCCCGTTCCGCGCTGGCGCATCCTCCTGGCCAAGAACCTGGCCAGCATCACGCTGCGCCTGCCGTCCGTGTTCACCGTGATCGTGGCCAGCGCCGTCATCGCGCCGCCGGACCTCATCCCCGCCACCGTGACCGTGGCCGTCGTCGGGCTCCTCATCTCCGCGGGCGTGGACAACTACGCGTCGATCCTGTTCCCCCTGGCCGCGCCGGAGCCGGGCCGCGCGCCGGGGACCGCGGGCGGGCGTGGCCTGGGGGCGGTCGTGGTCTCGGCGCTGCTCCTCAGCCTCGCCCTCGTCACGGCGATGCCCTTCGTGCTGCTGGCCTGGCTGCCACGCCTCCTTTCGATGCCCTGGCTGTGGCTGGTCACGCTGCCCCTCGCCCTGGCCGGTGCCGCCGCCGTCTACGCCATGCTGATCGCGGGCGCGGAGAAGCTCCTCTTGCGCCGCGAGCCGGAAGTCCTGGAGCGCATCTTGTGGTCGCCGGCATGAAGCGGCCCACCGTCGCCATCGTGGGCCTCGGGCTCGTCGGCGGATCGCTGGCGCGCGCGCTGACCCGGGCCGGGTATCGCGTGATCGGTCACGATCGCCCGCGCGTCCTGCGGCAGGCCGTGGCCGCGCGTGCCATCACCGTGGCCGCACGGTCGGTGCCCCTCGCGGTGGCGGCCGCGGACGTCGTGGTGCTGGCGGCGTCGCCGCGGACCAACCGGCGCCTCCTGTCCCAGGTGGCCCGCGCGGCGCGTCCGGGAACGACGCTGACGGACGTGGGCAGCGTCAAGCGTGGGATCTGCGCGGACGCGCGCCGGCGCGGGCTGCGCTCGTTCGTGGGCGGGCATCCGATGGCCGGGCGCGAGGCGTCGGGCTTCGCGGCCTCGAAGCCGGATCTCTTCCAGGGGCGGCGGTGGATCCTGACGCCGGACGCGGACGCGGCGCCGGCTTCGGTGCGGGCCGTCCGCGCTCTCGTACGTGCGGTGGGCGCGCGGCCGGTCGTGATGAGCCCGGCCGAGCACGACCGTGCGGTCGCGTTCCTTTCCCACGTCCCGCAGGTGGTGGCCTGGGCGCTCTTCGGGGCGGCGCAGAAGGATCGCGTGGCGAAGGCGCATCTGGACGTGGCGGGGCCGGCGTTTCGCGACATGACGCGGCTGTGGCGCAGCCCGAAGCCGCTGTGGCGGGAGATATTGCTCGAGAACAGAGCCGAGGTGGACGCAGCGCTGAGAGCGTTGGTGGCGCAGCTGCGCCGATCCGTTTAGCGATCAAGAGATGGCAGGCCGACCTGGCCACGGCCTCTTTTGGCTAACCGTGTCGATCGATTTGCTGTTGCTAGACCGGGTCGTCCGGCTCGTTCCTCCCGCCGTGCTCCACGTCTTCGTTTCGGCTCGGGACCGGGACAGGCCGGGAGCCGTCGCGAGATGGTGTCCCTTCGGGCGGTGCATCCGGAACCGCACGTGCCGGCTGCCCCGGCCTCTGCGGGTCCGTCCCGGAGTTGACGGCGACTCCCCGGTCCGGATCGGACGTGACGGACGGACGGTCTGGCGCTTCTGTCTTCGGCATCGCGGTTCCTTTCCCGGCGGCGGATCCCTTCTCCATCATCCCGCGTTCGCAAGGACGGTCAACGCCCTCTGCTATCATCGCGGCTTATGAACAAGGTCGTGCGCGACGCCGCGGAAGCGGTGCGCGACATCCCCGATGGCGCCTCCGTCATGATCTCCGGCTTCGGGCTGTGCGGGATCCCGGAGAACCTCATCGCCGCCCTGCGCGCGAAGGGGAGCAAGGGCCTCACCGTCATCAGCAACAACGCGGGCACCAACGATTTCGGGATCACCTTCCTGCTCCAGAACAAGCAGGTGAAGAAGATGATCTCGACCTACGTCGGCGAGAACAAGGTCTTCGAGAACATGGCCCTGGCCGGCGAGATCGAGGTGGAGCTCAATCCCCAGGGCACCTTCGCCGAGCGCATGCGCGCGGGAGGCGCGGGCGTGCCCGCGTTCTTCACCCCGACCGGTTACGGGACGCTGATCGCCGAGAACAAGGAAGTGCGCTGGTTCGACGGGCGCCCCCACGTGATGGAGACGGGGCTGCGCGCGGATTACGCGTTCATCAAGGCCTGGAAGGGCGACGCCCAGGGCAACCTGGTCTTCCGCAAGACGACGCGGAACTTCGCGCCCGTCATGGCCATGGCCGCGCGCACGACCATCGCGGAGGTGGAGGAGATCGTGCCCGCGGGCGCCCTCGATCCCGACGCCATCGTGACCCCCGGCATCTTCGTGCAGCGGCTCGTGCAGGGCAAGGGCTACGAGAAGCGCATCGAGAAGCGCACCGTGCAGGGGAGCGGCGGGGTGGACGCCGATCCCAAGCGCGAGCGCATCGTGCGGCGGGCCGCGCGCGAGATGAAGGACGGCTATTACGTGAACCTCGGCATCGGCATGCCGACCCTGGCCGCGAACTGCGTGCCCAGGGGCATCTCGATCGTGCTGCACTCCGAGAACGGCATGCTGGGCGTCGGGCCCTATCCGGAGGCGGGGAAGGAAGACCCCGACCTCATCAACGCGGGAAAGGAGACGGTGACCGAGCTGCCGGGCACGTCCTACTTCTCGAGCGCCGACTCGTTCGCGATGGTGCGCGGGGGCCACGTGGACCTCACGATCCTGGGCGCCCTGCAGGTGGACCACGAGGGCAACCTCGCGAACTGGATGATCCCGGGCAAGATGGTCAAGGGCATGGGCGGGGCCATGGACCTCGTCTCCGGTGCCAAGCGTGTCGTGGTGACCATGGAGCACACGGCCAAGGACGGCACGCCCAAGATCCTCGAGCACTGCACGCTCCCCCTCACCGGGCGCAAGTGCGTGGACCTCATCGTGACGGACATGGCCGTCATCGAGGTCGTGCCCGAGGGGCTGCTCTTGAAGGAGATCGCGCCCGACACCACCGTCGACGCCGTCCGCAAGGCGACGGGCACGGAGCTGAAGGTCGGAGCCGCCGTCGGCACCATGGAGTCCTGAGCGTGCCCGAGCCCCTCGCCGCCGACGAGGCACGCCGGATGCGCATCGTGTCCATCGGGATGCTGATGGGCGTGCTCCTGTTCCTGGGGGTCGCGTTGCTGATGCGCCTGACGCTGACACCGCAGCCCGTGCCCATCGTGTCGTGGTTCGCGGTGGGGTTCGCGCTTCTGTCCCCGGTCATCGCCGCGACCGTGGACCGCGCGCGGCCGGATCCCGCGACGCAGCGGCCGGGGGCGCCTTCGCCCGCGTTCTCCCGCCACCTCGTCGCCTACGCCACCCTGGAAGCGGCCGGGATCCTCTGCGCGGCCGCTCTCATGATGGCCGGGAGCCTCCTGCCCCTGGCCGCCGCCGCCGTGCCTCTGGGGGCGATGCTCCTGAGGTTTCCCCGCGCTTCCAACGCCTCCTGAGCCGGGGCCGCGCGCGCGGCCGGCGGCCTCGTGGCGCGGGGAGGCGGCGATCGCCGCCCTCGTGCTGGCCACGCTCGCGGCCAAGGTGGCGGCAGACGCCGGAGGGCCCCGCAGCCTCCTGACCGCGCTGCAGGTGGGGACGATCGGCGTCCTCGGCTTCCTGGCCGCGGATCCGCTGCGGCGGCGGTGGCTGGACGCGCGCCGCGCGATTCTCTTGTCGCTCGCCCTCCTGATCGCGCCGACCGTCTACGGCGAGGTCGGAGGCGACGGATGGCAGGCCTTCGTGGTCGTGCGCTCCATCCTGCTCGATCACGACCTCGACCTCGCCAACGACTACGCGGGCCTGCGCGCGCCGGTGGCGCTGACGCCGGGTGGCCGCCCCACCAGCCATCTCCCGATCGGGCTCGCGGTCGTCTGGACGCCGCCGTTCGTCCTCGCCCATCTCGGCACGTCCCTGGCGGCAGCCCTGGGGTCGGATGTGTCCGCGGACGGCTTCTCCGTGCCCTATCGCTCCGGGGTGACGGCAGGGACCTTCGCCTACGGCGTGATCGCGCTGCTGCTCCTGGAATTGGAGCTGCGCCGGCGGGTGGGAGCGGCGGCCGCTCTCGTCGCCGTGCTCGCGGTCTGGCTGGCCACGCCGCTGCATTTCTACATGACCGCGAATCCGGCCATGGCGCACGGCGCGTCCGTGTTCGTGTCGAGCGCGTTCGTGGTGGCGTGGTTACGCCTGCGGGAGCGCGAGGACGCGTCCGCTCGCGCCTGGGCGATGGTTGGACTCCTGGGCGGGCTGATGACGCTGGTGCGGCTGCAGGACGCCGTGTTGCTCGCCCTGCCCGTCGCGGATCTCCTCTGGCGGCGGCCCCCGCGCTTCTTCGCGCGCCTCGCGCCGTACCTCTCCGCGGCCGCCGCCCTCGGCCTCGTCCAGCTCGCGATGTGGCTCCGGCTCTACGGCGGCGATTTCCTGGCGACCGTCTTTGCCGTGAACCTCGTGGGCGGAACCCGCCCCGAGGTGGCGGGCGTCCTGTTCTCGCCGCGCCACGGCCTCTTCTACTGGACGCCCCTGTACGCCGCGTGTGTCCTCGGGTGGGCCTTCCTGGCCCGACGCGACCGGTATCTCGCCGTGCTGTTCGCCCTGGGCTTCGCGGCGTCGGTGCTCGTCAACTCCTCGCTGCAGGACTGGTGGAGCGCGGAAGCCTTCGGGCAGAGGCGGCTGCTCGGTCTCACGCCGCTCTTCGCGCTGGGGCTCGGCGAGGTGCTGGCCGTCCTTTCTCCAGGCCTGCGTACAGCTTCCGCTGTGGGCCTGGCCCTGCTCGCGCTGTGGAACGTCTCGTTCGAGGGCATCTACAACAGCGGCGTGGTGGCCCCGCGTGATCAGGCCATCACCTACGATCAGCTCGCCGCGGCCCAGGTCGACGCCCTGCGGCGGCGCGTGGTCGGCGCCCAGGGCCGCCTGCCTCCCGCGCTGTGGGTGTCCGCCTACGAGCGGCTCGGAGGCGCGTGGCTCGAAGACGTCGGCCGTCCGCGGGGCCGCGTCGACATCGGCCGCGAGCCGCCGGCGCTGCCGTTCCTCGTCGGACGCGGCTGGTACGACCCGGAGACGGAAGGCGATGTCACCCTCCGCCGGTCGCGCGGGAATGGGTCGTGGATCCGCGTCCCCATCCGCACGGTCGGCGACTACGAGGCCGTGGTCCGCCTGCGGCCCGAGCTGCCCGACGTCCCCCTGCGCCTCACGTTCGAGGTCAACCGCGAGCCCGTGGGAACCGCCGACGTCGCCGCAGGCTGGTCCGAATATCGGTTCGCGGTGCCGTCGCGCGTCCTGCGGCGCGGCCTGAACGACGTGGGCCTCATCTATTCCACGACGCCGCGCCAGGCGCGTCCGGAAGTCGCGGCCCGCAACGCGGCGGTGGCCGTGGACTGGATCGAGCTCAATCCCGCCCGGCCATGAGGCGCTGCACCGCCTCCCGGTAGGTCCGGCTCAAGGTCAGGCGCACGCCGCCGCGGAGGACGAGGGCCCAGTCGCCGTGGAAGAGGGGATGCAGCTCGAGCACGCGGTCGAGGTTCACGATCGCGGAGCGATGGACCCGCGCGAAGCGCCGCCGGTCCAGGCGCGCCTCCAGCCCGTTCATGGTCTCGCGCAGGAGGTGGCGCGCGGTGCCGCAATGGAGGCGCACGTAGTTGCCGCAGGCTTCGGCGTAGTCCAGGTCGTCCACGCGCACGAGGGCCATGCGCGAGGCCGAGCGCACGGCCAGCCGCTCGGCGGGAGCGGGCGCTCCGCCGAGCTCGCGCACGAGGGCGAGCAGGCGCTGCTCGCGCTCGCCGCGCGTGCGTGACTCCGCGCGCAGGCGGGCCCGCCGCAAGGCCTCGCGGAAGCGGATCCCATCGAACGGCTTGAGCAGGTAGTCCACGGCGTGCACGTCGAAAGCCTTCAGGGCATAGCGGTCGTAGGCGGTCACGAACACGACCGCGGGCATGCGGTCGGCGCCCACCTCGCGGATGACGTCGAACCCGTCGCCGTCCGGCATCTGGACGTCCAGGAAGGCGACGTCGGCAGGGTGCTGGCGCAGCATCTCCGCCGCCGCGCGGCCAGTGGCGCATTCGCCCACGACCACGACGTCCGCCTCGCGCGCGGCCAGGGTGCGCAAGCGCTGGCGGGCGAGGGGCTCGTCGTCGGCGATGAGCACGCGCGTCGCCGCCATCACATCCCCGCGGCCGCGGGCAGGCCGGCACTGCGGCCACCAGCTGGCTGGTTGGCTGCGCTGCGGCCACCACCTGGCTGGTTGGCTGCGCTGCGGCCACCACCTGGCTGGTTGGCTGTGCGGAAGGGCAGGCTCACCGACACCTCCATCCCGCCTTCGCGCGCCCGTCTCAGCTCGAAGCGGTGCGCGGGCCCGTACAGGTGCTCCAGGCGGGCCCGCGTGTTGGCGAGGCCGATGCCGCTGGGCCGTGCGTCCCTGGCCGCGCCCTCCGGCCCGTCGTCCCACACACGCAGCTCGAGCCACCCCTCCACGCGTCGGGCCTGGATGCCGAGGCGTCCGCCCTGGGCACGCCGGGCCACGCCGTGGCGGATCGCGTTCTCGACCAGCGGGTGCAGGAGGAGCGTGGGGACGAGGGCGCCCAGGCTCTCGGGCTGGATCTCGCGCACCACGCGCAGGCGGTCGGGGAAGCGGACGTGCTCGATCTCCAGGTAACGGTCGAGGAACTCCACCTCCTCGCGCAGCGCGACTTCCTGTCCGCTCATCTCCTGCAAGGCCCGGCGCAGGAGGTCGCTGAGGAGCACGATCATGCGCTCGGCCGCATCCGGCTCCGCGTGCACGAGGGTACCGATGGCGTGGAGCGTGTTGAAGAGGAAGTGCGGCTCGAGCTGCAGGCGCAGGAGCTGGAGCTGGGCGCGGGCCAGCTCCGTCTCCAGGCTCGCCGCGCGGCGCGCGCGCTCGCGGCTCTCGCGATGGAGGACGAGGGCCTGGCTGACCGCGAGCACCTCCATGCACAGGAGCAGGTTGGCCAGGTAGGCCCCGACGAAGTCCTGGCGCGTGACCTCCCAGCCCCAGGTGGGATGTCCCAGCATCGCGCCCACCCATCGCGTGAGGGCCGTGGCCGGGAACCAGTAGAGGACGGGCAGGGCGATGGCGACGCCGAGGTGCAGCGGCAGCCGGGGCCAGGTGTCGCGATCGAGACGGAAGGCGACGCCGAAGGCGAGGAGCGGCGGGGTGAGCAGGGCCCAGAGGTAGGCGTCGGTGAGCGAATAGGCGAAGGAATGCCACCACGCGATGTGCCGTCGGTCGAAGTAGTAGGAGTAACGCGCAGCGGCCGCGAGGAATGCAATCGCGGTCCAGGCGCCAAGCGTGACCGCCCATACGCGTCCGGACCGGACCTCGGAAGGCACGCGAGGCATGGCGGCATTATGGCGCAACGGAAACTGGCCGTTCCCATGGTGATGGGCCATCTGGCCGGCCCATCCCTGCTCCAGCCCTGTTGGACCCCGCCAACCGCGGTCAGTCACACCTCTCTATTCCGTTACGGTCCCGCAGCGTAGCGTCCGTTGCCGGAGGCCATCCCATGCCCAACCCCTTGCTGGCCCGCAAGCCGCTCGCGATGTTGATCAAAGAGGCACGCGGAGAGTCCGAGCTGCGCCGCGTGCTGGGACCCCTGCAGCTCACGAGCCTGGGCGTCGGGGCCGTGATCGGCGCGGGTATCTTCGTCAGCACGGGGGCGGTGGCGCGGCAGACGGCGGGGCCGGCGCTGATGGTGTCGTACATGGTGGCCGGGCTCGCCTGCGTGTTCGCGGGCCTCTGCTACGCCGAGTTCGCGTCGATGGTCCCGGTCGCGGGCTCCGCCTATACCTACGCCTACGCCACCCTGGGCGAGCTGCTGGCCTGGATCATCGGCTGGGACCTCGTCCTCGAATACGCGCTCAGCTCCGCGACCGTCGCCACCGGCTGGTCGGGATACTTCCAGAGCCTCCTCGGGGCCTTCGGCCTCCACCTCCCGCACGTGATCGCCGGCCCCGCCGTCACCTACGACCCGGCGCTGGGCCGGCTGGTGGCGACGGGAGCGCTGTTCAACCTCCCCGCTCTCCTTGCCTCCGCCCTGGTCACGGCCGTGCTGGTGGTCGGGATCCGCGAGAGCGCGGGCCTCAACACCGTGCTCGTGATCGTCAAGGTCGCGGCCGTGCTGTTCGTAATCGCGGTGGGCGCGTTCTTCGTGGACCCGCGCAACTGGCGGCCCTTCGCCCCCTACGGCTGGACGGGGCTCACGCTGTTCGGGCACACGGTGTCGGGCGACGTGGACGTCGGCGGCCGCCCCATGGGGATGCTGGCGGGCGCGGCCCTCGCCTTCTTCGCGTACATCGGGTTCGACTCCGTCTCCACGCACGCGGAGGAGGCGCGCGACCCGCAGCGCGACGTGCCGACCGGCATCATCGCCTCCCTCGTCCTGTGCACCCTCCTCTACATCGGAGTCGTGGCCGTCCTCACGGGGATGGTCCGTTACGACCAGCTGGACGTGGCCGCGCCCGTCGCCGACGCTTTCGGTCGCGTCGGTCTGCGCTGGGCCCAGGCCATCCTGGCCGTGGCCGGCGTCGCCGGCATCACGTCCGTGATGCTGGTGACGATGCTGAGCCAGGCGCGGATCCTGCTCGCCATCGCCCGGGACGGCCTCCTGCCGCGCTCGTTCTTCGGCGCGGTGCACCCGCGCTTCCGCACCCCGTGGAAATCGACCCTCGTCACGGGTGCCTTCGTGGGCGCGCTGGCCGCGTTCCTGCCCATCGACGTGCTCCTGACCCTGGTGAACATGGGGACGCTGCTGGCCTTCGTGATCGTGTGCGCGGCCGTCCTCGTCATGCGGCGGACCCATCCGGAGGCGGAGCGGCCGTTCCGTGCGCCCCTCGTGCCGCTGGTGCCGATCCTCGGCATCCTGTCCTGCCTGCTCCTGATGTTCTCGCTCCCGTCGGAGAACTGGATCCGGCTGGTGGTGTGGCTGGTGATCGGACTGGGCGTCTACTTCGGGTATGGCCGCCACCACAGCGTCATGCGCGGGGTCGAAGGGGAGACGGTACTCGTTCCAGAACGAGTGGCTTCAGAGACTACTTGAGGTCCGGGCTCGGCGGGACGACGGCGGCCAGCTTCCTTTCCAGCTCCTCGCGCCGGTTGCGCGCGACCGGCAGCTCGACACCGGTGCGCAGGTGCGCGACCACCTCGCCGTTCTTGCGCCGGAGGGACTCCACGCGGTCGAGCGGGACGATGGCGGAGCGGTGGATCCGGAAGAACCGATCCGCGTCCAGCCGCTCTTCCAGCGCCTGCATGCGCTCGCGGATCAGATGGGTCTGGCCGCCCACGTGCAGCTCCGCGTAGGGTCCGCTGGCCGTGATGTAGTCGATGTCCGCGACGGCCACGAACCGGGTCTGGCCGCGGCTCTCGACCTGGATTCGCTGCGGCGAGATGGACGGAGGTCCTGGGGCGCCGATTCCGGCCGCCGCCGGAGGGCCGACCGCCGCCAACAGCCGCCGCGTCATCTCCTCCACCTCGCGCAGGCGGATCCGCTCGCGCACGCGTCGCAGCGCCTGCGCGAAGCGGTCGTCGTCGAAGGGCTTGACCAGGTAGTCGACGGCCGCGACCTCGAACGCCTTCGTGGCATGCTGGTCGTACGCCGTCACGAACACGGTGGCCGGCATCTGCTCCGCCCCGATCTCCGCCACCACCTCGATCCCGGTCTGGCCCGGCATCTGGATGTCGAGGAAGACGAGGTCGGGCCGGAGCGACCGGATCTTGTCTACGGCCTCCGGTCCGTCGTCCGCCTGTCCCACGATCTCGACGTCCCCCTCGCCGCGCAGGAGGTCCTCGATGCGGGCGCGCGCGAGGGGCTCGTCGTCGGCGATCAACACGCGCAGAAGGCGGCTGCGCGCGCCCGTGTCACTCACCGCCGGCTCGCGCGACGGGCGGTGCCTCCGCGTCTGCGGAAGGGCGGTAGGGCATGCGGATCTCCGCGATCGCGCCGCCGCCTTCGGCCGGGCGCAGCGAGAGACCCTGCGGCTCCCCGTACATCTGGCGCAGCCGCTCTTCCGTGTTGCGCAGCCCGACGCCCGTCGAAGGGCCGCCACCCGCCGCCGCGGCGGGGCCGGGGCCCGTGTCGCGCACGGAGAGGATGAGGCGGTCTCCTTCCCGGCGTGCCCGAACGTCGATCCGTCCGCCGCCACGTACGTTCGCGATCCCGTGTTTCACCGCGTTCTCGACCAGGGGCTGGAGGATCAGCGTGGGGACGAGGGCCGTCCGGGCCTCGGGATCGATGTCCAGAGCCACCTCGAGCTTGCCCTGGAAGCGCAGCTGCATGATCTCGAGGTAGCGTGAGAGGAAGGCCACCTCGCGCTCCAGCGTGCGCTCGGGTTGGGCTCCTTCCTCCAGCGTGGAGCGCAGCAGCTCGCTGAGGCGCGCGATCATGCGGCGCACGCCCGCGGGATCGCGGTCCACGAGGGCGGAGATCGCGTGGAGTGTGTTGAACAGGAAGTGCGGATTGAGCTGCATCCGGAGGCTGGCCAGCTGGGCCTCCGCCAGCTGGGCCCGCAGGTCCGCGGTCTCGGCCTGCAGCCGCGCCGCCTCCTGGTGACGGGCCTCGTAGCGCCGGAAGTAGTCGCGGGCGAAGCCCGCGGCCAGCACGCCCAGGTACATGATGAAGTCGTTGAAGAACAGGAATCGCTCGATCAGGGGCATGGGCCCGGATCGGGTCCGCCGGGGGATCTCGAGCACTTCGTTGCGGAGGAACGTGGTGGCCAGGGTGACGAAGAGGGCCAGGCCCGCGCCCACCGCGAGGAGCAGCACCAGGCGGCCGAACCACTGCCGCCTCGTGAGGCTGAAACGGCGGGCCAGCCAGAATATGACGGGCGTGAGGGCCGCCCAGAGGTACGCTTCGAACAGGGTGAGGAGAATGGGGCCCGACGCCGGCGCCACCGGCCGGTCGGCGGCTCGGGGGTCGGTGAGGCGATTGGCAGTGATGAGGACGGCCAGGAAAGTCCAGAACGCGACGATGAGCGCGATCTCTCGCGCGCGCAGCCCGCGGATGGGTCCCGTGTCGGGGCTGTCCGGAGTGGCGTTCACGATGTCCCTCCCGTCCAGACTAGGGAGGGTTGTGGCGAACCGCAACCGACCGGTTCATTCCTGGCCGACCAGTGAGCGCGGCGCCGCCCGTTGCGGTGGCGCGCGACGGGGGGTTTCAGGGGGGGAGCTCTCGCCCATCGCGGATGGCGAGAGAGTTCCCCCCCTGAGATAAAAGCCTTTGCGATTGTTGGTGGTAGAAGACGATCCCGCCATCGCGTCCTTCCTCGTGAAGGGCCTCAAGGAGGCGGGGTTCGCGGTGGACCACGCCGCCAGCGGCGGGGCGGCCCTGGAGATGGCGAGCTCCACGACCTACGATCTTGCCGTCATCGACCTCATGCTGCCCGGCCTCGACGGCCTCTCCCTCATCGAGGAGCTGCGCCGCCGCCGCATCACCGTGCCCGTGATCATCCTCAGCGCCAGGCGGTCGGTGGACGATCGCGTGCGCGGCCTGCAGGCCGGGGGCGACGACTACCTGACCAAGCCCTTCGCGTTCGAGGAGCTGCTCGCGCGGGTCCAGGCCCTCATCCGGCGCGCGACGGGCGCGGCCGAGCCGACGCGCCTCGTCGTCGGCGACCTGGTGCTCGATCTCGTCTCGCGCAAGGTCGAGCGGGGCGGGCGCGCGCTGGACCTGCGCCCACGGGAATACGCGCTGCTCGAGTACCTCATGCGCAACCCCGGCCGCGTGGTGTCGAAGGCCATGATCCTTTCGCACGTCTTCGACTACAGCTTCGACCCGCGCACGAACGTGGTGGACGTGCTCGTGCACCGCCTGCGCGAGAGGGTGGACAAGGAGTTCGCCACGCCCATGATCCACACCGTGCGCGGCATGGGATATGTCCTCCGTCCGGCGTGAGCGCCTGCCGGGGGCGCTGAGCCTCCGGCTCGGATTCTGGTACGCCGCGCTGTTCGGAGGCGGGGCCCTCGCCCTCGTGGCCACCACCTATGCCCTCCTCTCGTTCTCGCTGCAGCAGCGCGACCGCGAGGTCGTGCGCGCGACTCTCACCCGCTACGCGTCCGCCTACGAGCGCGGAGGCCTGGGCTTGCTCGAGCGCGTCATCGGAGCCGAGCGCGCGGGCGGACGCTACGAGCCCCTCTTCGTCCGCGTCCTCGGCGGCGGCGCCCAGGCCGTCTACTTCAGCATGCCGGAGGGATGGAGTGACTTCGACGTGGCGCGGTGGCGCCCGGGCGAAGACGGGTGGTCTCAGCTGTCCAGCGGGAGCGGTGGCCCGGAGCTGGAAGTGCTTACGGCGCGACTGCCCGACGGCGCGCTGTTTCAGGTGGGCAAGAGCACGGAGCCGCGCGCCGAGCTCCTGGCCCGGGTGCGGCGGTCGCTGCTCGTCGCGTTCGTCCTTATCGGGATCATCGCTGTCGCCGGTGGGTACGTCCTGACGCACTCCGCGCTCCAGCCGCTGCGCGACCTGGGCCGCACGGTGCGCGACATCCTGGAGACGGGGAAGCTGGGCGCGCGCGTGCCCGTGCGCGACACCGCCGATCCGCTGGACGAGCTCGGGGCGCAGGTCAACGCGCTCCTGGACCGCATCGAGGCCCTGATCGCGGCCATGCGCGGCTCGCTCGACAACGTGGCGCACGACCTGCGCACGCCGATGATGCGGCTGCGCGCGGCGGCGGAGGCGGGGCTGCGCGCGGGGCCCGACGCCCGCGACCCGCGGGAGGCGCTGGCGGACTGCCTGGAGGAGGCGGAACGCGTGACCGCGATGCTCGACACGTTGATGGACATCTCGGAGGCGGAGGTCGGAGCGATGCGTCTGACGCGCGAGCGGCTCTCCCTGGACGAGATCGTTCGCGATGCCCTCAACCTCTACGCGGACGTGGCCGAGGACAAGGGAGTCGGTCTCGAGAGCCATGGCGCGCCGGACGTCTGCGTGTCCGCGGACCGGAACCGGATGCGACAGGTCGTCGCGAACCTGCTGGACAACGCGATCAAATACACGCCGGCCGGCGGCCGGGTCGAGGTGCGGACGGGGCGGGACGGGGCCGACGCCGTCCTGACCGTCCGCGACACGGGCGTGGGGATTCCGGCCGCGGAGCTGCCGCGCATCTGGGAGCGGCTCTACCGCGGCGACGCGAGCCGGTCCGAGCGGGGTCTGGGCCTGGGTCTCAGCCTGGTGAAGGCCATCGTGGCGGCGCATGGCGGGAGGGTAGAGGCCAGTTCCACCCCGGGTCAGGGGTCGGCTTTCATCGTCAGGCTCCCGTATTGCTAGGGATGCGGCGCTTCGCGCCGCATTACATAACTGTCATGTCCGCGAAAGCGGATGGTCATGGGCCCGGCCGTATTCTTCATGGAGCCGGGCTCATCTCTCCGGCAGGAAGGCGAATTCAAACTCATGGAATGGGAAGGTCGTGACCGGATCCCCGCTCGGCGCCCACGGCGGTTCACCGGCTTCTTGATGGTGGGCGCGTTGATCGCCGGCTCGGCGGCCGCGGGTAGCCTGGCCACGAGCCGCGTCCCGGCTCCCGTCGTCTACGCGGCGCCGGTGGCCGGTGCCGTGGCCGGTGCCCCCGCCTCGGGCGGCTACGCCGACGTCGTGGCCAAGGTCGCCCCGGCGGTGGTCACCGTGCGGTCGCAGCGCGTGGTCAAGGTGGCGGACACCGACCCCTTCGGCGGGACGGACCCGTTCGAGGAGTTCTTCGGGCGGCAGTTCCCCGGCCGTCGCTCCCAGCCGCAGCCGCCGCGGCGTGAGGGCGCGCTCGGCTCCGGCGTCGTGGTGACGCCGGACGGCTACATCCTCACCAACAACCACGTGGTCGAGGGCTCGCGCCAGGTCGAGGTCGAGCTGACGGACGGCCGCACGATGAAGGCGACCGTCGTCGGCGCGGACGCGCCCAGCGACCTCGCCGTGCTCAAGGTGGACGCGAAGTCGCTTCCCACCTTGCCTCTCGGTGATTCCGACAGCGTGCGCGTGGGCGACGTCGCCCTCGCCGTCGGCAATCCCCTCGGCGTCGGCCAGACCGTTACCATGGGGATCGTCAGCGCCAAGGGACGGGCCACGGGTGGAGGCGACGGCAGCTACGAGGACTTCCTCCAGACGGACGCCCCCATCAACCAGGGCAACTCCGGCGGCGCGCTCGTCAACACGCGCGGCGAGCTGATCGGCATCAACTCGCAGATCCTCTCGCCCTCGGGCGGGAACATCGGGATCGGCTTCGCCATCCCCACCAACATGGCGAAGAACGTCATGGACCAGCTCGTCAGCGGCGGCGCCGTCCATCGCGGGATGCTGGGGGTGACGGTGCAGGGGATCAACTCCGATCTCGCGGCCAGCCTCGGGCTGTCCGGGGTGAAGGGAGCGCTGGTGAGCGCGGTCTCCGACGACAGCCCCGCGGAGAAGGCCGGCGTCAAGCGCGGTGACGTGATCGTCGCCATCGAAGGCAAGGAGGTCCGGGACAGCAACTCGCTCCGCAACACGGTGTCCCGCCTCAAGCCGGGCAGCACGGTCTCGCTCACCCTGTTCCGTTCCGGCCAGGAGCGCCAGGTCAGCGTGCGTCTGGGCGAGATGCAGGCGCGGACGGCGAGTGACGAATCGTCTTCGTCCGGCGCCCCCTCGGGGACGCGGGGCGCTCTCGGCCTCGCCCTGCAGAAGGGTGAGTCCGGTCTCGAGGTCACGAACGTGGATCCTTCGGGTCCGGCCGCGGACGCGGGCATCCGCGTCGGCGACGTGCTCGAGGAGGTCAACGGCCAGCCGGTGACGTCGTCCGCCGACGTGCGCGC
>Ga0207648_10002453_pt1 | contig 19935 bp, 19 predicted proteins | sample KBSMisM32_FD_184310 | JGI IMG/M metagenome (GOLD analysis project Ga0207648, IMG submission 184310) | Miscanthus rhizosphere microbial communities from Kellogg Biological Station, Michigan, USA - KBS Miscanthus M3-2 (SPAdes) (version 2) | ecosystem: Host-associated > Plants > Roots >...
GTCGGGCCCGAGCCGCCCCCGCCCCCACCCCCATTCGACCCTGCCGCCGCGATGGCTGCGGTCGAGACGGCTGCGGCGGCGCGCGACGCCGAGGCGACCCTGGAGGCCGCACTCAGCGCAGCGGGCGGCTTCCGCGCCGGCGGCCAGCTCCATGCGGCGCTCGACGTCTGCTACCAGGCGCTCGCGACGAACGCCGCCGACCCGGCGCTCCACATCACGCTCGCCGAGCTCTACATCGACCGGGGCTGGCGCGCCGTAGCTGCGGACAAGCTCGTCCTGCTTTCGAAGCTCATCGACCTGACGACGGACGGTGGCACCCGCGACCGGCTCTGCGAGGTCGCGGCGAGGGTGCCGGACGACCCGCGTCTCGAGGCCATCTGCGCCTGACGGATGCGCCCGAACGGGCGGTCCGAAGGGGGCGCGATGCTACACTCGTCGGGCGATGTCGGATCTCTTCGGATCGATCCTTGAGCAGGTTCGCCTGTCGACCATCGTCGATATCGGCATCACGTCCCTCCTGATCTATTGGCTGTTCAGCCTGATCCGCGGGACCCGTGCCGTACGTCTCGTGATCGGTGTCAGCGTCCTGATCGTCGTGTACGTGCTGGCAGTCGCCTTCGGCCTCGAGTTGCTGTCGCGGATCCTGCAGGGCGGCGCCGTCGTCGGGTTGTTCGCGCTCGTCGTCATCTTCCAACCCGAGATCCGGCGGGCGCTCGAGCGCATCGGGCGCGTCGGCTCCTTCGGCTGGGTCCTGCCGGGTGCCGATTCACGCACGGTCGACCACATCGCGACCGAAGTGGCACGCGCCGCGACGGAACTGTCCGCAGAAGGGCACGGGGCCCTGATCGTCCTTGAGCGCGAGACGGGACTCGAGGACACCGCCGAGACCGGTGTGATGATCCACGGCGACGTCTCGGCCGACCTGCTCCGTACGATCTTCGCGCCGCGGACGGCACTCCATGACGGTGCCGTGATCATCCGCGGCGACACGATCCTCGCGGCCGGCGTCCTTCTGCCGCTCGCCGAGATGACGGTCCAGGCCGAGCGCTTCGGCACCCGCCACCGCGCAGCGCTCGGGATCGCCGAACAGACTGACGCGATCGTCGTCGTGGTGTCCGAGGAGAACGGTCAGGTCAGCCTCGTCGAACGCGCGCGCATCGTCCGAAACCTCAACGAGGCGCAGCTGAGCCGCACGATCCGGCAGCTGCTCGATCCCACGCATGGTGGTCGCCGACGCGCCCTGAGCGCGTGGCGGTCCACGCCGGAACCCGCATCCCCGACGTCGGCGGCCCGAGCCCCCAGGTGACCCGAGTCATCGGGGTCATCCTCCACAACTGGCCTCTGAAACTCGCCGCGGTGGGGCTTGCCACCCTGCTGTACGGCGGCTTGGTCCTTTCCCAGAGCTCGGCGACCCTGACGGGCGTCGTCCCGGTCGATGTGCGCAACCAGCCACCGGACACGTTCCTGCTCCAATCGATCCGGCCCGTGACCGAGATCCGCTACTTCACGCCGGCCAATGTCCGGCCGATCGAGTCGGACTTCGAAGCCTGGGTGGATCTCGCCGATGTCGATCCGAACGGCGGTCCGGTCAGCCTGCCCGTCCACCTCGAGTCGATCGATCCGCGCGTGCGCGTGCTCGGGTTCGAGCCGCAGAACGTGACCGTCGACCTCGACAAGCTGAGTGACAAGGTCGTGCCGGTCCAGGTCGACCACGGCGAGGCACCGCCGACGATGACGCTCGGCGACGAGACCATCGATCCGACCGAGGTCCACGTGATCGGGCCTGCCACGGTCCTCGAGCGTGTCACCGCGGCACGCGCGAGCGTCGTGATCCAGTCATCGGGCATCGACGTCGACCAGGACGTCGAGCTGGTCGCGGTGGACAGCGTCGGCGACGCGGTCCCGCAGGTGAATGTCGACCCTGCGTCCGCGCACGTCACGATCCCGGTGTTCTCGAACCGTCAGTCGAAGACGCTACCCGTCAGGCCACAGGTGACCGGAACACCCGCGGGCGGATTCGAGATCTCGTCTGTCACGGTGACGCCGCCGATCGTCACGGTCGAAGGCGATGCCGACGACCTCCAGACGCTCACCGGCATCGATACCGAACCGATCCCGATCGGTGGCTTCTCCGAGACGAAGACCGTCGACGTCCCCCTGGCGCTGCCGACGAGCGTCATCGCGCTCGACGCCCAGACGGTCAAGGTCACGATCGACATCCGGGCGGTGACGGGGACCCGGACCTTCGAGGTCGGCGTGCGGATCATCGGTGCGCAACCGGGCTTCGACTACGACGTCGGGGTCGATCGCGTGCTGCTAACGGTCGGAGGCAACCCGGTCGATCTGGATCGGATCATCGGGTCCACGCTCGCGGCGGACCTTGACGTGACGTCGCTCGTCGCCGGAACGACCGATGTCAATGTCGGCGCGACCCTGCCCGCGAACGTGACGCTGGTCGCGGCGAGCCCGCCACAGGTCCCGGTCACCGTCACGGCGCGACCGACCGCGTCCCCGTCGGGGTAGGCGAATGGGACGACTCTTCGGCACGGACGGCATCCGTGGCGTCGCCAATGTCGATCTGCGTCCGACCTTGGCGTTCGCGCTCGGGCGGGCGACCGCCCGACGTCTCGCTGGACCGGGGACGGCGATCGTCGTCGGCCAGGACACCCGTCGATCGGGCGACATGTTCGTCGCCGCGATCGTCGCCGGCGCGACGAGTCTGGGCATCAACGTCGACGTGGTCGGCGTCGTCCCGACCCCGGCACTTGCGTACCTCGCACGGACCGGGCCGTATCGGGCGGGGATCATGGTCTCGGCCTCGCACAACCCGGCCGAGGACAACGGTCTCAAGGTGCTCGATTCCGACGGCCTCAAGCTCGACGACGACATCGAGGACGAACTCGAGGACCTGATCTGGCGTGAGGCAGAGCTCGGTGGCGTCGGCAACGCCGAGCTGGGACTGCGCGTGGACGCGGGAGACACCCTCGAGCGCTACCTCGACCACCGGCGCGGGCTCGCGAGATCGATCGATGCGGGCGGGCTGCATATCGTGCTCGACGGGGCGAACGGCTCGGGTGGCGCTGCCGGCCGCGTGATCCTTGAGGCGACGGGCGCCCGGGTGGACGCGATCTACGTCGAACCTGACGGGGTCAACATCAACGTCGGGTGCGGAGCGACGGCGCCGCAGGCGCTCGCCCGTGAAGTGGTCGCGCGCGGCGCGGACGTCGGGTTCGCGCTCGACGGAGATGCGGACCGGCTGATCGCGGTCGACGGGAACGGGGAGATCGTCGACGGCGACCAGGTCCTCGGCATCCTCGCGTTGGAGCGGCTCGATCGAGCGGCCCTGCCAGGCGGCTTGGTCGTATCGGTGCTCTCGAACGGTGGCTTGCAGCGTGCGGTCGAGGAGGCCGGAGGCGAGGTCGTGCGCACACCCGTCGGTGACAAGTACATCCTCGAGGGGATGCAGGTCTCCGGCGCGACGCTCGGTGGCGAGAAATCTGGCCACGTGATCGTGCTCGAGCACACGACATCGGGCGATGGCATCGTCACCGCGCTCGAAGTCCTGCGGGTGATGACCAAACGCACCGCGTCCTTGGCGACACTCGCCTCGGCGATCCCGCTCCTCCCGCAGCAACAGCGGGCGGTGAAGGCTCGTCACAAGGATCAGTGGGAGGGTGACCCGACACTGCGTCGGGCGATCGCCGATGCGACCGCCCGACTGGGGGACGGTGGACGCGTCCTCGTTCGGCCATCCGGTACGGAACCCGCGTTGCGGGTGATGGTGGAGGGCCCGGATGCAGGGCTCGTCACGGAGCTGGCCGACTCGCTCGCGGCCCTCGCGGGGGAGCGACTAAACTAGCTTCGGTGCCCACGAGACGGCGTCACTGCGTCCCGCGCCAGCGGCGGGGGCGATGAGCGGAGGACTGACGCGATGTGCGGCATCGTCGGATATACGGGACCCCGGGAGGCTGGTCCCATCCTCATCGAAGGCCTAGCGCGCCTCGAATACCGCGGGTATGACTCCGCGGGGATCGCGCTGGTCGATGACGGCGGCGACCTGTTCGTCGAGAAGAAGGCGGGCAAGCTCGCCAACCTGCGTGCCGCCATCGCGGACCGCACGCCGCACGCGGCGATCGGGCTGGCGCACACACGGTGGGCGACGCATGGCCGGCCCAACGATCTCAACGCCCATCCCCACCAGGACTGCACCGGCGAGATCACGGTGATCCACAACGGCATCATCGAGAACTTCCGTGAGCTGCGCGACGGCCTCGAGGCACGCGGCCATCGGCTCGCATCCGAGACCGATACCGAGGCCCTCGCCCACCTGGTCGAGGAGGCCTATCAGGGCGATCTCGCGGACGCCGTCCGGGCCACGCTTCGTCAGGTCCAGGGCGCCTACGCGATCGCGGTCATGCACCGCGCCGAGGGCGACCGGCTGGTCGGGGCTCGCAAGGACGTGCCGCTCGTCGTGGGCCTGGCCGAAGGCGAGTCATTCCTCGCCAGTGACGTCGCCGCGATCCTGGCACACACGGACCGGGTCATCTTCCTCGAGGACGGCGACGTCGCTGACCTGCACCCGACCGGCGTGACCATCACCGACGTGGACGGGCGCCCCCAGGAGCGAACGGTGACCGTCATCGACTGGTCGCCGGAGGCCGCCGAGAAGGGCGGCTACGAGCACTTCATGCTCAAGGAGATCCACGAGCAGCCGGAGTCGCTCCGCCAGGCGATCACGGGTCGGGTCACCCGCGAGAACCACATCTGGCTCGAGGAGCTCGAGGGCTTCGCCGAGACGCTCGCGACCATCGACCGCATCGAGCTGATCGCATGCGGGACCGCCTACTACGCCTCGCTGATCGGGGCGGCCGCCATCCAGGACTGGATCGGTATCCCGGCGCGGGCGACCGTGGGCTCCGAGTTCCGCTACAGCCCGCCGCCGATCGACGAGCGGACGCTCGTCATCGCGGTCACCCAGTCCGGCGAGACCGCGGACACCATCGCGCCGACACGCCTTGCACGGGAACGTGGCGCGCCGGTCATCGCGGTGACGAACACCGTCGGCAGTGCGATCACCCGCGAGGCGCACCGCGTCCTGTTCCTCCAGGCCGGACCCGAGATCGCGGTCGCTGCCTCGAAGACGTTCGTCGCCCAGGTCACGACGCTGGTCATCCTGGCCGCAGCCATCGCCAAGGCGCGCGGCGCGCTCGGGCTCGAGCAGGAGCAGGAGCTCGGTGCGGCCCTCCACGCTCTTCCAGATGGCGCCGCCAAGGCGCTGGAGAATGCCTCTGGTATCCGGGATCTCGCCCGTCGTTACGTCAACTCGCGCGGCTTCATGTTCGTCGGACGTGGCTACACGTACCCGACCGCGCTCGAGGGCGCCCTCAAGCTCAAGGAGGTCAGCTACGTCCACGCCGAGGGCTATGCGGCCGGCGAGATGAAGCACGGGCCGATCTCGTTGCTCGACGCCGAATGTCCGCTGGTCGCTGTCGCGACCCGCTCGTCGGTCTACGACAAGCTCGTCTCGAACGTCATGGAAGGCCGTGCGCGCGACGCTCGCGTGATCGCCGTCGCGACCGAGGGCGATCCCCAGATCGAACACTTCGCCGACGACATCTGCTGGGTGCCCGACACCCACGAGGCCCTCAGCGCCGTCCTCGCCATCATCCCGCTGCAGCTGTTCGCGTATCACGTCGCGATCGCGCGAGGCACGGACGTCGACCAGCCACGGAACCTCGCGAAGTCGGTCACGGTGGAGTAGCCGATGGCCGCGCCCGGTGAACGATCCACGACGACCGCGGATCCCGCCCTCCCTGGCATCACCGAGCTCGGCATCGACATCATCAAGGTCGAACGGATCCGCGCTTCGCTCGAGCGCTTCGGCTCGCGCTTCACCCAGCGTGTCCTGACGCCGTCCGAGCAGCGCTACGTCCGCGATCGTCCGGAGACCATGGCCGGCCGCTGGGCTGCCAAGGAGGCGGTGTCGAAGGTGCTCGGCCTCGGGGTGCGCGGCATCGGCTGGCGTGATATCGAGATCGAGCGTCTGCCGACCGGCCAGCCCGCGGTGCGTCTCCACGGGCGAGCCCAGATCCGTGCCGAGCAGCTCGGCATGGGCCGGATCGCAGTGACGATCAGCCATGAGGCCGATTACGCGGTAGCGATGGCGTTCGGCCTCCGCACCACCGGCGGTCGCTATCTGTTCCCGCCCGACATCGAGGAGCGGCTCGACGACCGTGAACGACGGATCCTCGCCCGCATCGAGCGGCTCCGGGATCTCGCCGAGACCAACGGTGCCGGAGCGCTCGCCTCCGACGCACCGGATCAGGCGGAGTCGCATCGTGACTGAGCGGCGGGCGGTCGGGTTCGGTCGGCGGGACGGCACAGACAAGGGGGCTCCCGGGCCGACCGATGAGCGGCCGTGGCCGGAGGGCGTCCCCAAGCTCGACGAGGAGACGGCCATCGCGCTCTTGCCGAAGCGCCCGGAGCGCGGTCACAAGGGCTCGTTCGGCAAGTTGCTCGTGCTCGCTGGTTCTCTCGATTACGCGGGAGCCGGGCTGCTCGTCTGCCGCGCGGCCGGCCGCGCCGGAGTCGGCCTCGTCACGCTGGCCGTGCCCGAGACGCTCCAGCCGTTGTTCGCGGCGAAGGTCGTCGAGGCCACGACGATGGCGCTCCCGGAGGACGACGTCGAGGAGCTCGACCCGGAGCCGTCGCTCGCGCGGATCCTCGATCACGACCATGACGCGCTCGTCGTCGGGCCCGGGCTGCGGCCCGGCCTTGCGACCGCACACCTCGTCCGGATGCTGCTCGATACGGGCGGCGAGGAGCGGCCGCCACTCCTGCTCGATGCCGAGGCCCTGCGGTCGCTCGCATCGATGGACGGCTGGTGGGAGGGCGATCGGCGCCCTGCCGTGTTGACCCCGCACGCCGGAGAGTTCAGCCGGCTCCGCGTCGGGGCGGGCGTCGAGCCTGATGCCGACGGCGACCTGATCGACGACGACGTGGCACGGGTCGCCGCAGCGACGGATGCCGCCACGCACTGGCATCAGGTCGTCGTGCTGAAGGGCGCGCGAACGGTGATCGCGTCACCGGATGGCGAGGTGGTCGTCGCCACGTTCGAGAACCCGGCGCTCGCAAGTGGCGGGACGGGTGACGTCCTCGCCGGCACGATCGGGTCGCTCCTTGCGCAGGGCCTGTCCCCGTTCTCTGCGGCGCGGCTTGGCGTGTATCTCCACGGGCTCGCCGGGGAGGGGGCGCGCGAACGGTTCGGCGACGCCGGTGTCCTGGCATCGGATCTTCCGGATGGGATCGCCATCGCCCGACGCCGCCTTGGGGCGATCGCCGAACGCCACTCGACGGACAAGCGGCTCGGGTTCCGCGTCCGCGAACCCGCCCAGACGGCGGAGCCGCCATCGGACGCCGACGCCGCGCGCGCGTGAGCGCGCGCGAGGGATCGATCGAAGCGCGACTCGCCACGGCCGGGCTACCGCCACTACCACGGTTGGCCTGGCTGGAGCTTGATCTCGGCGCCCTGGCGGCGAATCTCGCCTCGCTGCGGTCATTGGCCGGTGGCGTCCCGGTCCATCCCGTCGTCAAGGGCGATGCATACGGGCATGGCGCCATCCCGATCGCGCAGGCGCTCGTCGACGCCGGCGCCGAGGGCCTCAGCGTCGCGACGATGGACGAGGCGCTCGAGCTACGCGAGGCCGGCCTCACGGTGCCCATCCGCGTGCTCTACCCGGTCCCACCAGGGGTGGTGGGTCAGGCGATGCGCAAACGCATCACGGTCGCCGCGGGCGACGCCGATACGACGGGAGCCCTCCTCGCCGCGGCAGACGCCGAAGGGGTGTCGGAAGGTCACGAACTCCTCATCGAGATCGAGGTCGAGACCGGGCTCGGCCGCGGCGGCGCCATGCCATCTGAGGTGGCACCGATCGTCGAACGGATCGACGCCGCTGCCCATGCGCGGCTCGTCGGGATGTGGACCCATCTCCAGGCCAGCGAGGATGGCGGTATCACCGGCGACCAGCTGCGACGGTTCGACGAGGCCGCAGGGCTCGTCGCCGCCGCCGGACACGCCGTGCCCACGCGCCATGTCGCCGCAAGCGGTGGCGTGCTCACGGGTGTCGGCGCATTCGATGGCATCCGACCCGGTCTGTCGACCTACGGCATCCTCCCCGACGAGCTCGAGGCCGTCCCGGATGAGGCGCGCCGGGGTCTCCGACCGGTCATGTCCCTCCACGCCCGAGCTGCCCGCGTCGCCGACCTGCCGGCCGGGTATGGGATCAGCTACGGCCCTTCCTTCCGGACCCAGCGCCCCAGTCGGATCGCGACCCTCCCCCTCGGATATGGCGACGGCTTCGCCCGTGCGCTCGCCAATCGGGCGGAGGCGCTCGTTCGGGGGCAGCGCGTCCCGCTGGTCGGCAACGTGACGATGGACGCCGTCATGGCCGACGTCACGGACGTTCCCGGACCACCCGTCGACCTCGACGACGAGTTCGTGCTGATCGGGGTCCAGGGCAACGAGATGATCACGGTCGAGGACCTGGCGCGGCAGCGCACCACCAACACCTGGGAGGTCGTGACCTCGATGTCTGGGCGACTACCCCGGGTGTACCATGCCGCGACCGGAGCGGTGGTGGGGATGCGGACGCTCACGGGGTGGAGAGGGTAGTTGGCACGGATCGAGCTCTGGAACGGGGACATCTGCGACCTCGAGGTCGATGCGATCGTCAACCCAGCGAACCTCTCGTTGTGGATGTCGACCGGCGTCTCGGGCGCGATCAAGCGCGCCGGCGGTGACGCCATCGAGTTCGCCGCGGTGCGCCAGGCGCCGGTCCCTCTCGGTGAGGCGATCGTGACGCCGGGGGGCTCGCTTGCCGCAAAGGCCGTGATCCACGCCGTCTCGCTCGACCGCGACCGACGTACGAGCGGCGCAGTCATCGAAGCGGCCGTTCGAAGCGCGATGGCGCGTGCGCGAGAGATCGGCGCCACGAGCGTTGCGTTCCCGGCGCTCGGTACCGGCGTCGGCGGTTTCCCGCTCGATGAGGCCGCGCGAATCACGGTGGAGACCGTGCGCGAGGAGCTCGCGCTGTCACCCGCCATCGAACATGTGACGTTCGCACTCCGGGGTGCTGCCGCGTATCAGGCGTTCGAGGCGGCGATCGCCCACACGACCGCCCCGCAGCGCTCGACCAACGTCGCATGAGCTTCCCGATCGAACCGTCCGAGGAACAGCGCAACGAACTGGTCGAACAGGTGGCCCGCGAGATCCAGCTCCGCGGCCTGACTTCGTCCGCCGTCCATTTCCTCGAGGCCAGCCGCCCGTATCGAGCGCTCGGTGCGAACGCGATGCTCTTCTTCGATCCGGTCCTGCGCGGCGTGTTCGGCGGTGACCTCGCGTCGGCGTCCGAGATCCTTGCCGACGACACGGGGATCGAGTTGCTGATCGCCAGGCTCGAGGAGCTCGACGACGAGCTCGTCTGGGACGGCTGAGCGCCGCGCGACGACCCCGTTCCGGACGGCCGCTCGCGGCGAGTCCGGGTAGCATCAGACGGTGACGACCCAACCCCACGCCTTCCTCACGATCGACCATGGGTCGGCGACCGTCTCGGTCGCGCTGATCGGTCGCGCCGGGGGCGCGTGGCGGCTCATCGGGAGCCTGGCGATCCCAGCCGGCGCCGATCTCGACCCGGCGATCGACCTGCTGGTCGAACGCACGCTGGCCGTTGACCCCGTCGTCGCGGAAGGCCTGGGCATCGTCGGTCTGCCGAGGAAGGATTTCCCCATCCTCGAGGTACGCAGCCTTCGCCCGAAGCGGCTGGCGATCGTGACCGGCTCGGAACGCACGCTCGCGGGTCTCGTCGAGACCGGGGCTCGGAGCGGCTGGCGGACGAGCGGGGCGAGCGCCGAGACGACCGATCCGCTCGCCATGACCCGACTGCTGCTCGACCGCGATGTCGGCGGCATCGTCGTCGGGGCCGGCGATCCGCCACGGGCGGACGAGCGCGGCGGCATCCGCGAGCTGGCCACGCTCGTCGCCGCGGTGGCGACCCGGCGACCGGAGATCCCGGTCGTGCTCTCAGGTGCGATGTCCGAGGCGCTGGACGTGTTCGGTGATGTCAGCGCGCGGCCCGGTGAGGTCGTGCTCGGCCCGGCAGCACGGCGCACGACCGGGGTCGACCCGGATGCCCCCGACCCGCTGGCCGATCTGTTGCTCGAACTGGCACTCCCAGCCGACGACCCGCGCCGCGCGCTTGCGACCGGAGCGCGCACGTTGGCCGACGTGCTCGACCGGCGCGTCGAGGCGATCATGCTCGGCCACGACGCTGCGGCGCGTGCGGTGGCCGTGCCCGGTCAGGGCGGCGAGGCTTCGACGGTCCGACTCGGGGTCGTCCCTTCTGCTGCCGTCGCGCCCGATGAGCCCGATGACGCGGTCGTCGACGGTGTGATGGCCTGGTCGACGATGCCCGCTGACCGGCACCGGATCCGTGATCGGATGCGTGAGCTCCGCATCGCGCCCTGGTCAGATGCCGCGGGCGACGGCGCTGCCCTGCGGATGGCGGCCGCTCGTGCTGCCTTGACGCGACTCGCAGGCGCGACATCCCACTTCGACGATGGCCCGGTGCCGGATCTCGTCGTCGCGGCGAGTGGCGTCTGGACGTCCGTGCCTGCGCCCGCAGTGGCGCTCGCCCACATCGATGTCCTTCGGCGCCCAGGGGCGAGCCAGTACGCCCTGGATCACGCGCGCCTCCTCGGTCCGCTCGGGGCGATCCCTGATGCCGGCGAGCGTCGCGCGCTACTCATGGACCTCGTCGACGATCTGCTTGCGCCACTCGGCAGCGTCGTAACGCCCGCCGGGCTTCGCGCCGGCAGGTCGGTCGGCACGGTGGCCGTCCACGCGAGGGACGGGATCAGCGAGCTCGAGCTGATGCCGGGCGGGCTCGAGCTCGTCGACCTGCCGCCGGGATCCACGGCGGTCGCCGAATTCAAGTTCCGCGAGCGCGTCCGCCTGGGCGGCCGGGGCCGCCACTTCGCGATCGATGTGGCGGGCGGGCTCGGCGGCTTGATGGTCGACCTGCGCGATGTGCCGTTGCGCCTGCCCGATCGGGCGGATCGCCGGCGCGATCTGCTCGCCGCGTGGCAGTCGTCGCTCTGGGCGGGGTCCGAGGGATGACCGACGGGTTGAATGGTCACGACGGTGACGAGGCGGGGGCGGCGCCCGCGTCGCTGACGCGCGCGGAGCAGGGCGATACCGAGCGCGACCTGGGCGTGGTCCGTATGCGACGCCTGGTCGAGGCGCCGATCGAGGTCAGCTTCACGCTCGCGCCGGGCGATCGCGCACTCGTCGCACCCGGGGAATCCGTCGTGCCGGGGGCACCGATCATCGAGCGCGTGCGCGACACGCGCATGAGCGACGTCGTCGTGCCGCCGTCGTCCGAACCGGTCCCCGGCGGGCGGATCCCGGACGGCGAGTTGCTCTTCGACTGGCGCGACCGCTGGCGTGTCGCCTTTGGCGAGGTGACCGAACCCCTCGATTCCCCGATCGCCGGGATCGTGAAGGACGTCCGACCGGGGATCGGGATCGTCGTGCGCGCGACCGGGCGTGGGCTGCGCGCGATCGTCACCCTCGGCGGTCCGACCCGCGGCCAGCTCCACGTCGCCTCATGGGTCGAGGGTGAGCTGCGGAGCGGCTCGGTCGACGTCGGTCTGGCGGGGAAGATCCTCGTCGTCGGCTCGCGCATCGATGCCGAGACGCTCACACGCGCTCGAGCCATGGGTGTCCGCGGGATCATCGTCGCGGGCCTCGCGAGCAAGGAGCGGCGCGACTTCCTCGCCTCGGAGAACCGGCAGCGCGCGGCCCTCCATCGCTTGCCCCCGTTCGCGGTCCTCGTGCTCGAGGGTGCCGTTCGGCGACCGCTCGCCGGCCCGGTCATGGACATCCTCGAGGCGCTCGAGGGCCACGACGTTGCGCTCGTCGCCGACCCGCCGATGCTCGTCTTCGAGGAGCCCGAGCTCGAGGTCCCGACGCCGCAGCCGGACCGAGTCCGGATCCGGGCCGGGCAATTGATGGGTCGCGAGGGGACGTGGGCGGGTCTCATCGGCCAGCGCCGGTTCGCCGGAGGTGTCCACCTCGAGGCCGGTACGGTGCGCTTCGATGACGGCACGCTCGTGGCGGTCCCGATCGGCGACCTCGAGCGGTTCGCATGAGCGGCACCGTGGCGGCCAACGGGGAGCAGCGGGTCGTCAGCCGGGATCCCGATGCGACGACGAGCCTTGGCCGTGCCCTCGGCGCGGTAGCACACCCTGGCGACTTGGTCTGCCTGTGGGGCGACCTCGGTGCAGGCAAGACACACCTCGCGAAGGCGTTCGGCGCCGGTCTCGGCGTGACCGAGACGATCGCCTCGCCGAGCTTCGTCCTGATGGCGGAATACGAGGGCCGGCTGCGGCTCTTCCACATCGATCCCTATCGCCTGGTCAGTGCGGAAGACGCGCTCGCCGGTGGGCTGATCGACGAGCGACAGGCCGAGGGCGTCACGCTGGTCGAGTGGCCGGAGCGCCTCGGCGACGCCCTGCCGGTCGATCGGCTCGATGTGCGGATCGACGGCACCGGCGATGAGCCCCGCACGATCACCCTCGCTGCCTGGGGTGGGCGGTACCGTCGCTACCTCGAGGCTGCTGGATGACCACCGCGCACGACGGTCGGCGGGCCGCGATCCTCGCGATCGACACGGCGACGACGCGCATCGTCATCGCGACGGGCTCGCCGAGCGGGATCGCCGACGGGATCTCCACCTGGTCGGCCGGCTATCGACATGGCGAGACGCTCCTCCCGTCGATCAGCCGGTTCCTGGGCGAGCAGAACATCCGCCGGTCACGATTGACGGGCATCGTGGTCGGGACGGGCCCCGGCGCTTTCACGGGCCTGCGTGTCGGCATCGCGACGGCCAAGGGGATGGCGCATGGCCTGGGCATCCCGCTCGTGGGCGTTGCCACGGGTGAGGCGCTACTCGCCGCATCGGGCGTCCCGCATCCCGTGCTGCTGTTGCCGGCTGGACCCTCGGACCGGCTCATCGTCCGGCCGGGCGAGGGTGCGGTCCCGCTACCCGTCGGGGAAGAGCCGGAGCTGCGCGAGAGTGAGACCCTGGTCGCGCTCGATCTCGTCGATCGGGCACCCGCGGACGCCCTGGAGCGCGGTGAAGCGGCGTATCGGCGGCTCGGCCATGAACTCATCCGGCTCGGGGCGGAGCAGCTCGCGCTCGACGGGCCACCCCAGCTCGAGACGCTCGTTCCGGATTACGTCACGTTGCCGCGCGGGGTCCGTGCGGCAGATGGATCGGTCGCATGGTCGCGCGACCACCGGTAAGGGTCGTGATCGAGCCGATGCGGCTCGAGGACCTGCCGGCCGTGCACGCCATCGAGGAGGCGAGCTTCACCGCGCCGTGGCCACCGCACGCGTATCGCAGTGAGCTCGAGTCGAACCGCCTCGCTCACTACCTCGTGGCGCGCGCGGGTGACACGATCGCCGCGTACGGCGGGATGTGGCTGATGGTCGACGAGGCGCACATCACGACATTCGCCGTGCATCCGGCCTGGCGCCGGCAGCGCGTCGGTGAGCGCCTGCTCCTCGCGTTCCTCGACGTCGCGACCGACCAGCGGGCCCACGAGGCCACCCTCGAGGTGCGGCTGTCGAACTTGGCGGCCCGCCGGCTGTACGAGAAGTACGGCTTCCGGCCAGTCGGCCTGCGGCCGCGCTACTACAGCGACGACCACGAGGACGCGCTGATCATGACGACGCTCCCGCTGAACGACCCCGCGATGCGCGAACGGATCGCTCTCCGACGGGCCGAGCTCGAGACCGCGCCGGCGCCCGTCGCGCCCGACGAGGACGAGGGATGAGCGGCCCGCTGCTCCTCTCGATCGAGTCGTCATGCGACGAGACTGGCGTCGCCGTGATCGACGGCGGTCGCCGCATCCTGTCGAACGTCGTCGCGTCACAGGTCGCTCTCCACGCACCGACCGGCGGGATCGTGCCGGAGCTCGCCGCGCGGGCACACCTGCGCTGGATCGTGCCGAGTCTCGACGAGGCCTGGACGGCGGCGGGCGTCGACTGGCGCGACATCGACGGGATCGCAGTGACCTATGGGCCGGGTCTCGCCGGCTCGCTCCTGGTCGGGATCAACTTCGCCAAGGCGCTGTCGTGGGTCCACGACGTCCCGTTGATCGGGGTGAATCACCTCGAGGGGCACCTGTACGCGGCCTGGCTGCTCGACCCGGGTGAGGACGAGGCGACGAAGCAGGCGCCGATCCTCCCGCTCGTTGCGACCATCGTCTCGGGCGGTCATACGTTCATCGCCGAGATGACCGATCACCTGACATATCGGCTGCTGGGGACGACCGTCGACGATGCCGCAGGTGAGGCGTTCGACAAGGTCGGGCGGCTGCTCGGGCTAGGCTATCCGGGCGGGCCCGCGATCCAGAAGGCGGCCGAGGGCGCCGTCCGACGCGACGTCCGATTCCCTCGGGCCTGGATGGGCGACTCGTACGACCTGAGCTTCTCTGGGCTGAAGACCGCGGCCCGGAGGATCGTCGCGGATGCCCGTGCCGCGGCGGGTATCGCCCCCGACGACACGGAGACCCCGTTGAGCGAGGCGACGACAGCCGAGCTGGCGTGGGGGTTCCAGGACTCCGTCGTCGACGTGCTGGCGACGAAGACCGCACGTGCCGCGAAGGAAGTCGGTGCCCGCTCGATCATCCTCGGTGGTGGCGTGGCAGCGAATAGCTGCCTGCGCGAGCGGATGGGGGCTGAAGCAGACACGTTGAGGATCCCGTTGATCGTGCCACGCCCCGGGTTGTGTACGGACAACGGCGCGATGATCGGCGCCGCGGGAGCCCGCCGGTTCGAGGCGGGGGAGCGGGCGCGTCTCGATCTGGACGCACGGCCATCGCTCCCGCTCGCGAAACGCTGATGGCACGCCGCGACGGCGCGCTGCCCGCTCCCGCCGAGATCGATCCGATCGATGTACGTGACACGCTCCGGGCGGCCGGCCTCCGAGCACGCCACTCCCTGTCGCAGAACTTCCTGGCCGATGCCGATGTCCTGTCACGGATCCTGGCCGAGGCGGGCCCCGAACCGGGGAGCGGCGTGCTCGAGATCGGGCCGGGGCTCGGGCTGCTGACCGGCGGCCTACTCGCCTCTGGGGCGGCCGTCACGGCGGTCGAGCTCGACACCCGTCTGGCGGCGTTCGTCCGCGATCGCTACTCGCCGGAGGTCGCCGACGGTCAGCTGCGCCTGATCGAGGGCGACGCGCTCGATCAGGACCTCACGCGGCTGGTCACGCCGCCGTACGACGTCGTCGCGAACCTGCCATACCACATCACGTCGCCGATCCTGCACGCATTGCTCGGGGCGACCCCGCGACCGCGCCGGATGGTGCTGATGGTGCAGCGCGAGGTCGCCGAACGGATCGCGGCGCCGCCAGGGAAGATGAGCTACCTGTCGGTCTTCGTGCAGTACCACGCACGTGTCCGCGTGGCGTTCCTCGTCCCGCCCGAGGCGTTCGAGCCGGAGCCCGCAGTGGATTCGGCGGTGATCGTCGTCGAGCCGTACGCCGCGGACGACCGTCTCACGGTCGACGAGGAGGACGAGCTCTGGCGGCTCGTCCAGGCCGCGTTCCGTGAGCGTCGCAAGATGCTCCACAACGTGCTGGCCCGCCAGCTGCCGTTCGACGCTGCCCGTGTCGACGCCGCCCTCGCGGCGGCCGGCATCGCCCCCGACCGGCGCCCCCAGACCGTGGACGTCGGGGAGTGGCTGGCGCTGCGAGAGGCCCTCGGCCCGCTGCCTGCCGATCGTCGCGGTCAACGCGGCTCGTGACCGACGCCGCCCACCACTCCCCGATCGTCCGGCTCGCGCCGGCGAAGCTGAACCTGACACTGGCCGTCGTCGGTCGCCGAGACGATGGGTTTCACGACCTGCACTCGGTGTTCGTGCCGCTCGCGCTGCACGATGTGCTGACCGTCGCGCCTGCTGGCACGGCTGGCTCCGACACGCTTCATGTCACCGGCAAGGACGCCGGCCCGGTCGAGGCGAACCTGGTGCTCCGGGCGATCTCGGCGGCGCGCGCGGCGATCGGCGAAGGACCCGGGCGGCCTGCCACGCCACCGCTGGCGGCGCGTCTCGAGAAACGCATCCCGGTCGCGGCCGGGCTCGGTGGCGGTTCGTCGGACGCTGCGGCCGCGATCGACGCAGCACTCGAGGCATGGGGCGCCGCCGACGCGCTCGACCCCGAGCGGCGACTCGCGGTCGCAGCCTCGGTCGGTTCCGACGCGCCGTTCTTCCTCGCCGGGCGCCCCGCGCTGATCGAAGGCCGTGGCGAACGCGTCTCGCCGTTGACGGGGATCCATGGTCACCCGGGGATCCTGCTCGTGACGCCCGCGGTGGCCGTCCGGACGCCGGATGTCTTCGCTGTCTTTGATGGCTCACACGCAGGAGCCAGCGGCGACGGCTCGGTGCGGATGACATCTGCCCATCTCGCCCAGGAGCTCGGCAACGGGCTGTCCGCGACCGATCTCGTCGCGCGCGCCGGCGTCCTTGCGTCCGCGAACGACCTCCTGGCATCCGCCGCCCTCATCGCGCCTGGGCTCGTGCAGGTCCGCCGAGCGTTGACCCGCCTGCTCGCTCGGCCGATCGGGCTCTCCGGCTCCGGGCCGACGCTGTGGACGCTCTATCCTTCTCTCGGCGAGGCCCAGGAAGCGGCCGTCACCGTCGCGGACGGCGTCGCCGACGGGACCGTCCCGAGCATCGGCGACGGTCCGCCATCGATCATCCCGACCACCATCCGGACAGGACAGGAGGGAGCGCCCACATGACGCGCGAAGCGATCTCGACCACGAATGCACCGCAAGCGGTCGGACCGTACAGCCAGGCGATCGTCGTGGGAGACCTCATCTTCTGCGCCGGCCAGGGCGCGATCGATCCCGCGACGCAGGATCTGCGTCAAGGGACCGTCGAGGAGGAGACCGAGCGGACGCTGCGGAACCTCGGGGCCGTGCTGGACGCTGCCGGCGCCACATTCGCTGATGTCGTGAAGACGACGGTCTTCCTTGCCGACATCAACGATTTCGCGGCCATGAACGGTGTGTACGCGACGTTCTTTCCGGATCCGCCGCCCGCGCGGACGACCGTCGAGGTCGCTGCCCTCCCGAAAGGGTTCAAGGTCGAGATCGAGGCGATCGCCCGCCGGCCGTGACGCGCTCGAGCGCGAGGCCCCTCGCTTGACGCTCTCGCACGGGCACCCATACCATCCGGCGGACCGACCGATGACAGCACCCTTCCGCCCGTCGGGCTTCGGATGCAGCGGGGCCGACCCCGCGCACGCCCGACGCCGCGCATGAACCCTCCAAGTCCCGACCCTGCGGCTTCGACCGTGAGCTCCGATACCGGGCGCACGACCGCCGTCGTACTAGCGGCGGGTCTCGGCACGCGCATGAAGTCGGCCACGCCCAAGGTGCTGCATCAGCTGTGTGGCCGGCCGCTGCTCGCATACGTGCTCGACGCCTGGGCCGAGGTCGCGGCGAAGGATGGCGCGACGGCCCGACCGATCGTCGTGTACTCCCCGGCGGTCGAAGCGATCCGCGCTCCCTTCGAAGACCGCGCCGACTTCGCGCTTCAGGACGTGCCGCGCGGCACGGGGGACGCGGTCCGCACGGCCCTCACTTCCGTCCCGGACACGGCGGCCGAGGTCCTTGTCGCCTATGGCGATGTCCCCCTCGTCACCAGCGAGGATCTCCAAGCCGTGCTCGACGCGCGTCGTGAGGACGACGCCGCGATCGCACTTGCCAGCGTCTTCGCCGCTGACCCCGGTCGGCTGGGTCGGGTGATCCGCGGCGAATTCGGCACCGTCGAATCGATCGTCGAGGTGAAGGACGCGACCGAGGAGGAGCTCGCGAACAACGAGGTCAATGCCGGGCTCTACGCGTTCGATGCGGAGTGGCTGCGCCGACGGATCGGGTCGCTCGAGCCGTCCGGCGCGACCGGGGAGCTGTATCTCACGGACCTCGTGCGTCTCGCTCGCGAGGATGGCCGGCTCGTGATCGCTGTCGCGTTCGAGGACGACGGGCGGTTCGACGGCATCAACGACCGTTCGCAGCTCGCTGCCGCGGAGTGGAACCTGCGCGTCCGCCGGAACGAGGAGCACATGCGTGACGGGGTGACCATGCGTGACCCGTCCACGGTGTACCTCGACTGGGATGTCACCCTCGAGACCGACGTCACCCTCGAGCCGAACGTGATCCTGCGCGGCTCTACCTCGATCGGGGAGGGGAGCGTGATCGGGCCGGGCTCCCATATCGTCGATTCGACGATCGGCCGCCACGCGCGTGTCTGGGCGTCGGTCGTCGAGTCGTCCGTCGTCGAGGACGAGGCGACCGTCGGTCCGTACAGCCACCTGCGCCCGGGCAGCGTCGTCGGTCGTGGCGCCGAGGTCGGTAACTATGCCGAGCTCAAGGCCAGCCACCTGGGCGCCGGCTCGAAGCAGCACCACATGAGCTACCTCGGCGATGCCGAGATCGGCGAGAACGCCAACATCGGTGCCGGCACGATCACCGCGAACTTCGACGGCAGCCAAAAGCACCGGACGACGATCGGCGATGGCGCGTTCATCGGCGTCGACACGATGATCGTCGCGCCGCGCGAGATCGGTGCAGGCGCCAAGACCGGTGCCGGCGCCGTGGTGACCAAGGATGTGCCCGCGGGCAAGCTGGCGGTCGGCGTCCCCGCCCGCATCCGTGAACAACGTCCGAAACGCGCGGCTGGGGAGGACACGGCCGCGGCCGGCGAACGGACGGAGCCCGAACCGGGCGAGGAGCCGCCGGCGTGAACCTGCCGGTCACTGATCTCCTCATCATCATCCTCCTGACGTTGCTGGAGGGCTTCTTCGTCGCGGGCGAGATCGCCCTGGTGTCCATCCGCCGGAGCCGTGTCGAGCAGCTCGTCGATGAGGGGCGCCCGGGGGCCGCGCGCGTGAAGCGGTTGCTCGACGAGCCCGGTCGCTTCCTCGCGGTCTCCCAACTCGGTCTCACGGTCATCGGCTTCTTCGCCTCGGCGTTCGCGGCGGTGAGCCTGGCCGACCAGCTCGGTACCGTCCTGGCGGACTCCGGGATGGATCCGGGGACGGCCCAGGGCGTTTCGCTGCTGCTCGTCACCGTCGTGCTGGCCCTGTTCACGATCGTCTTCGCCGAGCTCGTGCCCAAGACGCTCGCCCTCGCCAACGCCGAGCGGTTCGCGTTCACGCTCTCGTTGCCGATCGAGTACCTGGCGCGCGCGCTCAAGCCCCTCATCGTCGCTCTGACCGGCGTGACGAACTGGATCGCCGGATTGTTCGGCGCCAGGGTCTCCGACGAGGTCCAGATCAGCGCCGAAGAGCTGCGCCTGATCGTCGAACGCGGCGGCGAGCAGGGCGTCCTCGAGGCGGAGGAAGAGCAGATGATCAACGCGGTCATCGAGCTCGGCACCCGCCGCGTGCACGAGGTGATGGTGCCGCGGACGTCGATCGTCGCGTTGCCGCACGACCTGACGATCGAACAGGCCGTCGACACGATCGTCGCCGAGGGCCACAGCCGCATCCCCGTCTACCAGGGCACGGTCGACGAGATCATCGGGATCATCTACGCGAAGGACCTGTTGCCGTTCCTGAAGTCGGGAGCACCCGATCCGCCGCCGCTCCGATCGCTCTTCCGGACCCCGGTCCTGGTGCCCGAGTCCATGAGCGTCGACGATCTGCTCCATGAACTCCAGCGGCGCAAGGTCCACATCGCGATCGTGCTCGACGAATACGGCGGGACCGCCGGTCTCGTGACGATCGAGGACCTGCTCGAGGAGATCGTCGGCGAGATCCAGGACGAGTACGACGTCGAAGAACCGATGATCGAGCGCCTCTC
>Ga0207648_10002455_pt1 | contig 19928 bp, 19 predicted proteins | sample KBSMisM32_FD_184310 | JGI IMG/M metagenome (GOLD analysis project Ga0207648, IMG submission 184310) | Miscanthus rhizosphere microbial communities from Kellogg Biological Station, Michigan, USA - KBS Miscanthus M3-2 (SPAdes) (version 2) | ecosystem: Host-associated > Plants > Roots >...
CAGAGCGGCCGGCCCCCGAGGGACGTGTAGAAGCCCCACATCGCGAACCCCAGGACGGTCAGGAAGACGAACGCGGTCGCGGGCACGTACCAGCTCGAGGCGGAGGCGGGCATGGGAGCGCTGATGATCAGGTCGACGGTGAAGAGGCCGGCGGCGAGCGCGACCAGTCCGAAGCGCACGCCGGCCAGGGCCACGATCGCGAAGATCGCGATGCTGGTGGGAATCTGCACGGCGAGGTATTCGCCGCCCAGGACCCGGAAGGCGGTGAACAATGCGACGAAGACCGCGGCGGCGAGCCCGGACCGCCGCAGCAGCACGCGGAGCAGGAAGAGCACGAAGAAGAACACGAGCGTGGCCTGGACGGACTTCAGGACCTGCGCGAGCCCCGCCCCCAGGATGTGGCGTCCTCCGCGCAGGTATTCCGTGGCGCCCACGATCGGTGCGCCACCACGGCGCACGATCTCGAGGAGCGAGAGCTCGACGATCACCAGCCAGACGATGCCGAGGATGACGCCGATCAGGAGGTCGCGGCCGAGGAGCGGGTCGCGCAGGCGTCCGGCCAGCAGCCGGCTCCACGAGATGATGGCCTGCGGCCAGTGCCGGCGGATGTAGGGCTCGATCGCCAGGTAGAGCGCCCACATCAACGCGGCCCCGAAGAGGGCGTTGCCCATCGCGATCAGGAACAGGCCGAACCCCTCCGCGCCCGCCACGACGTGCGTCTGGCAGATCCAGAGCAGCATGTGGCTGGAGAAGACGAAGGCGCCCAGCCGGAACGCGCCCCGCCGGTCGCCGCGGCCGCGGACGTAGTTGCGCAAGGCGAGCAGGATCCCGCCGAGGAGAACCGTGCCGCCCACGATCGTGACGAGAACCGACCGCGTCTGCCGTTGCGCGCTCTCGTCTTCTCGCATGCGTTCGGGCTTCGTCCAGGGACCGACGAGCCGGAAGAACACGGGCCGGCCGTGGAAGGCCGCCGCCTCCACGCGCAGCGGCTGGTCGGAGCCCGGCCACGTACCTTCCCAGGCCGCGCGCGCGTCCGACGCGGCGAGGGAGACCCACACCGGATCGGCCGGACGGAGCTGGCCCTCGTCCAGCCCGGCCGCGGTGAACAGCGGCTGCCAGTCCGGCGGCCCAATCTCGCGCGGCGCTTCCTCCTTCTGGGGGGGAATCGCCTGCAGCTGGAGGAGCCGGCCCTGGGCGTCGAGACGGAGATCGACCATGCCCGAGTCGATCGGCGGCGGGTCGGTGGGCGTCACGACGCCGGGGATCAGCGAGTCGTTGTGGAACTGCGTCACCACCATCCGGCGCGGGCTCGTGCGGTACCAGAAATTCACGAGAGAAGGACGGCCGGCGAGGATGCGACCCCAGTCCGGCCGTCCCGGCTGCTTCGAAAGGTATTCTTCGAGGTCGCCGGCGTACGTGAAGCCGTGGGCCGTGTCCGCGGGCGCGGCCGTGTAGCCGAGGTGGTCCAGGATCTCCCGCGCCTTGGCGGACAGGACCTCGGGGGGCGCCAGGCCGAGCTGGTCGATCCGGCTCAGGCGGATCCCCAGCGTCAGCGCCAGCAGCAAGCCCGCGATGACGACCCCGAGATCGATGAGCGCGGCGCGCGGGCTCAGGCCCGTCGAAGCTCCGGCGTCGGCCACGACCTGGGGCGAGGGTGTCTCCCCCGCGGCCAGGGCCGCGGCCAGCGGATCGCCACCCGGAAGGGCGCCGGCCACCGAGAGCACCGAAGGCGGACGCTGCGCGGGATCGCGCTCGAGGCAGCGCATGATCGCGCGCTCGACGGCGGGGTCCAGGTCCCGCACCAGATCCGACGGGCTCTGGGGAGCGGAATCGGTGCGGGTGCGCATCGCCTCCGCCAGCGTCTTGCCCTCGAATGCTTTCTTGCCCGTGAAGACCTCGTAGAGCACGAGCCCGAGCGAATAGATGTCGCTCCGGGTCGTCACCTCCCGGCCCTCGAGCTGCTCGGGAGCCATGTAGGCCGGAGTGCCGCTGCGGACGTCGCCCGCCGCGATCTGCTCCGCGAAGGCGGCCAGGCCGAAGTCGGTGATCATCACGTTGCCGCGGCCGTCGAGCATCACGTTGGCCGGCTTGAGGTCGCGGTGGAGGACCCCCTTGTCGTGCGCGGCGGCGAGACCCGCGCAGACCTTGCGTGCCACCTCCAGCGCCTTGTCCGCCGGAAGCCGGCCGATCCGGCGCAGCAGCGTGGCCAGGTCCTCGCCGTCCACGTATTCCATGGAGAGGAACGGCCGTCCGTCCGCCTCGCTGATGTCGTACACGCGGCAGACGTTCGGATGCGAGACCTTGCGGGCGATCTTCACTTCCTGCCGGAAGCGTTCCAGCCGATCCGCATCGTTCGCCGCTTCCGGGAGGAACTTGAGCGCGACCGGCTGATCCAGGGTGAGGTCGTCGGCGCGATAGACCTCGCCCATGCCGCCGCGGCCGAGCAGGGCGACGACCCGGAATCGGCTCGCCAGCACCGTGCCCGGAATGAACCGGCCCTGGCCGGAGGCGGACGATGCGCCGCTGCGCGGCCCCGACGGCGCCGCGGAAGGCGCCTGAGCCGGAGACTTCGGCGCCCGCGCCGGCGAGCTGAACGTGGGCGAGTCGTCGGAGGCCATCGGCGGCCATCATATGTGTACGTCCCGTTTCCGGCACGTTGTTTGCGTCTTTTCGCCTGGGGGTCGAACCAAGAGGTGTACATATGGCGAAAACGAACAACGCAGTACCCAAGGGCCACCACACGGTGACGCCGTCGCTGACTCTCGACAACGCCGCGCAGGCCATCGACTGGTACAAGAAGGCACTCGGCGCCGAGGAGGCCTCTCGTGCCGTGGGGCCGGACGGGAAGATCATGCACGCCGAGATCCGCATCGGCGATTCGCCCATCATGCTGATGGACGCGATGATGGGGATGAAGGGACCCAAGGGGTTCGGCGGATCGCCGGCGTCGCTCTGGCTGTACGTGCAGGATTGCGATGCGCTCTTCAAGCGCGCGGTGGCCGCGGGCGGGAAGGTGACGGAACACGGAGAGATGACGGATCAGTTCTGGGGCGATCGCTCGGGGACGTTCATCGATCCGTACGGGTACACCTGGAGCATCGCGACGCACAAGGAAGACCTCACACCGCAGGAGATGAAGCAGCGGCAGGATGAATTCATGAAGCAGTTCGCGACCAAGGTCTGATCCCACCGGTCCGGACCTCCCCCGCGGGCTCCCCTTCTCCTGGGGACCCGCGGGGTTCTCGTTCCAGTTGTCCGCGGCGGTCGCCCTCGGTAGGCTCTCGGGCCATGGTGATCCCCATTTCCCGTCTCGCCGTCCTGGCCCTGCTCGTCGCTTCGACTCGCGCGGGCTCGGCCTGGTCCCAGGAGCAGGAGGTCCGCCGCGGCCACTACCTGTTCGCCTGGACCGGCGACCCGGCCGGCAAGGGCAACGACTTCCTGGCCGTCATCGATGCCGATCCGAGCTCGACGACGTACGGCCGGCTGATCACGACCGTGGGCACCGATCAGCCGACGAAGCTGGTCCACCACACGGAATACACGATGCCCGCGAGCGGGATGTTGTTCGCGAACGACCACTTCGCCGGCCGCAGCTTCATCTTCGACTTGCGTGATCCGCTCCATCCGAAAGTGGCGACGTCCTTCACGGACATGGACGGATACATGCACCCGCACTCCTTCCTCCGGCTGCCCAACGGGCACGTGCTGGGCTCGTTTCAACATGCGCACGACGGCCCGGCCGGGAGCGACGTGGCCACGACGGGTGGGCTCGTCGAGATCGACGACGCGGGCAAGGTCGTTCGCTCGGCGAGCAGCGCGGATCCCGCGTTCCCCGGCGCCCTCCTGACGCCCTACAGCCTAGTGGTCGTTCCGGAGCGAGACCGCGTGGTCTCCACGAATTCCTCGATGCACCTGGACTCGATCCTTCACGGCGCGACCTACCAGGTGTGGCGGCTCTCCGACCTCAAGCTCCTCAAGACGGCCTACGTGGACGTCGGAGAGAACCGCTACAGCCACCTCGGCCCGCAAGAGCCGCGGCTCGGCCCCGACGGCGCCGTCTACGTGGAATCCCTGGCCTGCGGGCTGCAGCGCATCACCGGCTTCGACACCGACGCGCCTCGCGCGCAGCTCGTGTACACGTTCCCGGGCAGCTGGTGCGGCGTGCCGACGATCGTCGGGCACTACCTGGTCGAAGGTTCTCTGTCCGCGCATGCGCTCATCGTGCTCGACATCGCGAACGGGGCGAAGCCCGTGGAGGTGTCCCGGCTGAAGCTGGGCGACACCTATTTCCCCCACTGGACGGCGTGGGACCCGAAAACAGAGAGGTTCGTGGTCGCTTCCGGGAGAAATCCCGAGGACCGTCTCTTCCTCGTGAAGCTGGACCCGAAGACCGGAGCCCTGTCGCTGGATGAGACCTTCCGCGACACGGACGGGAAGGCGGGCTTCAACCTCGTCGACCGGCAGTGGCCCCACGGGTGGAAGGGCTCCGGATTGCCCCATGGCGTGGTCTTCTCGAGATGACTATTCGACGGGTGGCGGCAGCGGCTCCGGGACGCGGTTCTTCACCGGCGGCACCGTCTTCAGATACGCGTAGATCGAGCGCAGGTCCTCGTCGCTGAAGTTCCGGAAGGCGCCCCACGGCATCGGGGGCAGGATCGGGCGCGAGACGCCCATGTGCCGGCCCGTCCGCAGTGCGCCCACGAAGGTCTCCTCCGACCAGCTCCCGATGCCCGTGTTCTCGTCCGGAGTGAGGTTCGCGGAATAGCTCACTCCCCACGGACCGGCCCAGGCCGTCGTGTCCCACGCGCCCACCGACACCCAGGGACCGGCGCCCAGCGGGGGCGGCGGCCCCAGCGACGCGCCTTCCGGATGCCCGGCGAGGAACCGCGATGGATCCGACTTCGGCCCCGTGGCGGTCATCGTCTTCGGCGTGTGGCAGGCGCCGCAGCCGATGGCGGAGACCAGATATCTGCCCCGCTCGACGCGTCCGCTCACCGTGACCGGCGGGGTCGCTCTGGCCAGCCCGAAACCCAACGCCCCCAAAACCAGCGCCAGTCCCGCCTGCGTTGCTCGTTGCCGTGGCATGTCTCGCTCCTTCGCCAATTCGCCCGTCATCCGGGAGAAGGTACGAAGGACTCGGGAACGCGCCCTTGATCTGGATCAAGAAGTGGCGGCGCGCCCTCGAGTCGCGAGCTTCTTGCGCACGCGGCTGAGCGTCTCGGGCGACATGCCGAGATACGAGGCCAGCATGCGTAAGGGCACGCGGCGGACGAGCGTGGGATACCGATCGACGAAATCGAGATAGCGATCCTGGGCCGAGGCGGTCAGCGAGCTGACGATCCGCTTGTCCCTCGCCGCGGCCAGGCGCTGGAGGGCCGTTCGATAAGCGGCGGCGAGGGCAGGGATGCCGTCCAGCATGCGCTCGTGGGAGGCGTGATCGGTGATCAGCACGTCGGAGGCCTCGATGGCGTCGATGAACAACGTGCCCGGCCCTTTCTCCAGGTATGGGGCGGAGTCCGAGAGCCACCAGTCTTCGGGCGCGAAGCCGACGACGTGGACCTTGCCCTCCTCGTCGAGGACGTAGCTGCGCAGACAGCCGACGGCCACGAAGACCATGAGGCGGGCGGGTTCGCCGGCGCGCTGGAGGACCTCGCCCTTCACCAGGTGGCGAGGGGCGAAGAGACCACGGACGAACTCGATCTCGGCCGGCGTCAGCGCGGCCCTCGCCGTGAGGTAGGAGCGCAGGCGCTCGAAAGAGGCGGAGGCGCGAGGCGGCGGCACGCTCGCGAAGACTATCACCGGCCACGAGAGCGCTTCGGAGACAGGACGGCCGGCGGCGAAAACGTACGCCGCCGGCTCCTCGTCACGCCATCAGGATCCGAAGTCCTTGGAGTTCATGTCCACGGTGATCATGAAGCCGTTGGTGCCCTTGAACTCGAACGCGTTCGGACCCGTCCGGTAGGCCTCGACGTCGTTGGGCATCATCACGAACCCGTCGTTGCGCTTCGCGCCCCAGTAGGGCAGGTTGCGCATCACGACCGGCTCGTCGGTCAGGCCCTTGAAACGATGGAGCTTGACCTCCGCGGTCTTGCCGCCGTCGAGAAGCGCGTGCGCGCCGTCCTTGTCGAACACCCACTTGTCGATCGTCGCTTCCGCGGTCTTGAACGAGCGCCACTTCACGGGGAACAGCTTGCCCGCGACCACGCCGATGGCCTCGCGCTGGGCGGGGGTGAGGGACTTGTCGAAGTAGAGGACGGCCCAGTCCATCTCGCCCTTGCTGAAATCGTCCCCGAGGTCGCTGGCGATCCAGAACTTGGCCCCGTCCAGGTTGGTGGCGCCGTGGTGGCCCTTGTTGATCCGGTAGGCCAGGTTGGCACGGCAGAAGTGCTTCGCGCCACCGCCCATTCCTCCGTGCTCGTGCCCGCCGTGCGCGGCGGGCTGGGTGTTGAAGTAGCACTGGCAGAACATCGGGCAGCTGCAGGCCTCGATAGCGGTCATGTTCGCGGCCCAGTCCGTCCCTCCGCCGGCGGGTGCCGCCGGCGGGGCCGCAACGCCGACGCCCACGCCGGCGGCGGCGGCAAGCGCGGCCCCTGCGACCGCGAGCAACGTGTAACGCATATCCGTTCTCCTCCTCGATTTCCGTCCGCTGGGGACGCCGAACAGTACGTTTCCGGGGAGGCCGCGGTCACGAAGGAACGCCAAAAAAGGGCCGAAAGCCGCTATCATGGCACCCCCCGTCTGGCGGATCGCGTATGACCGAGCTGGCCCCTCCACCCCGCCGTCTCCGCGCCTTCAAGGACTTCACGCTCGATCTCGACCGCGGGTGCCTCAGCCGCGGAGCCGAGGAGATCAAGCTCCGGCCGAAGGTCTTCGAAGCCCTCACCTACCTCGTGGACCACCACAACCGCCTGGTCCCCAAGGACGAGCTCATCAAGGCGCTCTGGACGGACTCGTTCGTGACCGACGATTCCCTGGTGCAGTGCCTCGTGGAGTTGCGTCGCGCTCTCGGGGACGAGGGTCAGGCGTGCATCAAGACGGTTCCTCGACGGGGCTACATGTTCACGGCCGAGGTCCGCGCCGTGACGCCTCCGCCGGAGGACGCTCCCGCGGTGAGGAGGGCGGCGAGTCCCCTGACGACGCGGACTCCCCCGCCCCGCGCTCGCCTGCGCGTCGTGGCCCTGGCTGTCCTGGCCGTGGCCGCCGCCGCCGTCTCCTACGTCGTCCAGAACCGGCCGCCCGCGCGAACGCAAGCGTTCACGGACAAGGACAGCGTCCTCGTCGCCGATTTCGTGAACACGACGGGAGACGAGGTCTTCGACGGAACTCTCCGGCAAGCCGTGGCCGTCCAGCTCGGGCAGAGCCCGTACCTGAACGTCTTCTCGGAAGACCGGGTCCGCGAGACCCTTCGCTACATGGAACGCTCGCCCGGCGAGCGCGTGACGCGCGACCTGGGGCGGGAGATCGCGCAGCGGCGGGGCGTCAAGGCGGTGCTGGCGGGCTCGATCACGAGCCTCGGCCGCCACTACGTCATCGGCCTGGAGGCGGTGAGCGCCGCGACCGGCGAAACGCTCGCGCGCGAGCAGGTCGAGGCGGAGAGCCGTGAGCGCGTCCTCGGCCGGCTGGGCGAGGCGACGCGGCGGCTGCGCGCGAGCCTGGGCGAGTCGCTGTCCTCGGTGGAGTCGCACGCCGCCCCCATCGAGCAGGCCACGACGTCTTCGCTGGAGGCGTTCAAGGCCTACGACCTCGGCCGGCAGAAACATTTCGGCGGCGAATACTTCGAGGCCATCCCCCTCTACCGGCGGGCGGTGGAGCTGGATCCCGACTTCGCCATCGCGTACGCCGCGCTCGGCATCACGTACACCGTCGTCCAGGAGCCCGCCCTCGCCGCCGAGTCGTCCCAGCGCGCTTTCGCCCTGCGCGACCGGGTGAGCGAGCGCGAGCGCTTCTACATCTCGCTCCGCTACTACATGGACGTGCTCGGCGACGGCGACAAGGCGATCGAGACCCTGGAGCTCTGGAAGCAGACCTACCCGCGGGACTTCGTCCCCCGCACGAACCTGGCCGCCCGCTACAGCGCGATCGGCCGCCACGAGCAGGCCCTCGGGGAGGCGCGCGAGGGCGTACGCCTGAACCCCGATGCCGGCGTCGCCTACGTGGCTCTCGCGCAGACCTCGATCTACCTGGGCCACTACCAGGACGCCCGCGCCGCCATCGAGCAGGCCTCTTCGCGCAAGCTGGGTCCGCCCTACGGCCGCTACATGCTGTACGCGCTCGCCGTGCTGGATGGAGACGCGGCGGCCATGCGGCAGCAGGTCGAGAGCGTGACGGGGGCGCCGACGGAGGCGGGCATGCTCGCGCTTCAGTCCGAGGCCGCCGCTTACGAGGGCCGGACGAACGTGGCCCGCGGCCTGACCGCGGGGGCCATCGACATGGCCCTGCGGCGCGGGTCGAAGGAAGGGGCGGCGGAATATTCCGCGGGCAACGCCTTGTGGGAGGCCGCATACGGCGACTGCGGCCGCGCGTCGAAGACGGTGACGCGCACGCTCGCCATCGCGCGCGGACGGCGAGCCCTGAGCTGGAGCGCGCTCGCGCTCGGCCTGTGCGGACAATCCGCGGGCGCCCAGCGGCTCCTCGACGAGATGACGACGCGCTTTCCGCAGGACTCGTTCATGCGCACCTCGTGGTCGCCGATGGCGGAGGCGGCCATCGCGATCCACGACCGTCGTCCCGCACACGCGATCGACAGGCTGCAGGTGGCCCGCCGGGATGAAACGGGAGATCAGGCCGCCTTGTGGCCCGCGTACCTTCGCGGCCTGGCCTACCTCGACCAGGGCGCGGCCGCGGAGGCGGAGGCCGAGTTCCAGAAGATCCTCGACCACAGGGGCGTGCTCGCCCCGGCCGTCTCCCATCCCGTCGCGATGACCCTGTATCCACTCGCGCACGTCGGGCGCGCCCGCGCCGCCGCGCGCGCGGGACGCGTGGAAGACGGCAAGCGGGCGTGGGAAGCGCTGTTCGCGCTATGGAAGGATGCGGATCCGGACATCCCCGTCCTCGTCACCGGAAAGCGGGAAGCACGCGCGAGTGCGTTGCCGCCGGCCGGACATGAGGACGCGGCCCGGCTCTCGCGCCTGGAGCACCGCGCCCGGTAGGAGGCTATTTCGGGCCGGCCGCGGCGGCGAGCCGGTGGACGTCGGACCGGGCGAGCGCACCCGGCGGGACACCGAACGCCTTCCGGAACGCATCCGTGAAATGGCTGTGGCTCGAGAAGCCCAGCTCGAGGGCGAGGTCTGTGAGTGCGCCGCGCGCGCCCTCCAGTCGATCGAGCGCCCGCAAGAGGCGGATGCGCGTGCGATACCCGTGGAGCGAAAGCCCGGTGTGCCTGCGAAAGAGGCGGGCAAGATGAAAAGGTGAGAGGCCCACTGCTCTCGCCACCTCGTCCAGGGACAGGGACTCCCCGACGCGCCGGAGGATGAGCGCCTTCGTTTCGTCGATCAGGTCGGCGTGGCGCTGGCGCGTCGCCGGCCGGGTGTCGATCACGCGCACGGCGGGCGTGGCCGCGAGCAACGACAGGCAGGCCTCCTCCAGCTCCAGGCCGTCGGCACCCGCCAGCGCCACTCCCTCGACGGCGAGGCGGAAGCGCAGATGGGCCCGGATGGGCAACACGATCGCCGTCCAGGGAGCGCGTGGAAGCTCCAGCTCTTCCAGCAAGGACGGCGACGGACGCACGTGGCATCCCGTGTCGCCGCAGCCGAACGGGTGCGCCGCACGATAGGCGAAATCGGCATGGGCCAGGAGCGCGGTCCCCGCCTCGACGATGACGGTACGCCTGCCCTCCTGAAGAGCGGAAGCCCCGGAGAGGAGCACGGTGAGGACGGGCGCGTCATGAGCCCGCTCCGCGCGCAGGCCGTCGCCGTCCTCCACGCATCGCCACAGATCGACGCTCAGGAGCGCGGACCGGTGCAGCGGGCGCAGGCGCGCGCACCCTCCGAGGACTGGCACTCCGCCTTCAACCGCTTGGACGAGCGCTTGCACGATCGATTCTATGCGCGCGCACGTTTCCGGAAGCGGCCGGAGGGCCCAGTGGGGTATCCATCACTCCATGACCTTGTTCCCGAAGTTCGTCCTGGCGGCGTCACTGGCAGCAGCGCGGACGGCGGCCCCGACGACCCCGCCCCCCACCGGTATCGACGAGATCCTCGGCACCTGGGCGGGCGAGATCGAGCACGACGGCCTGACCGCGCCCATCGCCTTCCAGTTCGAGCGCAAGGGCGACGACGTGCGCACCATCGTGATCGTCCCGGCCTTCCACGGCCGCGCGGGCCTGGGGCCCGCGAAGAGAGTCGGCACGCGCATCGAGGCCGGCGGCCTCGTCCTCGACTACGACGCCGCCGCCCAGACCTTGACCTCGACGCTCCCGAAGGACTTCGTCCCGCGCTATCAGCCGCACATGGCGCTGCGGCGCGTGGAGTCCTTCGCGCTGCCGCCGCGCCCGGAGCCGAGCGCGGCTGTCAGGCCGCCCGCGTGGAGCGCGGACCTGGGCGCCTCCCTCTGGGCGGACGTCGCGTTTCGCGACGGTCGCGTGTTCGTGGGCGGCGACGACGGACGCTTGCACGCCGTGGACGCGCGTACCGGTCGCTCGGCCTGGACGTTCCCCACGGGCGGCGCCATCCGCGCCCGCGCGGCGTTCGTGGGCACGGACGTGGTGGTGCCGTCCGACGACGGCTTCCTCTACCGCGTGAGCGCGCAGACGGGCGCGGAACGCTGGCGTGTCCGCATCAGCGATCCCGTCCACCGGATCCCCCTCTCCGACGAGAAGAGCCGCTACGACACCCGCGCGCCCGCCGTCGCGGTCGCTGGCCATCGGCTCTACATCGGGACGAGCGCAGGCGCGGTGCTCGCGCTCGGCGCCGATCGGGGCGATCGCCTCTGGGAGTTCCGCGCCGGCGACAGCATCGCGACCACGCCCACGGTGGCGCACGGGCGTGTGTACGTGGGCAGCTTCGATCGCAACGTCTACGCCCTGCGCGAGAGCGACGGCGTCGTCGCCTGGAAATACGACACCGGCGACGCGGCCACCTCGGACGTCGCCATCCTCGGCGACGACGTCATCGTGGGCAGCCGCAGCTACGACCTCGAGCGGCTCGACGCGAAGACGGGAACGCCGCGGTGGAAGAAGTACTTCTGGTTCTCCTGGGTGGAATCGTCGCCGGTCGTGTTCGACGGGGCCATCTACGTCGGATCGTCGGATGGGGCGAAGGTGCTGGCGGTCGAGCCAGGCTCGGGGCGATCGCTCTGGGAAGCGGATGCCTTCGGCAGCGCCTGGGGCCGGCCGGCCGTGACGAAGACCCACGTGTACGAAGGCGTCGCGGGCGTCGTCCCCTACTCCGCGCCCCACCGCGGCGCGGTCCTGGCGTTCGATCGCGACACGGGCGCGCTCGCCTGGTGGTATCCCGTCCCGCGTCCGGAGCCCGCGCCCCAGGAGCGCACGGCCTACGGCTTTGCCGGGTCAGTGGCCGTCGGAGACGGCATGGTCTTCGCGGGCGGACTGGATGGCAAGCTGCGTGCGTTCGCGCGGTAGGGCGTAGCGCCGACTGACAACGTCTGCTGGCCCACCCGGACGGAACCTCCGTCCTCATGCTTGCGTATTGCTATCTGAGTGATATCATCACCCCACTCAGGAGGTAGTCGCCCATGATCCGGGAGGCTGAGCGTTCCGGGATCCCTGGCTTGCCCATGTTGTTGTTCCTGCTCGTCGGCCTGGGCCTCGTCGCCTGGGCCGTGGTCGGTGCGGTCAAGGACCAGGCTCTGGTGCCGGTTCTCGCGTGGATGGCGGTCGAGATCATCGTGATCGTGTGCCTGTTCGGGTTCTTCATCGTGAACCCGAACGAAGGCCGCGTGATGCAGCTCTTCGGAGACTACAAGGGGACGGTCAAGACCGCGGGCCTGCGGTGGGCCAACCCGTTCTACAGCAAGAGGCACATCTCGCTCCGGGTCCGGAACTTCGAGAGCGGGCACCTGAAGGTCAACGACAGCGACGGCAACCCGATCGAGATCGCGGCTGTCGTCGTCTGGCGCGTGGTGGACACCGCGGAGGCCGTCTTCGAGGTGGACAACTACGAGAACTACGTCAAGGTGCAGACCGAGGCCGCCGTGCGCAACCTCGCCACCCGCTACACCTACGACGCCCACGAGGAACATCAGACGTCCCTGCGCGGCAGCACCGCCGCCGTGGCCAAGGACCTGCAGCACGAGATCCAGGAGCGGCTGGCCAAGGCCGGCGTGCAGGTCATCGAGGCCCGCCTCAGCCACCTGGCCTACGCCCCCGAAATCGCGTCGGCCATGCTCCGCCGGCAGCAGGCGGGAGCGATCATCGCCGCCCGCCAGAAGATCGTGGAAGGCGCGGTGGGCATGGTGGACATGGCCCTGGCCCGGCTGGCCGAGAGCAACCAGGTCCAGCTCGACGAGGAGCGCAAGGCGGCCATGGTCAGCAACCTGCTCGTGGTGCTGTGCTCGGATCGCGACGCGCAGCCGGTCGTCAACACGGGCACGCTCTACCAGTAGGCCGTGGCCGAGCGGAAGCCCTTCCTCCTGCGGATCGACCCCACGGTGCTGGACGCCGTCCAGCGCTGGGCCCAGGACGACCTGCGCAGCCTGAACGCGCAGGTCGAGTTCCTCCTGCGCCGGGTCCTGCAGGAGGAAGGGCGGTTGAAGCCGGCCCCGAAGCCGGGCCGGCACTGAGGAGCGATCGATGCTGACCGCGCATCCGAAGAAGTGGTACTCCTGGGACTACTCCCTGCTTGACGCCGACGGCCAGCACCTGGCGGACCTCGGCCTGTCCTCCTGGCGCGATCGCGGCACGTTCGTGCTCGGCGGCGCCGAATATCGCGCGCGGCGGGAAGGCCTGGGCGGCCCGTTCCTCCTCGAACACGACGGCGCCGTACGCGCGCGCGCCCGCAAGACGCGCTTCTTCGGGTGTGAGTTCGAGATCGAGTTCGAGGGCGACCACTACACGCTGACGAAGCCGTCGATCTGGAGCCACACGGTCGTGCTGCGCCAGGGGAACGAGGAACTGGGTACGATCCGCCACGCCGCCTGGTACAAGCGCGACGCGCACATCGAGATGGCGGAGCGCCTCTCCCCCGTGCTGCAGGCCTTCGCGCTCTGGCTGGCCCTGCTTCTCTGGAAGCGGGAGGCCGCGGCCGCCGAAGGCGCCTGACCGCCTCGCGGCCGTCGAGACGGCGCTAGTCCGCCGCGACCAGCTCGCGGCCCCAGCGCTCGATCGCCGCCGCCACCTGCTCGAAGGCGCGTCCCTTGCGGGTCAGGGTGTATTGCACACGCACGGGCGGGCCCGGCTGGACGTCCCGCGCCACCAGCCCACGCGCCTCGAGGTCCTTGAGGCGCGCAGACAGCGTCTTGGCCCCCACCCCGCGCGTGCTCTCTTCGATCTCGCTGAACCGCAGGGGCCCCGCCTGGAGCAGGCTCAGGATCAGCGCCGTCCAGGGGCGGGCCAGGAGGTCGATGGCCTTCTGGTAGGCCTGGCAGTGGGGGTCGATCCGCTTGCTCATCCTGCTGCATTGTAACCCACTATGGCTTTCTCACGGGAAGCAACTTGACAGGAGATACCTTTAGGCCTATTATTACTTTCCATAGGGAAGTAACTGGTCGATGGATAGCATCGACGACGGAGGTCGCATGAGTGTCGGACTCTTGATCTTGCGCCTGGTGGTCGGGCTGGGCCTGGCCGCGCACGGCGCCCAGAAGCTCTTCGGCTGGTTCGGCGGCTACGGCATCGCCGGCACCGGCCAGTTCTTCGAGGGCCTGGGATTCCGGCCGGGCCGGCTGCACGCCGTCCAGGCGGGACTGGCCGAGGTATTCGGGGGCCTGTTCCTGGCCGCCGGCTTCTTGACCCCCTTCGGCGCGGCCGCGGTGGTGGCGGTGATGCTGGTGGCGGCGGTCAGCGTCCACCTCAAGGCGGGCTACTTCGCGCACACCGGAGGGTACGAGTACACGCTGGTCCTGGCCGCGGCGGCTCTCGCCCTGGCCTTCACCGGACCCGGGGCCATTTCGCTCGATCAGGCGCTGGGAATCGCCTGGTCCGGCGAGAAGTGGGGCCTGGGCGCGCTGGCCGCCGGCCTCATCGGCGGCGCGGTGCCGCTGATCGCCCGCAAGACGGCCGTGACGTCCGCCGCGCCCCACGCCGCCTGAAACCCCTACATGGAGAGGAGAACATGACTCGCAAGATCGAACGCGTGATCAAGGCGCATCGGCAGCTCGAGGGCGGAGGCTTCGTCGTCCGCCGCCCCTTCCCCATCGCCGGGCTGGAGCTCGTCGATCCCTTCCTGCTGTTGGACGAGATGGGCCCCGCCACCTACGGCCCGGGCGAGGCCAAGGGCGCCCCCGATCATCCGCACCGCGGATTCGAGACGGTCACGTACATGCTCGAGGGCCGGTTCGAGCACGAGGACTCCGCGGGCAATCGGGGCGCCATCGCCGCCGGGGACGTGCAGTGGATGACGGCGGGGAGCGGTGTCGTGCACTCCGAGATGCCGTCGGACGACATCCGCCGTCACGGAGGCCGCATCCACGGCTTCCAGGTCTGGGTCAACCTGCCCGCGCGCGACAAGATGATGGCCCCGCGCTACCAGGAGGTCCCGGCGTCCGGCATTCCGCAGGCGGCGACTCCGGATGGAAAGGCGGACGTGCGCGTGATCGCGGGCGAAGCCCTCGGCGTGCGGGCGGTGATCGACACTCGTACGCCGATCGTCTACCAGGACTGGAAGCTGCGTCCCGGAGCTCTCGTCGAGCAGCCCCTGGCCGAGGGCCATCACGCGCTGGTGTACGTCTTCGAGGGAAGCGTGGAGGTCGGGAGCGACCAGCGCTCGCTCCGCGACGGCGAGCTGGGGCTGCTCGGTCCCGGCACCGCCGTGCGGCTGGCCGTCCCCTCCGGAGCGTCTGCGGGGGCGCGCCTGCTCCTCCTCGCGGGCCAGCCGTTGCGGGAGCCGGTGGCCCGCTACGGACCTTTCGTGATGAACACGGAGTCGGAGATCCAGCAGGCGTTCTCCGACTACCGGTCGGGCCGCTTCGCCGAGATTCGGCGCAGCTGATCGGAAGGCCGGGGGATCTAGGGCGGTTTCTGTCCTATATCCCCCGTAGCCTCCGTTCACTCGGTGAACGGAGGCCTCATGCGAATGGCAGGACTGTGCGGGCTGCTGCTGGGCGGGCTGGCGGTCGCGGCACAAGGAGCGGAGACGCCGTCGCATGACGGCGCGCGCGACTTCGATTTCCTGATGGGCTCCTGGAACGTGCACAACCGCCGCCTGCGCGAGCGCCTCAAGGGATCCACTACGTGGGACGAGTTCGAAGCCACGAACGTCGCGCGGCCGCTGCTGGGCGGCATCGGCAACGAAGACGTCTACCGCACCGAATACGCCGGCGGCTTCACCGGCATGGCGTTCCGCTTTTTCGACAAGGCCAAGGGCCAATGGTCGATCTACTGGGCGGACAGCCGGCGCGGCGTGCTCGAGCCGCCGGTCGTGGGCTCTTTCGCGGGCGACGTCGGCAGGTTCGAAGGTTCCGACGTCTTCGAGGGCCGGCCCATCCGCGTCCGCTTCATCTGGTCCCGCATCACGACGCCGACCCCCCGATGGGAACAGGCGTTCTCCCCCGACGGCGGGAAGACCTGGGAAACGAACTGGACGATGGAGTTCACGCGCAGCGAAGGCGTCTCCACCCAGGAGTTCCCGATGGTGGAGCTGCGCCGTTACGCGATCCAGCCCGGCGAGCGTGAACGCTTCGCGCTGACGTTCGACGCGTATTTCCCGGAGGCCTTCCAGCAGATCGGCGGCATCGTCTTCGGCCAGGGCCTCGAGCGAAGGAACGACACCTGGTTCACCTGGCTCCGCGGCTTCCCGAGCTACGACGCGCGCGCCGAAGGGTTGTGGGCGATGTACAGCGGCCCGCTGTGGAAGGAGCACGCGGCCCGGATGAACGATCGCCTCCTGGACGCGGGCAACGTGCTGCTCCTGCGTCCCCTCGCGCCCGGACGCGGGCTGCGCGTGCTCCCGGCCGTGGACGTCGTGTCGGAGCGCGCCGGCGGGATCGTCGTGATGCAGGTCTTCGCCGTGCAGCCGGGGAAGGTCGATGCGCTGGCCGGACGCGCCGAGGAGTCCTTCGGCGCCTATCGCGCGGCCGGCGCGCGCGAAGCGGGCGTCCTCGTGTCCCTCGAGCGTCCGAACAACTTCCCCCGGCACGCGGCGCGCGACGACGGCCCCTTCCTCGTGTGGGTCGGGGTCGTGAAGGACGACGCCATCCTCAATGAAGTAGCGGCTCTCGCGGGGCGCGCCGCAGCATCCCTCGGCGCTTCGGGACTGCTGCGCGGCGATGCCGAATGGATCGCGATCGACCCGACCGGTCGGTCCCGGCTGCGCTGGCGCTAACGCTCTGAATCGCTTTCGTACCAAATAGATAGAGGATTTCTGCTTCGCGCTCCAGAAAAGGGCTTGACCGCGTCTATAGTGTTATAGTTAACTACATCACTAATACATGACGGATCGCGAATGGAACGACGGACAGCCCATCTACCGCCAGCTTCGCGACCGTGTCGTGGCCATGATTCTCGACGGCGTCCTCAAAGAAGGCGATCCGCTCCCCTCCGTCCGCGTGGTCGCGGCCGAATATCGCGTCAATCCCCTGACGGTCCTGAAGGGCTACCAGCAGCTCGTGGACGAGCAGCTCGTCGAGAGCCGGCGCGGTCTCGGCATGTTCATCAACGCCGGCGCGCGCTCCCTGCTGCTTCAGGGCGAGCGCCAGCGGTTCCTCGCGGAGCAGTGGCCGCGAGTCCGCGCGACGATCCAGCGGCTCGGGCTCAGTGCGAAAGACCTGCTCGAAGCGGAGGAGCCGAAGCCATGACCGTCATCGAAGCCCGCGGCCTCCGCAAGGCCTTCGGCGCGACCATCGCCCTCGACGGCGTGGACCTGCGTGTCGACGAGGGACGCATCCTCGGCCTCATCGGTCCCAACGGCGCGGGCAAGACGACCGCGCTCAACGCGATCCTCGGCCTCACGCCCTACGAGGGAGAGCTGAAGGTGCTGGGCCGCGATCCCTGGACGGAGCGCGACCAGTTGATGCGCGAAGTGTGCTTCATCGCCGACGTCGCCGTGCTCCCCCGCTGGCTGCGCGTGACCCAGGCCGTCGACTACGTCGCGGGCGTACACCCGCGGTTCGATCGCGCGAAGGCGGAAGCCTTCCTGGCCCGCACCGACATCAAGCGCACGAGCAGGGTCCGCGAGCTCTCCAAGGGGATGGTGACCCAGCTCCACCTCGCCCTCGTGATGGCCATCGACGCGCGGCTGCTCGTGCTGGACGAGCCCACCCTCGGCCTCGACATCCTGTACCGCAAGCAGTTCTACGACTCGCTGCTGAGCGACTACTTCGACCACGGCCGCACCATCGTGGTGACGACGCACCAGGTCGAGGAGGTCCAGCACGTCCTCACCGACCTCATGTTCATCCAGCGCGGCCGCATCGTCCTCGACTGCACGATGGAGGCCTTCGAGGCGCGCTACCAGGAGGTGCTGGTGGCACCTGAACACCTGGCCGCCGCCCAGGCGCTGAGGCCGATCCACGAGCGACAGCTCTTCGGCCGCGGCATCTTCCTGTTCGAGAACGCGGACCGCGGGCAGCTCGCCGCCCTGGGCGATGTGCGTACGCCCAGCATCGCGGACGTCTTCGTCGCGGTCATGGGCAAGCCCGCCGGCCCTGCCCAAGGAGCGGCGCGATGACGACCCCGACGCGGCCCCTGTACTGGTCGGTCCGGCGCGAGCTCTGGGAGAACAAGTCGGTCTACGTCGCGCCCCTGGCCGCGGCGGCCGTCCTCCTCTTCGGCTACGCCATCAGCACGATCACGCTGCCCCGCCGCATGCAGGCCTTGCAGGCCCTCGATCCGGGCCGTCAGAGCGCCACCGTCACGATGCCCTACAACGTGATCGCGGGCCTCGTCTTCGTGACCGCGTTCATCGTGGCCGTCTTCTACTGCCTGGACGCGCTGCACGGCGAGCGGCGCGACCGCAGCATCCTGTTCTGGAAGTCGCTGCCCGTCTCCGATCTCACGACCGTGCTCGCGAAGGCGAGCATCCCGCTCGTGGTCCTGCCCCTGGTCGTCTTCGCCATCGTCGTGGCCGCGCACGTGATCATCCTGGCCCTGAGCACCCTCGTCCTCGCCGGCAACGGTCCCGGCCTGGCCACGCTGTGGACGCACGTGAGGGTGCTCCAGACGGCGGTGGCGCTGCTGTACGCCCTGGCCGCGATCTCGCTCTGGCACGCGCCCCTCTACGGCTGGCTCCTGCTCGTCTCGGCCTGGGCGCGGCGCTCGGCGTTCCTCTGGGCGGTGCTGCCGCCGCTCGCGATCGCGGTGTTCGAGAGGATCGCCTTCCAGAGCTCGCACTTCGGCCGCTGGCTCGGATGGCGCATCGCCGGCTGGTTCATGCAGGCGTTCATGCCCCGCGTGAAGGGGACCGCCGTCGAACCGCTGGCGGCGATGACCCCCGGCAGGCTCCTGACCACTCCCGGTCTCTGGGCCGGGCTGCTCTTCGCCGCCCTGTTCCTCGCCGCTGCCGTCCGCGTCCGCCGTCGTCGCGAGCCGATCTGACCCGCATGCGCCCCTGACTCGATCCCTCTCGCAAGGAGAAGCCGCCCATGAGCACCGTTGCCGTGATCGCACCGATCGCCGAGTCGTCCCCGCGCCGCCTGGCCAGGATTGCCGGAGCCTTCTACCTGCTCACGTTCGTGACGGGATCCGCTGCTCTCGTCGTGCGCGGACCGCTGGGCGCCGCCGCCGGCCTCACCGCAGGCGTCTCCTACATCGCGGTAACGCTGCTCTTCTACGGCCTCTTCAAGCCGGTGAGCCGGCGTCTCTCCCTGCTCGCGGCCGCGGTGAGCCTCACGGGAGTCGCGATCGGGGTCCTGGCCCCGCTCCATCTCCTCCCGTTCCGGGTCAACAGCCTGGCGTTGTTCGGCTTCTACTGCCTCCTGCTCGCCTACCTCACCTCGAGATCGACGTTCCTGCCACGCTTCCTGGCTCCGCTGCTCGCGTTTGCGGGTGTGGGCTGGCTGACCTTCTTCTCGCCTTCGCTCTCGAGCCTTCTGTACCCTTACGTCCTCTTCCCCGGCCTCATCGGAGAAGGCGTCCTGACCCTGTGGCTCCTCGTGAAGGGGGTGGACGCCGAGCGGTGGCGCGAGCAGGCGCGGTCGTGACCTCGACCGCGGACACCGCGCTGCGCGGAGCGGCGCGGCTGTGGTTCGTGACGGCGGTCATCGGCCAGTGGTTCTTCCTCTACTATCTCCTCGTCTTCTACGGCCCCTCGACGCTGACGGGAGACTTCCAGGCCTGGACCCGGAATCGCCTGCTCTTCAAGGGCTACGTCGCGGGCGACACGGCGGGCAACCTGGCCTTCGCCGCGCACGCATTGCTGGCCGCGGTCATCGCGTTCGGCGGAGCGCTCCAGATCGTCCCGCAGATCCGGGCGCGTGCCCTCGCCTTCCACCGCTGGAACGGGCGCGTGTTCCTCGTGACCGCGGTCGGACTCAGCCTGTCCGGTCTGTACATGGTCTGGGTGCGTGGCGCCAATCCCAGCGTCGTGGGCAAGGTCTCCACCAGCCTGAACGCCGTCCTGATCCTCACCTTCGCCGCCTTGGCCTGGCGGGCGGCGCTGCGCCGCGATGTGTCCGTCCATCGCCGCTGGGCCCTCCGCCTCTACCTCGTGGCCAACGCGCAGTGGTTCATCCGCGTGGGCGTCTTCGCGTGGTTCCTCCTCAATCGAGCGGTCGGAGTGAAGGCGGGCTTCAGCGGACCGTTCTTCTACTTCGCGGACTTCGCCTGCTACCTGCTGCCGCTCGCCGTCCTCGAGCTGTACCTGTACGCGCAGCACAAG
>Ga0207648_10002457_pt1 | contig 19911 bp, 16 predicted proteins | sample KBSMisM32_FD_184310 | JGI IMG/M metagenome (GOLD analysis project Ga0207648, IMG submission 184310) | Miscanthus rhizosphere microbial communities from Kellogg Biological Station, Michigan, USA - KBS Miscanthus M3-2 (SPAdes) (version 2) | ecosystem: Host-associated > Plants > Roots >...
GGTGTCGCCCGTACGCAGGCCCACGACCGGCGTATAGAAGTCTTCGTGGCGCCGCTCGGACGCGCGCGCGATCCCGGCGATGGGCGCACGCAGGTTGCGCTCGACGTCCACGGCCAGCGCGCGCAGCGGGGAAACGTAGACGACGCGGCAATGGTCGAGCTTGCCGGGCACGGGCGCGAACATCAGACGGTCGATCGCGGCCAGGAAGGCGGCCAGGGTCTTCCCCGAGCCCGTGGGGGCGAAGACCAGCGTGTGCCGGCCGGCCTGGATCTTCGGCCAGCCCTTCTCCTGGGCCAGGGTGGGCGCGGCGAACGTCGCCGCGAACCACTCCTCGACGGCGGGATGGAAGCGGACGGGCAGCGCGGGGACGCGCGCGGCGGGCATGAGAAGAGTCTAGGCCGGCGCGACCTCCGAGCCGCAGTGGCGGCAGCGCTTGGCCTTGAGAGGGATGAGCGAGAGGCAGAACGGGCATTCCCGCGCATCGGGAGCCGGCGGCGTGGGCAGGAAGCGTTTGACCGACCGCAGCACGAGGAAGATGGCAAACGCCACGATCAGGAAGTTGACGATTGTGTTGATGAACAGGCCGTAGCGCAGCACGGCCGCCCCCATGGCCTCGGCCTGGGCGAGGGTGGCCGGATGCTGGCCGGAGAGGTCGATGAACTTGTCGCGGAAATCCACGCGCCCCAGCAACAGACCCAGAGGCGGCATGAGGACGTCGTCCACGAACGAGGTCACGATCTTGCTGAACGCGCCGCCGACGACCACCGCCACCGCCAAGTCGAGCACGTTCCCGCGCATGACGAACGCCTTGAAGTCTTTCAGCATGGCGTACCAATTGTAAGTAGCGGTCCCGGCCTTGTCTGGAGGGCCCGCACATGTTCTCCTTGGATCCCATGAAGACGCTCCGGCGGATGCTGTGGACGCTCTCATTCCTCCTGGCCATCGCCGCCACCGCTGCGGCCGCTCCCCCTTCCCCGGAATCCGTCCTCGGCTTCCGGCCGGGGGCGGATCGGCAGCTCGCGGACTGGACGCAGATCGTCGACTACTTCCGCCGCCTCGATGCGGCGTCCGACCGCGTCCGGGTCGAGGAGGTGGGCCGCACCACGGAGGACCGTCCCTTCCTGGTGGCGGTGATCACTTCGGAACAGAACATGGCGCGCCTGGAGGAGATCCGGCGCGCGAACCTGCGCCTGGCCGATCCGCGAGGACTGAGCGCGGACGACGCGCAGCGGCTCATCGCGACGGGGAAGGCCATCGTCGGCGTCAACCACGGCATCCATTCCGACGAGGTCGCGGCCACGCAGACGTCGATGGAGACGGCGTACGCGCTCGCGTCCGGCGACTCCGCGGAGGTCCGCGAGATCCTCGACAACACCGTGGTGGTCATGCTCCCGTCGCACAACCCGGACGGAACGCAGCGCGTCACCGAGTGGTACCGCTCGACCCTGGGCAAGCCCTGGGAAGGCCACGACCCGCCGTTCCTGTACCAGAAGTACACGGGGCACGACAACAACCGCGACTGGTACATGTTCACGCAGCGCGAGAGCCGCCTCACCCTCAAGGGTCTCTACGATCCCTGGCGCCCGCAGATCGTGCACGACCTGCATCAGATGGGCGCGCGCGCGGCGCGGCTGTTCGCCCCGCCGTACGTCGATCCCTGGGAGCCCAACGTGGATCCCGCCCTCATCGCCGCCGTCAACGCGCTGGGCACGCACGTGGCCGCGCGCCTCACCTCCGACGGGCACAAGGGCGTGGCCGTGGACGCGATCTACGACGCCTGGAGCCCGTCCCGCGCCTATCCGCATTCGCACGGCGGCGTGCGCCTCCTGACGGAGAGCGCGGAGGCCCGGATGGCCACCCCCATCGAGGTGCCGTTCGAGAACCTCGAGCCCGGCATCGGCTACGACCCGCGCGTGCGCTCCTGGAACTTCCCGAATCCCTGGCCGGGAGGCGCCTGGAGCGTGCGCGACATCATGAACGACCAGGTCGCGGCCACGCGCGCGATCCTCGTTCATGCCGCGCGCAACCGCGAGTACTGGCTGCGCACGTTCTACGAGGTGAACCGCCGGGCGGCGGAGCGCCGCGAGCCCTTCGCGTTCGTGGTGCCGAGCGTCCAGAAGGATCCGCTGGCCACGGCGAAGCTTCTCGAGGTGATGCGGCTTGGCGGCGTCGAGGTGCGGCGCGCGCGCGCGCCCTTCACGGCCGAGGGCCGCACGTTCGCCGCCGGATCGTGGGTGGTGCCGATGGCGCAGCCCTACAGCGCGTTCGCGAAGATGCTGCTCGAGCGCCAGCACTACCCGGACATCCGGCCGTTCCCCGGCGCGCCCGTGCAGCGTCCGTACGACGTCACCGCGCACACGCTGCCCCTGCTCCTGGGCGTGGACGTCACGCCGATACCCGCCTCTTTCAGCGCGGATCTCGAGGCCGTGACCGAGGTGTCCGTCGTCCCGGGCACGGTCACTGGACGAGGCGCCTGGCTGGCTCTTGGCCATCGCACGGGCGACCTGGTGGCGCTGGGCCGCCTGCTGCGCGCCCGTGTGCCCGTGCGCTGGGCGACCGCGGAGTTCGTGGACGGCGGCCGGCGCTTCCCCGCCGGCACGCTTCTCGTGCCCGCCTCCGCGCGCGCGCGCGTCGTGGCCCTGGCGCGGGAGCTGGGGATCTCCGCCCAGGGTATCGCCGCCGCCCCGCCCGCGGCCCTCGTCCTCCGGGCACCACGCGTCGGCGTCTATCAATCCTGGATGGCCGCGATCGACGAGGGCTGGACCCGCTTCGTGTTCGAGCAGCAGACGGGCGTCGACTACGAGACGCTGCACGACCGCGACATCCAGGCGGGCGGGCTGCGCGCGCGTTTCGATGCGATCGTCCTGCCTTCGCAGTCCCCGAATGCGATGGTGACCGGCCACCCGCCGGGCACGCTGCCCGACGAATACACGGGCGGCCTCGGCACCAAAGGCGTGCAGGAGCTGAAGGCCTTCGCGGAGGCGGGCGGAACGCTGATCGCTCTCGACGCCGCGGCGCGCCTGGCCGTCCGCGACTTCGGCCTCGGGGTGCGTGACGCCCTGGCGGTGGAGCGCCCGGAGGGAGCGGCCGCGGGTGGTGCCGCCGGGCGCCGCGCGTCGAGCGACTTCTACTGTCCGGGCGCGCTCCTCCGCGTCAACACGACGCCCCATCCGCTGACGGCGGGCCTGGACGAGTCGGCTGCCATCTGGTTCGAGGAGAGCCCGGCCTTCGACGTGGAGACGGGCACGGTGCTCGCGCGATATCCGGAGGCGAACCCGCTCCTCTCTGGCTGGCTACTGGGCGAACGGAAGCTCTTCGGCAAGGCGGCGCTGGTAGAGGCGAAGATGGGGACGGGCCGCGCCGTTCTGTTCGGCTTTCGCCCGCAATACCGGGCCCAAAGCTGGAGCACTTATCCGGCGCTGCTCAATGCGATCTATACCGCGGCCGTCGTGACGCGCGCGCGGTAGCGCGCCGCGTCCCATGCGGCGTTCGTCGATGGCCGCCGGCCTGACCGCAGCCTTACTTGCTAACCGTGTCGATCGATTTTCCGTTGCTTCCGTAGCTTCCGAGCGTCCAAAGCGCGTCGAGCCCCCCCGCCAGGCTGACGAGCACGCGCGCGTACGCACCTTCGGGCTCGGCGTGCGCCAGGTCCATCGTCTCCAGCAGCCCCTGGGAGAGCGCGGCCGCGTCGATGACGCGCCCCCCCGCCTGCCCCGCTCGCATGGCCGCGAACTCCAGGGCGGCGTTCAAGAGCGCGACCGCCATCACCAGCTCGTCGACCACGGGCCGCCGACCCGTGCCCAGGTCGGCGACGGTGGCCCGGAGGTAATGGAGCGCGAGGTCGCGCGCGCCCGGGTCGTCGAAGCCGCGCGCTACCGGACGCCCGGCACGGAGATCCACATCGCCGACGCCCGGCCCGAGCCCATGCGTGTGGGCCAGGAGACGCGTGAGCCGCGCGCGCAGACCGATCCGCATCCCGCTCGCGGGTGTCCGGAGCTGCTCGCGGGCAGAGAGCACGGCAAAGAGGAATCCGCGGGCGAGGACGCGCCCGACTCCCGACGGCCGGCGGTCGGGTGAGGGCCGGTCGGAGGCAGCGGCGTAACGCCCGGTCACCTCGACGTATTCGGCGAAGCGCTCGGGGGCCAGCTTCACCACGCGATGCCGAGTGATGTCGTCGAGGAAGCCGGCGATCCGGCGAACGTTCGCGGCGAGGTCGAGGTGGCCATCCGCATCCGCGTGATCGAGCATCGTGCGCAGGATCTCGCGCAGCGTCGCCACCGTGGCTCCGGAGATCGGACGGCCGGCCACGAGCTCGAAGCTCCGCTTGGGCTCGGGGTACGTCCGCGCCCACTCGTTGTAGAGCCCGCTCAGCGCGCGCACCTGGGCCGTCACCGCCTCGCCTTCGTTGGCGACCACGGTCGGACAACAGAAGCTCGCGCTGAGGACGACCTTGCCCTCGGCGGGATGGAAGCGGAACGGGAACAGCCGGCACGTGAGCGGCTTCCGTGTGCCGCCGAGCTGCTCGTGGATGCGACAGCGGTTGTCGGGGGAAAGGAATCCGCAGGCGCCGTCCGCCCGCTTGCGAATCCGGAAATGGCCCGCGTGCCCGGCGATGGGCTCGAACGGATCGACGGCACCGGTACGCGTCTCCGTCTCCGTGCCCGTCCGTTCAGGGACTTCTTCGGTGGTGGTGTACCACTCCGCCGCGCCCGCCTTCCGATAGGCCTCGACCTCGGCCGCGGTCACGGCGATGTCCCACCCCCTCCGGCAGCAGCGGCCGCACTGCGCGCAGGTGAAGCGCTGCTCGGCGTAGTGGCGGAGGGCGACCATGGCAGGCCAGTGTACGGCGCGCGCGCCGCGTTGAAGGCCCGGGGCCGTTCAGGCTAAACTGGGCGTTCCCCTGCCCTGCTGGGACGTCGTCCAACGGTAGGACAGCAGACTCTGACTCTGCTTATCGGGGTTCGAATCCCTGCGTCCCAGCCAAACGAGACTCGTACACACCGCACCAACGGGAACGGCCCGTATCGCCAGGCGGCCACAGGAAGCAACGGTAACTTACCTGGTTGCTACTTCTCCGGCGCCGGCCGTTCGCGGATCGTGGCTTCGCCGGGAATGCGACAGCGAACCAGGGAGGCGCCGATGAGTCTCAGGGTCGTGTCCCGCGGCTTGCTGGCCGCGGCAGTCTTCGTCCTGCTGGCGGGCGCCGCGTTCGCCCAAACCCCGGCCGCCTCGCCCTCCCCCTCCCCTCCCCCCGCGACCTACCCGTCAGGCAAGTTCAGCGGGCTGATGTTCGGGGACTACTACGTCTACGACAAGTGGCACCAGGACCAGATCAGCGCGACCAACACGAACAACGTCGAGGGCCAGCAGGGCTTCTGGTTCCGGCGCCTCTACTTCGCCTACGACCTGACGCTGAGCGAGAGGTTCACGACACGCTTCCGGCTCGAGGCGAACAGCAACGGCCAGTTCCAGAACCCGGGCAACCTCAATCCCTACGTCAAGGACGCGTACCTGAAGTGGACGTTCACCCACAAGCAGGTGGCGACGCTCGGCATCCAGCCGGGGTTGACCATCGACTGGTACGAGAGCTGGTTCGGCCTGCGGCACATCGAGAAGACGCCGGCCGACCTCTACCGCCTCGACTCCTCGCGCGATCTCGGCGTGAGCGTGGGCGGCCCGATCAACGCGGTGAAGAACCTGGCCTACGCCGTCCAATACGGCAACGAGTCGGGCACCGGCTCCGAGACCGACAAATACAAGATCTGGCGCTTCGAGGGCCGCTACGTGCCACCGGATACCGGCGTGGTCGCCGAGGGCCTCTACAGCTTCGCGAAGCGGCCGGGCGGCCAGGACCGCACGACCGCGCAGGCAATCGTGGGCTGGCAGGGCAAGACGTTCCGTGTCGCGGGCCAGTACGTCTACCAGAAGCGCGAGAAGGCCAACGCCGCGGGCGCCGACCAGACGATCGACATCGGGTCCGGCTTCGGCTACTGGGAATTCCTGCCCAAGAAGGCCGACGTGTTCTTCCGCCTCGACGACGTGAAGGGCAAGCTCGCGGGCGGGACCACCGGCCTCCCCGGCGCCGACGGGATCGACTACTGGATCCTGAGCCCGCAGCAGCCCTTCAAGAACTACATCTTCGGCGGCGAGTACTACCTGTTCCCGACGATCCGGGTGAGTCCCAACGTCGAGCTCGTGAAATACGACCACGATCCCGACCCCGCCAACTTTCCGCGGCGGGACCAGGACCGGCTCTTCCGGGTCACGTTCTTCTGGTCGTGGTGAGCTGATCGGCGGTGGGCATTGATCCCGGGGCGGCACCCGCGGATGATGCCGGCGCGCGATGAGCTTCACCGCCAAGATCCTCGTCGGGCTCGGTCTCGGGGCCGCCGGCGGATGGTTCCTGGGACCACGGGCCGAGCCCTTCCGCCTGGTCGCCGACGCCTTCGTCCGTCTCCTCGAGATGACGGTGCTGCCCTACCTGACGGTGTCGCTCGTCGCCGGCATCGGTAGCCTCGACTCGCGACGAGCGAAGAGCCTCTTCCTGCGCGTGGGAGCGATCACGCTCGTGCTGTGGGGGCTCGCGCTCTCTCTCGTCCTCCTCATGCCGCTCGCGTTCCCGGAAATCCAGACCGCGTCCTTCTTCAGCACGACCCTGGTGGAGGACCGGCCGCGAATCGACCTCGTCTCCCTCTACGTCCCGTCGAATCCGTTCTATTCCCTCGCCAACAACGTCGTTCCCGCGGTGGTGGTGTTCAGCTTCGTGCTCGGGGTCGCGCTCATGGGAGCGCCCGGAAAGGAACGCCTGCTCGAGCCGCTGACCGTGCTCGAGAGAACGCTCGCTCGGGCCAACCGTTTCCTGATCCGGCTCACGCCCATCGGGGTCTTCGCCATCGCCGCCCACTTTGCGGGGACGATCGACCTGGGTCAGCTCGCGCGTTTACGCGTCTACCTGGTCGCCTACGGCGTGCTCGCCCTGTTTCTCGCCCTCTACCTCCTGCCGGCGCTGGTGGCCTGCCTGACCCCGATCCCCGCCGGGCGCGTGCTCCGGTCCATGAAGGACGTCCTCATCACCGGTTTCATGACGGGCGATGTGTTCGTCGTCCTGCCGACGCTGATCGAGCGGTGCAAGGAGCTGCTCTCCGAGGCCGCCGTCACCGACGCACAGGATGCGGCCCTCCCCGAAGTGATCGTCCCCGCCTTCTACAACTTCCCCCATGCCGCCAAGATCCTGTCCCTCAGCTTCGTCCTCTTCGCCGCGTGGTACTCCGAGACCGCACTCCGCCTTGCCGACTACCCGCGTCTCGTCGTGGCGGGAGTGGTGAGCCTCTTCGGCAGCGTCAACGGAGCGATCCCGTTCCTCCTCGACGTGGCGCGGGTGCCGACGGACACGTTCCAGCTCTTCCTCGCCACGAGCATCCTCGCCGCGCGGTTCGGCACGCTCGCCGCCGCCATGCACATGGTCGTCATCGCCCTGGTGGGTACGTACGCCTTGAGCGGCCGGCTGCGGCTGTCTCCGGGACGCATCGCTCGCGAGCTCGTCATGGCCTTCGGTTTCGCCGCGATGACGGTGGTGGGCCTCGGCGTCGCCTTCCGCGCCATGGGAGCGGGCAAGTACGAAGGGGACCAGGTGGCGCTGGCCATGGGTCTCCTCCGCCCTCCGGCCGAGCCCGCGGTGATCCTCCGCGAGGTCCCCGAGCCCATGCCGCCCCCGGCGCCCCCGGGCTCGTCCCTGCTCGCGGCCGTGCGGCAGCGGCATCTCGTCCGCGTGGGATACGTGGAGGGCCAGGCGCCCTACAGCTTCTTCAATTCCCGCGGAGAGCTGGTGGGCTTCGACGTCGAGATGGCCTATACGCTGGCCAGCGATCTCGGCGTCGCCCTCGAGCTCGCTCCCGTACCGAAGGAGCGCCTCGCCTTTGCGCTCGAAGACGGGCGCTACGATCTCGTGATGGGAGGCGTCTTCATGGTGACCCGCCGGGTGGGCCAGCTCGACTTCTCGCCACCCTACGTCGACGAGACGCTCGCCTTCGTGGTGCGGGACCATCGGCGCGCGGAGTTCTCGAGCGCCGAATGGGTGCGGGCGCAGAAGGGCCTGCGTGTCGCGGCCCCCGACCTCCCGTACTTCCTCACGGTGCTGCGGAGGGAGTTCCCGGATCTGCAGGTCGTCCCCGTGCCCCTGCGCGATGTCCAGGGGTTCCTGAGCGGAAAGGGCGAGTCCGTGGACGCGTTGTGCCTGACGGCCGAGCGGGGATCGTTCCTGACGCTCCTCTATCCCGCCTTCGCGGTCGCCGTACCCCACCCGCTCGAGGTTCGCCTGCCCCTGGCCTACCCCGTGGGCCGCCACGACCTCGAGATGACGCGCTATCTCACCACCTGGATCGACCTCAAGAAGAAGGACGGCACCATCCAGGCGCTGTACGAGCACTGGATCCTGGGTCGGGATGCACGGCGGTCGCCCTCGGGAGCTCCCCGACCATAGGAATCTTCATGAGCCGGCTCACTTCTTCGGGTTGTCCGGCCGGCCCGCACTCTCGGAGTGCCCGAGGTGTGCGCAGTCTTTCTGCTGTTCGGGCGTGATCGGGGTCGGCGTTTCACCGGCGGGCACGGAATTGCATCGCATCGTCTCCTCGAAGCCGGGCGCCGAGAAGATGAACGTCAGCGCCATCGGAGTCGCGCCGATGTTCTTCCCGCTTATCCATGTGTTCGCCGGGATGAACACCAGCCCTCCGGCATGGAGATCGCGCTCCTGATCGCCGAGCCACACGTGTGCCGTTCCGCTTTGGATCAGCAGGATTTCATCCTGAACCAGGTGTCTGTGCTTCGGCAGCGCGGCTCCGGGAGCGAGCACCTCCGTCCCGGCCACCAGATGCTGAGAGCCATTGTTCTTCGGGCTCACCTTGAGGATGAATTGAGACGAGGCGGGTGAACTGCTGTCGGTGTGAATGCGGCGAGTGCGCAGCTCCCCTTCCTCGCTGTCGAGCATGAGGGGCCGAGCGGTGTCATCCGAACTCGGAGCTCCGGCCGATTGATCCGCGTGGGATGCCGCGGTGCCGACCAGGGCCGCCATGATTGCGACCGCTGTCCCGACTGTGGAAACGGTTCGTGAGTACACAAATCACCTCGCGCCGCAGTGTACTCGTCATGGCCGGGGCGAGGCCGGACGGACGATGAAGCTAATCGGCCCGCTTGCGGCTCGCGCGCCGCGGCTTCGGCTTGCTCTTGCCCTCGAGATTGAGCGCCACCGCCGCGCGGATGAGCGCCTTCAAGGCCGCCTCATCGATCTTCTCGCCTTCGTGGATGTCGATGGCGCGCCGGACATTTCCCTCGAGGCTGGAGTTGAACAGGCCCGACGGGTCCTTGAGCGCCGCGCCCTTGGCAAACGTCATCTTGACGACGCTCTTGTACGTCTCTCCCGTGCAGACGATGCCGCCGTGCGAAAAGATGGGCGTCCCCATCCACTTCCACTCTTCGACGATCTCGGGATCGGCCTGGTGGATGATCTTGCGCACCTTCGCGAGCATCTTCCCGCGCCAGTCCCCGAGTCCCTTGATTTTCGCGTCGATCGAGGCCGAGGCCGATTCCACCGGGACGGGCTTCTTCATGGGCAGCTCCTACTCTCTATTCAGATGATCCCCGTCTGCGCTACGTGACCCAGCCGGGCAGGGCGGCCGCCTGGCGGATCCAGCTTGCCAGCTGCGCTTCGTCGAGCGGCTCGTTCTCGCGGATGTCGAGGTAGCGCACGTCCTTGTGCTTGGACGCGCCCGGGGGCACCGGACGCAGCGACGCGCCGCGGAAGAAGGCCACCTTGACGTACTTCGTGAACGTATGGAAGTTGAGGAACCAGCCCTGGCCCTCGACTCCGTAGAAGGGCGAGTTCCATTTGACCGCCTTGCGCACGCCGGGGACCGTGCGCGCGATGAGCGCGTCGAGGCGGCGCCCGACGTCGCGCTTCCAGCCCGGCATGGCCGCGATGTAGGCCTGTACGGGGGCGTCGCCGTCAGCCTTCGCGATCTGGGGATTGCCGCCGGCGAGGAGCTTCGGCTGCGTGGCGGCCCGCCTGGCGGGGGCCTTCCTCGCGACCTTCACCGGCTTCTTGGACGCCCTACCCGCCATTCGTGCTCACTCCAAGGAGTCAGACTCTACCAAGAAGGCGCGGTCAGGCGCTGGCCGGCGTGGCCTGCAGGCGGCGCCACGAGAAATACGAGAGCGCCCAGAGCACGCTCGTGCCCGCCGCCCAGCCCCACGCCTCCGGGCCATCCCCCACCGAGAAGTGCGCGATGAGCGCGGAAGCGAGAGTGATGGCGAAGCCGGCGTAGGCCCACTCCTTGAGCCGCGCCGGCACCGGAGCCAGGAGGAGCACCACGCCGAGGAGCTTCGCCCACGCGAGCTCCATGCGGAAGTAGTCGGGGAAGCCGAGGTGCCTGAACGCTTCCGCCACCTGCGGGAGGCTCAGCTGCGCGTAGGCGGTGAAGCCCATCTGCAAGCAGAGGAGCGCGGTGGCGATCCAGTAGCCGACGACGACTCCCCTCGACCTGGAGAGGCTCACGCCTTCGGGGGGTTGGCCGGCCCACCGGGAGGCTCGACGCCGAACTGCTTGGCGTATTCGGCGTGGAGCCTCTGCCATCCGCCGAACTTCATCGCGTCGGGGCCCACGATGCGGCCGAGGGGCGTTCCGTCCAGAAGGTGATCCAGGACATCGAAGCAAATGTGCCAGCCAGCCGCGCCCATCGCCATGTAACGGCGATCGATATTGGTCCAGAGCGTCAGGCGCGTGCCGCCGCCGAGGGCCTCGAGCTTCCAACGCATGTCGAAGCCGCCCCACTTGTACTCGAGCACACTGGGCGCCTCGGCTCGGGTCACCGTGGTCTCGGAGACCATCGGCGTCGGCGCTCCCACCGTCGTGAGCTTCACCGTGGTGCCGGCCCGGCCCAGGCTCGCATCGGCGTCGAAGGGCGCCCACTGGCGCAGCTGCGCAGGGTCGGTCAGCGCCTGCCAGACCTTTCCCGGCGAATGGCGCAGCTCCCGGACGAGGACGAGCGTCCACTTGTCGCCATCCTTCTCGACGTTGGCTCCGGCGGCGGGGCCGGGCACGTATTGCTCACGGCTGCTCATCGGTTCTTTCCTTTCCTCGGTGCCGGCTCCATCCGATCGAGATGGCGTTCGAGGGCATCGACATGGGCCTCCCAGAAGCGCCGGAATGGAGCAAGCCAGGCGTCGACCTCCCTGAGCGGCTCGGGCCGGATCTGATAGACGCGGCGCTGGGCTTCGACCCGCGACTCCACGAAGCCGGCCTCGCGCAGCACGCGCAGGTGCTTGGACACCGACGTTTGCGGCATCCGCAGCCGGCGCTCGATCTCGCCGACGGATTTCTCCGACGACGCCAGCAGGCCGAGGATGGCCCGGCGGCTGGGCTCCGCGAGGATGGCGAACGAAGATTCCATGTCGTCTAATATACGCCTGTGGTCATATGCCTGTCAAGGCATATTAAGGCACGGGCGCGCCTAGGGCACGCTGGGCATCGGGACGGTCGCGAACGTGCTGAGCCCCAGCCAGTCGGGAAACGCCCTCACCAGCGCTCTCGGGCCTTCCGTGCGAACGTGGCCGCTCCGTCCCGCCTCCGCCAGGGCCAGCCGGCCCATCCAGACGCGCGTCAAGGCCGTGAGATCGGCGTCCACGGTGACGTCGACCGGGAAGCCGGGGTCCTTGAGGCAGAGGTCGACCTCGCCGGGTTCCAGCACCAGCCACCACGTGCGCTGCGCGCTGTGGGCCCGCGGCACGCCGCGCAGGTCGAAGCGGACGACCACGCGCCGATCGGGGAGAGCGCTGCGGTCGATCCGCCGGCGCACGTCCCACATCAGGAGGCTGGGATCGAGGTCGTGGCCTTCCACGTCCCGCCGGACCCAGCGGTGGCCCCAGGCTCCCAGCTGCTCGATGATGGGCCGGAGCTCCTCGCCCGCGGGAGTCAGGTGGTATTCCCAGGCGCCGGGAGACGTCGCTCGCCGCTCGATCACCCCCGCGTCCTCGAGCTCACGCAAACGGCGCGTGAGCAGCGTCCTCGACATCAGCGGCACGCCCCGGTGGAGGTCGTTGAACCGCTGGCTGCCGCAGAGCAGCTCGCGCAGGACGAGCGGAGTCCAGCGCTCGGCCACGACCTCGGAGGCCTTGGCCACGGGACAGAACTGGCCGTATCCACGCATGGCGGCACTATAGGAAGGCGCCCGCGGCCGGGCAAGTCCATTTATTGTCCTTGCCGGCCGAAGGCGGCCGGTGCATCTTGGGGGCCACTTGGGCGGCCGGTGCCGCCCGGAGGGTTGCGCGATGTCCACTCCTGCCCCCGCCGTTCCCGCCCCCACACCGCTTCCGACACCCGACTGGGTGTCGCTGATGCGCGAGCTCGGCCCGGCGTTCGCGGCGCGCGCGGAGGGCCACGACGCGACGGATGCCTTCGTCAAGGAGAACTACGAGGAGCTCCGGAGCCGCGGCGTCTTCGGCGCCGGCGTGCCTTCGGAGCTGGGCGGCGGCGGGGCCTCGCACGCCGAGCTGTGCGCGATGCTCGGGGAGCTGGCCCGCCATTGCGGCTCGACGGCCCTCGCGCTCTCGATGCACACGCACCTGGTCGCGGTCAACGCCTGGCGATGGCGCCACGAGGGCGCCCCGACGGACGGCCTCCTGCGGCGCGTGGCGGCGGAGCGGCTCGCGCTCGTCTCCAGCGGGGGCTCCGACTGGCTGCCGGGGTCCGGCACCGCCGAGCGCGTGGAGGGCGGCTTCCGCATCTCCGCCCGCAAGGTCTTCTCGAGCGGCTCGCCCGCCGGACAGCTGCTCGTGACGAGCGCGGTCTACGCCGACCCGGCGGCGGGACCGACGGTGTTGCACTTCGCGGTTCCTCTCAGCGCGAAAGGCGTCCGCATCGAGGAGACCTGGCGCACGCTGGGAATGCGCGGCACCGGCTCCCACGACATCGTGATCGACGGCGTCTTCGTTGCCGACGCCGCGGTCGGCGTCCGGCGGCCGGCGGGAAAATGGCATCCGCTCTTCCACACCATCGCCTCGGTGGCGTTCCCCCTCATCTATGCCGTCTACGTCGGCGTCGCGGAGGCCGCACGCGACCTCGCGGTGGGCGAGGCCCGGAAGAAGAAGGCGGACACGAGCCTGCTCTCTCTCGTGGGCGAGATGGAGAACGAGCTGGCGACGGCCCGCCTCGCGCTCCGGAGCATGGTCGACAACGCCACCTCACCGCGGTTCTCCGCGGAGACGACGAACGTGGCGATGACGGGCCGCACGCTGGCCGGACGTCACGCCATTCGCGCCGTGGAGAAGGCGATGGAGGTCGCGGGGGGCGCTTCCTTCTTCCGGAGCCTCGGCCTGGAGCGCATGTTCCGCGACGTCCAGGGGGCGCGCTACCACCCGCTGCAGGAGAAGCCGCAGATCCTCTACGCCGGACGGATGGCCCTCGGCCTGGACGTCGACGGCTAGAGCCGCTACTCGGCGCGCAGGGCCTTGAGCGGATCGGTGCGGGCGGCGCGGCGTGCCGGCAGCCAGGCTGCGGCCAGCGTGGCCAGCAGCAGGAGCGCGGCCACGGCGGCCAGCGATACGGGATCGCGCGGCGGCACCTCGTACAACAGCGTGCCGAGTGCGCCCGCGCCCGCGGCGGTGAGGACGAGGCCGAACGCGATCCCGGCTGCGCCCAGGGCGAGACCCTCCCCGAGGATGAGGCGCACGATGTCGCCGGGGCTGGCCCCGATGGCGAGGCGCACTCCGACCTCCGGGATGCGCTCTCCCACGGTGTAAGACATGACGCCGTACACGCCGACGGCGGCGAGGGCCAGCGCCACCAGCGCGAACGCGGCGAGCAGGCGTAGGAGGAAGCGCGGCTGGTCCAGGGAGCCGGCCGCGACCTCGTCCAAGGTCCGGAACCGCCCGGGCGGCAGGTCGCGATCGAGGGCGGCCAGCTCCTGGCGCACCGCGGGGACGAGTGACAGCGGCGGTCCGCTCGTGCGCACCAGGAGCGCCATGAAGGCGTTCGCGAGCTGGGCCTGGGGCCAATACATGACCCGGGGCATGTCCCGGTCGAGCGTATTGAACCGTACGTTGCCGACCACGCCGACCACTTCCGCCTCCGTCCATCCGTCCCAGGACAGCGACACGCGCTGGCCGAGCGGGTTCTTGTCTGGCCAGAACTCGCGGGCCAGCCCGCGGCTCACGACCACGACGGCCGGACGCCCAGCCACGTCCCGCTCGTCGAAGTCCCGGCCGGCCAGCAGCGGGATGGCCAGGGTGCGGAAGAGCCCCGGCGTGACGATACGGACGTTCGTGGACGGCTCCTCGCCGCGCGGAGGCACGGGGCGGTCGAGAACGCGGAATCGCGTCGCCGATCCCCCGCCTCCCAGCGGGGTCGCGCTCATCGCGGCCGCGGACTCGACGCCGGGCAGGCGCGATGCGCGCGCGACGGCCTCGCGGATGAAGGCGGCCTGCCGCTCCGCCGTGGGATAGGTCCGGTCCGGGAGACCCACGGGGACGGTGAGGACGCCTTGCGGCCGGAAGCCCGGATCGACGTTGGCCAGCCGCCAGAAGCTGCGCAGGAGGAGGCCCGTGCCCGCCGTCAGGACGAGCGAGAGCGCGATCTCCGACACCACGAGCGCGGCCTTGAGCCGCCGCCGCGCGGGGGACGCACCGCGCGTCTGGCCCCCTTCCTTCAATGCCGGCACCAGCGAGGGACGCGCCTGCTGCAGGGCGGGGACGAGGCCGAACAGGATCGCGCTCGCCAGCGAAACGGCGGCCGTGAAGGCGAGGACGGCCGGGTTCAATCCGACGTGCGCGACGAGGCGCACTTCGGCCGGAAGCAGCGCGAGCAGCCCCTGCAGGAGCCACGCCCCGAGGAGCAGACCGGCGACTCCGCCCAGCACTCCCAGGAGGAGGCTCTCGGCCAGGAGCTGACGCACCAGGCGCCCGGGGCTGGCCCCGAGGGCGGAGCGGATCGCGACCTCGCGCTCGCGGGAGAGGGCGCGCGCGAGGAGCAGGTTCGCGACGTTCGCGCACGCGACCAGGAGGAGGAGAGAGACCGCACCCATCAGAACGGTCAGGGCCGGGCGCACGTCGCGGACGAGATCGGCGGGCAGGGAGAACACGTTGGTCGTCCAGCCCGTGTTGTACGCAGGCAGCTCGCGCGCCAGGTCCTCGTGCAGACGCGCCATCTCGTCACGCGCCTGGGCGAGCGTCGTCTCCGGGGCCAGCCGCGCGACCACCGTCAGCCACCGGCCCCGCCAGGAGTCGCGCAGCTCCTGGTCGAGCGTGATCGGCAGCCACGCCGCTTTGCCCGCCGGCAGCTGGAACGACTGCGGCATCACGCCGACCACGGTCGTGGGCCGGCCGTCGAGGACGAGCGAGCGGCCCACGATCCCGGGATCGGCGGCGAACCGCCGGCGCCAGAACCCTTCGGAGAGGACGACGACCGGCGACGCTTGCGGACGCGAGTCCTCGTCGGCCAGCGCACGCCCGAGGAAGGGGCGGACCCCGAGGACCGCGAACAGGTTCCCGGTCGCGCGGGCGGCGTCGAGCTGCTCGGGGTCGCCGCCCCCGGTGAGGTTCACGCGGGAGTGGGTGAAGGCGGCGATCCCGATGAACGACCTGGCGCGCTCGCGCCAGCGCGCGTAGTTGTAGGAAGCCACGACGTTGCGAATCTGGTTGCGGGCGGGACGCGCCTCCCACACGAAGACGAGGCGCCCCGGGTCCTCGAAGGCGGGGGCGCGGAGAAGGACGCCCTCGAAGACGCTGAAGATCGCGCTATTGGCGCCGATGGCGAGGGCGAGGACGCTGACGGCCAGCGCCGTGAACCCCGGCCGGCGGCGCAGGATCCGCACGGCAAGGGCGAGGTCGCGCCGGAATGCGTCCATGGGGTGGCCTCCTGCGGGCGTCAGCGACGACGGGTCAGGGCGGACCGGCGACGGCGCCGCCGCGCCACGCTGGCGCGCGAATACAGATGGTAGGCGCAGTCGGGCCCTACGATTCGCCGCGCCTGCTCCAGGGGGAGGCGGGCCGCGCCCAGGAGGATGAGCCGCTTGTAGCGAGCGAGGATGCGGGCGGCTTCGACGGCTTCCTGGCGCGTCATCGTCGCCCGGCATTATCCGCCGGGAAGTCCGCTACTGGCAGATGTCGGTCTTGGGCGCCTCCGGGATGCTGAGCTTCCACTTCAGCGGCGTCACGCCGGGCTCGAGGGTATCCGCTTCGAAGATCAAGTCCGAGATGCAGGAGTGGCCGTCGTCGTTGGGGTGGATGCCCATGCCCACCGTCGTCTGGCTCTTCTGGATCAGGACGCCGATGGCGGCGGGGTCGAGGTAGTCCGGCATCTTGGTGCCGTCGTCCCCGGCCACGTACCAGGGGTCCGAGCACCCGAAGTTCACGGCGGGCGAATCGTGCTCGTGCACCGCGCCCTCCTCCTCCGGGTGCTCGACCATGGTCTTGATCGTGACCTCCATCTTCATGCAGTGGTCACGGGTCTTCGTGTACGTGTCCACGAAGACGAAGCGCCCGCCCGACCCGATCGCGAACGGCTTCACGGCGTTCTCGATCGTCGTGTTGAGCTTCTTGAACACCTGGTCGATCAGCTCCAGGGCGGGCGGGAGCTGCACCCAGCGCGCGGTGCAGGTGGGGATGGTGTCGATGAGGGGCACGCAGAGGAGCGCGATCTTGGACGCGGCGTCCAGCGACTTCGGGTACGGGTTCGGATAGCCGGTGACGGCCACCATGAGCTTGGGGCGGCCGGCCATGATCACGCGGTACTGCTGCTGGATGGTGGTGAGGTTCAGGTTCAGGTTGCTCCAGAGCGACGAGTTGCCCAGGATGGCGGCCGCGCAGGAGCTGGCGCCGGCGAAGTCGTGGTCCTTGACCTTGTCGAAGCAGTCGGTCACGAGGTCGACGATCGTCGTGTTCTCCTCGCCGACGGTGAGGGTGATGAGATCCGGGCGCAGGTTCCACGTCTGGGCGAGCTGGCCCCCCGTGATGTAGGTACCCGAGGTCGTCTCGTTCACCGCGATGTCGTAGTTGCACCACGGTCCCCATTTCGACAGGTGATCGTCGAGCAGGTGGTTGGGAAAGCGCTCGTCTTCCTCGACCTCGTGGCCGGCCGGGATGTGGTCGCCTCCCGCCACCAGGCGGCGAGCGCAGTCCACCGCCTCCGCCCGCGGCGCGGCGGCCATGACGACTGCCGCCGCCACCGAGGCGAGGACCATCTTGCGCGCTCTGTTCATTCGTCGCTCCTCCGTCCTTCCGGTTCCCCGCCGCGAAGGGATGGCCGCGCGACGGGCGCGACCATCCCTGTCCCCGGCTACGGCGTGATGGTGACCGTCTTCGTCAGGATGTTGTTGGTTTCGATGAACTCCGCGAGGTCCGAGGCCGGGTTGGCCGGATCGGCGGTCAGGGTGGCCGTGATATCGGACCCGGACACGCCGTTGACCGTGATGGTGATCGTCACTCCCTCGCCCGGCCCGAGGAGGCCGATGCAGTTGGAGAAGATGTTGGCCCCGAACGTCATGGACGGATCGTCGGTGCAGGTGATGGCCACGTTCGACGAGGTCCGCGTGAACGACGTGTACGTGCCGGCCACGTCGGCCCAGAATGTCGGGTTGACCAGCGGATCCTGCGGATCCGGCGCCGGGAAGGTGGCCGGCGAGTCGCCCACGTTCACCACGACGTAGTTGAACGTGATCGAGCCTCCGCTCGGCACGGGCGACGGCGTGCCCGTGAGCTGCGCGGCGACGAGATCCACGCACGGGGACGCCGTGCAGGTATCGCCGGAGACGGTGGTCACCTCCGTCTTGGTGTTGTTGCCCTCGTTGATCTCCGCGAACGCGTTGGCGGGGTCGATGGTGGCAGTCAGGTTGAGGTCGTCCGGAGCCCCCAGCAGCACCGTGAACGTCGCGGTGACGACCGTGCTCTCGCCGGCGGGCAGGTCGCCCACGCAGTCGATGAGGGTCCCCACCGGGGCCGCGCAGTTGAAGCCGTTGGTCCCGTCCGCGCCAATCGGCGTCACCGCGAAGGCGGGCGGGATGGTCACGTGGATGTGCACGCCGGTGGCGGCGGCGGTGCCGCCGTTGACGCCGACGATGGTGTAGGTGAGCTGGTGGGAGCGGTTGACGGGGTCCGGGTTGTCCGTGATGGACGCGATGGCCAGGTCGAGCCCGGATCCGCCCACGGATGACGTGACGCTGGCCGTGTTGTTGGCGAGGTGGGCCGCCGTCTCGTCCTCCAGCTCGGTGCTGGGGGCGGGGTCGACGAGCGCGGGCGCCGCCGTGGCCGTGTTCACGATGGGCACGGTGGCGTCGTCGTCGACCGTCACCTCGATGGTGACGCTGGCGGAAGCGCCTACCGCGAGACCGCTGGCGCCCGGCTCGTGGCAGGTCACCACGCCCGCGGACTCGGCGCAGGTCCAGCCGTTGCTGGCGTTGGCGTTGACGAAAGTGACCGCGCCGGGCAGGGTGTCGGTCAGGGTGAGCGGCCCCTTGGCGTCCGCGTCGCCGATGTTGTCGATCGAGATCGTGTAGGTGAGGCTCGCGCCGGGCGAGGTGCTCGTCGAGCTCACGGACTTGCCGACGAGGAGATCGGGCGAACGCTTCGGCGTCGAGCCGACGATCGTGCTGTGGGTCCAGCAGTTGTCGGCGTTGCCGGGGTCGTATTCGGCGATGAGGTCGTCGGGATCGACGCAGGCCTCGTTGTCGAGCGAGCGGCCGCTCTCCGCGGTCATGAAGACGGTGATGGTGATCGTCACCGGGGTGGTGGGTGGGAGGTCGCCCACGCAGTCCACCACGTTGATCGGGTTCTCCAGCACCTGGCAGGCCCAGTTGTTGTCGGTGCCCGTGTCGATGGCGAGCGGGATGAGGCCGACGGGCAGCGGGTCGTGCATGTGGACGCCGAAGGCGGTGGCGCCCGCCCCGCTGGGCACGTTCGTGACGGTGATCTTGTAGTCGGTGACCTCGCTCTGGCTGGAGGAGGTCTTGCCCGTCTTCTCGATCTTGAGGTTGATCACGGACTGCACGGTGGTGGAGAAGGTGGCCGTGTTGTTGAGCTCGTCACCCTCCGGCACGGCGTTGTCGGGGTCGACCACCGCCTGGTTGGTGAGGACGATGTTCTGGTTGGGGGCGGTGGCCTGGATCGTGATGAAGCGCGGCGCGCCCGGGTTGATGGTGGCGCCGATGCAGTCGATCGTGAGGCCGCTGTGGCTGCAGGTGAAGGCGCCGGGGCCGGGGACGCTGTCCGCGGCGGACACGAACGTCTCGCCCGCGGGCAGGACGTCACGCACGGCCACGTTCAGGGCGGGATCGGAGCCGGCGTTGGAGACGGTCAGGGTGTAGCTGATCGGCCCGCCGGGAGTGGTGGTGGCGCTGCCCGTCTTCTGGATCTGCAGGTCGTTGAAGGCGCCGTTGCCGCCGTTGGTCACGACCGTGTTCACGGACGCCTGGTTGTTGAGCTCGTCGCCCTCCGGGATCGTGTTGTCGGGGTCGACCAGCGCCTGGTTGGTGTAGGTGCCCGGGGTGTCGGGGGCGAAGGTCTTCACCGTGATGTGGGACGTGCCGCCGGAGGAGAGCTGCCCGCCCACACAGTCCACGAACGCGGAGAGCTGGGTGCAGAGGAACTGGCTGCCGGCGCTGCCCGTGGCTTCGATGTAGCGCGAGCCCGCGGGCAGGAAGTCGCGGACCTTGATGCCGATCACGGGGTCGGAGCCGTTGTTGTGCACCGCGATGTCGTAGGTGACGACGGCGTTGCGGGCCGCGGGGTTGGCCGGGCTCGTCTGCGTCTTGACGATGGAGAGCTCGTAGAACGGCCCGTTGCCGCCGTTGACGACCACGGTCTGGACGGAAGCCTGGTTGTCGAACTCGTTCCCCTCCGGAATCGTGTTGTCGGGGTCGGCGATGGCATGGT
>Ga0207648_10002458_pt1 | contig 19911 bp, 17 predicted proteins | sample KBSMisM32_FD_184310 | JGI IMG/M metagenome (GOLD analysis project Ga0207648, IMG submission 184310) | Miscanthus rhizosphere microbial communities from Kellogg Biological Station, Michigan, USA - KBS Miscanthus M3-2 (SPAdes) (version 2) | ecosystem: Host-associated > Plants > Roots >...
AGCCGCTCGCCGTCGACAAGGCAGCGGTCGAGGTGCCGCGCCCCGAGCGCAAGGGCGCGCATTGGCTCAAGCCCAAGCTGGTCGCCGAAATCGCCTTCGCCCAATTCACCGGCGACGGGATCCTTCGGCACCCGAGCTTCATTGGGCTGCGGGAGGACAAGCCGGCGAAGGACGTGGTGCGCGAATTGCCCAAGCATACCAGGGATGTGGCAAAGGCCGCGAAGCCGGCGAAGCCGAAGAAGAAGAGCGCTGCGCACAAGGCCGCTGCGGACTTCGGCATCGAGATCAGCAGCGCTGACCGCGTCATCTTCCCCGAGAATGGCGTAACCAAGGGCGAACTCGCCGATTACTATGCGACCGTCGCCCCGCTGATCATGGTCGATGCGGCCGACCGGCCGATGACCCTGATCCGCTTCCCCAGCGGCCGCACCGGCCAAAGCTTCTTCCAAAAGCATGACGCCGGGACGTTCGGCCCGCAGGTCAAGCATATCCCGATCAAGGAGAAGGATGGGTCGACCGAGGATTATCTCTACTTCGACGGCATCGAGGGGCTGCTCGCCTGCGTGCAGATGGGCACGATCGAGTTCCATGGCTGGGGGAGCAGGGTCGACAAGGTCGAGTATCCCGACCGGTTGGTGTTCGATCTCGATCCCGATGTCGGCCTCGACTTTGGCAACGTCAAAGAAGCCGCGAAGCTGTTGCGCGAACTGCTGAAGGGCCTCGGCCTTGAGACTTTTCCGCTGCTGACTGGCGGCAAGGGCCTGCACGTCGTTGTGCCGCTCGACGCGTCGGAGGACTGGCCGACGGTCAAGAGCTTCGCCGAGCGCTTCAGCCGCGCCATCGCCGAAGCCGAGCCAAAGCTATTCACCGCCAACATCCGCAAGGAACAGCGCAAGGGCCGCATCTTTCTCGACTGGCTGCGCAACCAGCGCGGCGCGACCGCGGTGCTGCCTTATTCGGCGCGCGGACGCGAAGGCGCACCGGTTGCCGCGCCGGTGACGTGGAAAGAGCTCGACGACTATGACAGCGGCCACCACTTCAGCGTCCGCGATGCCGACGAACTGCTGAAGCGCGCCAAGTCCAAGGCGCTTGCAGGCTGGGGGAAAGCCAAGCAAGCATTGCCCGACGCCTGACGTCATCCCGGACTTGATCCGGGATCCATGAACACGGCGGTTGCTAGCGGACCGGACTCAGTGTTCATGGATGCTGAAACAAGTTCAGCATGACGGTGATGCGCATGATGCCGCGATTGGCCCTCCCCCTACTCTTCCTCCTCACCGCCGCTGCGCCGCCCGACCTCGCCCGCTGGACGGGCGAGGCAGCGCGCGTCACCATCGTCCGCGATGACTGGGGCATCGCGCATGTCCACGGCGCGACCGACGCCGATGCCGTGTTCGGGATGATCTATGCGCAGGCCGAGGACGACTTCCCGCGGATCGAGGCGAACTATCTGACGAACCTTGGCCGCACCGCGGAGGCGGACGGCGAACAGGCGATCTGGCAGGATTTGCGCGCGCGGCTTTACGTCAGTGATGACGAACTCAAGGCTGATTATGCGCGCAGCCCGCCGAAGATGCAGGCGCTGATGAATGCCTGGGCCGACGGGCTGAATTATTATCTGGCGACGCACCCGGAGACCAAGCCGCGGGTGCTGACGCGCTTCGAGCCGTGGATGGCGCTATCCTTCACCGAAGGCAGCATCGGTGGCGACATCGAGCGGATCGATCTCGGCGAACTCGAGCGCTTCTATTCGGGCAAGCGAACCCTTGTCACGGCGGTTCCGGACAAGGATCCCAAGGGCTCCAACGGCATTGCCATCGCGCCCGGCCTTACGACCAACAAGGCCGCGCTGCTGCTGATCAACCCGCACACCAGTTTCTTTTTCCGGTCGGAGCAGCAGGTGACGAGCGGCGAGGGGCTCGACGTCTACGGCGCCGCGACCTGGGGCCAATTCTTCATCTACCAGGGGTTCAACGCCCATGCCGGCTGGATGCACACGTCGAGCGGCGTCGATAACGTCGACGAATTCGCCGAGACCATCGAGCATCACGGCAAATTGTCCTGCTATCGCTATGGACAGGAGTGCCGCGCGCTAACGCCTCGCCCGGTGACCATCCGCTACCGTCTCGCAAACGGCAAATTCGGCACGCGCACCTTCACCACCTGGCGGACGCATCACGGGCCGGTCGTGCGCGAAGCCAATGGCCGCTGGATCGCGTTCGCGATGATGAACCGCCCGGTCGAAGCGCAGCAGCAGAGCTTCCTCCGCACCAAGGCTGTTGACTACCAGTCCTTCATCCGGGTCGCCGAGTTCAAGGCCAACAGCTCGAACAACACGATCTTCGCCGACGACAAGGGCGAGATCGCCTACCTCCACCCGCAATTCGTGCCGCGCCGCAGCGATGCGTTCGACTACACAAAACCGGTCGACGGCAGCAATCCGGCGACCGACTGGGGCTCGCTTCACCGGCTGACCGAGCTTCCCAACGTCTTCGCGCCGCCGAACGGTTGGGTGCAGAACACCAATGCCTGGCCGTACAAGGCGGCCGGCGCGTTCAGCCCCGAGCCGAAGAACTTTCCCAGGTACATGGACATGTACGGCGAGAATTTCCGCGGCATCCACGCGCAGCAATTGCTGACTCGCAGCCGCAACTGGACGCTCGAAGGCCTGAATGCGCGCGCGTTCGACAGCTATCAGCCGGGCTTCGCCGAGATGATTCCGTCGCTGGTGCAAGCCTATGATGCCTTGCCCAACGCCGATCCGCGCCGGCAATCGCTCGCCGCGCCGATCGACCTGCTCCGCCGCTGGGACTACCGCTGGGGCGCGGATTCCGCCGCCCAGAGCCTCGCCATGTTCTGGGGCGACGAGCTGCTGAAGGCCTTGCGCGCGCCGGCGGACGAGCCGGGCAACAAGGTCTGGGCGCGCCTGGCCGCCGACACCACCGCCGACCAGAAGTTGAAGTCGCTCGAGATCGCGCTGGGGCGGCTGCAGCGCGACTTTGGCCACTGGCAGATGCCGTGGGGCGAGATCAACCGCTTCCAGCGCATCTCGCCGGCCATCGATCACCCGTTCGACGATGCCAAGCCAAGCATTCCGATCCCGTTCGCCTGGAGCGCTTACGGCTCACTCGCCGCGTCCAGCTCCGCACCCAAACCCGGCACGAAAAAGTGGTACGGCACAGCCGGCAACAGCTTCGTCGCGGTGGTCGAGTTCGGCAAGCGCCTCCGCGCCAAGGCGATCACCGCTGGCGGCGAGAGCGGCAATCCGGCCTCGCCGCACTTCAACGATGAAGCACTGCGCTACGCGTCAGGTACCCTGCGCGACGTCTATTTCTATCCCGACCAACGCACCGGCCACACCGAGCGGACGTACCACCCGGGCGAGTAGCGATTAGGCGTCGGCGAAGCGGTCGGTCGCGCGGATCAGGCCGTCGAGCACGCCCGGCTCGCTGAATAGATGCCCAGCGTCGGGAATGATGTTCAGTTCGACCTCGGGCCATGCCTGCTTCAGCTTCCACGCCGCGATCGGCGGCGTGCAGGTGTCGTGCCGCCCCTGGACGATCACGCCCGGAATCCCGCGCAATTTCTCGGCCGCGCCCTTGAGCAATTGCCCTTCCTCGAGCCAGCCGTGCGCGGCCATGTAATGGTTCTCGATCCGCGCGACTGCGACCGCGACTTCCGGCGAAGTGAAATGCTCGATGGTCGACGGGCTCGGCAGCAGGGTGACGATGTCGCCTTCCCACTTGCTCCACGCCTTGGCGGCGGCGAGCTGGACCGCCTGGTCGTCGCTGGTCAGCCGCTTGCGATAGGCTTCGACCAGATCGTCATGCTCGTCCGCCGGAATGGCCGCGAGGAATTCGTCGAATTTGTCCGGATAGACCTGCGACGCGCCGCCGTCCTTGTACATCCAGTCGATCTCGTAGGTGTCGAACAGGAAGATGCCGCGCAGGATGAGTTCGCTGACCCGCTCCGGGTAGGTGACGCCGTAAGCGAGGGCCAGCGTCGAGCCCCAGCTGCCGCCGAACGCCTGCCACTTCTCAACCTTCGCGACCTGGGTGCGGAGCTTCTCGATGTCGTCGACCAGGTGCCAGGTCGTGTTAGCTTCGAGGCTCGCATAAGGCGTCGACTTGCCGCAGCCGCGCTGGTCGAACACCAGGATTTTATATTTGTCCGGGTTGAACTGGCGCCGATGATCGGGGCTCGACCCACCGCCCGGTCCCCCGTGGAGGAACACGACCGGCTTGCCGTCAGGATTGCCGCACAGCTCCCAATAGAGGCTGTGTCCGTCGCCGACGTCGAGCATGCCGGTCTCGTAGGGCTGGATTTCCGGGTAAAGGCCGCGGCGGGCTGTGGCGGGCATGTCCATCAGAAACTGAATTCCTCGTAGATTTTGGAAAGATCGCCATTCCATTCATTTTGGAACTTGTCGAGCAGGCGGTCGGCGGGGGTCATGCCGGTAGTCACGACATCGCGCAGCGGGTCGAGGAACCCGCCTTCATTGTCGCCGGCGCTGTTAAGCCGGGCGCGACGGGTCAGGCCGCCGGCGGAAATGTCGAGCACCTTGCCGGCAAACTCGCGCATCGTCTCGCCATCCGGTGTTACCGCATCGAGCGCCAGCCGCGGCACGTCGTGGCGCAGCTTCTCGCGCGTGCCGATGTCCCAATGCTTGACCAGCTCCCATGCCGCGTCGAGCGCCTGGTCGTCGTAGAGCAGGCCAACCCACAACGCCGGCAGCCCGCAAATCCGGCCCCAGCGCCCGCCATCGGCGCCGCGCATTTCTAGAAAGCTCTTAAGCCGCACCTCGGGGAAGGCGGTCGACAGGTGATCGGTCCAGTCAGTCAGCCGCGGCTTCTCCCCGGGTAACTCTTCCAGCTTGCCATCGAGGAAGTCGCGGAAGCTCCGGCCGGCGACGTCGATATATTTGCCGTCGCGGTAGACGAAGTACATCGGCACATCGAGCGCATAGTCGCAGTAGCGCTCGTAGCCGAAGCCGTCCTCGAACACGAACGGCAGCATGCCGGTGCGGTCGGGGTCGGTGTCCTCCCAGATATGGCTGCGGAAGCTCTTGAAGCCGTTGGGCTTGCCTTCGGTGAACGGCGAGTTGGCGAACAGCGCCGTCGCCACCGGCTGCAGCGCCAGGCCGACGCGGAATTTCTTCACCATGTCGGCCTCGCTCGAATAGTCGAGATTGACCTGGATGGTGCAGGTCCGAAGCATCATGTCGAGCCCGAGGCTCCCAACCTTGGGCATGTAATTGAGCATGATCGCGTAGCGGCCCTTGGGCATTCGCGGCAGCTCGGCCCGGGTCTTGTCGGGCCACATGCCCACGCCGAGGAAGCCGAGCCCGAGACGGTCGCCGATCGTTTTGCACTGCTGGAGATGGCGGCCGGATTCGGCGCAGCTCTCGTGCAGGTTCTCGAGTGCCGCACCGCTGAGCTCGAACTGACCGGCCGGCTCCAGGCTGACATTGCCGTCGGCGCCTTTCAGCGCGATCACGTTCTCGCCCTCGAACACCGGCTCCCAGCCGAACTCGGTCAGGCCCATCAGCAGGTCGCGGATGCCGCCGGGCTCGTCATAGCTTGGCGCGCTTTTGTCCGCGCAGCGGTAGACGAATTTTTCATGCTCGGTGCCGATGCGCCAATCGGCCTCCGGCTTCGCACCGTCTTCGAACACCGACAGCAGGTCGGCGCGGCTTTCGATCCGCCGTGAGAAACTGTCGTCGGTGCGCGTGGTCATGGTCGGCGGCGCTTAGCGCCAGTCCCCGGCGAGCGCCATATAGGCTGTTAGCGCTGCGAGCGCCGCGGTCTCGGCGCGGAGGATGCGCGGGCCGAGCGAAATCGGCACTGCATTGGGGTGCCCGCGAACCGCAGCGCGTTCTTCGTCGGTAAAGCCGCCCTCGGGGCCGGTGAGGATGCACGCGGGGCCAGGCTTGAACGCATCCGCCGCCCGCTCGCCGCCGCCTTCGTCGGCGAAGTAGAGGGTCCGCGCGGCATCGCGCTGCTCCAGCCAACGCGCCAGCGGCTGCGGTTCGGCGATTTCCGGCAGCACGGTGCGCCTGCATTGCTCGGCGGCTTCGATCGCGATCGCTTCGAGTCGCTCGAGCTTGACCCGCTCGGCCACCGTCCGCCTCGTCATCACCGGGACCAGCCGGGCCGCGCCAAGCTCGGTTGCCTTCTCGACCAGCCAGTCGGTCTGCGTTCGCTTGACCGGCGCGAAGGCGAGCCAGACGTCGGGGACGCCCTCCTGCTCACGCGTGCGCCGCTCGACGGTCAGCGTCATGCGTTTCTTGCCCGCGTCCGCGACGGTCGCGAGCCACTCGCCCGACGCGCCGTCGAACAGCAGCGCCGCGTCGCCGGCCTTCAGGCGCATGACGTTGCCGAGGTAATTGGCCTGGCCCGCGCCGAGCTCCAGCGCAATACCCGGCCCAAGCGGCCCCGGCACGTACAGGCGCGGCAGGCTTTTCGGCGGCCAGGCGGGGGTCGCGGGCATGCCTTGGCTTAGCGGCGGGGACGAACGCGCGCTACGGGCGGTGAAAAGGCCCCGCTGCCGCGGGACCTCCCAATCCGTGTCGGCTAGAGGTTGGAGTCGACGTTGCCCCGGCACGCATCGCCTGGAATGCCCGGCGCGTGGATGATGCCATAGCTATTCTCTTGGTGCGGGGTCTGGACGAGGCCCGGGCCGGTATCGACCACGACGAGGATCGGAGAGCCGTCTGGGTTGAAGCCGAGCAGGGTGATGCCATCCTCCTGCCCCGAGAAAGCGCATACGGAGCTTGCGTGGCTGGGGCCTGAGGTGTCCTTCGGATTGGGACCTCCGGTTACTTCTCCGGCAGCTGCCGGGGCTGCAAGAATCGTTCCCCCAATCAGGAACGCGAGTGCGTGAACGAGCTTTGTCATGGTGTTCTCCGTGCGGCCCGAGCGCAGAACGACTCGCCGCCGTGAGGGCATAGGCCCTTGGTAACGCAGGCGGACACTTAACGAAGGTAAGACCAGCGACTAGTGCCGGGCGCGTGAGCGCAACCGACATCGTCCCCGACAGCGAGCGGCGCGGGTTTATCGGCGCGCTGCCGCCGCGCCTTCGGCCCTATGGCAGCCTGATGCGGCTCGACCGGCCGATCGGGACGTGGCTGCTTTACTGGCCGTGCGCTTGGAGCGTTGCGCTGGCCGGGGTCGACGGGCGCTGGGACCTGTTCGCGTGGCTGTTCCTCGGCGCGTTCGCGATGCGGAGCGCGGGGTGCGTCTACAACGATATCGTCGACCGCGATCTCGACCGAAGCGTCGAGCGGACGCGGCTTCGGCCGCTCGCCAGTGGCCGCGTCTCGCTACGCTCGACGTGGGTGCTAATCGGGTTGCTGGGCGCGATCGGCCTGGTCGTCCTGCTCCAGCTCAATCGCGTCGCCGCGGCCATCGCCTTGATCAGCATCGCACCGGTCGCCGCTTACCCGTTCATGAAGCGCATTACGTGGTGGCCGCAGGCGTGGCTCGGCCTCGTCTTCTCGTGGGGCGCCCTGGTCGGCTGGCCGGCGGTCACCGGTAGCTTCGACTGGCCGGCCCTGATCTTGTGGCTCGGCAGCATCGCCTGGGTCGTCGGCTACGACACGCTCTACGCGATCCAGGATATCGAGGACGATGCGCTGGTCGGCGTGAAGTCCTCGGCGCGCAGGCTCGGCGACAAAGCGGCAATCGGTATTGCCCTCTTCTATGCCCTCGCGCTGGCGCTGTGGGGCGCGGCGATCTGGCTCGTCCGGCCCGACTGGCTCGCCCTCCTCGCGCTCGCCCCGGCCGCGCTTCACCTCGCCAACCAGGCCCTGCGCGCCGACCCCAAGGATGGCGGCCTCGCGCTGCAGTTGTTCCGCTCCAACCGCACGTGCGGCTTGCTCGTTTTGCTCGCGATGCTGGTCGTCGGCCTCGCGCCGCGCTAGTCGCGCCGGCCATGCAATCACCCGAAGCCGCCCGCCGCATCGCTGAATCCTTGGTCGAGCGCGGCATCGCCGCCGGCGCCACTGCTGCGGACGCGCTCTACGCCGGTAACCACTCGTCGAGCGTCCAGGTCCGCCTCGGCGAACTTGAAGATGTCAGCCGCGCCGAGGGGGAGGAGATTGGCCTCCGCCTGTTCGTCGGCCAGCGCTCGGCGACTGCGGCATCGTCGGACCTGTCGGACGAAGCGCTTGGGACCCTGGTCGAACGCTGCCTGGCCATGGCGCGCGAGGCGCCGGAAGACTCCTATGCCGGCCTCGCGCCATCGGATCTGCTTCACCGGGGCGAGTTCCCTGAGCTAGACAGCGAAGATCCGGTTGAGCCCGACCCCGCCGCGCTGCGCGCCCGCGCGCTTGAGGCGGAGCAGGCCGCGCTCGCGATCACCGGTGTGACCAATTCGAGCGGCTGCGGCGCCAGCGCCAATGCCGGCACGGTCGCCCTTGCTACCTCCGCTGGCTTCGCCGGCGCCTATCGCTCGACCGGTCACGGCTGCTCGGCCAGCGTCCTCGCCGGCGAGGCCGCGACAATGCAGCGCGACCATGCGTGGCACAGCGCGCGCCATCTTGCGGACCTCGAAGCGGCGGCGGATATCGGCCGCCGCGCCGGCGAGCGGGCGGTCGCCCGGCTCAATCCCGGCCGGCCCAAGCCCGGCAAATATCCGGTGATCTTCGACCCGCGCGTCTCCGCGTCGCTGTTGAGCCATTTTTCGGGCGCGATCACCGGCTCGTCGATTGCGCGCAAGACCAGCTTTCTGCTCGGCAAGCTCGGTAAGCAAATCTTTGCCAGGGGTGTGACCATCGTCGATGATCCGCTGCGCCCGCGCGGGCTCCGCTCGCGCCCGTTCGACGGCGAGGGCCTGTCCGTGTCCCGCAAGGAACTGGTCGCCGATGGTGTCCTCAACAGCTGGATCGCCGAGAGCGCTTCGGCGCGGCAGCTCGGCATCGTGCCGACGGGCCACGCGGCGCGGGGCGTTGGCGGCGCGCCGGGCGCCTCCCCCAGCAATTTTTACTTGGAAGCCGGCCCGCGCAGCCGCGCCGACTTGCTCGCGGCCTATCCCGAGGCCGTGTTGGTCATTGAGCTGATCGGCCAGGGCGTGAATCCCGTCACCGGCGACTACAGCCGCGGCGCGGTGGGCTTCATGGTCCGCGGCGGCGCGATCGCCGAGCCGGTTGCCGAGATCACCATCGCCTCCAACCTCACCGACATGTTCGCGACCCTGGAACCGGGATCCGATCTGGAATTTCGCCGCGGGATCGATGCCCCGACGATTCTGATCCCGGAAATGACGGTCGGCGCGGCCTAGGCGTCCGCGGCGATCTTCCGGATTCCGAGCCGCCGCAGCTCGATCGCCGGACACCGGTCCATCACCACCTTCAGGCCCGCTGCCTCGGCGCGGGCCGCTGCGTCCGGATTGATCACCCCAAGCTGCAGCCACACCGCCTTGGCGCCGACGAGGATCGCCTGGTCGACCGCCTCACCGGCGGCCTCGGGGCGACGAAAGATGTCGACGATGTCGATTGGCACGCCGATTTGCGACAGCTCCCGCCAGACATATTCGCCGTGGACATGCTCCCCGGTGATCTGCGGGTTCACGGGAAACACGCGATAGCCGTGGTCCTGGAGGATCTTCATCACCCCGTGCGACGGGCGATTGGGCCGGTCGGACGCGCCGACCATGGCGATCGTCCTGGCATTCGTCAGCAGGTCGCGAAGTTCGTCGTCGGTCGTCAGCATGGCGGTCTCCCGCCGCATCAATGCGCGACGGCCGCGAGCAGTTTCGCGGCAAGCTCGGCGAATGCCTGCGCCTCGGGTCCGCTACCGGCCGCCGGCGGCGAGCCGGCGTCCGACGCTTCGCGGATAGAGAGCGACAGCGGGAGGCGGCCAAGGAATGGCACGCCCATCTCCGCCGCCGCCGCTTCCGCGCCGCCCGTCCCGAACGGGTGCGACTCCGCTCCGCACGCCGGGCATTCGTAAGTCGCCATATTCTCGATCACGCCCAGCACCGGGACGCTCATCTTGTTGAACAGGTCGACCGCGCGGCGCGCGTCGATCAGCGACAGGTCCTGCGGCGTCGAGACGATCACCGCTCCGGCGGGGCGCGATTTCTGGATCAGCGACAGCTGCACGTCGCCAGTGCCCGGCGGCAGGTCGATGATCAGGATTTCGGCATCGCCCCAGTCGGCCTCGACCAGCTTGGCCAGCGCGCCCGTTGCCATCGGTCCGCGCCACGCCAGGGCATGGCCCGGTGAGACCAGGTGGCCGAGTGACAGGAATTTGATGCCGTGGGCCTCGACCGGGAACAGCCGGTCCTCGTCAGCCGTCGGCTTGTCGGTGCTGCCCAGCAACGTCGGCTGCGAAGGTCCGTAAACATCCGCGTCGACCAGCCCGACTTTCTTCCCGGCCTTGGCGAGCGCCACCGCGAGGTTCGCGGCCACGGTCGACTTGCCGACCCCGCCCTTGCCGGCCCCGATCGCGATCAGAGTTCGCGACGGTTCGGCAGCCGTCACGGCGATCCGCGCCTCGCTCACGCCGGGGATCGCCAGCGCCGCGTCGTGCAGCTCCTTTTCAAGCGCGTCGCGGGCGGCTTTCGTGAGGCCGGTGGCGTCGGCGATGACGGTCACGACCCCATTCGCCAGCTTGCGCGAGCGGATGCGTTCGCCGTGCGGCAATTCGTCCAACTGCGTCGCGGGGTCGGCCATCGTCGGGCGACATAGGGAGCGTGGCGGCGCTTGCCACTGTTTTTCTGTCCGCGGGTTCCTATACTGTTGCCCCATGAACATTCTTTTCGGGTGGGGCGCCCGCGCCCGCGGCCTGTTTGCTGACAACAAGGGACCGTGGGGCTCGGGCGGTGGCGATGACGAGCCGCCGGCGAACGACGGCGGCCCCGGCGGCCCGTGGGGCGAACCGCCCAAGCGCAAGCGTTCCTCCGGCTCGCCCGGCGCATCCGCGCAGTCGCTGGACGATTTCCTGCGCCGGAGCCGTGAGCGCTTCGGCGGCGGTGGCGGGGGCCTGCCCGGCTTCGACGGCTCGATCATCCTGTGGGCCGCGCTCGCCCTGCTGTTCGCGTGGCTTGCGTTCACTTCGATCCACTCGATCGCGCCGGGCGAACGCGGCGTGGTCACCCAGTTCGGCCGCTACAGCTACACCCTCGGTCCGGGTGTCGGCTTCACCCTTCCTTCGCCGGTCAACCGGGTGAAGAAGATCGATGTCGAAAATATCCAGACGGTCGACCTCGGCTCCGGGAGCAACGAGGACCTGATTCTGACCGGCGATCAAAACCTGATCGATATCGCGTACACGGTGCGCTGGAACATCAGCACGCCCGAGCTCTTCCTCTACCAGGTTGCCGACCCCGAAGGGACGATCAAGCAGGTGGCTGAGAGCTCCATGCGGGCCGTGATTAGCCAGGTCAGCCTGCGCGACGCCATGGGTGACAAGCGCGCCGAAATTGAAACCCAGGTCGCGGACCGCATGCAGCGGGTTCTGAACTCCTACAGTTCGGGCGTCCGCGTCCAGGGCGTGGCGATCAAGCAGGCCGATCCGCCGGATGCGGTCAATGACGCGTTCAAGCAGGTCACGGCCGCGCAGCAGGACGCCAAGTCCTACGTCAACCAGGCCAACGCCTACGCGCTGCAGATCACGGCCAAGGCGCAGGGCGAGGCGACCGCGTTCGACAAGGTCTACGAGCAATATCGGCTCGCGCCCGAGGTGACCCGCCGCCGCATGTATTACGAGACGATGGAGCAGGTCCTGGGCAAGGTCGACAAGACGATTATCGAGGCGCCGGGCGTAACGCCCTATTTGCCGCTGCCCCAGGTCCAGAAAGAGCAGAAGAAGGGAGGCGCGCAATGACCTTCGTCCGCTCGCACCCGATCCTGAGCTCGGTCATCGGCCTGTTCCTGCTCGTCGTCCTGCTCGGCAGCTTCCCGATCGTGCCCGAAACCAAGCAGGCCGTGGTGGTCAGCTTCGGCAAGCCCGTGCGGATCCTCAATCAGTACAAGGCTGGCCGGCCGATCGGCACCGCCGGGGCCGGCATCTCGTACCGCATTCCGTTCTTCGAGAATCTGGTGTGGATCGACAAGCGCGTGCTCGACGTCGACATGCAAACCCAGCAGGTGCTGTCGACCGACCAGCGCCGGCTCCAGGTCGACGCCTTCGCCCGCTACCGGATCGTCGATCCGCTGCTGATGTACATCCGCGCCCGCTCGGAGGAGCAGCTCAAGGAGCAGCTGCGGCCGATCCTCGGTTCGGAAGTTCGTAACGAACTCGGCAAGATCGAGTTTGCGGCCTTGCTGTCGCCCGAGCGCCAGGGGATCATGGACAATGTGAAGACGTCGCTGAACCGGATCGCCCGGCAGTACGGCGTGGAGATCGTCGACGTCCGGATCAAGAAGACCGACTTGCCCGATGGCGCGCCGCTCGAATCGGCGTTCGACAGCATGCGCACCGCGCGCGAGCAGGAAGCCCGTTCGATCCGCTCCCAGGGCTTGAAGACGGCGCAGATCATCCAGGCGCAGGCCGACGCCGAAGCCTCGAAGACCTATGCCGCGAGCTTCGGCAAGGATCCGGATTTCTACGATTTCTACCGGGCGATGCAGAGCTATCGCCAGACCTTCATCGGCGAGCCGGGCAAGCCGCCGGCCCCGACGACCGTCATTTTGTCGCCGCAGAACGACTATCTGAAGGAATTCACTGGACGGCCGCGTTAAACGCGGCTCGTTCAATCGTTATTCAGCCGCTCGGGACATTAGCGCCTTGCGTCCACCCCAGAATGATGGAGTATCGATGACCGCGAAGGAGACCGGAAAAGTGCGCTACGCCTATGGGGTCGCAATGGCCCTGCTCTTGGGGGGAAGCACCTTCTCGTTGCTCACGGGGCAGGCCGGCGCACAGGTTGCGCAGAACGCCCCAGCGGCGATGCCGCCCAATGGCGCGCCGATGTCGTTTGCCGATCTTTCCGCCAGGTTGCAGCCGGCGGTCGTCAACATCTCGACCAAGCAGCGCATCCCGGTCCGCACCCAGTCGGACCCGTTCGAGGAATTCTTCCGCCGCTTCGGCAGCCCGGTCGGGCCGGACGGCGGCGGCGGTGCCGACGGTACGCCGCAGGGCCAAGGCCAGGGCCAGGGCCAAAGCCAGGGCCAAGGTCAGCAGCGCACTCGCGAAGCGGGCTCGCTGGGGTCCGGCTTCATCGTCTCGCCCGACGGCTATGTCGTCACCAACAACCACCTCATTCAGGGCCTGACCGGCACCGGTACGGTCGATACGGTCACCGTCATCACCACCGACCGCAAGGAATATCCGGCGCGGATCGTCGGGCGTGACGAGACGTCCGACCTCGCTTTGCTCAAGATCGAGGGCCGCAACCTGCCGTTCGTCAATTGGGGCGACAGCACCAAGGCCCGCGTTGGCGACTGGGTGCTGGCGATCGGCAATCCCTACGGCCTTGGCGGCACCGTCACCGCCGGCATCATCTCCGCGCTTCACCGCGGGATCACCGGCTTCGGCGCCTACGACCGCTACATCCAGACCGACGCCGCCATCAACATGGGCAACAGCGGCGGCCCGATGTTCGACCTCAATGGCAACGTCATCGGCATCAATTCGGCGCTGATCTCGCCGACCGGCGCGTCGGTCGGCATCGGCCTCGCGATTCCTGCCGAGCTGGCCAAGCCGGTGATCGACTCGCTGATGCGCGGCCAGCGCCCGCAGCGCGGCTATCTCGGCGTCGGCCTCCAGCCGCTCGACGACGATTCAATCGCTTCGGCGCTCGGCCTGCAGAAGGGCGGCGGCGAGCTCGTCCGCTCGATCGTCCCGGGCGGCGCCGCGGCGCGCGCCGGGCTCCAGCAGGGCGACGTCATCGTCAAGGTCAACGGCCAGCCGGTGACCCCGGACCAGACCGTGTCGTACATCGTCGCGAACACGACCGTTAATTCGCGCGTGCCGATCGAGCTGATCCGCGGCGGCAAGCGGATGACCGTGACCGCGATGGTCGACCAGCGTCCGACCGAGGAGCAGCTGGCGAAAATCTCGGGTGCCGGCACGCAGGGCGCGACCAACGGCACCACGACGCCGACCGCGCCGCAGAAGGCGCTCGGCTTGTCGCTGGCGACCCTGACGCCGGAGCTGGCCCGCGCGGCCAATCTCCCGGCGACGGCGCGTGGCGTCGTCATCACCGCGGTCGACCCGAACAGCGATGCATCGGACGAGGGACTTCAGCCCCGCGATCTCATCATCTCGGTCAACAATCAGCTGGTGACGTCCCCGGCGCAGGTGATCGCGACGGTCGACGCGGCGCGCAAGGCCGGCCGGTCGAGCGTCCTGCTGCTGGTCAAGCGCGGCAACTCGCCCGAAGCATTCGTCGGCGTCGATATCTCGGGCCGCTAGCAGCGGCCTGAACGACTAGCCCGCGTTGGCAGTCGCGGCGTTGTCGGCCGGCGGCGTGGCAACGGCGTCCTTGCTCGCGACGCCGAAGCCGCACTGCTTCTGCTCCATCGGGATTTGCTTGGTGATGCGCGTGGCGTTTTCGTCATAGGCCTGGGTCACCGAGCCCTTGTTGACCGTCTTGCCGCGCAGCGGGCTGACGCCCTGGCAGATGTGGAAGACGTGCGGTGTCGCCGATTTCTTGGCGCCATTCTCCGGCGCGATCCAATAGACCACGTCGAGGCCGTTCGGGTTGGCGGCGCTCTTGGTCGCGTCGGCCACGGTCGCCGAGTCCGCGGCGATCGCTTTGGCCTGCTCGGCCACCTCGGGCGAGCAGTCCGTGGTCGGCTGGCCGGTCTTAATCTCGGTCGCGCACTTGTTCATGTCCTGGGTATATTGCTCGGTCGACGGCGGCTTGAAATCGATCCCGACAGCGGTCGCGATGAGCGCCAGGACCACGCCGACGCCGCCGGCAATCTTCTTGTTCTTCGGGTCCATGTCCTTGTCGAGGAAGATCAGGGCGATCAGCGGCAGGAAGGCGATGATCGTGATGATCGCGCCCAGCTGATTCTGGAAGAAGAAGCGCGCGGTGTCGGCCTTGCTTGCCGGGTCGTGCTTGTTCGCCGCCTTCCACATCAGGCTGCCGGCGATGGCGAACACCGCGATGACGACCAGCAGGCCGATCAGCAACGCCATGTTGCCATGGTCGAACTTGTGCTGGCGGAGCATGACGATGCCGGCGATTTCCGTCCCGATCGCGACGACCCAGGCAATCGCGGCGAAAATCCGCAGGCGACTGGCGGCGCCCTTCTGGCCTTGCGTCGCGCGCCACTCCTTGGTGACGTCAACGTCCGCGGTCGGAACGTCAGCGGTCGGTTTTTCGTCGGCCATGTTCAGCACCCCTGCTTATCGACGTTGACGCTCAACAAGCGTCGAAGCGCGAGCGTAACGCGCCTTGACCACGACGTAAACTTCGGAGCAGCAATGGCGCCATGCCGCTGCTCCTCCTGTTGCTCGCCGCTGCCCCGGCACCCACTGCGCCGTCGCTCGCGGGCATGTATGAGATTCACCAGATGGAGATGGCCGGCGGGCTCGAGCTCCAGCCGAACGGCCACTTCCGCTACGGCTTCACCTATGGCGCGGTCGACGAGGAGGCCGAGGGCGACTGGGCGTTCGACGGCACCACCGTCCGTCTGACCAGCAAGCCGATGCCGCTAGAGCCGACCTTCGACCTCGTTCGCGATACGCCGGCGCCAAAGTGCGACTTCGTCATCTCGGCTGACTGGGGGAAGTTCGGCTGGTCGTCGCCACCAGACGTGCTCGTCACCTTCGCCGGCTCGCCCAAGGAGCTGCACTTCGCCCAGGTCGACGAAAAGGGTGCGTTCCACCCCGAGAATTGCGCGGTCACTTCGATCCTCCCGCTGGTGCCGATGTTCCACATCGCGGGCGAACCACTGAACGTTTCTCCGACCAGCGGTCACCACCTCGATGTGCGGTTCAAACCCAACGATCTCGGCCACGTCGCTTTCCGCTCGGAACCGTTGAAACTGGACGGCGCGGGGCTCGTTTGGGAGCGGTTCGATGCCGAGATTCGCTTTCTTCGGGTTCGGCCTTAAAGAGAAGCCAAGAGGGAACGCGTGGCGGAAAAAGACTGTCGAACGATCGAGGCACTCGAGCGCGAATGGTGCGCTGCCTTGTGCCTCAGGGACATGGAGAAACTTCGCTCCATGGTTCACACCGACTTCGTGCTGATCGGCACCCGCTCGACCGGGCCATTCATGATGCATCGCGACGAATGGCTCGACGCCATCCAGCGCCGCGAGGTCGATTCGATCGAGATCGACGTGCGCGACGCGACCGCGCTCGAGCAAGTCATGATCGGCACGGTCAAGGCCAAGTGGCGGCTCAAATATCTCGGCCGGATCATCGAGGATTGCGTGTTGCTGACCGACGTGTGGGTGCTCGATGGCGGGCGCTGGCAGGCGATCCGCCGTCATTCCACGCCGGCACCGGCAAACGACTGAACGAATAGGGTTTTAGGGGAGAATTTATGGCGACGAGCGAGACGGCGCTTCGCGGCGGCGGCAGCATCAAGGAACTGACGATCCGGGGCATCATCCTCGGCGCCCTGATCACCGTCGTGTTCACCGCGGCCAACGTCTACCTCGGCCTCAAGATCGGCATCACCTTCGCCACCTCGATCCCCGCGGCGGTCATTTCGATGGCGATCCTCAAGGCGTTCAAGGACGCCACCATCCAGGAAAACAATATCGTCCAGACGATCGCGTCGGCCGCGGGAACGCTGTCGGCGATCATCTTCGTCCTGCCCGGCCTGATCATGATCGGCTACTGGAACCACTTCCCTTACTGGCTGTCGGTCGCGGTCATCGGCATCGGCGGCATCCTCGGCGTGATGTATTCCGTGCCGCTCAGGCGAGCGCTCGTGACCGGGACCGATCTGCCTTATCCTGAAGGCGTTGCCGCGGCCGAGGTGCTCAAGGTCGGCTCGGGCGTCGGCGGTGCGGAAGAAAACCGCCGCGGCCTGGTGCTGATCGCCGGCTCGACAATCGTCTCTGCCCTCTATTTCCTGATCGCCAAGACGCGGCTGCTGACCGACACTGCCGGCAAGGTGTTCAAGGTCGGCACCGGCGGATCGAGCATTTCCGCGAGCCTGTCGATGGCGCTGATCGGCGTCGGCCACCTCGTCGGCGTCGCGGTCGGCGCAGCGATGGTCATCGGCATGCTGATCACCTGGGTGTTCATCGTCCCGCACTGGACGCAGGACGCCAGCTTCGTCGCGCAGATCGCCGCGCCCGATCTCGAAACCTTGGTCAGCGCCGCCTTCAAGCAGAAGGCGCGGATGGTCGGTGCCGGCACTATCGGCGTCGCGGCCATCTGGACGCTGCTCAAGATCATCGGCCCGATCGTCGCCGGCATCCGCGCCGCACTGATCGCCGCGCGCGAGCGCAAGGCCGGGCGTGCTGCCGACCTCCCGCTGACCGAGCGCGACATTCCGATCGGCATCGTCGCGACCACGATCCTCATCTCGATGATCCCGATCGGCCTTCTGCTCTACGCCTTCGGCAATACGGCGCCGATCGCCGCAGCGCCGGGCCTGACCATCGCGCTCAGCATTGTCTACACGCTGATCGCCGGCGTCGTGATCGCCGCCGTGTGCGGCTACATGGCCGGCCTGATCGGCGCCTCGAACAGCCCGATTTCGGGCGTCGGCATCCTGTCGGTATTGGGTATTGCCCTCATTCTCGCGGCGCTGTTCCCCGGCGTCAGCGGCGACCAGACCAAGTCGCTGGTCGCCTTTGCTCTGTTCGTGACCGCGATCATCTTCGGCGTTGCGACCATCTCGAACAACAACCTGCAGGATTTGAAGACCGGCCAGCTGGTCGACGCGACTCCCTGGCGGCAGCAGGTCGCACTGATCCTCGGCGTCGTCTTCGGCGCCATTGTCATCCCGCCGATCCTCGACCTGATGAACACGGCCTTCACCTTCCAGGGTGCTCCGGGGGCCAAGGACGCCGCGCTGGCGGCCCCGCAAGCGGCGATCATCTCGACCATCGCGCAGGGTGTGCTCGGCGGCGACCTCGACTGGGCGCTGATCCGCGAAGGCGCGATCATCGGCGTGGTCGCGGTGATCGTCGACGAACTGCTGAAGCGCGGCACCGGCAAGAAATGGCACCTGCCGCCGCTGGCGATCGGCATGGGCATTTATCTGCCGCTCGAGGCGGACCTGCTGATCCCGTTCGGCGCCGTGCTTGGCTGGTTCTACAATCGCTGGGCGCTGAGCTCGAAGAGCCCGGCCTTCGCCGAGCGCATGGGGACGCTGATGGCGACCGGCCTGATCGTCGGCGAAAGCCTGATGGGCGTCATCTACGCGTTCGCTGTCGCCGGCGCCGAGAAAGCGGGTTCGGCCGACAGCGCGAGCGTCTTCGCGCTCGTCCAGCCCTATGGCGCTGTCATGCTGGTGAGCGTTATCGTCTTCTCGGTGTCCATCGGCGCGCTTTATTACTGGACCAAGGGCCGCGCGACCGACGCTCCGGCACCGGGCGACACGGCCTTCCCGCCGAGCGAGGCGACCCTGCGTTAGCCGAGCACTGCGGCGCGCAGGTCGGCCGGCGACAGGGGCGCAGCGCTCGCCTCCGCCGCGCGAATTAGTTCGACGATCTTGCGATTGACCGGCGCGGACATGCCCTGGCGTTCGCCCAACGCGACCAGCTCGCCGTTGATGTAATCGACCTCGGTCCGGTGTCCGGCGGCGAGGTCGTCGGCCATCGACGAGCGCGCCCGCGCGTCGATCTTCCATTTCTTCAGGAAGACGTTGCGGAACAGCCAGTCGGGGGAATCGATCAGGCTCGGCAACGCATTGGGGCCGACCGCACCAACCTTCGCCGGGGTGATGCCCGCAGCCTTGAGAATCGCCAGGCCCTCGCGCTGCGAGGCAGCGACGACGCGGCGGTAGTCGCGCTCGCGCAACTGCTCGAGCAAGGTCCGCCCCGACAGCGCGTTGACGGCATTGTTGAGGTTGACGAGCAATTTGCCCCAGGCGACGCCAAGCATGTCGCCCGACAGCTTCAGTCGCGCCGGGCTATCTCCGATCAGGCCTGCGAGCGCCCGCGTTTCCGCCCGGTCCTCGGCGTAGAGGTCACCGGCCACGCCTTTGTGGAACCGCCCCTCGCCAAGATAGGCGACGTTGTACGGGATCATCCCGCGCACGACCTCGAAGCGCCTGTCCAGCGCGTGATGCAGGACGTCGACGTTGCTGATCCCGTTCTGGAAGCTGATGACGAGCGCGCCGTCACGGCCGTGCCTGGCGATGTCGGCCGCGGCGTCCGCGGTCGCCCCGCTCTTCACGCACACCGCGACGATACCCGCCCCGGCCAGCACTGCCGGGTCCGTGCGGTAATCGGCGTCGTCGAGCCGGCGCTGCCAGCCGTTGTAATCACTGACGGTCAGCCCATGGCGCGCGATGTCGTCGGCGAAGCGCTGGCGCCCGATGAAGGTGACGGGCACCCCCGCTGCTTGCCAGCAGCCGCCGATGAAGCAGCCGACCGAGCCGGCGCCGAGGATCGCGACCCTAGCCGCGGCCACGATAGGGTTGGACGCCCTGGTCGGGCAGCCACAGGCCCTCGGGCGGCGGCCCCGACTGCCAGAAGACGTCGATCGGCATGCCGCCGCGCGGGTACCAGTAGCCGCCGATGCGCAGCCAGCGCGGCTTCATTTCCGCCATCAGCCGCTGGCCGATGCCGACGGTCACGTCCTCGTGAAACCCGCAGTGGTTGCGGAACGCGCCGAGGAACAGCTTAAGGCTCTTCGATTCGACGATCGTCGCGCTGGGCGCATAGTCGATCACCAGATGCGCGAAATCCGGCTGCCCCGTCACCGGGCACAGCGAGGTGAACTCCGGCGCCGCGAACCGCACGAGATACAGCGCATCGCCGCGCGGGTTCGGCACATAGTCGAGCACCGCTTCGTCGGGCGAGGCGGGCAGGGCACTGGCCTT
>Ga0207648_10002460_pt1 | contig 19903 bp, 17 predicted proteins | sample KBSMisM32_FD_184310 | JGI IMG/M metagenome (GOLD analysis project Ga0207648, IMG submission 184310) | Miscanthus rhizosphere microbial communities from Kellogg Biological Station, Michigan, USA - KBS Miscanthus M3-2 (SPAdes) (version 2) | ecosystem: Host-associated > Plants > Roots >...
AGTCGGCCCGGGGCGTTGCTGCTCGACGGCGGCGACAGCTGGCAGGGCTCGGCCACGTCGCTGTGGACGCACGGTGCCGACATGGTGCAGGCGCAGCTCGCGCTCGGCGTCGACGCGACGACCGGCCACTGGGAGTTCACCCACGGCATGGCGCGCGTCAAGCAGGTGCTCGACGACGACTTCAAGGGGCGCATCGCGTTCGTCGCACAGAACGTGCGCACGCTCGACTTCGACGATCAGGTGTTCGAGCCATTCGTGCGGCGCGAGGTCAACGGGGTGCCGGTGGCGGTGATCGGGCAGGCGTTCCCGTACACGCCGATCGCGAACCCGCGCTACTTCGTCGCCGACTGGACCTTCGGCATCCAGGAGCAGCGCCTGCAGGAGCTGGTCGATCGGGTGCGCGCCGATGGAACACCGGTGGTGGTGCTGCTGTCGCACAACGGCATGGATGTCGACCTCAAGCTGGCCGCCCGCGTGCGCGGCATCGACGTGATCTTCGGCGGCCACACGCACGACGGCGTGCCGCTCGCGGTGCCGGTGGCCAACGCAGGCGGCAAGACGCTGGTGACCAACGCGGGCTGCAACGGCAAATTCCTCGGCGTGATGGACCTGCGCGTGGCCGACCGGCGCGTGGCCGACTACCGCTATCGGCTGCTGCCCGTGTTCGCCGATCTGCTGCCGCCCGACCCCGCGATGCAAGCGCTGATCACGCGCGTGCGTGCGCCGTTCGCCGACCGCTTGAACGAGCCGCTCGCAGTGACAGACGGTCTGCTGTACCGGCGCGGCAACTTCAACGGCAGCTGGGACCAGCTGCTCTGCGACGCGCTGCTCGAGGTGCAGGGCGCCCAGATCGCGTTGTCGCCGGGCTTTCGGTGGGGCACCTCGTTGCTGCCGGGCGAGACGATCACGCGCGAGATGCTGATGGACCAGCTCGCGATCACCTACCCGAACGCCACGCTCACCGAGATGACGGGCGCCGCGTTGAAGACCGTGCTCGAAGACGTGGCCGACAACCTGTTCAATCCGGATCCGTACTACCAGCAAGGCGGCGACATGGTGCGCACCGGCGGCTTGAGCTACACGCTCGATCCCACCGCCGCGATGGGCGCACGCATCACCGAGCTCCGATTGAACGGCCGCCCGCTCGACGCCGACAAGGTCTACAAGGTGGCTGGCTGGGCCTCGGTCAGCGAAGGCGCGCGCAGCGAGGCCGGCAACCGCCCGGTGTGGGAGCTCGTCGAGGCCTGGCTGCGCCAGCGCGGCCGCGTACCGGTGCGCCGGTTGAACACGCCGTCGTTGCTTGGCGCGGCCGGCAACCCCGGCATCGCCGAGGCGCGCCACTGACGTTGCGCGGCGCGGGGCATGGCTCAGGCCAGGCGCATGTCGGCCCACATGTTCTGCGCCCACGAGAACGCGTAGCGGCCCTCGAGCGCATTGGCGGCCGACGACAGACCGCCGCCCGGCATCACCTTGAAGGTCTTCTCGGCGACGTCGTACTGGTGCACCGAGCAGACGTGGATCGCCTCGCTGACGGTGACGAAGCTGTAGCAGGTGTTGGCCATCACCGGCGTCGGGTTGATCGGCTCGCCCTTCAGCAGCTGGATGATCGCGGCCGCGGCCACCTTGGCGTGCTGGTTCGCCAAGTGGCCCGATTTGGGCATCAGCGGGGCGCCGAACACCGCATCGCCGATCACGTGGATGCCCGGCGCGGCGGTCGACTCCATCGTCAGCCAATGGACACCCACCCAGCGATTGTTGATGTTGACCAGCCCGGCGCTGCGCACGAGCTCGGCCGCTCGCTGCGGCGGCACGACGTTGAGCACGTCGGCCTTGACGTCGTCGAAATCGAATTTCGCGGTGCGCGTGGCGGCGTCGACTTGCTTGAGCTCGTTGTTGGGCCGGTATTCGATGAGGCCCTGGTAGTGCTCGGCGAACGCGCGCTCGAACAGCACCTTCTTCGACTGGATCTCGGGGTTGGCATCGAGCAGCAGCACCTTGGACTTCGGCTTGGACTGCTTGAAGTAGCCGGCCACCAGGCAGGCGCGCTCGTACGGCCCCGGCGGGCAGCGGTACGGCATGGGCGGGATCGTCAGCGCGAACACGCCGCCGTCGGGCATGTCCTGCAGCTGGCGCCGCAGCGCGAGCGTCTGCGGCCCGGCTTTCCACGCATGCAGGATGCTCTGCTGCGCAGCCGCGCCGGCCAGCCCTTCGACCTCGCCGGGCACGAAGTCCACCCCCGGCGCGATCACCGCGCGGTCGTAGGGCAGCGTGCGGCCATCGGCCAGCCGCACCTGCTTGCGCGCCGCGTCGATCGCCGCCACCTCGGCCTGGATGCGCTTGACGCCGAGCGCCTCCAGCGCGCCGTACGGCCGCGTGATGTCCGCCATCTGCTGGTGGCCGCCGATCACCAGGTTGGACAGCGGACACGAGACGAACATCGCGTCGCGCTCCACCAAGGTGACGTCGATCGCACCGCCCCACAACCGCAGGTAGTGCGCCGCAGTGGCGCCGCCGTAGCCGCCGCCCACCACCACCACGCGGCCCAGCGATGCAGCGCCGTCGCCGCGGCTGGCACAACCGAACAGCGGCAACGTGGCCGCGACGCCGGCGCCGAGCACGCTGCGACGCGAGAGGGGGCTCGTCATGGCGTGCCTTTCGCGCTCACCGCGCGGCTGGCTGCGCGGCGTAGTAGGCGGCGATCGCGCGCACCTGCTCGTCGGAGTAGCCGCGGGCGATCTGGTGCATCACCGTGGCGGGCAACGCGCCGCTCTTGAAGCCGGCGAGCGCCGTGATCAGGCGTTCGGCCGGCATGCCGGCCAGCGGCTTGATCAGATCGCCGCGCGCCTGCCCGTCGACGCCGTGGCAGTTGGCGCAGGTGGCCGCCAGGTTGCGCCCGAGCTGCGCGTCTTGCGCGTACGCAAGCGCCGCCGCGCCAGCCAGTGCGGCAACGGCTAGGCTGCGTGTGGCCGCCCATGTGCGCGCCTCGCGCGGGCGCCGGTCCGGTCGCCGGCGGCGCTGGCTGCAGCGGGCGACGAGCATCCTCAACCGCGGTCGCAGGCGATCGACGCGGTGGCCACCAGATCGTCGAACAGGGCCAACGAAGCGCGGCCCGGCAGGGCGTATGGATCGAGCGTCGCGCTGGCCGAGTACTTCAGCAGCAACGCCGGGTTCAGCCCCGCCATTTGGACCTGCCCCATCGCCCAGCCGGCGAAGCGGCGCTCGGCGATCTCCTCGTAGCTCAACAGCTCGACGTTGTTGTGGCGCGCATCGTGCACGATGCTCCGATACAGCTGGTTCACCGCGGAACGTCCGCCCTCGAGCGCCTGCAGGAACACGCGATCCGCGAAGCACAACACGCCGGTGATGCCGTGCTTCGGGTTGTTGATGCGGCATTGCCGCAGCAGCGAGTGCAACTCCTCGGCATCGAGCGCGGGCACCGCGCGACTGGCATACATCAATCGGACCAGCATGGTCGGCACCTCCGCGTCTACGCGTTGCCCTTCTTCGGCAGCAACGACAGGAATTCGCGGCGCAGGTTGTTGTCCTTGAGGAACGCGCCACGCATCACGCTGTTGGTCATCGCCGAGTCGTCGTCCTTCACGCCGCGCCAGTGCATGCAGAAGTGGTCGGCCTCCATCACGATAGCCAGGCCGTCGGGGCGCACCCGCTCCTGCAGCGCATCGGCCAGCATCACCACCGCCTCTTCCTGGATCTGCGGGCGCGTCATCACCCAATCGCACAGCCGCGCGTACTTCGACAGCCCGATCAGATTCGAATGCTCGTTGGGCAGGATGCCGATCCACACCCGGCCGAGGATCGGGCACAGGTGGTGCGAGCAGGCGCTGCGCACGCTGATCGGGCCCACGATCATCAGCTCGTTCAGGCGCGACGCGTTCGGAAACTCGGTCACCTTCGGCGGGGCCACGTAGCGGCCGCGGAACACCTCGTCGACGAACATGCGTGCCACGCGCTCGGCTGTGCCCTGCGTGTTGTGGTCGCTGTCGGTGTCGATCACCAGCGCCTGCAGCACGTCGTGCATCTTGGCCTGCACTTCGGCCTTCAGCTCGTCGAGCTCGCCCGGACGAACGTGCGTCGAGATGTTGTCGTTGGCGTGATAGCGGCAGTCCGCGCTCACCAGCCGGTAACGGATGCGTTGCGACGCCGGCAGCTTGGCGAGGTCGTCTTCGCTCGGCAGGAGGCGCGTGACGGTGCTGGGCGACTTGGGCATGGTCAAAGGAGGGGCGTGCCGACGGCACTCGAACGCCCATTGTCTCAGTCCCGCTCGTGCGCTGCAGAGTCAGTGCCCGCTAGACTGGGTTTGTGACCACTTCGCCGCCACTCGAGCGCCTGCTCGATCGCACGGCCGACGCCGTGGCCGCGGTGCGGGCCGGGCGCTCGTTGACCGAGGCACTCGACGCGATCGAGGGCGATTTGCGCCCCGGCGTGCTGGCGTTGGCCAGCGACGTGATGCGGCGCCTGGGCACCGCGTCGGCGATCCGCGCCCGGCTGGCGCCGCGCGACCCCGTCCCTGTGGTCGACGCATTGCTGCTGAGTGCGCTGGCCCTGCTGGTGCCACGCGCCGGCAGCACGCCGTATGCCGACCACACGCTGGTCGACCAGGCCGTCACTGCGGCTCGCCGGCGCACCCCGGCCGCGGCGGGCTTCGTCAACGCCGTGCTGCGCCGCTTCGTGCGCGAGCGCATCGCGCTGCTGGAGGCGGTGTCGCACGACGGGGTCGCCGCCTTCAACCACCCGCTGTGGTGGATCGAGCGCGTGCGCCAGGACTGGCCCGCGCAGTGGCGCGAGCTGCTGGCGGCCGACAACGAGCCGCCGCCCATGGTGCTGCGCGTCAACGCGCGGCGCACCACGGCGCCCGACTACGTGCAGCGGCTGCTGGCCAACGGCCGGCCGGCGAGCGTGGTCGGGCCGCAGGCCGTGTGGCTGACCGCGCCCTGCCCGGTGCAGCAACTGCCGGGCTTTGCGGACGGCGACGTGTCGGTGCAGGACCTGTCGGCGCAGCGCGCGGCTCCGCTGCTCCTGGGCGACGGGCTGGCTCGTGGCGCGCGCGTGCTCGACGCCTGCGCGGCGCCCGGCGGCAAGACGGCGCATCTGCTGGAGTTGGCCGATCTGGACCTCACCGCGCTCGATGTCGACGCTGCACGGCTGCAGCGCGTGCGACAGAACCTGCAGCGCCTGGCGTTGCAGGCGACCCTGGTGTGTGCAGATGGGCGCCACGTGAGCCGTTGGTGGGACGGCCGCCCGTTCGACGCGGTGCTTCTCGATGCGCCATGCAGCGCGTCGGGCGTCGTGCGCCGCCACCCCGACGCGCGCTGGCTGCGCCGTGCACAGGACGTGGCCACGCTGGCACGCACGCAGGCCGAACTGCTCGATGCGCTCTGGCCGACCGTGGCGCCCGGCGGTGTGTTGCTGTACGTGACCTGTTCGATCTTTCGTCTCGAGGGCCAACAGCAGATCGACGCTTTTTTGCAACGCCACGGTGCACAGCGCCCGCTGCTCGACGGCGCCGCGCCCGGACACCTGCTGCCGCTGCCGGACAATGGTCCGGATCAATCCGCCCCGGCATCCGTCGTGGGCGATGGGTTCTTCTACGCCTTGATTCGCAAGCCGTCGTCCTGAAGCCGCCTGCACGCATGCACCGCGCGACGATCACAAGTCAGACACCGCGCGGGGCCCGGGCGGCGGCGTGGCGCTGGCCGAATTGGGCCTGCTCACTGGCCGTGGCGATGTGCCTGATGGGGGCTTTGGGCGTTGCGCACAATGCGCGGGCTCAAGGCGTTGAGCTGGCCACGTTGGAGTTGCGGCCGGCCGATGGGGCGTTGACGCTGGAATTCAATGCCCGCCTGACGTTGTCGCGCGCGATCGAGGATGCCCTGCGCCGCGGCGTGCCGATGTATTTCGAGGTCGAAGCCACCTTGTACCGCTCGCGTTGGTACTGGCGTGACGAGCGCGTGTCGCGCATCGAGCGCAGCTACCGGCTGTCGTTCCAGCCGCTCACCGGCAGTTGGCGCGTCGGCCTGGGCGCGCTCGGCCAGAACTACGCCACGCTGTCGGAGGCGATGGCGGTGATCTCGCGCGTCAGCGGCTGGCAGCTGGCCGAGGCGTCGCAGCTCGACAGCGGATCGCGCTACTACGTCGAATTCAGCTACCGGCTCGATGCCTCGCAGCTGCCGCAACCCTTGCAGATCGGGCTCGGCAGCGAATGGTCGCTCGGCATCGCGCGCGTGCTGAAGCTCGACGATGCGCTGATCGAGGCGACGCGCCGATGAGCGCTTGCCTCGCCACGACGCGACGCTGTCGGAGGGTGGCATGAGCAAGGCGCTGCGCTGGGCGTTGTTCATCTCGACGCTGGCGGTGATCGGCGCCGCGCTGGTGATCGCCTTCATGCTGTCGATGACCAGCGAACGCGACTTGTTCGAGCGCAATTTCGTCTGGCTGTTCTGGGTCAACCTCGTGATCGCAGCGGCGCTGCTGCTGGTGATCGCGATCGCCGCCACGCGGCTGGCGTTTCGGCTGCGCAGCGGCAAGTTCGGCAGTCGCCTGCTGATCAAGCTGGCCGGCATCTTCGCGGTGGTGGGGCTGGTGCCCGGCGTGCTGATCTACACCGTGTCGGTGCAATTCGTCTCGCGCAGCATCGAGACCTGGTTCGACGCCCAGGTGGCCGGGGCACTCGACGCCGGCCTCGCGCTCGGGCGCGGCACGCTCGACGCGTTGAGCGCCGACCTGGTGGCCAAGACGCGGCTGGCCGCCGAACGGCTGGCCGACAACCGGCAGGCGATCGGCCCGTTGACGCTGGAGCGCGTGCGCGAGCAGATCGATGCACGCGAAGTGATGCTGCTCGGCCCCGGCGGCCAGGTGCTCGCCAGCGCCAGCTCGCAGGCCGGCTCGATCACCCCGCAGCGTCCCAACCCCGCGCTGTGGCGCCAGGCGCGCGCCGCCGGTGCGGCCAGCCAGCTCGAAGGGCTCGACGACGAGCCTCCGGCCGGCAGCGCGCGCCCGGTGGCGCGTGTGCGCGCGTTGGCCCTGATCCCCAGCAACGAGATCAGTCTGGCAGCGCGCGAGGAGCGCTTTCTCTACGTGACGCAGACGGTGGCGCCTCAACTGGTGAATCACGCGCTGGCGGTGCAATCGGCCTATCGCGAGTACCAGCGCCGCGCGATCGCGCACGACGGCCTGCGTCGCATGTACATCGGAACGCTGACGCTGGCCTTGGTGCTGGCCGTGTTCGGCGCGGTGCTGGTGGCCGCGATCCTCGGCAACCAGATCGCGCGCCCGCTGGTGGTGCTGGCCGACGGCGTGCGCGAGGTGGCCGAAGGCGACCTGAAGGCCAAACCGGTGTTCGCGTCGCGCGACGAGCTGGGCGGCCTGACGCGCGCCTTCGCGCGCATGACCGAGCAGCTCGCCGAGGCGCGCGAGCAGGTGACGCGCGGCGTCACCCAGCTCGAAGGTGCGCGCACGCGGTTGCAGACCATCCTCGACTCGCTGAGCGCGGGCGTCATCGTGTTCGACCTCCAGCGCGCCATCGACACGGTGAACCCGGGCGCCACGCGCATCCTGCGCCAGCCGCTGTCGGCCTATCTGGGCCGGCAGCTCGAGGAGGTGCCGAGCCTGGCCGACTTCGCACACAAGGTGTGGCAGCGTTTCGAGCTGCACAGCGCGAGCCCCGAGCCCGGAGAGCGCGACCACTGGCAGGACGCATTCGACCTCCCGGTCAACGAGCAGACCACGCTGAATCTGCTGGTGCGCGGCGCGCGCCTGCCCAACGAGGCGCGCCTGATGGTGTTCGACGACATCACCGAGGTGGTGTCGGCGCAGCGCTCGATCGCGTGGTCGGAGGTGGCGCGCCGCCTCGCGCACGAGATCAAGAACCCGCTGATGCCGATCCAGCTGTCGGCCGAGCGCATGCAGCACAAGCTGGAGGCGCAGCTGAGCGGTGGGGACCGTGCGCTGCTCGAGCGCTCGGTGGGCACCATCGTCACCCAGGTGCAGGCGATGAAGAAGCTGGTCGACGAGTTCCGCGACTATGCGCGCCTGCCGGCGGCCAAGCTGGCGCCGCTCGACTTGAACGCGGTGGTGCTCGAGGTGCTGGCGCTGTACGGCCAGCCGCAGGAGCTGGGGCGCGTGATCGCGCAACTGGCGCCCGACCTGCCGCCGATCATGGGAGACGCGACCCAGCTGCGGCAGGTGATCCACAACCTGCTGCAAAACGCGCTCGACGCGGTGGCCGAGCGGCCCGCAGGACGCGTCTGGGTGCATACCGAGTTTGCCCACGGGCACGACGACGATGCGCGCGCGGTGCGGCTGGTGGTCACCGACAATGGCCCTGGATTTGCCGACAAGGTGCTGCGCCGGGCGTTCGAACCCTACGTGACCACCAAGCCCAAGGGTACTGGCCTCGGGCTGGCGGTGGTGCGCAAGATCGCCGATGAACACGGCGCGCGGGTGCGCCTGGGCAACCTGCGGCGAAGCGACGAGTCACAGGGAAGCGTCGCAGGGGCCGAAGTTTCGTTATCATTTTCACGCCTGAGCCCCATCTCTCCAACCGCCACGGGAGCGCAGGCCCCCCAAGACGCAGGCGGAGCGGCAACTCAGGTGCACTGAAAGCATCGATGGCAACGATTCTGGTGGTCGACGACGAGCTGGGCATCCGCGGCTTGTTGTCCGACATCCTCTCCGACGAGGGCCACTCGGTGGAACTCGCCGAAAACGCCGCCGAGGCACGCGCCGTGCGCGAGCGCATGCGACCCGACCTCGTGCTGCTCGACATCTGGATGCCCGACGTCGACGGCATCACGCTGTTGAAGGAATGGGGCGCGTCGGGATTGCTGACGATGCCGGTCATCATGATGAGCGGCCACGGCACCATCGACACCGCGGTGGAGGCCACCAAGTTCGGCGCCTCCGCGTTCCTCGAAAAGCCGGTCACGCTGCAGAAGCTGCTGCGCGCGGTGGAACAGTCGCTGACCAAGCCCGCGCCGCGCGCGGCCGCGGCCGCGACCACAGGCAATGGCGCCACCGTGTACCGCATGGAGTCGGCGCTGCTGCACGATGCGCCGATGCCCGGTGCCGGGGTCGCACCGATGCTCGCGCCGCTGCCCGTGGGCCCACAGGCCGAGCAGTCGTTCGATCTCGACCGGCCGTTGCGCGAGGCGCGCGATTCGTTCGAAAAGAGCTATTTCGAGTTCCATCTCGCCAAAGAGAACGGCTCGATGACGCGCGTGGCCGAGAAGACCGGGCTGGAGCGCACGCACCTGTACCGCAAGCTCAAGCAGCTCGGTGTCGACCTGTCGCGCAACAAGCGCGGCTCGCCGGTGTAGCGCAAGCGCGCCGCTATAATCGCGCTCCCTCGCGCACAGGCCGCCACGGCCGACGCGCTGCAGTTCCAACCCAGGCCTGGTAGCTCAGTTGGTAGAGCAGCGGACTGAAAATCCGCGTGTCGGTGGTTCGATTCCGCCCCAGGCCACCATCTGAGTACAGCGCCACCGGGCGTCGGCGATGCGACCGTCGCTCCGAGGGCCCACCGAACGTCGCTGCCCGGTCTCGGGTGCCCGGGCGCGCCGGGGCGATGACTCGGGGAAGCGCCGATGACCCGGTCAGCGCTCCTTTGCGAAACTGCGCACCAAGCTCCTGTTTGAGTGTCACAGTGCTGCGCAAGTATTCCCTCTTTGCTCTTGGGTCCTTCGTCTCGATGGCGGCGATCACGGGCGTTCATGCGGCCGACGCGCCGAAGGGGCTGAGCGCGCAGGACTTCGTGCGCGAACCCGTGGTCGATCAAGTCCGCTTCTCGCCCGATGGAAGCCGCTTCGCCGCGCGCGCCGAGCGCCAAGGCCAGCTCGTTCTGGTGGTGGTGGAGTTCAGCACCAACAAGGCACGCGTCTTCAATTCCGATCGCGGCTCGGATCTGTCCGACTTCAGGTGGCTCACCGACGATCTGATCGCGGTCAGAACCACCAAGCTCGGCGTCCGGGCGTTCGATCTGGCCGCGCGAGACTTCGATCCGGCCTACGTCAGCATCGACGGCAAGTCACGCATCAATCCGCAGACCGCGGAGCAGGTGGTCGGCCGGGTGCCTGGTTCGACGACGGAGTTCATCGTGGAGCGTCGAACCGATCGAGAGGTCGGTTCCGTGCGGTGGGAAGTGACCGACAGCCGCACCGGTCAGACCGTGCGCACGCTGACCGACGACCCGCCGGGGCCGCAAATATTCCACTGGGTGTTGGCGCCGGACTTGACCCCTCGCGCGGCCTGGGGCTACGACAACAAGAGCCGCAAGACGCAGTACTGGGTGCGCGATTCGTCGAGCGCGCCGTGGCGTCTGCTGCATCAGTACGATCGCGGGGCGGAGCGCGGCTTCTACCCCGTCGCCGTCGAAGCTGACGGCGACATCCTGGTGTTGTCGAACCTGGCGACCGGGCGCTACGCCCTGCACGTGCTCGACAACGCCACGGGCAAGCCCGGCGAACTGGTGGCGGGCCACCCCCAGGCCGACATCCGCAGCAACGACCTCATCTACGACAGCGATCGAGCGCTTGTGGTGGGTGTGCGGATCCGGGCCGACAAGACCGAGCACCACTGGTTCGAGCAACGCCGCGCCGAGGCGCAGCGGGCGGTCGACGCCCAACTGCCCGAGCGCTTGAACGCACTGCAGTTCCTGCGCGACGGCCGCGTGCTGGTGCACTCCGAAGGTGATGTCGAACCCGGCGCGTACTACTTTTACGATCCCGGCGCGCGCACCCTCACCGAATGGGCGCGCACGCGGCCGTGGTTGCGACCGGGTGACCTGTCGCGCTCCGAGGTGTTTCGCTATCGGGCGCGCGACGGCGTGGAGATCCCGTCGTACCTCACCTGGCCGCGCGGCGTGCCGCGCGATGCGGCCGCGCCCTTGCTGGTGTGGGTGCACGGCGGACCGGCGTCGCGCGACCATTGGGGCTTCGATGCGCTGGTGCAGTTTTTCGCGAGCCGGGGCTACGCGGTGCTGCAGCCCAACTTTCGAGGGTCCACCGGCTTCGGTCGCGATTTCGAACGGGCCGGCCACAAACAGTGGGGCCTCAAGATGCAGGACGACGTGACCGACGGCGTGCAGGCGCTGGTGAAGCAGGGACGGATCGATGCCAAGCGCATCTGCATCGGCGGCGCAAGCTATGGCGGGTACGCAGCGCTGATGGGCGTGGTGCGCGAGCCCGATTTGTTCCGCTGCGCGATCGACATGCTGGGCCCGACCGACCTGATCTGGAACGTCGAATCGCCCTTGGCCGACTACAACCGCCGCCGCGGCTCGTACGTTGATCGGGAGGTCGAGGACAGGCTCAAGGCGCGCGAAGGCGATCCCAACGACCCGAACGACCGCAAGATGATGGAGGCCAACTCACCCCGTCTGCTCGCTGCCAAGATCAAGTCGCCGGTGCTGCTGATGTACGGCAGCGACGACTGGCGCGTGCCGTTGGAGCATGGCACCGCGATGCGCGATGCACTGCAGGCGGCCAACGCCACGTTCGAGTGGAAGTCGTATGCCGGCGAGGGTCACGGGGTGTACGACCGAGCCAATCAGCTCGACTACATGCAGCGCATCGAGCGATTCCTGCACCAGCACATCGGCGCTTCGCCGCCGTGACGAGGCGCCTTGCTTGCGCTGCATCAGCCGCACGCCGATCGGTTGCACCGCGGCCGCCGCCAACGCGCCGGCCTTCACTCGGGCATCAACAGCTCGCCCTTGCCCAGCACCGCCAGGTCGCCGGCATAGCGCCGCAGGCGTCGTTGCGCCAGCGACGCGAAGGGACCACCGAATGACGCGAGGTCGCGCGCCAGCAGTTGCCAGAACACGTCGGCGTTGGAGTGCACCGGCGTGAAGGTCGGCGCCACCTCCGGCACGAAGCCGGCGAACACGAGGCTGCCGCGCCGCATGCCCCAACCCGGATGGGCCCCGCAGCGCCCGGCCAGCGCCACCGTGCCGGCCACCATCCGCGAGGCCATGAAGTCCCCCGTGTCGCCGAACACCACGACGCGGCCGCGACGCATGCGGTCGGCCAGGCGCGTTCCGGCGCTGCCGCGCAGCACGAACGTCCCGCCACGCATGCCGTCCATCTCACCGGGCAGTGCGCTGGCCGCCAGGTCACCGACATCGCCGGACACCTCGAGCCAGCCACCGCGCATTGCGCAGGCGGCCAGGTCGGCCGCGTGTCCGGCGATCGTCATGCGCCCGCCGGCCATGGCCGCGCCGGCATAGTCGCCCACCGACCCGCGCACCTGCAGTTCGCCCTCGCTCATGCACCAGCCGAGGTGATCGAAGCGCGACAAGTCGCCCTCGACCACGAGTCGAGCGGTCGTCGAGGCCTCGATGCGTTCGATGTCGAACAATTCGGCCAGCGGCACCGCATCGCGGCCTTGGCGCAGCGTGACGCGCTCGACCTCGGGGCGCGACAGGCCGGCCAGCGCCGCTGGTTGCAGCACACGGGCATCGATGCGCAACCTCGGCTGCGCGCGCGCGACGAGACGCCAACCGCTCATGAGGCCGCGCCGGCCAACGCACGCAGATGAAAGTGAAAGGGCCCGAGCCGGCCGCCGTAGTTGCCGGCCGAGATGCGCAGCGCGCCGCCCGCTGCACCGCGCGCCACCACGGCCGCGATGCCGGCGCGCATCGCCTGCGCCACAGCGCTCTCGCTGAGGCCGTCGATCACGATCTCGAGCACGCAGCGCACGCTGTCGTCGAGTTCGCTGCGCGGTGCCAGGCGCGTCAACGAGGGGCAGAACGCGTCGTTGGTCGACGCGATGAGCGACGCGTACTTGCTGCCCACCTTGGAGCCCGAGCGCACCACGCCACCCGGAAACGGCATGATCGCGCCGGGCACGCGCCGCATCGCGGCCACCGCCGCTTCGGCCGCCGCCAGCGCCGCATCGGTGCTCGAGCACAGCAGCAGCAGGTTGCCGCCGCCCACGGCCTTGATCACCGGCGTGGTCTCCTGCACCACGAATTCGCCGTCCATCACCGGCACGCGCCAATAGCGGACGCCGCCGATCACCTTCGAGGCCTGCCAGCCGTCGCCGAAGAAGCGCAGGTTCTTGCCCAGTGCCACCGATTCGCCTTCGGCGAGCCCGGCGTAGGCGGCGGTGGTCGGGCAGGTGAGCACGCATTGGCCGACGCGCCGCTCGATCTGCCTGGCCAACTCCTTGCCCGACGTGGCGAACAGCAGCAGCGCCACGCCGGGCCGGCCATCGGGTGTTTCGTGCGGCGCGAGCGCTCGCTCGATGCCGGCTTCGCAGCCGCAGGCGATCACCGAGGTCGCAAAGCCCGTCGCCGACACGCCGGCGTGCAGGGCCCAGCGCTCGTTGTGGGCGGTGACCACGATGCGCGTGGCCTTCATCGCAAAGGCCTCGGCGAAGGTGTCGTCGATCGCGACGCCATTGATCTGCATCACACGCCCTGCGCGGTACAGGCCCACGGCAGCAAGCGCGCGCCGTTGCAGCAGGCGCACAGTTCGTCCTCGCCGATCGCAGCGGCGCGCAGGTGGCCCCGCATGTAGTCACCGTCTGCCTCATCGAGCGCTTGGGCGATGCCGGCATCGAACTGCGTCCGCGCAAAGTGGATGCCGCCCGCCGGCGCGGCGATCACCCGGCCGTCGCGCACCACCGCCACACCGTCCTTCAGCACCCAGGCGGGGCGGCTGAACTGGCTTTCGGCGTCGCCTTGCGCCTGGTACACGGCGATGTCGGCCGCCGCGCCGACGCCCAGATGCCCGCGATCGGTGAGCCCCAGCAGCCGCGCCGGCGCGGCCCGCGTGAGGATCGCGATCTCACCCAGCGTCAGTTCGCGCCGGATGTCGCGCAGCGCCGATTGCGCCGCCACCTCGGGGTGCAGCCTGGCCAGTTGCTCGTCGCGGAACGGCTTGTCCATCAACAGCCTGATCAGGTGCGGGTAGCTGGTGAACGGCGCGCCGTTGGGGTGGTCGGTGGTCAGCACGACGCGCCACGGGTCGCGCACCAGCAGGAAGATCTCCAGGCCGATCGCCCATTGCAGCGCATTCACGTAGCTCTGTTCGCGGTAGCGAAACGGCACCACACCGCAGCCGGCGTCGCATTGGATGTCGGCACCGACCCATTTGCGCGGACTGCCGAGGTCGGCGTTGGCATGCTGGCGCATCGTGTCGCCCGAGGCGGTGACGGTCTGGCCGAACATGATCTGGCCGACGTCGATCGAGACGTTGGGGTTGGCGTTCACGGCCTCGGCCAGCCGCAGCGCCGCGGAGGAGAACTTCTTCGGCCCGTCGTTGCCGTAGCAGTGGAACTGCACGTGCGTGAGGTGCCCGCGCAGCCCCTCGAGCGCGCTGATGGTTGCCAGGGTCGACTCGATGTTGCCGGCCACGCCCAGGTTGCTGGCGTGGATGTGCAGCGGATGCGCCAAGCCCGACTCGTGAACCGCGCGTGCCAGCGCGCCGACGATGCGCCGTGGCGTGACCTGCCAATGCACGTGGGGCTCATCGACGTCGAGCTTGCGCTGATTGAACTTGAAGGCCGAGATGCCACCGGGGTTGACGACCTTGACGCCAAGCGCCTTGGTGGCCTGCACCATCAGGCCCACGTAGTCGCGCAGTTGCTCGGGCGGAGCACCCGACGTCAGCATGCGCAGGAAGGTCTCTTCGTTGCCCAGCATCACGTACGCGCCATGGTCGACGATCGGCACGTCGCCCATCTCCAGGTGTGCATGGCGCGCGTTGGAGGCCAGCATGGCGGGCTCGAACACCGCGGTGTAACCCATCTCGGCGTAGCGGTAACCGGTGGCCAGCGTGCCCGGGGCGCAGCCGCCGCACGACGGCAGCTCGATCGAAGGGCCCGCCACCCCCATCGGCTCGAACCCGCTGCGCTGCAGCTCGGGCATCAGCATGCGCGCCAGGTTCACCTTGCCGCCGCCGATGTGACTGTGCAGGTCGATGCCACCGGCCATCACGATGCAACCGCTGGCATCGATGTGCTCGTCGGCGGGTTCACGCGGATCTCCGGCGACGATGTGGCCGTCGCGCACGAAGATGTCGCGCACCTGACCGTCGACTCCGTTGGCGGGGTCGAACACCTTGCCACCGTGGATGCGCATCATGCGGAGCGCTCCAGCCGGCGCGTGATGCCGTCGAGCACCTTCGCCACGCCGTTCAGCGCATCGTCGCGCATGGCGAACACGGGCACCACCACCGGGCCATCGGTGCGAAACAGATGGCCCGCCGCGTTGAGGCCTGGCGTGGCCACCGGAATGAACACGCAGGCCTGCGCGCGCACCAGCGGCGCCATGGCTGGCGGAGCGAGCACGACCAGCGGCAGCGCGCTGGGCGGCGGCGTGCGCTGCGGATCGAAGCTCGAGATCCACACCATGCCGTCGATGGCGCCTTGCGCCAGCAAACGTGTCGTGTCGAAGCGGTGCGGCTCGTGTTGCAGGCCGTCGTGCGCGACCCGTGTGCGCAGCGGCAGCCCGCTGAGCCACGTCAACGTCTGATTGACGCTGTGGCCACCGTCGCTGCCGCCCAGGCCGAGCGTGGCCGCGCGCGTGCTGCGGTTGAGCGTGCCGACGAGTCGGTTGATCGCTTCGACGATCAGCGCACCTTCGGCAGGCAGGGCGGCGGCCTCCCACACCAGCACCGCGTATCGGGCTTCGCGCAGATGCTCGGCGAGCTGCCGCAGCGCTGCGTCGGTCTGGCCCAGCCACTGCTGCGCCGCCAGCGCATTGAGTTGCTGCAGGTCGGCGCACAGGTCGCCGCTGCCGGGCACGACATCGACCACTGGGTTTGCCGGCATGCCCGCGGGCGGGACGCTGCCCAGGAAGACCACCCGCTGGCACGGACTGCCTGGCTGCCCGATGCCGATGCGACGGAAGAACAGCGGAAAGCGCTCCACCGCCGATGTGCCGATGCAGACGACCAATTCGGCGCGGCTGCGCAACTCGGCCAGCGTAGCGATGAATTGGCCACGATCCTGCAACGCGCGCAGACCGTGCATCAAGCCGGCGCCATCCATGTGATCGCAAATCGCGCCGGTGCGCGCGGCCAGCCGGAAGACGGCGCGCGCGCCGGCGATGTCGGTGGCAAGCCCGGCCAGCAACGGTTGGCTCCATGACGCCAGTCGCTGCGCTGCGGCGTCCAGCGCCGCATCGAGAGGTGCGCTCTGGCCGTCGATCAGCGCCGGCGCTGCTGCGGGCGCGGCCGCGAGTCGGGACAACGACGCCTTCGAGCGCGGGCACGGGTTGCTGGACGCTGCGGCTGGATCGCTGTGTGCGGTCGCGAGGTCATCGCACAGCAGCGCACAGAACGGGCAGGTCCAATGTGCGCGCACGGATTGCGCGTCGATCGGCGATGGCCGAGCTGCAGCACTCATCGATCCGGCCTCGCCGCAAGGCACATGCCATGGCGGCCGATCCGCCCGCTCACAGGGACGCCCGTCTGCAGCGGCTGCTTCGGCGACACAGTCTGCGCAGCCGCCTTGAACGCTCGCGAAGGCGGCGCATTCGTGTCAGACCCTCGGGTCGAGCTGGCCATCGTGCAGCGCGCTGGCCACCAGCCAGGCACTGGCGCCGGCCGCGCCGGCTTCCACCAGATCGGCCGCCGAGCGCACGCCGCCCGCGCCGACCCACACGCGATCGGGCGCCTGGGTTCTCAGGCGATGCAGCATCTGCAGGTCGGGGCCGCTGGCGGCTCCCACTCGGTCCAGCGTCATCACGATCACGGTGCGCGGCCACAGATCGGGCCGTTGCCAACTGCCGCTCGGGTCGATCGCGCTCGCCCGCTTGCTGTCCAGCGACAGCACGGCCCTCGAATCGGTTGCCAATTCGGCCACTGCCGCGGTGCTGCGCAGCGATTCGCTGCCGAACACGGCGCGCACGCGCGCCGCGGCCGACCCGAGGCGCCGGCACAACGCGTGCGCCGCTTGCGCATCGGCGAAGCCCGCATCCAGCCACAGCGTGAGGCCCGGCAGTTGCTCGAGCAGATGCTCGAGTGTGGACAGATGCGCGGCGCGACCTTGAATGGCATCGAGATCGGCGACGTACAACACGTCCTCGTGGTGTGGACCCGCGCAACGATCGAGCAGCGCGCGGGCGATCGTCAGCGGCTCGCTGCCCGCGGCCAGTGTGGATACGATCGGCCGGTAGGCGCCGCGATCGCCGCGCACGGCGCGCACCACCCGGCCCTCGAGAAGATCGAGCACCGGAATCACTTGAACAGGACGCGTTTCGAGCATGGCCGTAGGTTTGGCGACGAGGCGATCGATGCGGCACCGACTTTACCCATGTCGGGCGCGCGTCGTCGGGCGCACTCGAACATGACGGCACGTGGCGCTGCGGGCTGTGTGATCGGCTGGGACATCGGCGGCGCCCATGTGAAGGCCTGCCTGCTCGAGGACGGCCGCGCGCGCGACGCGGCACAGTGGCCATGTCGTTTGTGGCAGGGCCAAGACCAGCTCGCGCTTGCGCTGGATGCCGCTCAGTCCCGCTGGCCCGAGGCGTTCGTCGCAGCGCGCCGCCACGCCGTGACGATGACCGGCGAAATGGTCGATCTGTTCCCCAACCGGCGTGACGGTGTGCTGCGCCTGGTGGAGCAACTTGCCACGCGGCTGGGTCGCGCACTGCGCCTGTACGCAGCGAGTCGGCTCGGCGGAGCCTGGGTTGCTGGCGCGGACGCCGCGCAGCACTGGCAAGCCATCGCGTCGGCCAATTGGCTGGCCAGTGCCGCGTGGGCTGCCACACGGGTGAGCGACGGTGTGCTGGTCGACATCGGCAGCACCACCACCGACCTGGTGGCGCTGCGCCAAGGCCGCGTGGCCAGCCGCGCTTTCGGCGACGCACAGCGGCTGGCCAGCGGAGAACTGGTGTACCTCGGCGTCGTGCGGACCCCCCTTTGCGCGCTGGCACGACAAGTGCCTTTTGATGGCCACGAGGTCAACGTGATGAATGAGTTCTTCGCCACCAGCGCCGACGTCTACCGGCTGACCGCTGAACTCGACCCCGCGCACGATCAGCAGCCGAGCGCCGACAACGGCGCCAAGACCTTGCAAGCCACCCGCCAGCGTTTGGCGCGTCTGATCGGACGCGACGCCGACGAGGCCGACGAGTCGCAGTGGCTCGCGTTGGCGCGCTTCTGGCGCGAGCAGCAGGTCGAGCAGACCGCGGCCCAACTGGCGAGAGTGATTCAGGCCCACCGGGTGCCGCAGCAAGCCGCGCTGGTGGCCACCGGATGCGGCGCGTTTCTGGTCGCCGATCTGGCACGGCGCTGCGGCCGGCCGCTGCGGCGCTTCGACGACACCGTGCCCTTGGCGCCCGATGCGCCGGCGGCGCTGCCGGGCTGGCTGTCGGTGTGCGCGCCGGCGGCCGCGGTGGCGCTGCTGGCCCACGCCGACGCTTGACGCGGCCGCGCGATCATGTGGATCGTCAAACTCGGCGGCAGCCTCACGCGCGATCGTTCGTTGATCGAATGGTTGCGCATGCTGGCCGAGTTCGGCGGCGGGCGCGTGGCCCTGGTGGCCGGCGGCGGCGGCTTCGCAGAGGCGGTGCGCAGGGCACAGCGCGCCTGGCAGTTCGATGACCTTGCCGCGCACAACATGGCCACGCTGGCGATGGTGCAGACCGCGCTGATGCTGCACTCGATGGAGCCGCGGTTGGTGCTCGCCAGCGAGGACGCCGAGATTCGCCACGCCTTGCACGCAGGCAGCCCGGCGCTGTGGGTGCCCTACACCGCACTGCGCGACGCGCCCGACCTGCTGACCAGCTGGGAGGTCACCAGCGACAGCCTGTCGTTGTGGCTGGCGCGCCGGCTCAACGCAGAACGGCTGGTGATCGTCAAGTCGTGCGCGGTCAACCCCGAGCACTCATTGGCGGCGCTCGGCAGCGCGGGCGTGCTCGACGCGCGATTCGCGCAGTGGGCCGTCGATGCGCCGTTCCCGATCGAGGTCGTGCAGCGCAACCAGCGCGAGCATGTGCGCAAGGCGTTGGTGGGCGCGTCGATCCTCGCGCCACCGCTGGCTTGAACTCAGTCGTACTTGACGTACTTGAAGCGCGGGTCGTCGGGCGTGCCCTCGAGCGCAGCGCCCTCGCCGGGCCGCCACAGCACCACCTCTTCGATCTTGTGAGCGAGTTCGAAGTCTTTTTCGGTGATGCCCTTGGCCGCGTGGTTCATGAGCTTGACGGTCACGAACGCGTAGGACACCGTCAGGTCCGGGTGATGCCAGGCCGCCTCGGCCAGATGACCGACGGTGTTGACCACCATCAGCGTGCTCTTCCAGCCCGAGGTCTTGATCTTGCGGCGGATCCAGCCGTCTTCGAGGTACCACTGCGGGAGCTCCTGTGCGAGCCGCGCCTGCACCTCCTCGTTGCTGTAGGTTTCGTCCGCAGTCTTCTTGCGCCATTGAGTCATCGTGGGCTCCGTTCGGTTGTCGCCACGCCGGGTGGCATCGACAGCTCAGCCCAGGCCCGCCGGTCGCCCGACGCGCCGCGCAGCTCGGCCTTCAACGCGCGCACCCGCTGAGCATCGAGTGCACCGTCGCGCGCGCCCGTACAGACGGCGCTGCGAAAGCCGGCGAAGTCGGGCGCCAGCGCCAGCAGCTGCGGCACGTCGTCGACGCGCAGCGCACCGGCCAGGCCGCCCATGGACGTGGAGCGGCGCCGCGCCGCCGCCAGGAAAGCGCCCAGCGGTGCCGGCCCCAGCCTTTGCAGCAGGCTGCCCGCGCCCTTGTCCATCGTGTCGAGCATCAGTGCAGGGTACATCGCGCTGCGCACGGCGCACTCGACCAGCGCCATGTCCACACCATGGTCTGCGATCAGCACGGGCACCACCGGCAGGCCGCAGCCTGCCAGCGCTGCCAGCAAGGCCGGCGCGCGCTCGCCCGGCGCGACGCCGACTTTGACGTAGTCGACACCACA
>Ga0207648_10002462_pt1 | contig 19901 bp, 19 predicted proteins | sample KBSMisM32_FD_184310 | JGI IMG/M metagenome (GOLD analysis project Ga0207648, IMG submission 184310) | Miscanthus rhizosphere microbial communities from Kellogg Biological Station, Michigan, USA - KBS Miscanthus M3-2 (SPAdes) (version 2) | ecosystem: Host-associated > Plants > Roots >...
CAGCTCAAGCGCAGTTGAGCGGTTTCTTGTCCTGGCCGCGCGCGGCGTGCGGGCAACTCGAACCGCCCGAGCGATGTCGAGTTCCGCCGCCTACCAGACCGGCACGCCGGGTATTTTCGTCCGCGTGCGGAAGACGAAGTGGTAGGTGGTCACGTAGAGCGAGCGCCAGTCGTCATCGCCCCAGGCCAGATTCGTGGCATGACCTGGAATACGCAGACGACCGATGAGCGCGCCATTCGCGTCCATGACATGGATGCCGCCCGGGCCGGTGCAGTAGACGTTGCCCTCCTGGTCGCACTTCATACCGTCGGCGACGCCGGCCTCGGTGCCGGTGAGGGTGTGGAAGACGCGGCCGTTGCACACGCTGCCATCGGCATTGACGTCGAAGGCGCGGATGAGGCCGAGCCGCGTATCATTGACGTAGAGGATCGACTCGTCCGGGCTGAAGCATAATCCATTGGGATAGACGGTGTCCTCGACGGTGAGTTTCACCTCGCCTTGGGGCGTGAGGCGAAACACGGCCTGGATATCCAGTTGCCGCTGCAGGTCTTCGCCGACCATGCCGGGGATCACGAGGCCGCCGGCCGAGTCCGTCCAGTACACGCTGCCGTCGGAACGGACGACGATATCGTTTGGACTGTTGAACTTCTTCCCCTGGTAACGGGAGGCGATGGTCACGAGCGAGCCGTCCTTCTCCACGCGCCAGATCGTGCGCGCCGACCAGCCCGCGACAACAAGACGGCCATCGCGGTCGAAGGTCATTCCATTGGCGTGACTTGAGGGGTGGATGAGGACTTGCTTGCCGACCCCCGGCGTCCACTGCCAGATCGTGTCGCCGATAATATCGGTCCACAGGAAGCGGCTGTTGCGGCGGTCCCAAACCGGCCCCTCGCCGAAATAGAGCCCATGCGCGATGGTATCGAGCGGCGGATCGGATCCGACGATCCGTTCCAAGCCGGATGTGGCGAGATCGATGTCCATGGCGCGGGTCCCCCGGTACGGACGGCTCATGTTCGCAAGCTTCGTCGGTCGGACCATGGTGCGCAAGCCGCGTCCGCCCATAGATCGTGTTGCACGTCTTACGAACACCGCTCACCGAACAAGGCGCCTTCCAGGTTGCGGATAAGCCGTGCCAGATCCGACGCGGTGCTGGCGACGCCGTAGACGTATCGATCGGGCCTGACCACCGCCGCCGTCGCCTCGATTTCAACAAGCCAATGCGCAAACAGCGCGTCCTTCGCGGTGAGCGTGATCATGTCATGATCAAGCGCGTTGTTCTCGTCAGGTTCTGCGCGCAGCACGACACGAACCGCAGCGAGCCGGCGCAATATTGCCGTTTCCCGTCCGCCCAACGCCGCTTGGGCATCCATCGTGCTGGAGATGACGAGGAACGCGGGCGGAAGGAGGTCGTCCAGCAGCGCGATCCGCCCGTCCGCTGTTGCGACCCGCGGCTGGGGAAATAACGAGCCGGCCGCGCGCGTTGGCTCCGCGCGATGATCACGATCGATCAGCCCGCGCGTGAGCGGCGGAATGAGCCGATGACGCGTCGGTTCCCCGCTGGTGCGCTCGGCGCGCAGACGCGCATCGCGTTTGTTCGCGGCCTCGACATCGAGCTCGCCGATGACCAGGCCAAGCTCCTTCGCCTGCGCGACCACGTTCTGGACATGGGTCTTGCGCTCGTCCTGGTAGGTGGACAGGACGGTCCGGGACACCCCGGACTTTTCCACCAGCAGCAATTTCCAGATCAGGTTTGCGGCGTCCCTGATGCCGGCGCACATGCCCTGGCCGAGAAACGGCGGCATCTGGTGCGCGCAATCCCCGAGAAGGAATATCCGATTGCGGTTCCATTGCGCCGCCACCAGGGCATGAAACCGGTAGACCGCCGATCGCCAGAGCTCGATGGCGTCGATATCGACGAAGTCCGCCAGCACGTCGCGCACGCGCGCGTCATCCTGGAACTCCTCCGGCTTCTCGTGCGGCAGGATTTTCAGTTCCCATCGCCGCAGGTTGCGCGGGCCGGCGATCGCACTGGCGGGGCGCGACGGCCAGCAATACTGCGTGTTCATCTCGGGCAGCGCCGTGGGCCGCCGCTGCCACGCATCCACGACGATCCACCACTCGTCGAAGGCGAGGTCTTCATAGCTGATCCCGAGCTTTCTGCGCACGAAGCTGTTGGCGCCGTCACAGGCCAGGAGATATCGCGCTCGGATCGAGCGGGTCTGCGCCCGCGCCAGATTCCTGACCGTGAGGGCGATGCTGTCGCCCAGGTCGGCAAGGTCAACGAGCTCATGCGCGAGCAGCACCTCGACATTGCCGTGCCGCGCCACGGCGCGGCGCAACATCGCCTCGAATTCCGGCTGGATGAAATGGATGCCGGTCGGCCAGCCGAGCGGGTAGGGCGGCGGGATGACGTCGGTCTGCTTGATGGTGTTGCCGTCCACGCCGAGATAGCGCGTGCCGGGATGCGGCCGGACATGGGCGCCCAGCTCCGTGCCGATCCCGGCGAACTGCATACAGCGCATGACTTCGTGGTCGGCGGTGATCGCTCTCGGCTTGTCGTAGACGCCGGCCATGCGCTCGACCACGGCGACCGTCAGCCCCTGACCCCCCAGCAGAGCCGCGGCGGTGGCGCCGACAGGCCCGTATCCGATAATCGCGACGTCGCAGTCCATCGTGTGGGCTGTAAGGGGCAATCAGGCAGGGAGCAAGCGCACGGCGTAGCGATCCCGGCTCTATTCATAAGCTTGCGGCATGAACTCGCGGAAATCGCCCGGCGACTTCGCAGCGTGCTCGGTGAGCCGCCGCGCCATCCGCCCGAGACCGACCAGACCGACTTTCACCGGAAACATCCCCTTGGGTCCGAGCCCTGTCATTCATGCGGCTTTTTTGCTTCGATATACCCTATCCGCGAAGGCGGATCGAAAGAAGGCGGCCTAGGGTCGCCGCGGTCGAGGGAAGGGCGACATGACCAGCGGACAGCAGGATGAGGCGTTCTTCCGGGAGCGCGGCTTCGGCTTGAAGATCGGCTTTGGCGCGCGGCCGGCATTGATCGTCATCGACATGATCAAGGCGTTCACCGATCCCGCGATGATGCTCGGATCAAACCTCGACCAGCAGATCGAAGCGACGCAGCCGCTGCTTGCCGCGGCACACGAGCGGAAGATCCCGACCATCTTCTCGACCGTAATGTATCACGAGGCCGACCTGGCGGACGCCGGGATCTGGACGCTCAAGCAGAAAGGGGTCGTCACCTTGAAGGCCGGGACCGATCTGGTCGACGTCGATCCCCGCCTCGATTTCGGACACCAGGACATCCTCCTGGTGAAGAAATACGCCTCGTGCTTTTTCGGGACTGACCTCGTGTCCAAGCTCGTCAGCCGGCAGGTGGACACATTGATCATCACCGGCTGCACGACCAGCGGCTGCGTACGAGCGACGGCCGTCGACGCGTTACAGAACGGGCTCCGCCCCATGGTGGTGCGGGAGGCGGTCGGTGATCGTTCGGCTGCCGCGCACGAGCAGAGCCTGTTCGATCTCAATGCCAAATACGCGGACGTGGTGACCGTCGAGGAAACGCTGCATTACCTTCGCAGCGTAGGCCACAACCTGCCGCCGGCGAGCTGAAAGGGGGAACCGGGGTGAAACCATGACTGGCTTGCGATCGGCAGCCCCATCGTCGATTACTACAAGCAGAACTATCCGGGCAATCGTAGGATGATGCGCTTTTGAAAGTCAGCGGTTTGGAACTCGAGGTCGAGCGGCGCGGTCGGGGTCGGCCTCTGCTGGTGCTCTACGGCGAGGAGGCGCTTGAGCGGGACGCGCCCGTGCTGGCGGAACTCGCCAAGGACTACGAACTGATCATTCCTTCTCCGCCCGGCTTCGGCACGTCGGAACGGCCGGACTGGATCGAGTCTCCTGACGATATCGCCTACATCTATCTCGATCTGGTCGAGACCCTGGGCCTGCGGCAGACGCCCACGTTGGGGTGCTCATTCGGCGGCTGGCTCGCGCTGGAAATGGCCACCAAGCATGATGGCTTCTGCTCGAAGCTGGTGCTGGCGGCGCCCTACGGGGTCAAGATCGGCGGCCCTGCCGATCGCGACATCCAGGACCCCTGGAATATTCATCCCAGCAAGGCGGCCGAGCTCAAGTGGTTCGATCCGGAGAAAGGCAAACGCGACTTCGGCGCGATGCCGGAGCGCGAGCTCACTGTCGTCGCCCGCAACAACGAATCGTTTGCCCGCTTCTGCTGGGATCCCTGCCTGCACAATCCCAAGCTGAAGCAGCGGCTCCATCGCGTGCGTGTACCAACGCTGTTCGTGTGGGGCGAGCACGACGGCATCGTTACGCCCGACTATGGCAAGGCGTTCAGCCGGATGATTCCGCAGGCCAGGTTCGCTATCGTGGAGCAGGCGGGACACTATCCCCATCTGGAGCAGCCCGCCAAGTTCCTGACGCTCGTGCAGGACTTTCTCTAGCCTATCGCTGGAGCATGATCTTTTCCGAAAACCGGAACCCACTTTTCGGGATCATGCCTTGGCCGGATGTTTCCCGGAGGAGTCGGAATGGACGTTTGGCATTTTACCGAGATGCCCTACCCGCATTTGCCGCCCGTCGACACGCTGAGCACGATGCGGGTGACGTTGCCGAGCCGGCATTACGATCCGAAGATCGGGGCCGACCTCTACAACCGATATCTCGACGAATACATGATCGCCGATGATCTCGGCTTCCATCATATGGTCAACGAGCATCACCAGACCGCGACGTGCCTCGACGTCGCCGCGCCGCTGTCCGCGGCCATCCTGGCACGCCAGACCCGAAAGGGCCGCATCTGCATTCTCGGCAATCCGGTGGCGAACCGCGGCGATCCGCTGCGCATCGCCGAAGAGATGGCCATGATCGATTGCATCTCCCGCGGACGGCTCGACGTCGGCTTCGTGCGCGGCGTGCCCTACGAAATCTTCGCGGCCAATACCAATCCGACGCAGACGGTCGAGCGGCTCTGGGAGGGTATCGACCTCGCGGTCAGGGCATGGACGAGTCACGACGAGCCGTTCAACTTCGAAGGCCGCTTCACGCGTCGACGGCTGGTCAACCTGTGGCCGCGGCCCTACCAGTCGCCCCATCCGCCGGTCTGGATCACCGGGTCGAGCGACTTCGACTCCATCAAGAAGGCCGCCGGCCGCGGCTACGTGTTCGCGACATTTCTGCAGCCGCACGAGAAGGTGAGGGCGCTGTTCGACGCCTATCGCAGCGCCTATCTCGATCAGGGCCTGCCGGGCGGCGGCGGCACCGCGTTCATGCCGCTGGTGTTCACCGGCGACTCGGAGGACGCCGCCGAGGCCGGAGCGCGCGAGCTGGTCTGGTACATGACCGCCAAGACCGAGCCGCAGTTCCGCAATCCGCCCGGCTATGTTCCGGTCGAGCTCAACGTCAAGGCGCTGCAGGGCGCATTTTCCGGCCGCACCGACGCCATGCGGGCGATGGGATTGGAGTTTCAGCGCGAGCAGGGCGTCGTGATGTACGGCACGCCCGATCAGGTCGCAAAGCAGATCCGGCGCTTCTACGACCGGGTCGGGGGCTTCGACCACCTGCTGGTGATGCAGCAGGCGGGGTTTCTCGATCACGCGCGCACGGTGCAAAGCATGACGCTTTTCGCCAGGGAGGTCCTGGCGCAGATCCGGGAGCTCGCACGCACGCGGCCCAATAACGCAAAGGGCGCCGCGGAATGAGGGCAATCGCGCAGGTTTCCATCGCCGCCATGGTGCTGCTGGGATCCTCTGACCGCGGCGGCGCCCAGACGCCGGCGGATTTCTTCAAGGGCCGGACCGTCGACCTCTATATCGGCTACAGCGTGGGCGGCGGGTACGACGTCTACGCCCGGATGATCGCCCGGCACATGGGACGGCACATCCCGGGAAACCCGACGATCATTCCCAAGAACATGGAAGGAGCGGGCAGCATCCGGCTGGCGAACTGGCTCTACAACGTCGCGCCCCGCGACGGCACGGCATTCGGCACGGTTTCGCGCGGCGCCCCGTTCGATCCGCTGCTGGGATCTCCGGCCACCCAGTTCGATGGGCGGGAGTTCACCTGGATCGGCAGCGCCAACAACGAGGTCAGCGTCTGCGTGGCATGGCACACGTCCGGCGTTGCCAGGTTTGCGGATCTCCTGAGCAAGGAACTGGTGGTCGGAGGCAGCAGCGCAGCCTCGGATACGGATCAGTTCGCCAAGCTGCTCAACGCGCTGTTCGGAACGAAACTGAAGGTGGCCACCGGTTATCCCGGCGGGAACGAGATCAATCTCGCCATCGAGCGCGGGGAGGTGGGCGGCCGCTGCGGCTGGTCCTGGTCGAGCGTGGTCGCGACGCACAAGCATTGGCTGGAGCAGAACCGCATCGCCGTCCTGATCCAGACCGCGCTGAGCAAGCACGCCGACTTGCCCGACGTCCCGCTCGTCACCGATCTCGCGAGGAGCGAGGAGCAGCGGCAGATCATCTGGCTCATTTTCGCCCGCCAGGTCATGGGCCGTCCCTTCATGGCGCCTCCCGGTGTTCCGCCGGAAACGCGCCATTGTTTTACGGGACGCCTTCATGAGCACGATGAAGGACCCTCAATTCCTCGCCGATGCGGAGAAGGCGAAGCTTGAGATCACGCCGGTCTCGGGCGCCGACATCGAGAAGCTGGTCAAAGACGTCTACCGAACGCCAAAGGAGACCGCCGCCAAGGCGGCCGCGATGATCAGGTAGTGACATCGCCGCGGGATAGGTTGGGCACAGCGAAGCCCGTCGCCTGTGCCGCAACCTGTCCTGCGTTTCCGTCCGTGACGCTACGGCCGCCTGGCAATGAAATCGATTTCGACCCGTGCTGCTTTGGCCAATCCGGTCACGCCGATGCAGGTGCGTGCGGGCCGCTTGTTGGGCGGGAAATACGACGCGTAGATCTTGTTCATGGTCTCGAATTCCCGCATGTCGATCAGGAACGCGCGGGCCGAGACAACGTGCTCGAGGCCGAGCCCGATCTCCTCCAGCACCAGCTTCAAGTTGTCCATCACGCGGCGGGTCTGCGCCTCGATGCCGACCGGAAGCGGTTCGTCCTCGTTGTCCGGGTTCTCCGGTATTTGTCCGGTGACGAAAACCCATCCGTCGGTTTCAACCGCGTGGCTGAAAGGCGCCACTGGGGCCGGAGCCCGATCGAGCATGTGGTGAATGATCGCACCCATAAACGCGTCTCTCCTTGCAGGTCTGGTTGCCAATGCCGGTCGGGCATCGGGATCGAGACTAACATCCCGCCTCTGAAGTTCGCATAGCCCTTGTGGCCGCTCGCGCGAGCTTTGGAAGAAGGCACACTAGCATTTCATGCTTCCAGCTCGGTCTTTTGGGATCGAAGCTTCTATGCAGGCGCGCGGCTGAATGACAGAACGTCGATCCGCGCCAGCCGCACCGCGCTACGACGTGCAGGCGCGCGCCGCGCCTTGCCGGTGCTTGGCGTTCTGCTAGATTGCCCGTCAAAGCCGACATAATCGAAATTGGGAGAGCGGCATTCGGGGCAGGGTGGCGCGAGGCGACGCTCGCCGCCGCGAGGAAGCGCGTTGTGCGCGGAGGGAGATTGCGATGGTGGCGAACTTGCGCGTGTGTGGACTGGCTGCGGCAGCCGTTGCCGGCGCCTTCTTTGTTGCCGACCGGCCATCCTCGGCGGCCGACGAGATCACGATCGGCGCGCCGCTTCCGCTCACCGGCGCCCTGTCGCCGGAAGGCGAGAAGCTCAGGATGGGTTATGAGCTCTGGCTCGAAGAGCTCGAGAAGCGCGGCGGCATCAGCGTCGGCGGCGTGAAGCAAAAGGTCAAGCTGGTCTATTCCGACTATCAGTCGCAGACGCCGCGCGCCGTGCAATTGGCCGAAAAGCTGATCAGCAGCGACAAGGTCAACTTCCTGTTCTCGCCGTTCGGCTCGGGCGCGATCAAGGCCGCGAGCTCGGTGGCCGAGAAATACGGCGTCCCGATGATGGCCTCAACCGCGTCGTCGAAGGAGGTTTACGATCAGAATTACAAGAACCTGTTCGGCCTCTACACGCCCAACGACACGCTCAGCGAGCCGATCGCGGCGCTGGTCAAAGCCAAGTTCCCGGACGTCACGCGCGTTGCCATCCTCGCCCGCAACGACCTCTATCCGTTGGCGCTCGGCGGCGAGTTCAAGAAGTCGGCGGAGTCCCGCGGCCTGCAGGTGGTCTATTTCGAGAAATACACCATCGGAACGCTTGACCATGCCGCCGCCATCACCCAGATCGGGGCGGCCAAGCCCGACTGGATCGTGGCGACCGGCTACATCAACGATCTCATCCTGATCCGGCAGCAGATGGCGGACCAGAAGATCACCGCGAAGGTGATCACCGGCATCAACGGCCCGCAATATCAGGAATGGATCGACGCCGTCGGCGCGGTCGGCAATGGCGTCACCACGGCGAGCTGGTTTCACTCCTCCGTGCGCTACAAGTCCGACGACCTCTTCGGCGACACCCAGAACTTCGTCAAGCTGTTCACCGCCAAATACAAGTCCGAGCCGGACTTCACCCAGGCGTCCGGCTCGGCCATCGGCGTCATCCTGCAGATGGCGATCGAAAAGGCGGGATCCCTCGACCGCGACAAGGTGCGAATCGTGCTCGCCAACACCGAGTTCAAGACGTTCTTTGCCCCGGTGAAGTTCGGTCCCGACGGCCAGGCCAATTCCTACACGCCGCCGATCTTTCAGATCCAGGACAAGAAGGTGGTCGTGATCTATCCCGACGTGATCAAGCAGGCCGATCTGCAGCCGGTGGCGGGTCGCTGAACGTTGTGGCTGTGAGACGTCAATTCCGTCGGCCGGCATTCCGGCGCCGCGAAACGCGAGCCCGGACTCCATGATCACCAGCGGTGATGATGGAGTCCGGGCTCCTTCGCTGCCGCCCGGGCGCCGGAACAACTGCGCGGGATGACGGATACGGCAAGGGCGGGGTAGTCGGTGCTCTACGTTCAGGTGCTGGTGAACGGGCTGGTGCTGGGTGGCCTCTACAGCTGCATCGCCGTCGGGTTCTCGCTGGTCTGGGGCGTCCTGAACGTCATCAACATCCTGCACGGATCCCTGATCATTCTCGGATCCTACGCGGCCTTCTTCGCCTACCAGTATCTCCACATCAATCCGTTCCTGTTCGTGCCCGTGGCGGCGCTCCTGCTGTTCTGTCTCGGCTATGCGATACAGCTTGTGTTCATCAACCGGGTCATGGGCAGCGCGGTGCTGATCACGCTGACGCTGACCTTCGGCCTGAACCTCCTGCTCTACAACCTGATGATCCTGGCGTTCAAAGCGGATTTCCGCAAAGTCACGTTGTCGCCGCCGCTGGGCTCCCTCAACCTGGCCGGCGTCATCGTGCCGGTCGACCGCGTGATCAGCATGGGCTTTGCGCTTGCGCTGGTCGGGCTGTTGTATGCGCTGCTGCGCGGCTCGCGGATCGGGCGCGCGATCGTCGCCGTGCGAATGGACCGTGAAGCGGCGCAGCTGATGGGCGTCAATGTGAGCCGCATCTACGCCATCACCTTCGGCCTCGGCGCGGCCATGGCCGGCGCCGCCGGCAGCCTGTTCAGCGTCATGTTTCCGATCTCGCCGGAAACCGCGAATGCCCTCCTGGGCAAGGCATTCGTGATCTGCGTCCTCGGCGGCTTGGGCAGCGTGCCCGGCGTAATGGTCGGCGGACTGACGCTGGGCATCATCGAAAGCTATTCCGCCCTGTTCTTTGGACCGGAGTTTTCCGTCACCATCTCGTTCACGCTGTTGATCCTGCTGCTGATGTTCCGGCCGACCGGGATCATGGGACGGCGAGGCTACCAATGATGCGCGTGTTCGCGTTCGCCGCCGCGGTTGTGCTGGTGCTGCTGCCGGCCCTCGCCGACAACTACGTGCTGCGCGTTGCGACCACGATGCTGATGTACAGCGCGCTGGCGCTGGGCTGGAATTTCATCGGCGGCTTTGCCGGATATCCATCCTTCGCCACGGCCGCCTTTTTCGGCCTCGGCGCCTATGCCAGCGGCGTGCTGCAGACCATGGGCGTGCCGATGCCGGCGGCGTGGGCGCTCGGCGGCGCGATCGTCGCGCTGTTCGCGGCCGCGCTCGGCCGCGCCATCCTGCATCTGCGCGGCCACTACTTCGCCATTGCGAGCCTGGTGGTCGCCGAGGTGCTGCGCGAGATCACCAACTCGGCGACCGATCTGACCGGCGGCGGAATGGGGTTGAACCTGCCGGTGCTGTCGCTGGACGTGACCAATCAGGCGCGGCTGTTCTACTACGCCATGTTCGTCGCCGCCGCGGCGGCGCTCGCGACCACCGCGTTCGTCGCCCATAACCGCCTGGGATTCGGGCTGCGCTGCATTCAGCAGAACGAAGACGCCGCGATCATGCTCGGGATCAATACGCTGCGCTACAAGGTCGTGGCCTTCGTCCTGTCGGCGGTGTTTCCGGGCGTGTGCGGCGGCATCTACGCGTCCTGGGTCAACTACATCGATCCGACCGATGTCTATGACGTGCTGCTGTCGGTGAAGCCGATCGTCATGGTTCTGCTTGGCGGCGTCGGCACGGTGATGGGTGGGGTTTATGGGGCGATCCTGTTTCTGCTGATGGAGGAACTGGTCTGGCGTAACCTGCTCCAGTTTCATGCCGGCCTGCTCGGCATCATCGTGGTGTGTCTCGTTCTGTTCCTGCCGAACGGGCTGCGCGGGGCTGGATGGGCGAAGCCTTGGTGGCGGCGGCGGACCGAAGAGGCGGCGCCATGACCGCCATGCTGCGGCTCCTCAACGTATCCCGCCGCTTCGGCGGCCTGATCGCCGTCAACAACGTCTCGTTCGAATTGCGGGCGGGTGAGATCGTCGGCCTGATCGGCCCCAACGGGGCCGGCAAGACGACCCTGGTCAATCTCATCACCGGCGTGCATCGGGCGGGCGCCGGCGAGATCTGGTATGGCGACGAGCGCATCGATCGGCTGCCGCCGGATCGCATTGCCCGGCTCGGCATTGCACGCACGTTCCAGGTCGTGCAGCCGTTCCCGCTCATGACCGTGCTGGAGAACGTGACCGGCGGCGCGCTGTTCGCCGGCGGTGTGCCGACCATCGGCGCGGCCAAGGAAAAGGCCATGGAGCATCTCACGTTCACGGGGCTGTCCCACCTCGCTGAACGGCCGGCATCATCGCTCACGTTGGCGAACCGCAAGCGCCTCGAACTGGCCAAGAGCCTCGCCACCAACCCGCGGCTTCTGTTGCTGGACGAGGTCAATGCCGGGCTCAACGCGGCGGAGATCGATGCCGCGCTCGACCTGATCCGCGCCATCGCCGCGCGCGGCATCACCATCCTTCTGATCGAGCACGTCATGAAGGTGGTGCTCACGGCCACGAGCCGGGTGCTGGTGCTGCATCATGGCGAGCTGATCGCCGACGACACCCCCGGCAGCGTCACCCGCGATCCGCGCGTGATCGAAGCCTATCTCGGGCCGAAGTTTGCCGCGCGATACGGAGCGCTCGCGCCATGAGCCTGCTGTCGGTCGAGAATGTCACCGCCGGCTACGGCGACGTCCAGGTGCTGTGGGGTATCGATCTGCGCGTGGAACCCGGCGAGATCGTAGCCCTCATCGGTTCGAACGGGGTGGGCAAGAGCACGCTGTTGCGGACCATATCCGGGCTGCTGCCGACGCGGAGCGGACGCATCACGCTGGGCGGTGCCGACATCGGCGGGCTCCCGCCCGATCAGGTCGTGGCGGCGGGCATCATCCACGTGCCGGAAGGGCGGCGGCTGTTCGCGGCGATGAACGTGCGTGACAACCTGCTGATGGGCGCCTACCACCGCCGCGACGGCACGCCCGCCATCCGCCGCGATCTCGATTTCGTCTTCGGGCTGTCCCGCGCCTGTACGAGCGCCGCCTGCAGGACGCGTCGACGCTCTCCGGCGGCGAACAGCAGATGTGCGCGATCGCGCGCGGGCTGATGGCGGCGCCGCGGCTCCTGATGATCGACGAATTGTCGCTCGGCCTGGCGCCGCGGATCGTGGAAGAGCTCAGCGCCGCGCTGTTGAAGATCAACGCGACCGGGCTCTCGATGCTGGTGGTGGAGCAGGACGTGCTCACCGCGCTCGACCTGTCGCACCAGGCGTTCGTGATGGTCTCCGGTCGCATCACGTTGAGTGGTTCGTCGAAAAGCCTTGCGGACAACCCCTTCATCAGGGAAGCCTATCTCGGGGTCGCGCCGGTTGCCGGGGTTGCACCATGACTGAAAAATCCATCGACTATTTTGATTCCATGTCGTCGCCGTGGACGTATCTCGGCCACCTGCGGTTCCTGGATCTGTGCCGCCGCTTCGGCCTGACCATCAACCACAAGCCCATGGATCTGTTGAAGGTGTGGTCGGTGTCCGGGGGGCTCCCCTTGCGCGAGCGCGCGAAGCAGCGGCAGGCCTATCGCCACCAGGAACTGCGGCGCTGGCGGGAGTATTTGGGCATCCCGTGCAACGTCGAGCCGGCGTTTCATCCCGTCGCCGACCGGCGCGCCTGCTATCTCGCGATCGCCGCGATGCGGCAGGGGCTCGATTGGAGCCGGCTGAGCTACGCGCTGCTGCGCGCGGTCTGGGTGGAGGAGCGAAACATCGCCGACCACGAGACGCTGGCGGCGATCGCCACCGAAAACGGCATGGACGGAAAGGCGTTGCTGGCAGCGACCGAGGACGAGGCGGTCAAGGCCGAGTACCAGGCGAACACCGACGAAGCCATGGCCATCGGCGTCTTCGGCGCTCCCGCCTACGTGTTCGATGGCGAGCTGTTCTGGGGCCAGGATCGCCTGCAGATGCTGGAGTGGCGCCTGACGCAGAAGCTCGGCCCGCCGGCAGCCCCGGCGCCGAATGGCTGAATGGGATCGATGACGCTCTGACGGTCTTTGGCTACGGCTTGTTCGGATACTGGCCGCAGGAACGGGCACCTTGCCCGAACATCTCCTCGCATTCCTCCCGCGTGACCGGTCCGCGATTGATCACCTTGGCGAGCAGAAAATCCGCGACCGCCTCGATCTCGCGCTTCTGCAGCGTCGTGGTCGGAGGCGGGGAGGGGCGTTGCGCCCCGAGTTCCGCCTCGGTCACGCCATAGCAACGCTTGTCCGTGTAGGCGAGCTCGTCGTAGTGGGGCATCGGCGTCCCCGGCCTGCCACACATGATGACCTCGATGAGCTGATCGCGGTTCAGGAAGCTCTGCCGCAGGTTCGCGGCGCCGCCGTTGGACTGCGGCTCGCCCGAGCCGTCGGCGGCCCAGCCATGGCAGTACGAACATTGCGCCTTGTCGAGATAGATCCGCCGCCCATAGGCGGTGGGATCGGCCGGCTGCGCCGCCGTCGCGGTAATCGCGGCGATAAGCGCGGCGATGGCGATGAGCGCGATGCAGCGCGGGTGTGACGTGGGATTCATTCTCTCCTCGCGGTCGGGATCGCGGCAGTCACCGGGCACGTGTTCGCCGGGCCGGGGCTCATATATCATGCCGGGCATGCATCGCCTCCGTCCTTGTCCGGCCCGCCGATTGTGATGCGCCAGCTGTTGCTTGCGGTCCTGGCTGGCGTGTTCGTTCCCTTCCTGGGGTGCCCGCCGGTGGCTGCCGCACAGGAGCGGCCGACGCGGGTCGAGGTGTGGGACCTCAAGCTCGGCAGCGCGGCCGACGCGTTGCCGGATGGTTTTGCTGAACATGCCTGCGGCTCGGGCGGCGGTCCGCCCGGAGCGCCGCTTGGCGGCTGGTGGGAATTCCGTCGCTGCCGCCCGGAGCAAGACGGCCGCTACGAGGTCTATTTCCGCTACGACGACGAACTGGAATATTGGGCCAAGGCCAACAACTTCAGCACCGAGGTCGAGCAGTTCTCCGGCACCAAGGTCTACGGCTTTCCGGTGGTGCTCTCGGCGCTGTTCGACGCCGCGGGCGTGCTCGTGGGGACGCGGATCGTCAGCGATCCACGCGATCCTTCGCGCCGGCGCGAGGAGGCCTACGCGTTGCGCAACTTCATCACCAGCCGCTTCGGCCGCGACGGCTGGGACTGCGTCGACCATCCTCCCGCCGACAGCGAAACGCCGGTGATCCGCACATTTGTGAAGCAGGACTGCCGCAAGACCATCGACGGGGTCGGGGTTGCGACACTCCAGACGCGCTATCTGCGAAAGAAAGGCCAGAGCCAGTACGACCCCCGCACCGACCGGGAAACCGAAGGGCAGTTCGAAAGCTACGTGCGGTTCGAGCTGACGAAGTGAGCTTGCGAACGGTCGCGCGAATCCAAAGGTCGTTTCCCTACATCCCGAACACCCAGATCAACGTCGCCTGCGATGCGGTCCGCATCTCGGGCGAGCGGGCGAGCTTGCTCTTGGCGTTCCGCCACAGGCCGGAGGCGATCGCGATATATTGCTTGCCGTCGACCGAGTAGGTCATCGGCGGCGCGTTGAAGCCGGTGCCGACGTTGACCTTCCACAGTTCTTCGAGCGTCTGGTCGTCGAGCGCGACGATGGTGCCGTCGAGCAGCGCCGTGACCACAATGCCACCGGCAGTGGTGAGCACGCCGGCCGAATTGGGATAAGGCAGGTCCTTGCGCGATTTCTGCTCACCGGTGGTGGGATCAACCATCACGATGCTGCTGGTGAGCCGCTCCGGGTTGACGTAGGTGCCGCCGGCGAATTTTCCTTTTACGTGCGCGCTGTGGTCGGGCGTGATGTCGGAGCAGCCTTCGACGCTCGGAATGTACAGCGTCCCGGTCTTGGGGCTGTAGGACGGTGGCCAGTAGTTGTTGCCGCCGGACTGGTCGGGGCACACCCGTCGCGTGACCTTGTCCGCGTTCACGTTCGCCGGCTCGGCGTAGATCTGAAGGTCCTTGCTCGGGTCGTAGTCGACCGGCTTGCCGGTCTTCGGATCAATCCCCTTGGTCCAGGTGACCTTGCCGACATATTGCCCGGCCTTGAGAAACTGGCCGTTCAACCGGTCGAAGGTGTAGTTGAAACCGTTGCGGCCGGGATGGGTGAGGATCTTGCGGTCCTCTCCATTCACCTTGGTGTCGATGAGGATGTGCGTGCCGGTTTCATCATAGTCGCGGCTGTCGTTCGGCGTGTACTGGAAGTACCACTCCATCTTTCCATTCGCGACGTTGAACGCGATCGCGCTGTTGGTGAAGAGGTTGTCCCCCGGCCGGTACGAGGCATCATAGCCCGGCACGGGATTACCCGATCCCCAATAGGTCAGGTTGGTCTGCGGATCATAGGATCCGGTGACGTAGAACGCGCCGCCACCGGTCTGCCAGGCGTTGTTCTTGTCCTTCCAGGTTTCGCTGCCGGGCTCGCCGGGCGCTGGGATGGCGAAGGTCTTCCATTTCAAGTTGCCGGTTTTCGGATCGAGGGAGACGATCCAGTCGCGCACGCCCTGGTCGCCGCCGGAGGCGCCGACGATGATGTCGTCCTTGAGCGCGAGCGGCGCCGAGGACAGCTCGACCTCCGGCTGATCGTGCAAATTCTTGTCCCAGACGATCTTGCCGCTGTCCTTGTCGGTCGCGATGACGCGCCCGTCCTTGCCGGTGGTCGAGATGACGAGGGTGCCCCACAGCGCGACGCCGCGGATGCGGCCGTATTTCTCCTGGCCCGGATCCATTTTCCAGAGGATGCGACCTTGGGTGCCGGAGCGAACGTCGATCTTGTAGACCGCGCCCCAGCCGTCGACGACATACATGAAGCCATCCTCGACCAGCGGCGTCGCCTCCAGCGCCTCGTTGGGCGATGTCCCGCCGATCGCGACGGCGAACAGCAGCTTCATGTTCTTGACGTTCGACTTGTTGATCGTCTCGAGCTTGGAGAAGCGCTGCGCGCCATAGTCGTGATGGACCATGAGCCAGTTGTGCGGCTCGGGATTGAGCAGCCGCTCGAACGTCACATCAGCCGCGTACAGCGGGACCGTGCTCGCCAGCAGGGCACCGGCAAGCGCGGTCAGGACGGCCGTGGATCTCAGGTTCATTATTGTCTCCCTATCCCAAATTCGATTTTGTCTCGTCACCCCATCGACTTGTCGCCCACGAAAGCGGGGACCCGTGGTGCCTCGCACGACGGCTTCTGGAATGCTGGATCCCCGCTTGCGCGGGGATGACAGCGCGGCGAGTTACAAGCCGAACACGAACAGCATGGTCGCGTTCTTGGCCAGGTTCTTCAATTCCGGCGAATTGGCGATCCGGCCGATCTGGTTGCGCGTGAGGCCGGTGGCGATCGCGATGTACTGCTTGCCGTCGACCGCATAGGTGATGGGATGGGCATTGATGCCGGTGCCGACATTGATGCTCCACAGCTCCTCCAGCGTCTCGTCGTCGAGGGCGACGATGGTGCCGTCGAGCAGCGCGGTCACGATCAGGCCGCCGGCGGTCGCGAGCGCGCCAGCCGCGTTCGGATAAGGCATCTCCTTGCGTTTCTTGACCTCGCCGGTGGCGGGGTCGAGCACGACGAGGCCGCTCAAGCCGCGGCCGTCATAGGCGAACTTGCCGCCGTCGAACCTTCCGCGTACATGGGCGGTCTGGTCGCGCGTCACCGACGTGCAGGCCTCGAGCTCCGGGATGTAGAGGAGGGAGGTCCTGAGGCTGTAGGCCGCCGACCAGAAATTGTTGCCGCCCGGCACGCCCGGACAGAAGCTGCTCGTTTCGCCGGTCAGGATCTTGCCGATCGGATCGGCATAGGTCTGGAGGTCTTTGGCCGGATCGTAGTCGAGCGGCTTGCCGGTCTTCGGGTCGATGCCCCTGGTCCAGGTCACCTTCGACACGTAGGGCGTCGCCTTGAGGAACTGGCCGCTCAAGCGATCGAAGCTATAGGCGAAGCCGTTGCGCGCGGCCCTCGTCACGATCTTGCGATCCTCGCCGTTCACCTTCGTGTCGATGAGGATGTGGCTGCCGCTCTCGTCGTAGTCCATCGTGTCGTTCGGCGTGTACTGATGGTACCAGCGGATCTTGCCGGTTGCCGCGTCGATCGCGAGCGCGCTGTTGGTGTAGAGATTGTCGCCGGGCCGGTAGGACGAATCGTATTTCGGCGCCGGGTTGCCCGCGCCCCAATAGGTGATGTTGGTGTCGGGGTCGTAGGAGCCGGTGACGTAGAAGGCGCCGCCGCCGGTCTGCCAGGCATTATGCTTGTCCTTCCAGGTCTCGCTGCCGGGTTCGCCGGGGGCGGGCACGGCGTAGGTCTTCCACAGCACGTTGCCGGTCCTGGCGTCGAGCGCGACCAGCCAGTTGCGTACGCCCTGGTCGCCGCCGGAGGCGCCGATGATGATCTTGTCTGCAAGCGCAAGGGGAGCCGCGTTGAGCGTCATGTCGGGCTGGTCGCGCAGGTTCCTGTCCCAGACGATCTTGCCGGTCTCCTTGTCGGTCGCGATGACGCGTCCGTCATGGCTGGTCACGGAGACGACGAGATTCCCCCACAGCGCGACGCCGCGGTTGCGGTCGATCTTTTCCTGACCCGGATCCATCTTCCACAGGATGCGGCCCATGGTGCCCGAGCGCAGGTCGATCTTGTAGACCACGCCCCAGGCATCGACCATGTACATAAAGCCGTCGTCGACCAGCGGTGTCGCCAGGAGATTCTCGTTCGCCGAGGTGCCGCCCAGCGCCACGGCGAAGGCGAGCTTGAGATTCCTCACGTTCGACTTGTTGATCGTGTCGAGCGGCGAGAAGTGCTGCGCGCCGTAGTCGCGATGGTGCATGAGCCAGTTGTGCGGCTCGGGATTGCGCAGGCGTTCGAAGGTGACGTCGGCCGCGCGCGCGTGCGACGTGGCGGCCAGCAGCGCGCAAGCAACCGCGGCCGGAGCCGCGATGGATTTCATCTTCATGGGAGCTAAAGCCCGAATACGAACAGCACGGTGGCGTTCGACAATGTCTTCATCTCGGGCGAGCGCGCGAGCTTGGCCCGGCCGACCACGCCGATGCCGGAGGCAATGGCGATGTATTGCTTGCCGTCCACCATGTAGGTCATGGGCGGCGCGACGAAGCCCGAGCCGACGTTGATCTTCCACAGCTCCTCCAGCGTCTGGTCGTCGTAGGCCAGGATCGTGCCGTCGAGCAGCGCGGTCACGACGATGCCGCCGGCGGTCGCGAGCACGCCGCTGTGGTTGCCGTAGGGGAGTTCCTTGCGCAGCTTGAACTCGCCCGAGGCCGGATCGACCACGCTGAGGGAGCCGGTGATCCGCTCCTCGTTGACGTAGTTGCCGCCGCCGAACTTGCCTTTGACGTGCGCCGTCGGGTCAGGCGTGACGTTGGCGCAGCCTTCATTGCCGCCGATATAGAGGAGCCGCGTTTTCTGGCTGTAGGCCGGCGGCCAGAAATTGGTGCCGCCGTGCACGTCCGGGCAGGCACTTTTGAGCACGTCGGTGCCGCCTTTCCAGGGCAATGCGAAGTTCTGCACGTCCTTGGCGGGATCGTAGTCGACCGGCTTTCCGGTCTTGGGGTCGATGCCTTTGGTCCATGTGACCTTGGCGGCATATTGCACCGCCTTGAGGAACTGGCCGTTCTGCCGGTCGACCGTGTAGTTGAAGCCGTTGCGGTTGGCGTGCGCCAGGAGCTTGCGATCCTCGCCGGCGACCTTGCCGTCGACAATAATCTGCGACCCGCTCGAGTCGTAGTCGCGGTTGTCGTTCGCCGTGTGCTGGAAGTACCAGGTGATCTTGCCGGTCGCGGCGTCGAACGCGATCGTGCTGTTGGTGAAGAGGTTGTCGCCGGGCCGGTAGGCGGAGTCGTAGCGCGGCGCGGGATTGCCGGAGCCCCAATAGGTCAGGTTGGTCGCGGGATCGTAGGAGCCGGTGACGTAAAATGCGCCGCCGCCGGTCTGCCAGGCGTTGGCCTTGTCTTTCCAGGTCTCGCTGCCAGCCTCACCCGGAGCCGGCACCGCGAAGGTCTTCCATTTGAGCTTGCCGGTCTTGGCATCGAGCGATGCGAGCCAGCAGCGGACGCCGTTGTCGCCGCCCGAGCCGCCGACAATGACCTCGTCCTTGAGCGCGAGCGGCGCCGCGGTGATCTCCATGCCCTCCTGATCGAGCAGGTTGGTGTCCCACACGATCTTGCCGGTCTCCTTGTCGGTACCGATGACGCGCCCGTCGAGGCCGGTGACCGAAATGACCAGATTGCCCCATAGCGCGACGCCGCGATTGCGATCCGGCTTCTGCTGGCCGGGATCCATCTTCCACAGGATGCGGCCCTGCGTACCCGAGCGTACGTCGATCTTGTAGACCACGCCCCAGACGTCGGTCATGTACATGAAGCCGTCGTCGACCAGCGGCGTCGCCTCGAGGTATTCGTTGGGCGAGGTGCCGCCGAGCGCAACCGCGAAGGCGAGCTTCAGATCCTTCACATTCGACTTGGTGATCTTGTCGAGCGGCGAGAACCGTTGCGAATTGTAATCATGGTGATTCATGAGCCAGTTCTGCGGCTCAGGATTGAGCAGCCGCTCGTAGGTGACGTCGGCAGCGTGCGCGGCCGGGATGCCCGTGACCAGCGCCGCGCAACCAAATGCGGCAAGGGCGCCGGCCGTCCCGGCACGGCGAAAACGCAAATTGCAGGCTTTGAACGATGTCGTCACGGCCGCCTCCCTGAGTTCTTTTGTTGATCGAGACTAGCTCGCGGGGCCCCGGGGTGACAATGGTCGCCGCGGGAAGCCGGCGGTCGGCTTGAAGTTTGCCGACCGGCGGGCTTGACTGTCGCCATCGGCGATCTTCGACACGGAGTAGACGGCCCGGTTGGCGTCGTCCGTGTACCGCCATCTACCGGACGTCACGCGCATCCAGGTGCGGCGCAGGAGCGAGATCATGAGCGAGCCGGGCGAGGGGGGCGGTCGCGGGTGTGATCGCGTCGATTCGGAACGATCGACC
>Ga0207648_10002467_pt1 | contig 19870 bp, 22 predicted proteins | sample KBSMisM32_FD_184310 | JGI IMG/M metagenome (GOLD analysis project Ga0207648, IMG submission 184310) | Miscanthus rhizosphere microbial communities from Kellogg Biological Station, Michigan, USA - KBS Miscanthus M3-2 (SPAdes) (version 2) | ecosystem: Host-associated > Plants > Roots >...
ACTCCAAGAGCATCGGCGGCAGACGCGACAGATCGCATTCTCATTACGGTCACCCTTCGATGTGTACGGACTCCCCCAGACGGGGTAGTCGCGGGATCGGCGCATTCTATGCCATCCCGGTGTTAACCTCTACCCGGCCGGACCGTAATTCCAGGAGTTAGAAGGAGATCTGTGATGAAGACGCTGATGCGGTGCGTCGTGGCGCTCGTGGTGCTTCTGTCGGCCGGTGTGGCCACGGCCCAGAGCCTGGCCGGCAACTGGCAAGGCACGCTCCAGGCGGGGGCTCGATCGCTGCGGGTCATTTTCGTGGTGAGCGCCGCCGACGGTGGGGCGCTCCGCGCTGTCATGTACAGCATCGACCAAGGCGGGCAAGGCACTCCCGCCACCGTCACCGCGCAAGGGTCCGCCGTCCGTATGGTCGCGACCGGCGCCAACATCACGTTCGAGGGGTCGCTGAGCGCCGACGGCAACAGCATCAACGGCAACTTCACGCAGGGCGGCAACGTGCTCCCCATCACGCTCCAGCGCGCGACGAAGGACACGGCGTGGGCCATTCCCGAGCCGCCGAAGCCGATGGCCGCGGACGCGCCGCTGGCGTTCGAAGTCGCGACGATCAAATTGAGCAATCCGGACCAGCCGGGGAAGCTGTTCACCGTCCGCGGCCGGAACGTGATGACCATCAACACGACGCTCAGCGACCTGATCGTGTTTGCCTACGATCTGCACCAGAAGCAGCTGGCAGGCGCCCCTGACTGGGCCGGGTCGCAGAAGTTCGACGTTACCGGACAGCCCGAGTCGCCGGGGGTTCCGAGCATCACGCAGCTTCGCGGCATGATTCGCCTGCTGCTGACGGAACGCTTCAAGCTGGCGTTCCATCGCGACAAGCGCGAGATGCCGGTCTACGCGATCGTCGTCGGTCCCAACGGGCACAAGCTCACGAAGAACGACAACAATCCGAACGGTTTGCCGAACCTGATCTTCCGCGGGCTCGGCAATCTGCCGGTGTCGAATGCGACCATCGCGGAGTTCGCGGGCGTGATGCAGTCGGCGGTGATGGATCGGCCGGTCGTAGACAAGACAGGGCTGACCGGGCGCTGGGATTTCGCCATCCGGTGGACGCCCGAGGAGTCTCAGTTCGGGGGGCTCGGGGTGCGCGTGCCGCCGCCGACCGACGATCCCAACGCGCCGCCCGGCATTTTCACCGCCTTCACCGACCAGCTCGGGCTGAAGCTCGATCCATCGCGTGCGCCGGTGGAAGTGCTGGTGATCGACAAGGTCGAGAAGCCGTCGGAGAACTGAGGCCGGTCTAAGGACCGGCAGCCACGGTGCGGTGCACGACGTCGCCGGCGACGCGCACCTCGCGCACGCTTTCCGGCCCCGCCAGCGTGAAGATGGCGGCGAGCGACTCGACCATGCTCTGCGAGCGCGACAGCACGTCGGCAAGTGGTGCGTCGACCGGCGGCTGGATGTAGACGAGATCCGCGGCCTTGCCCGGCTGGAAGTCGCCGATCTCGTGGTCGAGGCCGACGGCCTCGGCGCCGGCCTTCGTCGCGAGATAGCAGAGCCGCGCCGGATCCAGGTTCAAGCCGTCGGCGGCGACGCGCTGCATCAAGTGCGCCTGCAGCCCCTCTTTCAGCATCCCGAACCCGGTGCCGCCCCCGACGTCGGTGCCGAGCGCCACGCCGACGCCGGCATCCACGTGGCGCCGCAGCGGAAAAATGCCGTTCCCGAGCGCCGCGTTGCTGCTGGGGCAGTGCGCAATCGCCGTGCGGTCCGCGGCCAGGCGTTCGAGCTCGCCGTCAGTCGGGTGAACGTCGTGCGCCAGAACCGTGTGCGCGCCCGTGAGGCCGAACCGTTCATACACCGCGAGGTAGTCCGCCGCCCAGGGAAAGAAGCGTGGGACCTCGGCGATCTCCGCGAGGCTCTCGTTGATGTGCGTCTGCACGCGCAGCCCGTCGTGCTCGGCGAGCAGCGCCCCGCACATCTCGAGCATCGGCTCCGACGCCGAGAGCGCGAAGCGCGGCGTGACGGCATAGAGCAGGCGGCCGCGGCGGTGGTAGCGCTGGATGAGCTCCGTGCTGTCGCGATGCGCATCGCGAGGCGACTGATGCAGTTCCGGCCGCAGGTAGCGGTCGGAGACGACGAGCCCGCTGATCACACGCACGCCCGCCTCGTCCGCGGCGTCGAAGAGCGCGGCCGTGGCGGGGCTGAAGTGGGAACCAAACACGAGCGCCGTGGTCGTACCGTGCGCGGTCAGCGCGCGCACGAATCGCCGCGCGGTGCTGGTGGCGTATGCCACGTCGGCCATGCGCGCTTCTTCGGGAAGCGCCACGTGCTCGAGCCAGTCGAGCAGCGTCCGGCCCAGGCCGCCGAGGATGCGGAGCTGCGGGAAGTGCACGTGCGTGTCGACGAAACCGGGCAGCACGAACCCGCCGCGCCAATCGGTGACCGCCGCGTCGGGGCATGCGGCGCGCACGCTCGAGAAGTCGCCGCTTGCCGCAATCCGTCCGTCGCGGATCAGCAGCCCGCCGTCTTCATGACAGACGAGCGCCGTGTCGGAGCGAAACGCGTTCGAGGGTGTGTGGAACAGCGGGCCGCGGACAAGCTCGGGTTGAGCGGCAGCGTTCGCGGGCATGTGAGCAGCTGAATCCGCCCACATGGTAGCCCGAGCCCGCGTGGATGCGGGCCCGGGCTCGAGCTGGCCGATCAGCGGTGGCTCTGGTCGTCCTTGTCGTGTCCGCTCTGAGAGCCGCGACCCTGGTTCTGGCGATCGCGATTCATCCGGTCCTGATCGGAACGGGTGCCCTGTGCAGGTTCGCGCTGAGTGTTGCCGAAGTTCTGCTGGCCGCGATCCTGATCGCGCCCCGGCGTCCGCTGCTCACGCTGCTGGTCTTCATGTCGTTTCTGGTCGGGCATGAGATCCCTCCTCGATTCCTGGGAACGCAAGCGATGTACCCCTCTGCGGCCGTGATTGAACCTGAAGACAGGGAGGACGAGGTTTTGCAGACAGTTGGGCGTGGAGGTCACCATGTCAGGAAGAGCTGCTGCGCCCCGACCGTTCCGGTGGGCACTGTCGGGAATCGCGGCGCGGAACCGACTCGTCGGTGTCGTGGTGGCCGCCTTGTGTGCGCTTGCCGGCAACGAGCTCCGCGCGGAAGCGGTGCCCGTGCGGTATCCCGAAGGGCTGGTGCACGGATTCCTCACACTGCGCACGCAGGATGGGCGCACGATCGCCGACGGCGATCTCAGCCAGGTGGCGAGCGGCGCGCAGGTGACGTCGCGGCTCACCTTTCACTTCCGCGACGGCTCGTTGTACGACGAGACCGCGGTCTTCACGCAGCGCGATCAGTTCCGGCTGGTGAGCTATCGGATGGTGCAGAAGGGCAAGTCGTTTCCGCGTCCGCTCGAGATGTCGATCGACAGCGGCACCGGGCAGGTGGATGTGCGCTACACCGACGACGAGGGTGAGACGAAGACCGAGTCGGAACGGATGGAGCTGCCGCCGGATCTGGCTAACGGCCTCGTGCAAACGCTGCTCAAGAACGTACGGTCCGCGCCGCTCTCGTTGTCGTACGTGGCCGCGACGCCGAAGCCCCGTCTCGTGAAGTTGGAGATCACCACCGCCGCGCCCGCTCGCTTCTCCACCGGGCAGCGCGGACGGACGGCCACGCACTACGTGTTGAAAGTGGAGATCGGCGGCCTCAGCGGCCTGCTGGCGCCGCTGGTCGGCAAGCAGCCGCCGGACTTGCACGTGTGGATTCTGGGCGGCGACGCGCCCGCGTTCGTGAAGGCCGAGCAGCCGTTCTATGCCGGCGGCCCGGTGTGGCGGGTCGAGCTGGCGAGCCCGGCGTGGCCGCGCGCGCCGACTAAACGGTGAGACCCGGAACGTTGCCCGCCCGTTCGCGGTAGTTCTTGAACGCTTCGTTGGTAAAGCGTTCCACCGCTGCCATGTAGCGATCGCTCGAGCCCAGGTGCGCGGCGCCGTAGCCGGCGTTGCGCAGGACGCCGTCGAGATCGGTGGATGAGTACTCCACGCCCATCGACTCCGCGTAGCCACGCAGCCGGCGTTCGAGCTCCGACACGTCCAGCCGATCGCGGAGCGCCGCCTCGCGCTCGTTGTACGCCGTGTCCTCGGCGGTGAGTTCGTCGGAGAGCTGCGCCAGGCCCTGCAGGCTGGCGTCCTTCCACAAGCTCGACGCTGTCGCCGGAGCCGCCTGGGGCAGCAGCTGCGTCGCGGTCGCGGCGACGGCCGGCTCGCTCGACGCCGGCGTCGAGGCGCTCTTCGCGCTCTCGCGCACCACGCGGTCGAGAAGATCGACGAAGGCCTGCTTGATGTCCTTCTGGACCGCCGAGCCACCGGGAATCTGGCTGACGAGGTTGTCGATGGCGGTCGTGTCGATGCCGTTGATCACTGCGATGCCCTCCGGAGCACCGCTTGTCGCAACTGGAGTGCCCGGCTTGAATTGCACGGCACCGCGCACGCCGGCGCGTCTGGAGCGCTGATCGAGTGTCGGAGCGCCGGTCAGGCCGGTCTAAAGACCGGCAGCCACGTACTGCCGGCCGGTCTAAAGACCGGCAGCCACGTACTGCCGGCCGGTCTAAAGACCGGCAGCCACGTACTGTGCGAGGTGGCCGATGACGTCGCGGGCGTCGTCCTCGCTGCCGTGGATGAAGGTGGACTTGCGGCGCCGCAGCACCGGCAGGCCGAGCGCGTAGAGCCCGGGACTCTCCACCACGCCGCCGTCGTGGCGAAGATGCCCCTTGTCGTCGAGGACGGGAACGTGGAGCCAGCGATAGTCGGGCCGGTATCCGGTCGCCCACACCACCGATCGAATCCGGCCGTCGCGCAGATCGAGCTGCCATGGCGACGACTCGGGTACGCGGGTCGGCTCGAAGCGTTCGGGCGCGCCTATGTCCGCGTCGCGCGCGTGTGTCGCCGCCCACGCGTCGAAGGTGTCGAGCAGGCGGTTCATCTTCAGGTCGGCGAGCGCGAACAGGTTGCGCAGGCCGCCCGAGAACAGCGCCCGCCCGTCGCGCACGGTGGAGAGGCGGCCGACGATCTGGATGCCCATCGCGCCGATCGCGTTGAGGTCGAGCGTGGCGCGCTCCGGCGTGCCCACGAGCTGCGGCGACGGCAGGCGCCGCGCGCGCGTCAGGTCGTCGATTTCGTCGTAGCGCTGGTTCCAGACGCCCGAGCGATCCATCCACCACAAGACATCGCGGCCGCGATAGGTGCGCGGCAGCCGGACGTGCTCGCCGACGGAGAGCGTGACGGGCCGGCCCGACAGGTGGATCTCGGAGGCCAGCTGCAGGCCGGTGGCCGACGGCCCTACCACCAGCACACCACCCTCGGGAAGGTCGCCCGGCTTGCGGTAGTCGAACGTGGTGAACTGCGCGATCGACGGCGGCACTGCGGCGCGCAGCGCCGGCACGCTCGGCAGGTTGCACGCGCCGCTGGCAATGACGACGCAGCGGCTGCGCAGCTCGCCCTGACTGGTCATGAGCCGGTAGCCGTCGCCGTCAGCCGTCAGCGACGTCACCGCCGTGTTCGAGCGGACGGGCGCCTGCGAGAGGGCGGCGTAGCGTGTGATGAAGGCGGCGACTTCGCCGGCGGTCATGTAGCCGTCGGGGTCGGAGCCGTCGTACGCGTGCCCTGGCAGCCGGCTCTGCCAGTTGGGCGTGAGGAGGCGCAGCGAGTCCCACCGCTCGCGACGCCACGAGTTGGCGACATCGCCGCGTTCCAGCACGACGTGGTCGATCGATCGTTCGGCGAGAACGCGCGATGCGGCGAGGCCGGCATGGCCGGCCCCGATCACGGTGACGGTGGGACGTTCGATTACGCGACCTCGACGGTGACGTTCACCGGGTTGGTGATGATGTCGTAGACCGCCGAGCGCTTCTGCGACTGGGCGACGATCGCTTCGATCTCCTTGCGGTCCGCCTCGGCGTCGATCTTGAACGTCACCTTGATGTCGTCGTAGCCGTTGCGCACGTCGCTGTCCATCCCCAGGATGCCGCGGATGTCCATCTTGCCTTCGAGCTGCGACTCCACCGAGTTGAGCTGCACGCCGCGGTTCTGCGCCACGGCCGCGATCCCCGCCGTCAGGCAGCTCGCCAGCCCGACCAGGACGTACTCGATCGGCGTGATGCCGCGATCCTCGGCCGCGAAGATCTCCGGGTGATCCGCTTCGAAGCTGGTCGTGGTCTTGTGCGACTGTTCCTGACCGAGGCCGAAGAAGCCCTTCACGTCCGTCTTGCTGTACGTGCCGGTCTGCCATTTGCAGGACGCGCGCCACGTGAACGCGGTTGCGCCGGGCGCATCCTTGAGCGCCTCGCGCGCGTCGAGCAGCGCCTGTACGTTGACTCCGTTGTTTGCCAATGCCATCGCCATGGGTATTTCCTCCCGAACATAACGCGACGTTTCGCCGCCGAGGCCGCAATGGGCGGATGAGCGCGAAAGGTCCGGATCATATAACGCGCCGATTAAGGCCGCTGAACAGGGGCTATCATGGCCGGCATGGCGACGCAGGCGGCCAAAACCGCGGGTTCGGCCGGGGTGGTCGAAACCCGGTTCCTCGATCTGCCGAAGCCCATCCAGCTGGATTGCGGTCGCGCGCTCGGACCGGTCCGTGTGGCGTACGAGACCTACGGACAGCTGTCGCCGGCCCGCGACAACGTCATCCTCGTCTGCCATGCCCTGAGCGGCGACGCCCATGCCGCCGGCATCGCCAAGACCGCCCCCACCGAGAGCACGCGCGACGGTTTTGCCGCCGCTGAGCGCGACGCCGTCGTGCCGAAAGGGCTCGGCTGGTGGGACGGCATGATCGGCCCGGGCAAGGCGTTCGACACCGACAAGTTCTACGTCGTCTCCACCAATCTGCTCGGCGGCTGCCGCGGCACCACGGGACCGTCGTCGATCGATCCGGCCAGCGGCCGCCCCTACGGGTGCGACTTCCCGGTGATTACCGTGGCCGACATGGTGCGCACCGAGCGGGCGGTGCTGGACGAGCTCGGCATCGAGCGGCTGGCCGCGGTGGCCGGCGGATCGCTCGGCGGGATGCAGGCGTTCGAGTGGGCGATCCTCTATCCCGATCAGGTGGATGCGGTCGTCGCGATCGCCAGCACGCACGCGATCCGTCCGCAGGGCATTGCCTGGAACGCCATCGCGCGCAACGCCATCATGGCGGACCCCGACTGGCAGGGCGGCCACTACCACGACACCGGGCGCAAGCCCGATGCGGGCATGGCCGTGGCGCGCATGGTCGGACACGTGACGTATCTCTCCGCGGAGTCGATTGGCGACAAGTTCGGGCGCCGGCTGCAGTTCGCCGACGATATCCGCTATACGGTCACGGAGCCGGAGTTCCAGGTGGAGAACTACCTCCGCCATCAGGGCGACGCCTTCGTCAAGCGTTTCGACGCCAACACTTATCTCTACACCTCGCGGGCCCTGACCTATTTCGATCTGGCCCGCCAGCACGGCCAAGGCAACCTGGCCGAGGCGCTGCGTGGCGTGCGAGCGCGCACGCTGCTCATCGCGTTCAGCTCCGATTGGCTGTATCCGCCGATCGGATCCGAGGAGCTTGCCGCGGCGCTGCGATCGCTCGGCAAGGAGGTGGACCTTCACGTGATCGACGCGCCCTACGGTCACGACTGCTTCCTGCTCGAGGAGGCGCGGCAGACGCCGATGATTCAGGATTTTCTCGCGAGGGTTTACCGGTGAGCGACCAGTCCCACGATTTCGGCTTCGAGACCCGCCAGGTGCATGCCGGGCAGCGGCCCGACCCGAACACCGGTGCGCGCGCCGTGCCGATCTACCAGACCACGAGCTACGTGTTCGAGGACCCCGAGTCGGCGGCCGCCTATTTCAACCTGCAGGAGTTCGGCAACACCTACTCGCGCATCATGAACCCGACGGTGGCCGTGTTCGAGGAGCGCATGGCGAACCTCGAAGGCGGGAGCGGCGCCGTGGCGTTTGCCAGCGGGATTGCCGCGCAGGCCGGGGCGCTCTTCACGCTGCTGCAGCCGGGGGACCACGTGGTGTCGTCGTCGGCGCTCTACGGCGGCACGGTCAACCAGTTCAAGCACATGCTGCGGAAGATGAACGTCGGCCTCACCTGGGTGAATCCCGACGATCCTGACGCCTGGCGGTCCGCCGCGCGCGACAACACGAAGATCTTCTATGCCGAGACGATCGGCAATCCCGGCGGCAACGTCCTCGACATCGAGACGGTCGCCGGCATCGCGCACGAGCGTCAGATCCCGCTCATCGTGGACAACACCTTTGCCACGCCGTACTTGTGCCGGCCGATGGAGTGGGGCGCGGACATCGTGGTGCACTCCGCGACCAAGTTCATCGGCGGCCACGGCACGAGCATCGGTGGCGTGGTGGTGGAGTCGGGGCAGTTCAACTGGTCCAACGGCCGCTTTCCGGTGATTGCCGAGCCGTCACCGGCCTATCACGGCCTGCAGTTCCACGAGACGTTCGGCATGTACGGCTACGTGATGAAGCTGCGGGCCGAAACGCTGCGCGATCTGGGCGCGGCGATGAGCCCGTTCAATGCTTTCCTGTTCCTGCAGGGGCTCGAGACGTTGTCGCTCCGCATGGAGCGCCACATTCAGAACAGCCGCACCGTGGCCGCGTTTCTTGCCGGGCACGACCTCGTCTCGAACGTCACCTACCCGGGGCTGCCGTCGAGCCGCTATCGCCCGCTCGTGGAGAAGTACTTGCCGCGTGGCGGCGGCGCGGTGTTCTCGTTCGACCTGCGCGGCGGGCGGGCAGCGGGGCAGGCGTTCATCCGCGGCGTGACGCTGTGGTCCCACCTGGCGAACGTGGGCGACGCGAAGAGCCTGATCATCCATCCCGCCAGCACCACGCACCGGCAGTTGAACGACGAGGAGCTGCGCGCGGCCGGCGTGGGACCGGGCACGATCCGGCTCTCGGTGGGGATCGAATCGGTGGACGATCTGATCTGGGACCTCGAACGCGGGTTCGCACAGGCAGCCACGGTGGACGCCAGCCAGGCGGCCGTATGAGCCCCACCACCAACGAGGCGCCGTTCGATCTCACGCCGTACCAGGATCCGCTCACCATCCAGCGGGTGCTGAACCAGGCGAAGACGGTGGCGATCGTCGGCCTGTCGCCGAACGAGCTGCGAGCCAGCTACTTCGTCGGCTTCTATCTGAAGCGCCACGGCTACACCGTGATTCCGGTGAACCCGCGCGAAAACGGAATTCTCGACGAGACCTGCTACGCCCGCCTCGCCGACGTGCCGGTGAAGATCGACGTCGTCAACGTGTTCCGCGCGCCCGACGCGCTGCCCGGCATTGCCGCCGAGGCCGTGGCCATCGGTGCCGGCACGCTGTGGTGCCAGTTCGGCGTCATCAACCCGGAGGGCGCCCGCGTCGCCAAGGTGGGCGGGCTCTCGGTCGTGATGGATCGCTGCATCAAGGTCGAGCACGCGCGCTTTGCCGGCCGCATGCATTGGCTCGGCTTCAACACCGGCCGCATCACCTCCGTCCGCGGCGGTCTTCAATAGGAACCCATGGCCCAACTCCCATCGTTTGCCACGCTCGTCAAGAGCTATCCCTACAAGCCGGCGGGGATGTCGCACCGCGTCGAGCCGGTCCCGCGCGGCGCCACCGCCGTTGGCAACCGCGAGCTGATCGACCGCATCGGCGGACCGCTGCGGAAGACCCTGACGGCGATCTACGACGACCTCGATCGCATCAACAGCTGCGCGACCCGTTTGAGCTGGTGCCTGAATCAGGCCGGCGCGAAGCTTGAAAAGACCACGCACGTGCGAACGCTGAAAGGGGGCGACGGCAACCTCTACGTCATCAGCGCCGACGAGATGATTGCCTACCTGCGCCTGACCTACGGCAAGCCGGTGCTGATCTTCGACGGCTCGAAGGACAGCGACAAGGAGTGGCTGGGGAGCGTCACGCCGCCCATCAAGGGCATCTTCGGGTACGACTGGCAGGGCCCCCTCGCCGAGTTCGGCGCCACCGGGCACGTGGACATCGGCCGCATGCAGGACGCCGACGTGAACCACATCAGCGACATCGGCACCGGGGCGTATTTCAACGATGGGCTGATGCGCGTCTATTTCTGGAAGACGAAGTGAAAGCCGCCATCCTGCGCGGACTGGGCGCCACGGCGCTCGTGGCCGCCTGCGCGCCCGCGGCGACCGAGAGCCAGGGGCGCGAGACGCCCACGCAGGTGCGCCGCATCATCGCCGAGGCGGTGTGTCTCGCCGAAGCCTATCCGGGGACGGCCATCGCCGCCGACAGCGCGGACGTGATCGCCGTGTATCAGGGCTCGCTCGGCGACGCAATCACCACACGTGAGCTCGCCGTGGTGCGGGCGCTGGCGAAGGCGGCGAAGCCGTCGGCGCCGACGCCGGTCGGCGACCGCAACTTCGCCATTGCCCGGTGCGTGCTCTTTGCCGAGCGCCCCGACGTCGTCAAGGCGCTCGGCGGACCCTAGTCTGGTCCTTCGTCCCTGGTTCTTGGTTCTTGGTCCGTCCTTGGTTCCTGGTCCGTCCATGGTCCTGAGTCCTTGGTCCGCGACCAGCACTCCGTCTCGCCGAGGTTGCCGCTAAGCGCACCAAGGACCGAGGACGAGCGTCGCGCTCGGTCGATCAGGGAAGCGCTAGGACAGGCCGAGCGGCCGCCTGTCGAGTGCCTGCCGCGCGTGCGCGCGGTAGGCGAAGAGCCCCCACGCCAGCACGGTCGCGCAGACGAGCGCGCTCACGAAGTACCACGCCATGTCGGGCACGCCGATGATCACCACCGCCACGCTGCCCGCCGCGAACATCAACCCGGCGACGTCGCCGCCCACCGGAATCCGCGACAGATTGATCTCGGGCACGTTCGTCCGCGGCGCATAGGGCAGCACGCTCGGGTGCCGAGTGTGCCAGCGCCGGATGAGCACGGCGGCCAGCAAGCCGGTGACGGCGCTGGCGACGATGAACGCCTTGAAGAAGAGCCAGGTTGCGGCGAGCAGGAGGAGGACGAGTAGAACCAGGAACCCGGTGCCTCTGGTGCGGGTCATGACGCCACCTCGCTTTCGTGTGACGTATTGTACTACAACACTAATACAAGTCAAGCTCTCCCTTCTCTGCCTTCTCCGCCCTCTCTGCCATCTCTGCCTCCAGGTTCTAGCCATGCTGCCACTGCCTGAGGCTGCGGGACCAGAAGGTGATCGCGATGACCACGACGATGGTGGCCATGCCGCCGAAGACGACAGACGGCACCGTGCCGAACCACTGCGCCGTGAGGCCCGATTCCACCGCGCCCCACTGGTTCGAGCAGGAAATGAAGAGCGCGTTGACGGCGGCGACGCGTCCGCGCAGCGCGTCGGGCGTGCGCATCTGCACCAGCGAGATCCGCAGCACCACGCTGACGGCGTCGAAGACGCCGGTGAGGAAGAGCATGAAGAAGGAGAGCCACGCGGCGGTGGCGAGCCCGAATCCGATCGTCGCGAGGCCGAAGAGCGCCACCGAGACGAGCAGCACGAGGCCGCCGTTCTTCGTCACCCCGTGATGCGCCAGCCACACCGACATCAGGCCGGCGCCGATGGCGGGCGCGGCGCGCAGCCAGCCAAGTCCCGAGGCGCCGACCTGCAGGATGTCGGTGGCGAAGATCGGCAGCAGGGCCACCGCGCCGCCGAAGAACACCGCCAGCAGATCGAGGCTCATGGCGCTCAGGATCAGCTTGTCGCGCCACACGAAACGGAGACCGTCGAGCGTCGCGTGCCACCCCGTCGGCCGCTCTGGTGCGCGCTCGGGCGGCGGCACGCTCAGCATCGCGAAGCACCCCACGGCTAGCACCGACAGACCGGCTTGCACGATGTAGACGCTCTCGCTGCCGAAGGCCGCCAGCAGCGCCCCGGCCACCGCGGGGCCGCCGACCGTCGAGAACTCGCGGCCGGTGCCCGACCACGAGATCGCGTTGGTGAGGAGCTCCGGCGGCACCGTCTGCGGCAGGAGCGCTGAGTTGGCCGGCCACTGAAACGCGCGGGCCGAGGCGCTCAGAAAGAGCGCCGCATAGATCGCCGGGACGCCGCGCCGCGCGCCGAGGGCGGCCAGGACAAAGCCGAGGAGCGCCACGACCGCCTGCATCGACACGGAGATGCCGCGGCGGCTGTGACGGTCGGCCATGGTTCCGGCGGCAAACGTGAACAGGAACACCGGGATGATCTGCACCAGCCCGACGTTGCCCAGCACGACGGGCGAGCGTGTGGCCAGATACAGGTCCCACCCGACGACGACGCCGAGCATCTGCGCCGCGAGGTTCGAAAGAGTGGTGCCGGCGAGGAGGTAGCGGTAGTTGCGGAACGCGAAGCTGCCGTAGGCCACAGGCTGGTCTGAGTGATGGTAGTCCGCGCTCGATGTCGCAGAAATTATCGGCTCAGCTGTTCTCAACCTGATGTGCAAAAAACACTGCATTCCCAGGCTTCTCCCAGGACTCTTAGCGGGAGATGCTGCGTAAGATTCGGTCCGTCTCCATCGGAGGTTCTTCACACGACATGGCTTTACTGAGACGGCAGCTTCGGCGCGACAGCAGGCAGTCCACGCCAACCGCGCTGGCGAGAACGGCCCGCCGAGGGTCGCTCGACGATTCGCGGATCCTCACCTTCACCGATCTCTCCGGCAACGTCGTCGGCGTCGTCACGCAGCCCGAGGTGGATACCCGCACCACCGCTCCGAAGACCCGCGCTCCGCTCGGCATCCTCACGCTTCCCCGCATCGAGCCGTAGGCTCGGCGATCCTTAGAAGAGAAACGCGGCAGCAAACGCCGCGATCATCACGAAGGCGAAGGCGACCTTCACCGCGACGGCGACCGCGAAGCCGATGGTGGCCGCGACGCCGGCGCGACCGGCCTGACGCAGGTCTTTCGTCGCCGTGAGCTCGCCGATCACCGCGCCGACGAACGGCCCCGCGATCAGGCCGGGCAGTCCGAAGAAGAAGCCGCCGAGCGTTCCGAGCGCGGCGCCCGCCATCGCGCGGCGGCTCGCCCCCAGCCTCTTCGTCGTCATTGCCGCGGCCGCGAAGTCGATGCCGTAGCTGGCCAGGGCCACGATGGCGATGACGCCCAGCGTCCAACCGGACACGTGGCGGAAGCCGTCCGCCCACGCCGCCAGCACCAGGCCCGCGAGGATCAGCATGTGCCCGGGCAGCGCCGGCATCACGATTCCGACCAGGCCGGCCACCACCATCACCGCGGCAACGATCCACAGCAGCACCGTCACGGGTTCAGCTTACGACGGGTCGTCCCGCCAACTGATCCAAGACCCACGGCGTCTAACGGCCATGCGACCTCTCACCCTGCTCGCTGGCGTCGCCCTTGCGATCGTGGTGTTCGTCGCCGCGCCGCGGCCGCAGGCCCAGAGCTTTGCCGCGCCGGCCGGCGGTGTCGACGCGCCGGACCCGAACGTCCCGCTCTATTTCGAAGCGGCATCGGTGAAACCGAGCGACCCCAAGGCGGGTCCCGGCGCAGGGATCCGGCGGCAGCCGGGCGGACGGTTCAACACGTTCAACACCCCGGTCCGGCTGCTGATCACGTTCGCCTATCAGATTCAGGGATATCAGCTGGTGGGCGGGCCGGACTGGGTTGGGAACACGCGCTACGACATCGTGGCGAAGATGGAAGGCGATCCTCCGCCGGTGCGACCCGGCACCGGTGCGGATCACATGATGCTGGCGACGCGCACGCTGCTGACCGAGCGCTTCAAGCTGAAGGTCCATCGCGAGACGCGCGAGCTGGACATCTACGCGCTGATGATGGCCAAGCCGGATGGCAAACCTGGGCCGGCGCTCAAGACCGCCTCGGGCGACTGTTCTCCCGAGGCGTTTGCCGCGCGCCGCGGTGCGCCGCCGCCGGCGCCGGGTCAGGGTCCGGTGTGCGGCATCCAGGGGCTGCCAGGCCGCATCCGCTTTGGCGGCTATCCGCTGACGCTCTTTGCCCAGACGATCTCCAACCAGGTGGGGCGGGCCGTTGTCGATCGCACCGGGCTTACCGGTAACTGGGATTTCGAGATGAAGTACGCGGCGCCGCCGCCGAACGGCCCGCTGCCGCCCGGCGTGGAGCTGCCGCCCTCGGATCCGGACGCGCCGGACCTCTTCACCGCGATTCGCGAGCAGCTCGGGTTGAAGCTCGAGGCCACGAAAGGGCCGGTCGAGGTGCTCGTGATCGACAGCATCGAGATGGCAACCCCCGATTAGGGCGGTCTGTAGACCGCCCTCTACATTTACGGCGCGGGGTCCTTCTGGCGCGTCTTGACGATGCCGCCCATCAACCCGATTCCGATGATCACGAGCGCGCCGGCGATGATCCAGACGTGGCCGATGCCGAGCCTGTCGGCACCATACGCGAGCCCCGCCACCACAAGTAACGTACCGATCAGGTAGACGATCATGTTCGTCATGCCTGGTTCCTCCTCGACTGTGGTTGTGCAACGTCGCTGCCACAGGACCGCTAGAATGGCTTCATGAGTCAGGAAGGCGCTCCGAAGTCTGCGTATGAGCTGGCGATGGAGCGGCTGCGCAAGAAGGATGAGGCGGCCGGCATCGTTCAGGCTCCGCTCACCGACGCACAGAAGGCTGCGATTGCCGAGATCCGAAGCCTCTACGGGGCCAGGCTCGCGCAGGCGGAGCTCCAGTTTCAGGACCGGCTCCGCGCCACGTTCGATCCCGCGGTGCACGAAGCGCTCGAGGTCGAGTACCGCCGTGAACGCGAACGGCTCAGCGCCGAGATGGACGCGAAGGTCGAGAAGGCGCGCCAGTAGTGCTCGAGAGCGGCGCGGAAGGAATCAGTATCTGAAGCCGAGGAGCTTCCAGTAGTCGAGCCACGCGGCGAAGGCGACGGCCGACAGAGCAAGCACCGTGAACGACACGCGGCTGCCGCGCGACCACCACCCGTTGCGCCAGGCGGAGAGGGCGAAGCCGGGCAGCAGCGCCGCGCCGCCAGCGGCGGCGACGCCGAGCGTGAGGAACGCGACGTCGAGGACCGGCAACGGCGTCGCGCTGCCGAGCCCGCGGATCGACGCGACGAGCCACACGATGAAGACCAGGTTGGCCAGCGCGACGGCCAGGCCGAGCGAGCGCACCGCGCGCCCTTCGCGCCAGCGGCGCCGTGTGACGACGAACCGCACGGCGCTGACTCCGAATAGCAGCACGCATGCGGCCAGGAACATCAGGTGCACCGGCGTCTGCCGGGTCCACCCGACGCGCTCGTACGTGGTGTTCCACGTCTGCATGACCGGCATCGCGCCAGCGCTGTCGCGAAAGACCAGCGGCTCCGCGCTGCCAGGCGCCTGAAAGACATACGGCGCCACTTCGGTCCATTGCCGGCCGGCCCACGAGATCGTGTCGCCGGCGGCGGCGACGCGCGATTGCAGCATCGGCATGATCGCCCGGATGCTCGACAAGTCGTGCCGCGTCCGATCCAGATCCACGTACACGCCAGCCACTTCGCCCGCGTGGCCCGAGCTACGGATCGCCCTTGGAGCCGCCACAGCCGGCTCGGGGCCGTACAGGTGCGTGAGAAGCGGTTCGAGCAGCTGATTGCCGATGCCGGGGTTGCTGTTCGACGCCACGAACAGGCCGAATGCGTTGTCGGGGTCGAGCACGATCACACCGACGTGATCGTCGAGCGTGCCGTCGTGGTGCAGCAGCACGCGCCCGTGTGTACGCCACTCGTGAAAACCGTAGGTGACGCCAGGCAGCGACGGATGATCGCGAAACTGGGGGCGCACGAGCGCGGCGCGCGACGCCGCCGACAGCACGCGCACGCCGTCGAGCGAGCCGTCGCCCAGGACCGCCATCATGAAGCGGCTCATGTCGGCCGCGGTGGTGCTGACCGCTCCGGCGGGACCCGTTTGCGTGTAGCGGAAGGGCAGGGCGTGATACTGCTCGCCGTCCCAGGCGTACCCGTGTACGCGACCGGCGAGCAGCGCGGCCTCCGGAGGCTGACGCGCGGTCGTGGACGACATCCCGAGCGGCGTGAAGAGGCGGGCCGACATCGCATCTTCGTACGTCGCGCCGCTCAACGTTTCGAGCAGCCAGCCGGCGACGGCGTAATTGGTGCTGCCGTAGCTGAAGTAGCGCCCCGGCGGAATCGCCTGATGGGCGAATCGCGGGAGATACGTCGCGAGCGGCTGCAGGTGGTCCGGTGCCAGCGTGAAGCCGCCGGCAAACTTCTCGTCGAAGCCGGCGGTGTGCGTGAGGAGTTGATGCGCCGTCACCTTCTCGCGCAGGGGGAGCCGCGGCAGGTAGTCGCGAATGTCGCGGTGCAGATCGAGCCGCCCTTCGTCTACGAGCCGGAGCACGGCGGCGGCGGTCAGCGGCTTTGTTACCGAGCCGACTCGGAACAACGTGCGCGAGGCGTCCACCGCTATTCCGCTCTCGACGCTGCCGGTGCCGTACGCGCGCAGCATCAGCACGCGTCCGTCGTGTACGACGGCCAGCGCCGCGCCGGGCGCGTGCTGCTCGGCCATCAGCCGGCGCGCCGCGGCATCGACGACGCCGGGCAGCGACTCGAGAGCACCCGGTCTCACTCCACCCGGCGGCCCGGGCACACTTGGCGAAACGATGGCCTGCGCCTCGGCCGGTGACGGCGCCGGAATGAACCCGCCCGCCCACTCCGCCAGAGTCGAGCTGGCGATGACGATGGCTGCAAGCACGGTGATAATCGCGCCCACGCGGCCAGAGCTTACGTCATGTAAGACCTGATTTTAAAGGTGAAAATTGATAATTCAGGAGGCGCGTTTCCGAGGGGCGGCGGTCGCTTCCACGGCGCCGATTTCCACGCGCTCCCGCTTGATGTCGAGCCGGAGCCGGCCAAACAGGCTCATGTAGATGTTGGCCACCCACACACACGAGATCCACGCCACGGCCAACCCCCGCCAGTCCGGCAGGAGCATGTGAAAGCCGGTCGTCAGGACCGTAGCCGCCGACACGTAGTGGCTGAAGCAGTACTCGCAGGTGAACAGATAGAAAAATTTCCGCACCCACCACGGCCGCGCCCGGTTCTGGCTCTGCCGCTCGCACCAGATGCGCGGCTCCTCGAGCACCTGTTCGTGCGTGACCGTCCACGCCACGCACGCCACGACGCCGGAAAGCACGAACAGCCACAGCAGTTGAGTCAATGCTGGTGGAAGGGGCATGCGCCCAGCGCTGCAAACGATGCGCCTGATCTGAAATCGCGAACCGGCGTTAAGCCGGTTTGCCAGATACGCCGGGCACCCCGAGGGGGGCTGTCCTCGGGGTGCCGGCCCGCTACACCCGGGGGGCTGACGCGCGCGCGCGCCGCAAGCGCGTCGCGAGCGCCGTCAGTCCTCCCCCGAGCAGCAGCAGGTTTGCCGGTTCGGGCACCACTTGTTCTCTGGTGAGCTGACCGTAGAGCAGGGCCGAGTTGTGCCCGCCCTCGGGCGAGCTGAACACGCTCTGGAACGTCAGCCCGCCGTCCACCGAGAAGCCCAACAGGTTGAAGAAGTAGAGGTCGGATCCCACCAGGATCGGCACGTTCACGATCGGCGTCGTGATGGTGACGATGTCGTCGTCGGCCGGCGACGTGCCCGTGTTGTTGGGCGTCTCGTTGTGCGCGAACGGAAACACGGAATTCACAAACGCCGGCGCACCGTTGGTGTCGAAGCCGAAGTGCAGATCGACGCCCGTCAGGTTGGGCACCGGAATCACTTCGTTGAAGTGGGTGAATTCGCCCAGCAGCAGCGGCACGCCGATGCCGGCGCTGAGGATGTCGAGCGCGGCCGTGAAGAGGTAACCGCTATCGGGGGCCACGCCGTCTCCCCAGGTGATCGAGTTCGTGCCTTCGCCGGAGACATTGGTGCCGCCGGTGGAGTTTTCCCACGTGCCGCTGAAGTTCGTCAGGTCGATGGCGCCCGCGACGGCGGGAGCCGCGGCGAGCGCCGCGGCAAGGGTCAGGGATGGGACCAACGCAAATCTGAATGTTCGACTCATGAATGCCTCCGCCGGCAGCGCTGCCCCGGGTGCCGGCATGGCGCCTTCCGCTGCTCCTCAGAGATGTCAACGAGGCGAGGTGAGCCGGCGAACAGGGGGGAGCTGTCAGCGGCCGGCGGCTTCGAGGGTGCCGGTGTCGGCGGGTGCCGTCCCGCCAGCGTCCGCGCCGCGTGCGGCGGCCTGAACCTGGCGCCGCTCGTCGTCCGAGAACGTCCAGTCGCTGGGACGGTTCTGGACCAATTCCTCGTCGGTCCACAGCGGTCGCATCAGGCCGCTCGGGCCGTGGCCGGGCGCCCGCAGCAGCAGGTGGCCCAGCTCGTGGGCGATGGCACGGCCGAGGAGCTCGCGCGTGTTCAGGCCGGTCCGCTGGGCGACGCGCTGCACGACGTCGTAGTAGACGGTCGCGATGACGGTGGCGCGCCCGGCCGGATCGATGGGCGCGTAGCCAAGCTCCACGTCCTCGCTCCCCGCTGCGGCGGTGCCGGCCGGCAGGATGCGCACCACCAGATCGCTACCGCCGCGCACGGTCCGGCAGGGATGATCGGCGCCTCCGCGGCTGCAATCGCGCCACGAGACCGTCACTCCGGCACTGGCGATCGCGCCCGCCGCAACGCGAATCGCCGCCGCGCGGGCCGCGGCGTCGGTGGTGGCCATGTCGTACACGCGGACGACGACTTGGAGATCGGAGGCCCGCGCCTGCGCGGCGGCGAGCACGAGAACGGTGCACGAGACGGCGGCCGCCGTCCGGACGAGGGTCTGCATCATGGCGCGCAACAGGGAACGCCCGAACTCGATACGACGCGCGCGTCACGGCGCGCCTCGCGAAACGTGGCTAACCTAGCACACGCACCCCGCGCAGATGTGACCACCTTCAGGCCTGTGGAACTCGCCGACACGATGTCCAAATGTGTCCATCGCGGCGAAGCCGCTGGGATTCGCAGCCCGAATGTCGAATATCTGGACGTCGAATGAATTGACACCTCATCACGACGGGCGTAGCCTTCGCGCCACGTTTCAACGCGGGTTCGGTCACTGGGGGCCTCCAGGTAGCGGTACCCCGACGGGAAGGGGTTCGTACCAATAAGGCCTCATCGCGCCATTCGATGGCGAGTGGAGGCACTCTATGCACGCGCGGACGAGCTGGTTGGGGCTTGTCTTCCTGCTCTCAGTACTCCTGTTCCCCTCTTCGGCCCTCGCCCAGGGCACGATCAGCGGTACGGTCAAGGACACCACCGGCGCGGTGTTGCCCGGTGTGACCATTGAAGCGGCCAGCCCGGTGCTCATCGAGAAGGTGCGCACCACCACGAGCGACAGCAGCGGCCGCTACCAGATCATCGACCTCCGTCCCGGCTCGTATACCGTCACGTTCACGCTTCCCGGTTTCAACACCGTGAAGCGCGACGGCGTGACAGTCGCCGGCTCCGGTTCGGTCGCCGTGGACGCGGACCTCCGCGTCGGCGCGCTCGAGGAGACCGTCACGGTCACGGGCGAGTCTCCCGTCGTCGACACGCAGTCGCTGACACAGCAGCGAGTGATCAACTCCGAGATGGTGGACGCGCTGCCCAGCGCCCGCAACTACTTCGGCATCGCGCGCATGATCCCGGGCACGCTCGGCGGCGGCAACGACGTCGGCGGCTCGCTCATCCAGGACGTCGGCCAGAGCGTCATCGCGCACGGTAGCAAGAACGTCGACCAGCGGGTGACGGTCAACGGCGTCAACACCATGACGCTGCAGGCCGGCGGCAATATCGGTGGCCAGACGCCCGACGTCGGATCGGCGTCGGAAGTGACGGTGGACACCACCAACCTCTCGGCGGATCTCCCCACCGGCGGGGTGCGCATCAACTTCGTACCGAAGGACGGCGGCAACCGCTTCTCGAACTCGA
>Ga0207648_10002469_pt1 | contig 19865 bp, 15 predicted proteins | sample KBSMisM32_FD_184310 | JGI IMG/M metagenome (GOLD analysis project Ga0207648, IMG submission 184310) | Miscanthus rhizosphere microbial communities from Kellogg Biological Station, Michigan, USA - KBS Miscanthus M3-2 (SPAdes) (version 2) | ecosystem: Host-associated > Plants > Roots >...
CGCGCCGACTTTCTAGCGCGACCTAGTCCTCGAACGGCAATCCGACGTAGTTCTCGGCGAGCACGCGCTGCGCCGCCTCGGAGCGGAACAGGAGCTCGAGCTCCGCCTCCTGCAGCCGACCGCCGAACGCATCGGTGTCCGGGAACCGGTGCGTGAGCGACGTCATCCACCACGAGAAGCGCTCGGCGAGCCAGATGCGACGCAGGCAGCGCGCCGAGTAGGCGTCGAGCCCGCGGTCGTCGCCGCGGCGGAAATGGTCGATCAGCGCGTGCGCCAGGTAGCGCACGTCGCTCGCCGCGAGGTTGAGTCCCTTGGCGCCCGTCGGCGGCACGATGTGCGCCGCGTCGCCGGCGAGGAACAGCCGCCCGAACCGCAGTGGCTCCGCGACGAAGCTTCGCAGCGGCGCGATGCTCTTCTCGATCGACGGGCCGGTCTTCAGCGCCTCGCTCGCGCCGTCGTCCAGTCGCGCGCGAAGCTCGGCCCAGAAGCGCTCGTCCGGCCACGCTTCCACGCGCTCGTCGGCCGCGCATTGCAGGTAGTAGCGGCTGCGCGCGAGCGAACGCATGCTGCAGAGCGCGAACCCGCGCTCGTGGTTGACGTAGATGAGCTCGGACGCCAACGGCGGCTGGTCGACGAGCAATCCGAGCCAGCCGAACGGGTAGACACGCTCGAAGGTCGCGATCGCGCCGCGCGGCACGCTCTGGCGCGTGACGCCGTGGTAGCCGTCGCAGCCGGCGATGAAGTCGCAGGCGAGCTCGTGCGATTTCCCGCCGTGCCGCCAGCGCACACGCGGGGCGGTGCCGTCGAATCCGAAGATCGCGACGTCCTCGGCCTCGTAGACGGTCGTGGCGCCCGCGGCGCGGCGCGCGTCCATGAGGTCGCGCGTGACCTCGGTCTGGCCGTAGACGACGACGGCCTTGCCGCACAACGCCTTGAAATCGATCCGGTGGCGCGCGCCGCGGTGCGCGATCTCGATGCCGTCGTGGACCAGGCCCTCGCGGTGCAGCCGCCCGGCGACGCTCGCGTCCTCCAGCGTCGCGACCGTGCCCTGCTCGAGCACGCCGGCGCGGATGCGCCCGAGCACGTAGTCGGCGGTGTGCCGCTCGAGGACGACGTTGTCGACGCCCGCGCGCGCCAGGAGCTGCCCGAGCAGCAGCCCCGACGGCCCCGCGCCGACGATCGCGACCTGCGTACGCATCCCTCCCCCTTTGGAATCGCCCGCCGCAGTGTGGCGAGGCGGGCCCCGCGGTGTCAATCGCGAGCACAATCATGCCGTGGACTATTCGTTCGACCCGTTCCGCGAGGCGATCGGCGGCGACTGGTACCGCGACGACGCGCTGCTCGGCGACCTCTGCGGCCGGTACGCGAGCGGCGACGCGGCGGAGCGCCACGGCCTCGAGCGCTTCGGCGCGGACGTCGCAGGCCCGCTCGCCCGCCTCGCCGAGGAATCGGCGCGGCCCGAGAATGCGCCGCGCCTGCGGCCGTTCGACGCATGGCACCGCCGCATCGACGAGATCGTGCTCCCCGCCTCGACGCACGCGGCGCTGGCCGTCGTCGCGGGCCGCGAGCGCCTGGGCGCGCAGCACGGCGACCCGTTCGCGTTCTACGCCAGGACCTACCTCGCGCACCAGAACGGCGAAGCCGGCGTCGCGTGCTCGCTCGCCTGCACCGATGGCCTGACGCGCCTGCTGGCGGCGTTGGGAGACGGCCCGCGACACCATGCCGCGCTCGCGGCCATGCGCGGGTCGAGCGTCGAGCGCGTCGTGCACGCGGCGCAGTTCGTCACCGAGATCCAGGCCGGCTCGGACGTCGGGGCGAATGCGGTCGAGGCGATTCCCGACGGCGATGGGTTCCGCCTTCGCGGAGCGAAGTGGTTCTGCTCGAACATCAACGCCGACTGGTTCCTCGTGAGCGCGCGCCCGCGCGGCGCGCCGGCAGGCTCGCGCGGCGTCGCGATCTTCCTCGTGCCGGCGCACCTGAACGAAGGCGACGCGAAGCGCAACGGCCACACGATCGACCGGCTCAAGGACAAGCTCGGCACGCGCGAGCTCGCGACCGCCGAGGTCACGTTCGACGGTGCGATCGGTTCGCCGATCGGTCCGCTCGACCGCGGCCTCGCCAACCTGGTCGACCATGTGCTGACCACGTCGCGCATCGCCTGCGTGCTCTACGCGGCGGCGACGCTGCGCCAGTGCGAGCGCATCGTCGGCGCGTACACGCGCTTCCGCACCGCGTTCGGCCGACCGATCGGCGACTACGCCCCGGTGAGGCACTCCCTCGGCGAGATCACCGCCGCGCGCGAGCGCGCGCTGGCCGCCGCCTTCGAGCTCGTGCGGCTGTGGCCCGCGCGCGAGGGGACGACCGACGCGGCGGACTTCCGGGTGCTGCTGTCGCTCGCGAAGCCGGTGCTGACGCGCCGCGCGAGCGAGCTCGCGCATGACGCCGTGCTGCTGCTCGGCGCCAACGGCATCGAGGAGCGCTTCTCGCCGCTGCCGAGGCTCTACCGCGACGCCGCGGTCATGGAGACCTGGGAAGGCCCGCACAACGTGCTCTTCGCGCAGGCGCTGCGCGACCTCGTACGGCTCCGCGTCGAGCCTGGCGACTTCGCGGCGCGCGTGTCGGGGCGGGCGAACGATCCGCTCGCCGCGGCGGTCCAAGCCCTGCAGCAGGCGTCCGGCCAGGAGGGGGACGCGATGCTTCGAATGCCTGCGCTTGCCGCACGCGTCGTCGACGCGCTGGGCGATCGCGTGCTAAAACGCTGAAACAACGACCAAGGAGGGGATGCCGATGAAACGATCCGCGATCCTGCCGCTCGCCGCCGGAGCGCTGGCCCTGGGTTCCCTCGCCGCGCACGACGCGGCGCTCGCGCAAGGCAAGGCCGCCGCGCCCGCGCAGGGCATCGTCAAGGTGCGCATCGTGGCCGACCGCTACGTGGTGCTCGACCAGCATCCGCTCGTCGTGCTGAAGGACGACAAGCAAGGACACATCACCTGGGAGCTGCCCGGCGGCTCGTCGCCTTGGCGGTTCGACAACGATGCCGTCGCGATCGACGGCAGTCAATTCCTCGGCTGCCGTCCCGATGCGCAGCGGCTGAAGTTCACCTGCACCAACAAGTCGCCGCGCACCGCGAAGCTCTACCAGTATCGCATCACGGTGTACTCGGGGAAGGGCGCCGACGAGAAGACGATCTTCACGGACTCGGCGGTCCAGAACGAGTGAGTAGATGGGGGTGGGACACCGCTACTGCTTCTCGATCTTCGCCTGCTCGATCACGCGCCGCCACTTGGCGACGTCGGACGCCAGCAGGCGCTTGAGCTCGTCGGGCGTGCTGGCGCGCGCGGTGACGCCGGCCGCGGCCAGCTTGTCGCGCACCTCGGGCATGGCGAGCACGCGCGCGGTCTCCTGCTGGAGCCGCTCGACGATCGCGGGCGGCGTCTTCGCGGGCGCGGCGATCGCGTTCCACGACGACGCCGCGTAGCCCGGCACGCCGCTCTCGGCGACGGTCGGGACGTCGGGCAACGACGGGTGGCGCTTCTCCGAGGTCACCGCGAGGATGCGCACGGCGCCGCTCTTCGCCTGCGGGATCACCGGCGCGAGCATCTCGAACGCGACCTGCACGTCGTTGGCGCGGAGCGCCGTGATGACCGCCGGGCTGCCCTTGAAGGGCACGACCGTCGCGTCGACGCCGGCCATCGACCGGAACATCTCGGCCGACAGGTGCTGCGTGCTGCCGACGTTGATCGTGCCGATGTTGAGCTTGCCCGGGTTCGCCTTCGCGTACGCCATCAGCGCGCCCATCGAGTCGAGCCTCGCCTCGGCGCTCGCGACCACCGCGACGTCGAACGTGCCGAGCAGCGACACGGGCGCGAAGTCGTTGAGGGTGTCGTAGGGTAGCGACGTGAACATCGAAGCCGACACCGCGTTGCCGTTGGTGAGCAGGAGCAGCGTGTAGCCGTCGGGCGGGGCCTTCGCGACGGCGTCCGCCGCCACGATGCCACCCGCACTCGGGCGGTTGTCGACGACGACCTGCGCACCGAGCTGCTCGGCGAGCTTCTGCGCGACGACGCGCGCGGTGATGTCGGCGACGCCGCCGGGCGCGAAGCCGACGACCAGCCGGATCGGCTTCTGCGGCCATGCCTGGGCCGCCGCGGGCGCCGCGCCGAGCAGCGCGGCCGCGAGCGAAAATGCCAGGAAGGCGAGGCGCCGCAACATTTCGCGAATGATAGCCCGACGGCCCGGTTTATCATCGTCCCGCGAGCTCCCCTCGCGACGATGACCGACACCACCTCGATCGACCAGCCCGTCGCGCCCGCCACGGGCGCCGCCCGGCTTGCGCTCTACGTCCCGCGCATCCTTCACGAGCGGCTCGCGGCCGGCGATCGCGCACGCGGCTGGATCGACGAAGGCACCGCGGTGTTCGTCGACATCTCGGGCTTCACGAGCCTCTCCGAGGCGCTCGCCTCGAAGGGCCGCGAGGGCGCCGAGCAGATCACCGACATCATCGGGCGGTCGTTCGGCTCGATCCTGTCCGTGGCCTACGACGCCGGCGGCAGCCTCCTCAAGTTCGGCGGCGATGCGCTTTTGCTCTGGTTCCAGGGCGATCGCCACCTGGAGCGCGCGTGCGGGTCGGCGCTCGCGATGCGCGCCGAGCTCGCGAGCGTCGGGCGCATCGCGCTGCCCGGCGTCGAGGTCGTGCTGCAGATGTCGCAGGGCGTGCACAGCGGCGCGTTCCATTTTTTCGCGGTCGGCGCGTCGCATACGGAGTTGCTGCCGGTCGGCCCCGGATGGACGCGCCTCGTGGCGATGGAAACCGCGGCGACCGCCGGCGAGATCCTCGTCTCGCCCGAAGCGGCCGCCCTGCTGCCATCCGAGCTTCTCGGCCGGCCGAAGGAGCCCGGCGTGCTGCTCGCCGATCGCCCGGGCGCGAACGAAACGATTTCGCGCCGGGCGCGCCCCGACCTGCCGGCCGATGTCCTCGCGCATTGCCTGCCGCTCGCCGTGCGCGCGCACGTGCTCGCCGGCGGCGGCACCTCCGAGCACCGCCCGGTGTCGATCGCGTTCCTGCGCTTCGAGGGCACCGACGCGCTGATCGCGTCCCAAGGCGTCGACGCCGCGGCCGACGCGCTCGACCGCCTGATGCGCGCCGCCGAAGGGGCCGCCGACGCGCAGGACGTCGCGCTGCTCGCGTCCGACGTCGACAGCGACGGCGGCAAGCTCATCCTGACCGCCGGCGCGCCGAAGGTCACCGGCGACGACGAGGAACGCGTGCTGCTCGCGGCGCGGCGCATCCTCGACGCCGGGTTGCCGATCGCGGTTCGCATTGGCGTTCACCGGGGCGCGGTCTTCGCCGGCGACATCGGCCCGGCGTTCCGCCGCACGTACACGGTGATGGGCGACGCGGTGAACCTCGCCGCGCGCCTGATGGCGAAGGCCGCGCCCGGGACGATCTACGCGACCGCGGACGTGCTCGACCGCTCGAACACGCTGTTCGGCGCGGTCGAGCTCGAGCCCTTCGCGGTGAAGGGCAAGGCGGAGCCCGTCAAGGCATGGTCGGTCGGCCGCGCGACCGGCTCGCGCACGCGCCAGATCACCCAGCAGCGATTGCCGCTGACCGGGCGCAACGCCGAGCTCGCGGTCGTGCGCAAGGCGCTCGCCGGCGCGCGCGGCGGCACGGGCCAGCTCGTCGAGATCGTCGGCGAGGCGGGCATCGGCAAGACGCGCCTGCTCGAGGCGATGTACGACGCCGCGATGGGCTACCGCAAGATCCGCGCGACCTGCGAGGCTTACACGTCCGCGATGCCGTACGCGGTGTGGCACGAGCTGCTGCGCGAGGTGCTGGAGCTCGGGCGCGAAGAGCCGGACGACGCGGTCGAGCAGCGCTTGCGCACGGTCGTCGCCGACAAGGTGCCCGACCTCGCGCCGTGGCTCCCGCTGGTGGGTGCGGCGCTCGACCTCGACCTCGCGCCCACGCCCGAGGTCGAGGCGCTCGCCGACGAGAACCGGCGCGCGAAGCTACACGACGCCGTCGAGCGCTTCCTGGTCGCCGTGATGCCCGGGCCGGCGATCGTCGAGGTCGACGACGCGCACCACATGGACGAGGCGTCGGTCGATCTCCTCTCCTACCTGCTCAAGCAGCTGCCCGAGCGGCAATGGCTCCTCGGCGTCGCGCGGCGGCCGCTGACGACCGGCTATGTCGCCGCCGAATTGCCGACGGTGTCGCGCGTCGAGCTGCATCCGCTCGCGCAAGGCGACGCGCTGCGGCTCGCCCAGCTCGCGTCGAAGGACCGGCCGCTGCCCTCGCACGTGATCGAGGTCGTCGCCCAGCGCTCGGGCGGCAATCCGCAGTTCCTGCGCGACCTCTTGCGTTCGGCGATCGAGTCGGGCGGCGTGGTCGGGCTGCCCGATTCGGCCGAGGCCGCGGCGCTCGCGCGCATCGACGCGCTGTCGCCCGACGACCGCGCGCTGGTCCGTCGCGCGGCGGTGTTCGGCCTCACGTTCCACCCGCGCATGCTCGCCTGGTTCGACGATCCGGAGGACGGACCGCCGCCCGGCGACGACGCGTGGGCGCGCCTGTCCGACCTGTTCGTCGACGACGGCGACGGCTACCTGCGCTTCCGGCAGTCGCTGCTGCGCGACACGGCGTACGAGGGTCTTCCGTTTCGCCAGCGACGGAGGCTGCACGCGACCGTCGCGACCCACGTCGCCGACGAGAACGACGATCCGGACGACGTCGCGGGCATCCTGTCGTTGCACTACCACGTTGCGGGCGAGTTCGAGCCAGCGGGTCGCTACTCGACGATCGCGGCGCGGCGTGCGGAGGACGTCTACGCGTACGTCGAGGCGGCGGGCTTCTACACGCGCGCGCTCGATTCCGCGCGCAACGCTGCTACCGTCGACCCGCAGGCAGTCGCGTCGCTGCAGCAATCGGTCGCCGACGCGTGGTACCGCGCCGCCGAATACCGCAGGGCCGCGGACGCGTACGCCGAGGCGCGCAAGCTCGTCGCCGGCGATCGCCTCGCCGAAGCGGGCCTGCTGCTCAAGCACTCGTGGATCGAGGAGAAGCTCGGCAACTATCCCGAGGCGTTGCGCTGGACCGAGCGCGCCCGGGAGACGCTCGAGGGCGAATCGGGCCGCGAGACCGACCGGCTGCTGGCGAGCGCCAGCGCGTGGTACGCGACCGTGCTGCAAGCGCAGGGCAAGTCCGCCGATGCGTTCCGCTGGGCCGAGCAGGCCGCGCGCGAAGCCGAGGCCGTCGACGATCCGGAGCAACTCGGGAACGCGTATGCCGTCATGGGCTGGGCACAAGGCGCGATGGGCAAGGAAGGCGCCGAGCCGCTGATGCAGAAGGCGCTCGACGCGTTCCAGCGCTCGGGCAACCGCGTGCGCCACGCGCTGATCCTCTCGAACGTCGGCGGCATCTGCTACTGGGAAGGCCGCTGGGACGACGCGATGCGCTACTACGAGCGCGGCCGCGAGGAATCGACGCGCCTCGGCAACGCGGGCAACGCGGCGATCGCGAACATGAACATCGCCGAGATCCTGACCGATCGCGGCGAGCACGCCGAATCGGAGGCGACGCTGCAGCGGACGCTGCCGGTCTGGAAGTCGTCCGAGTACCGCTACTTCCAGGGTGCGTGCCACTGGATGCTCGGCCGCGTGTCGCTGCGCGCGAATCGCATCGACGAGGCGCTCGCGCGCTTCGAGCTGGCGCGCTCGCAGCTGACCGAGGTCGGCGCCGAGCACGAGGTGCAGGACATCGACGCGCGCGTCGCCGAATGCCGGTTGCTCAAGGGCGATGCCGAAGGCGCGCTCGCGCTCGTCGGCGAGATCCTCGGTCGCGAGGGCGCCGCCGAGGCGATCGAGCGGCTCGCGCCGCACCTCCACCGCGTGCGCGGCTACGCGATGCTGGTCGGCATGGATCCGTTCGGTGCGCGCGAGGCGTTCGACGCGAGCCTCGACGTCGCGCGGGCGCGGAACGACCGCTTCGAGGTCGCGCTGACGCTCAACGCGCTGATCGAGCTCGATCGGCTCGAAGGGGTTGAAGCGCCGCAGGAGATGGTCGACGAGAGCCGGGCGATCCTCGCGGCGCTCAAGGTGCGGGCGCTGCCGCCGGTGCCCGTGATTCCGGGGTAGAAAAGAAAAGGCGGCCCGGAGGCCGCCTTTCCTTGTTGCGGGTTACGCGACGCTAGCGACCGAACACCGGATCGGTACCGAAGATCGCAATCGACGTCGCTTGCAGGCAGCGCGGCGCCCAGCCGGGCGGCGGGCTCGGCGGCGCCGCGGGCGGCGTCTCCGTGCAGTACTGCAAATCGCTGGCCGGAACGACACGCCAGCCTTCGGAGGCCAGGCATGCGGACGCGCCCGCCGGGACCGACGCACGCTCGATCAACGTCCCGACGCAGGCCGGAACGACCTGGTAGTCGGCCGGGACCAAACACGGCAGCGGCGCCTTCGTGCAGACCTTGGTCTGCCGCGTCGGCAATCCGGTTGCCGCATCGCCCCACTCGCTGCGATACGTGGTCAGGATCGCGACGACCGGGTTCAGCGCCTGGTTCATGTCCCAGGTGAAGCTGAAGTAGCCGGGCGGAACGACGTTGCCTGCGGGATCCGTGATGCTGCCGCCCGAGTCGGCCGTCGGAACGTTGTTGTAGAGCGCGTAGTTGATGTTCGTGCAGTTCGCATCCGTCTTGTCGTTGCCGGCTCCGCGCATTCCGGTCACGTACCCGGCCTGTCCGGACGGCGCCGTCGAATCGGTGAACGAACCCGGTCCCGACGCAGGCAGGTTCATCGCGTCGAATGCCGGCACCGAGTTGTTGCACGCGAGCACACCGTCGAACACCTTGAGCGACAACAGCGGCGTCGTCTCGAACAACGTGCCGTCGATCGTCGCGGTCGCCTTGAGCGTGCACGTTCCGACGTCGGCAGCAGGATTGAGCGCCATGTTGGTGAAGCTTGCGACGCCGCTCGCGGCCGCGACAGGAGTCGTCCCCGCCAACGGACATCCGGCAACCAGGGACACGTCACCGGTGAAACCAGTAAGCGTGCCGCCATTGCCGTTCTTCGCCGTGACGCCAATATCGAACGATGCTCCCGCCACAACGCTCGTCGGCGACGACGTGATCGAGAGCGAACATGCGCCGGAGAAGCTCGTGCTTGGCTCGCTTCCGGTCCTCGTAAAGCTGCTGACCGAGGACGTCCATGCGCCTCCGGACCCTGCACCGCAGCTCGCTGACACCGAGGCGTTGATCACGCCGGACGTTCCCGGCGCAATGGACACCGCATAGTCTGACGCGACCGCAGCGCCCGGCGCTTTCAGCGCGACCGACGTGATCGTGGCCGTCGAGCTGAGGTTGTTCACCGTGATCGCGACCGACTGCGACGTGCCCTTCGCGATAGCAGTAGGCACGCTTCCGGTGATGCTGTATGTGCAGGACACCGCCACCGTCGTCACCGGATCCGCATTGTTCTGGACGAACTCGGTGCTTGGCGACGATGGCGAGCCGGTAAACGCGCGGCCATGCCACGTAATGCTCCCGTTTGAGCATGCGTTGCCGGTCACCGTCACGTTGAGGGTAACCGTGAGCGTGTCTCCCTTCTTCACGGGTGACAGACCCGTCAGGAAGAAATAGCCGCCGCTGGTGGATGGCGTACCCGGACCGCCGGGTGACGCCGTGCCTCCGGAAATCGCCAGCGTGGCGCCGCCGGCCGTCGCGCCCTTGATCCCGATCGAGTTGAAGCTCGAATTGCCGGTCTCGAGGTTCTTGAACGTGACCTGGACGGTCGTCGTCGACACACCGACCGATGTTGGCGCGCCGAGGTCGAATTTCTTGACGTTCTGAGCGCTGGCCGCGCCCATCGTAGTGACGAAGACGAGCGCAATGAGCGCCGCGAGCCACGAGCGAAGGTTTCGCATTGTTGTTACCCCCGAAAACCGGTTGAAGCGCGGGGAGTCGACCCGGCCGGACCTCGGCGCGGGCAAGCGCTTCGAAACCTGTTGTCCTACAGGGGATTATTCGCGGTACCGCGGTACAAAGCAAACGAATTCAACCCCTAAGGGCTGTGGATAATTCGCATGCCGCCCCGGGGAATTGCCAGTCCGACGTCGCTTGATGGACCGCCTGTACCGGACAGCGCGGGCATCGACGAGGCGCATTCCGCGAGGCCGACTGGGGGACTCCGCGCGCCGCGAGCCGGGTTGTGCACGACGGCTTCGGGCCCGTCAAAAAGAAAGAGGCCGCCGTGAGGCAGCCTCTTTTGTCGTCACGTGCCTTCGATCTTTCGATCGGTGGCTTGTTTCGACGCCCCCATCTTCGCCCAACGCCCGGCCCGGAACTGCCGGCCGAACGCTCGACGCGATGTCGGACCCCCGCCGACGAGCCGCCGTCGCGCTGGCGCGACGACGCGTATTCCGCCGTCGAATCCCTCCGCCCTCTGCCGACTTTCTCGGTGGACCCACGCACGTAACTTCTCCGTCGAGCCGTGCGGACCCCCATGCGGCTGCACACATGAAATCGACCGGGTCGCGAGGCCCGCCACGTGAACGGAGGACAAGATGAACAAGATGAATGCGAAGCAAAAATGGCTGAGCACGTGCGTCGTGTTCGCGGCGATGTCGCTTGGCGCCGGCTGCTCGACTCAGGGAATGACCAAGGCTGACAAGGGCACCGCGGTCGGTGCCGGCACCGGCGCGGTCGCCGGCGCAGTGGTCGGCGGGCCAGTGGGCGCGGTGGTCGGCGCGGGCGTCGGCGCCTATGCCGGCAACGCGGCGGCAGGTGGCCCGGTCAGCACGCCGGAAGAGCGCGCTCGCCAGGCGAACGCGGATTCGCCTCGCGTTGCCCGCGTCCAGCAGGCGTTGAACGATCGCGGCTTCAACGCCGGACCGGTCGACGGCCGCATGGGCACGTCGACGGTCGAGGCGCTGCGTCGCTTCCAGGCGGCGGCGGGGCTGCCGGTGACCGGCGATGCGGACAACAACACGATGGTTGCGCTCGGCGTACGCTGAACGTCGCTCATCGCGACGAAAGGGCCTCCCTCGGGAGGCCTTTTTGTTGTCCGCATTTTCTGTCGATCGGAACTCGAGGGCAATCGCCCGGTCCACGACTCCGTGCGTGTAAACATTGCAATGCGGTGCGAACGCGGTTGACGCGCGCTCGAAGCGCCTCCTATCCTCGCCTCGATGGACGAGGCCGTGCTCGCTGAAGCGCACCAGTCATTCGCGCCGACGTCCGCGTGGACCGAGCCGCGCGCGTACGTGGACGTCCTCGCGCTCTTGCGCGATCCCGTCGACGGAACCGTGTTGCGGCACGACGCGCATGAGGACGTGCTGACCAGCGCCGACGGCGCGCGGCGCTATCCCGTGGTGGACGGCATCCCGTGCCTGTTCGCACCGAACGAATGGCCGGCGGGCCGCGCGGACGTGACCGACATGGTCAAGTCGTTCTACGAGGTCACGCCGTTTCCGAACTACGACGACCTCGACAGTCGCCAGTCGCTCGAGGCGAAGGCGAGGCGCGGTGTCTTCGCGCGCCTCCTCGACGAGCAATTGCCGCGTCCCGCGAAAATCCTCGAAGCCGGCTGCGGCACCGGACAGCTCAGCAACTTCCTCGGCATGAACTGGGGGCGCACGGTCATCGGCGCCGACCTGTGCCTCAACTCGCTGCGCCTGGCGAAAGCGTTTCGCGACCGCTGCTCGATCGTGAACGCGCAGTTCGTGCAGATGAACCTGTTCCGGCCGCCGTTCCCGGACGCGACATTCGACCTGGTCGTGTGCAATGGCGTGCTGCACCACACGAGCGATCCGCGCGCCGGATTCGACGCGCTCGCGCGCAAGGTCAAGCCCGGCGGGCACGTGATCATCGGGCTCTACAACCACCTCGGGCGCCTGCCGACGCTCTGGCGCCGCGCGTTGATCGAGCGCTTCGGCGATCGATTTGCTTCTCTCGATCCCAGGCTGCGCGGCAGCAAGCTCAACACGGGCCGCTGGGCCGCGTGGTTCATGGACCAGTATCGCCATCCGCACGAAAGCCGCCACTCGATCGCCGAGGTGTCGCGCTGGTACGACGCGGCGGGCTTCGACGTCGTCTTCACGATCCCGCCGGCGGGCGGCGAGACGTTCACCGAGGACACCGCGCTGTTCGACCGCCGGCATCCGTCGGGGGCGCTGGCCTACGGCGCGAGCGAGCTCGAGATGCTGCTGACCGGCGGCCAGGACGGCGGGCTCTTCATGGTCATCGGAAAGAAACGGACCTGATGGCGACGCACGAAGACTACTCGCGCGGCCACGCCGTCAAGCAATCGGGGCTGCGCGCGTTCGGCGGGGTGTTCGTCGTCGCATTCGTCCTGGTCGGGCTATGGCCGCTGTGGTCGCGCGGCGACGTGCGAATCTGGGCCCTGGTCGTCGCCGCGGTGCTCCTCGCGATCACGCTCGTCGCGCCGGCGCTGCTCGCGCTGCCGAACAAGCTGTGGATGCGGCTCGGCGCGCTGCTGCACCGGATCGTGAGCCCGATCGCGCTCGCGTTCATGTTCTACGTCGTCGTCACGCCGATCGGCATGCTCAAGCGCGCGACGTCGCGCGGCGATTTCACCTGGCGGCGCGGCGGCGGCGCGGACACGTACTGGAAGCGCCGCGACCCGCCCGGGCCCAAGCCCGACAGCCTCACCCACCAGTTCTAGGAAAACGCTCATGTCCTTCCTCGCCGAGCTCTGGGCGTACATGCGGACGCGCAAGAAGTTCTGGCTGCTTCCGATCATGCTGATGATGGTCGTGCTGGGCGCGCTGCTGGTGCTCGCGCAGGGCTCCGCCGTCGCGCCGTTCATCTACACGCTCTTCTGATGAACGTCGTCGGCATCTCCGCGTTCTATCACGACGCCGCGGCGGCTATTGTGCGCGACGGCGAGATCGTCGCGGCGGCGCAGGAGGAGCGTTTCACGCGCAAGAAGCACGACGCGGGCTTTCCGCGCCATGCGCTCGACTACTGCCTCGCCGAGGCCGGCGTCAAGCTCCAGGACGTCGACCTCGTCGCGTTCTACGACAAGCCGCTCCTCAAGTTCGAGCGGCTGCTCGAGACCTATCTCGCGTTCGCGCCGCGCGGCTTCGAGTCGTTCCGGATGGCGATTCCGGTGTGGCTGCGCGAGAAGCTGTTCCTGAAGGACCTCCTGCAGAAGCAGCTCGTCGAGAAGCGTCCCGACTTCGACTGGGACAAGCGGCTCGTGTTCAGCGAGCACCACCTTAGCCACGCGGCGAGCGCGTTCTTTCCGTCGCCGTTCGACTCGGCCGCGGTGCTGACGCTCGACGGTGTCGGCGAGTGGGCGACGACGTCGCTTGCGCTCGGTCGCGGCAACCGTCTCGAGGTCGTCAAGGAGATCCACTTCCCGCACTCGCTCGGGCTGCTCTACTCGGCGTTCACCTACTACACCGGGTTCAGGGTCAACTCGGGCGAGTACAAGCTGATGGGGCTCGCGCCGTACGGCGAGCCGAAATACGCGCGCACGATCCTCGACCGCCTGATCGACCTCAAGCCCGACGGGTCGTTCAAGCTCGACCTCGACTACTTCAACTATTGCGTCGGTCTCACGATGACCAACGCGAAGTTCGACAAGCTGTTCGGCGCGCCGCCGCGCGCGCCCGACCAGAAGCTCGAGCCGTTCCACATGGACCTCGCGGCGTCGATCCAGCAGGTGACCGAGGAAATCCTGCTGCGGATGACGCGCGCGATCGCGAAGGAGACCGGCGAGCGCAACCTGTGCCTCGCCGGCGGCGTCGCCCTCAACTGCGTCGCCAATGGCAAGGTGTTGCGCGACGGCAGCTTCGACAGGATCTGGATCCAGCCGGCCGCCGGCGACGCGGGCGGGTCGATCGGCGCGGCCCTATGCGCCTATCACCTGCTGCGCGACCAGCCGCGGCGCGCGCACGACGGCGCGGACGGCATGCGCGGCGCGTTCCTCGGGCCCGCGTATCCGCAGGACGAGGTCGTGCAACGCCTGCGCGCCGCGGGGGCTCGGTTTCGCGTCGTGCCGGGCGATGCGGTGCTCGACGAGGCCGTCGACGCGCTCGCCGCTGGCAAGGCGGTGGGCTGGTTCCAGGGCCGCATGGAATTCGGGCCGCGCGCGCTCGGCGGCCGCTCGATCCTCGGCGATCCGCGCTCGCCGACGATGCAGAAGCTCCTGAACCTCAAGGTCAAGTACCGCGAGTCGTTCCGTCCGTTCGCGCCGGCGATCCTGCGCGAGGACCTCGCCGACTGGTTCGAGCTCGACGTGGACTCGCCGTACATGCTGCTCGTCGCGGGCGTTCGGCCCGAGCGGCGCCGGACGATGAGCGCCGACGAGGAAGCGCTGTTCGGCATCGACAAGCTCAACGTGCCGCGCTCCGACATTCCGGCAGTGACGCACGTCGACTACTCGGCGCGCGTCCAGACCGTGCACCGCGACACGCATCCGCGCTTCCACGCGCTCCTCGAGCGCTTCAAGCAGCGCACGGGCTGCCCGGTCCTCGTCAACACGAGCTTCAACGTGCGCGGCGAGCCGATCGTCGGGACGCCGGAAGACGCGTTCCGCTGCTTCATGGGGACCGAGATCGAGACGTTGGTGATCGGCGACTGCGTGCTCGACAAGGGCGCGCAGAATCCCGCGCTCAAGCTCGATTACAAGCACGCGTTCGAGCTGGACTGATGCGGGGGCGCCTCGTCCTCCTGCTCGCGGTCGCGCTAGCCGGCGGCTTCGCACACGCGCAGGACACGGCGCCGGCATGGCTCGAGCGCGGCGACATCGCGCTCCTGAGCTGGGACCGCGTGACCGCCCGCCAGGCGTACGAACAAGCGGTGGCGATCGCCGCGACCGGCGCAGACCCGGCCAGCGAGGGGCTCGCGCGGAAAAAGCTCGCCGAGGTCCTGCTCGCGCTGGGCGACCGCCCCGCGGCCGTCGCGCAATACGACGCGCTCCAACGCCTGTACCAGGCGCACGGTGACGTGCCGTCGGCCTCGACGGCATCGCTGCTTGCCGCGCAGTCCATGCTCGACATCGACCGCTACGACGAGGTGACGCGGCGCGCCGCCGACCACGCGAGGCTGAACGATCCCGACCCGATCCGCCGCGCCGTCATGGAGCAGTTGCGCGTCACGGCGTACGTGCGCGGCCGCCACACCGACCTCGCCCGCCAGGCGCTGCTCGAGTCGAGACGCGACCTGCCGGCCGTCGTGTGGAACCGCTACCTGCGCGAGGACGCGATCCGCCTCGACGCGTGGGCCGACACGACGACGCGCTGGCTCGTGCCCGCGCTCGGCGCGTTCGCCGTCGCCGTCGCAGCCGCCGCGCTCGCGTGGCGTCGCCGGCGCGTCGAGCTCGTGCTCGTCGGCATCGCGTGCGTTCTCGCCGTCGGTCTCGCGGAGATCGCGTTGCGCATTGCGCTGCCGGCGCCCGGCCTGGTACGGCACATCCTCCATCCGCCGGGTCTGGCGTCCACGTTCCGGCCCGAGCCCGGCGTCATGCCCGGCATCGACATGGCCGAGACGCATTTCACGACCAATGCGATCGGGCTGCGCGGACGCGAGATGCCGCCGCCGGGCACGCCGCGCTGGATCGCCGTCGGCGGCAGCAGCACCGAGTCGCTGTTCGTCGACGACGCCGATGCGTGGACCGCCGTGCTCGAGCGCGAGCTTCGCTCCAAGCACGGGCGCGACGTCTGGCTCGGCAACGCGGGCAAGTCGGGGCTGACGACGTTCAGCCACGTGAGCGAGCTTCTCGCCTACGAGGACGAGATCGCGCCGTCGCTCGTCGTCATGCAGTCGGGCTTCAACGACATGAGCCTGTGCATCTCGGGCAACCGGCAGGACGTGATCGACACGGCGCTGCGGTTTCGCCACGCGGACTATCCGGCCACCTACGGGCGGTTCGTGTTCCACGAGATCCGGCCGCCGCCGTCGCTCGCGAGCTGGCGCCTGGAGGACCTGATCGGCCGCGTGCGCGAGCGCTTCTCGCCTGCAGCAGCGCGCTCGCCCGAACGCGCTTACGTCGTGCAGGACAACGCGGCGAGCCACTATCGCGTCTTGCGGCAGCGGCGACAGGCGGCCGGGAAGATCGATGCCGCGCCGGCGATCGACGAATGCCTGCGCGCCTACGCCGCGAACCTGCGCCGCATCGCCGACTGGGCGCAAGCGCGCAAGGTGCGCCTCGTGCTGCTCACCCAGGGCTCGCTGTACCGCGACGACATCACGCCCGCCGACGACGCGTTGCTGTGGTTCGGCTCGGTCGACGAGAGCTTCTTCAACGAGCCGCCGCCGAAGCGCTACTTCAGCGTACGCATCATGCGCGAGATCCTCGGCCGCTACAACGCCACGATGCTGGCGCTGTGCGCCGAGCGCTCGCTGTGGTGCTACGACGTCGACACATTCGTCCCGCAGACGTCGGCGATGTACTACGACGACGCGCACGTAAACGTGCAGGGCTCGCGCACGCTCGGCGTCGAGGTCGCGAAACGCATCGCCGCGGACATCGAGCGCAACGGCGGCTACTGACCGAACACGACGATCGTCGTCGAGCCCGACACCGGGATCGATCCGCCGCTGTGGCCGGAGGCGACCGCCACGTACTGCCGGCCGCCCTGCTCCCAGGTCACGACGCCGCCGGCGATCGGCCCGCCGGTGTTGAACCGGTAGAGCGCCTTCCCGTCGCGCGCGTCGAGCGCGAGGAAGTCGCCCTCGAGATTGCCGGTGAACAGGACGTCGCCGGCGGTGGCCGTGATCGCCGCGTACATCGGCGACGGCGTCCTCACGCGCCACGCCATCGTGCCCGTGCGCGGATCGATCGCGTTGATCCACCCGTTCCACTTGTCGGTGGGATCGTTGGTGCCCCAGCCGTTCGCGAGCCCGGTGTAGGGCACGGTCGCCTCCCACCTGGGCTCGGGGCCGAGCTTGAACGTCGAGCACCAGTCGATCGCGTTGATGTAGAGGAGACCGGTCGTGGGGCTGTGCGCCACGCCGTTCCACTGCACGCCCGCGACCGGGCATACGCGCACGCCTTCGGGGGTGATCGGCGCATCCTGGTTGAGCGTCGTCGTGACCGGCAGCTTGAACACTAGCGAGCCTGTCGCGCGGTCGACGACGTGCAGGATCCCCTGCTTGCCCGACGTCGCGACGAGCTTGCGGCCGCCGGCGTCGAACAGCGACACGTTGGTCGCGTCCCAGTCGTGGTCGTCGTTGGCGCGGAGCTGGTACCACCATTTCAGCGCGCCCGCCTTCGCGTCGAGCGCGACGACCGAGATCGTGTAGGCGTTCGAGCCCTCGCGCATCGCCTTCTGGTAGTCGGGGCCCGGGTTGCCCACGGGCAGGTAGATCGTGCCGGTGTCGCGATCGAGCGCGTACGCGACCCACGATGCGCCGCCGCCGTGCTCGGCGCTGCCCGGCGTCTTCCAGGTGTCGGCATTCGCTTGCGTGCCCGTGGGGATCAGGTCGAAATGCCACGCCGGCGCGCCGTCGTCGAGCCGGAACGCCATCATGCGGCCCTGGATGCCCCAGTCGCCGCCGGCCTTCGCGATGTAGACGAGCCCGTTCCAGATCGTCGGCGTCGCGCCGATGCCTTCGCCGATACGCCAGTCGGCGATCTGGCGCTTCCACAGAAGCTCGCCGGTCTTCGCGTCGAGCGCGAACAGGAAGCCGTCCTGCGTGCCGCGCACGACCCGTCCCGCCGCGATCGCGACACCCTTGTTGGTCGCGTTCATCTCGGGGCCGACCGCGACATGCTGGTAGTCCCAGCGCTTCGCGCACGTCGTCGCGTCGATCGCGTACGTGCCGAGATGCGTCGTCGCGTACAGGATGCCGTCGTACACGACGGGTCCGGTCGAGAACGTCCCGAGCTCGCCCAGCTGGAACATGCAGACCGCGCGCATGCCGCCCGCGTTCGTCGCGTCGATGCGCGACAGCGTCGAGTAACGCTCGCCGCGGTATCCCTTGTTGTACATGAGCCAGTTGCCGGTCGCCGCGTCGGCGGCGTCGAGCTCGGCCTGCGTCGGCGTCGACGTCGACGGCGTCTTGACCGTGCCGACCAGCGCGCCCATCACGATCGGTGTCGCCGGTGCCGCGCTCGACGGTGCCGTTGCCGTCTGTGCGTCCGACAGCACCATCACGCGCCCCATCGGCGAGCGCATCGTCAGCTTCTGCGTGCCCGCCGGGATGCCGCTGCGCGACAGGATGTACGCGACGACGTTCACGTAGTCCTGGCCCTTGAGCGAGCCCGCCGCGCCGAGCGGCATCTGCGAGTGAACGTACGAATAGAACTGCTGCAGCGTCTTGCCGTTCCACTGCGCGTTGAACTGGGTGCCGCGCAGCGCCGGCGCGCCGCCGCCTTCGAGGTTCTGGCCATGGCACACGGCGCAGCGCTGCTCGTACGCCCAGCGCCCCGCGTTCACCTGATCGTTCGTGAACCAGCCGACGCCGTCCGCGTGCGCGACGCTCGCGACGACGACGGAGGCGGCGATGAGCGCGCGACGCAAGGTTACGATGTGTCCCATGGATCCTCCCCGTCCCCGTGGCCGGCCAGTCTACCGGGACGTGGACGCGCCCGACGCGCCCCCGGGGGCGACCGCGCAATGACACGCGCACGAACGAGCGCCGGCGTGCTGGCGTATCGCGTGCGCGACGGCATGCTCGAAGTCCTGCTCGTCCATCCCGGCGGCCCGTTCTGGGCGAACAAGGATGCGGGCGCGTGGTCGATCCCCAAGGGGGAAGTCGACGCCGACGAGGATGCGCTCGCCGCGGCGAGGCGTGAATTCGAGGAGGAGACCGGCGCGGTGATCGAAGGCGCATTCGTCGCGCTGCCGCCGTGCAAGCTTCGCGGCGGCAAGACGGTGCACGCCTGGGCGGTCGAGGCCGACCTGGACGTCGCGCGGATGCGAAGCAACGCCTTCGAGATCGCATGGCCGCCACGCTCGGGCCGAATGGCCTCGTTCCCCGAGGTCGACCGCTACGGCTACTTCGCGCTGGACGAGGCCGCGGAAAAGCTCAACGCGGGCCAGCGGCCGCTGCTCGTTGCGCTTGCGGATGCGGTTATGATGCAACGCCCATCATCGCCGCCACGAACATGAGCGAACTCGCAGGACAAGTCGCGCTGGTCACCGGCGGCGCACGCAACATCGGGCGCGCGATCGCCCGCGCGCTTGCCGCGGGCGGTGCGTCGGTCGCCGTCAACGCGCGCAGCCAGAGCGACGATCTCGCGCAGACCGTGCAGCTGATCGAGGGCGCCGGCGGACACGCGATGGCCGTCGTTGCCGACGTCACCGATGCCTCATCGGTCAAGCGCATGGTCGACGCCGCCGTCGAGCGCTTCGGCCGCCTCGACATCCTCGTCAACAATGCCGCGGTGCGCATCGAGCAGCCGTTCGACGCGATCACGCTCGACGACTGGCATCGGATTGTCTCGATCGTGCTCGACGGCGCGTTCCTGTGCAGCCAGGTCGCCTTGCCGCACCTGCGACGCGCCGGCCGCGGCTCGATCGTGAACATCGGTGGCGAGACCGGCCACACGGGCGCGACCCGGCGCGCGCACGTCGTCACCGCGAAGGCGGGTCTCGCCGGCTTCACCAAGGCGCTCGCGCTCGATCTCGCCCCCGACGCGATCACCGTGAATTGCGTGGTCCCGGGACACATCGCGACGGTCCGCGCGGCCGGGCAGCCGGGTCATCGCCGCGAATTGCCGCCTGTGGGTCGCCAGGGAACGCCCGAGGAAGTCGCGGCGATGGTGCGCATGCTTTGCGGTCCCGACGCGCGCTACATCACGGGCCAGTCGATGCACGTGAACGGAGGCAACTTCCTGGGATGATCGCCTGGCGCAACGGCGACGTCGCCTCGGGCCTGATCCTGGCCGCGCTGGGCGCGTTC
>Ga0207648_10002470_pt1 | contig 19863 bp, 15 predicted proteins | sample KBSMisM32_FD_184310 | JGI IMG/M metagenome (GOLD analysis project Ga0207648, IMG submission 184310) | Miscanthus rhizosphere microbial communities from Kellogg Biological Station, Michigan, USA - KBS Miscanthus M3-2 (SPAdes) (version 2) | ecosystem: Host-associated > Plants > Roots >...
TTGAAACCCGGTATTCACATAAAGTGGTTTTATACCAGAATTCTTTAGAAAGAAGAGACCTTAATCATTGGATAACGACGCTCCGTACTTTTCAACCAGCAGGAAGCAGAAGATCACTGGACATTGATTACGATATATATGGTGCAGGCGAGGCCGAATTGGCATGGCTCGATGAAGAAATTGAAATCTATACGAGTAAAGGAAATGCTGGTGTTGCGGGAACACAACTTATCAACGGGATTTATTCAAAGAGTAAAGAGCAACGATTTTCTATTGGTCATTTAAAATTTCATTTAGAGAGTGGAGGCCACCAGGAAAAAATAAGCTTCACTTCGATGAATCAGCCAGCCTTCAGCAATAAATCGGAAGAGTTAAAGACGGCAAACTTTGTAAAAGTACTTGTAAATGCCAGGCTGCAGACAGAACCGCATCTTTTAGAGAAACTGGTATCAGAGTCTATTAATGAATTAAGAACACAGGAGGATTGTAAGGTCTATGAGAAAAGGAGGATGGCTTTTAAACCAGGTTACCCTAAACCAACCCACAGGGTTTAAACAAATGTGACCATAATCTATTATGCATATCTCAGAACATACCGTTGTGTCTATTCGATTTAAAATGACGAACTCCAGGGGTGAAGTGCTGGAAAATACCATGGAAGGCCCGCCAATTCAATACATCCAGGGAGGAGGAAATATATTACCTGCTTTGGAAGCAGAGTTGAATGGGCTAAAAACAGGCGAATGTAAAACGGTCCTTATTTCCAAAGAAAAAGGATATAATGAGGCAGACGATGAATTTATTGTTGAAGTAATTATAGATGAAATCCGGCAAGCAACCGGGCAGGAATTAAAAGAAGGGCTTTTACAGTTTAAACAGCCCACTATTCATTGCGGTAGTGGATGCGTATGTTAAGATTCGGCAGTATATCTCGTAGCAAAGCAATCGTCTGCAAGCAAGGGGAGGTTTCTACCTCCCCCTTAGTTTTACTAAATAAACTTATAATAGCCTGTTATATGAGACTAATTATTGTCCTATTTATTATGAACACCATGATCGCTTGTCAACACGCAGGAAAAACGGAGACGACTGCAGTAAAAGGAACATTTGCTTATGACCGCCAGTTCATCGAAAAATACGATACCAGCAGTTTAACGATTACTAACGGGGATGCACATGTTTTAATTTCTGCAAAATACCAGGGCAAGGTTTTTACTTCAACGGCTGCAGGAGATAGTGGCCATAGTTTTGGCTGGATCAATTATCGCGCATTTGAGGGACCTCTCGATCCGCATATGAATGCCTATGGCGGTGAAAATCGTTTTTGGCTTGGACCTGAAGGGGGTATTTACTCTTTGTTTTTTCCAAAAGGTGCAAAAATGGTTTTTGAGAATTGGAAAACACCTGCCGCTTTTGATAATGAAAATTGGCAATTTCTTTCGAAAGACAGTGATAAGGCGGTATTGTTTAAAGAAATGAGTTTCCGAAACTATGCAGGCACAGACCTTCAGTTGAACGTTAAGCGTACAATTTCGATTCTTTCTAAAGAAGCTATCGAGTCTTTACTGAACATTAATATTGATCCAAAGATTCAATTTGTTGCCTATCAAACGGAAAATGCAGTTACCAATGCGGGTCAACAGGATTGGAATGAGACCACAGGCATGCCCTGCATATGGATCCTTGACATGTTTCCTCCTTCTGACAAAACCACTGTGGTGATTCCGTGTAAGCAGGGTGAAGGTTCCCCTGCTACAACCAACTATTTTGGGGAAATTCCACCAGATCGAATCAAGATTGTGGATTCAACAGTATTTTTTAAGGCAGATGGAAAGCAAAGAGGCAAGATGGGTATTCATCCGGACCGTGCAAAGGATATTGCTGGTAGTTATGATGCTGAAAATAAAGTTCTCACGATCATTCAGTATTCCCTGGAGCCATCTGCAAAATATTTAAATCAGGAATGGAGAACGGATAAACCCGTTTTTTCTGGAGATGCAATGAATGCTTATAATGATGGTCCTCTTTCAGATGGAAAACAAATGGGTCCTTTTTATGAACTGGAAAGCGTGTCTTCAGCTTTGTTTCTTCCAATTTCTGATACTGCTTACCATAATCACGCAGTTTATCATTTTACAGGTTCTGAAGAACAGCTTGGTATTATCAGTGAAAAATTGCTGGGTGTTAGTATTCAGACGATCAAACAGACATTTTTAAACTAACCCGGAATAAATATGAAATGGGATCAACCAGACTTGTGGATTATTATAGGATACCTGTTGCTAATGTTTGGAATGGCCTTTTGGCATAAGAGGTTTTCTTCTGCCAATCTTGAAAACTTTTTCTTAGGTGGCCGGAAGATACCAGGTTGGCTCAATGGGGTCTCTTACACGGCAGCAATGGTAAGTCCCGATGCTGCAACAGGCTATGGTGGTTTAGGGTTAGTTACTGGTGCGTTCATTTGCTGGTGGTACCTAAGTAGATTTGGATTGGCGTTGTTCATCGGGGGTGTTTTGTTTGCAGTATTTTGGAGGAGACTAAAACTTTTTACCAGCCTTGAGTATTATGACCTTCGTTTCCCCAGCCGTGCAGCTAATGCAATGCGCCTGTGGATTGCCATTCGCACATCTCTGATTGCCATGCCTGCATGGACGGGGGTAACCCTTCTCGCAGCATATAAGATCATGGGGCCTGCCTTCGGACTTACAAAAGTGGATACACTTTTACTTATTGTGCCGATTTCATTTCTGTTTGTTTTTTTCTCCGGATATAAGGGTGTTGTGATTTCCAATCTCATCCAAATGTGTATTTTCTTTCTCGGGGCAGTGACATTAGCTGGCTTTACACTGGCTCATTTCGGAGGGCCATTGGCGATGAGTGCTACACTCACAAAGGTTTTTGGAAGCTCCCATAGCGAAATTTTGCAGGTGATACCTCCTTCCAATCATGATGTGTTTCCCTTAGCGGCTGCTCTTGCCTGGCTCTTTGGCCAGAGTATTGGTTATGGCGGAGATGCCGCACCAATGGGCGGTGCCATGGAAGGACAAAGGATTCTTTCGACCCGAAGTCCATCTGAGGCGCTGGTTATGTATGTGACCACGGCTGTCACCATGTTCATTTTACTTTTACTGGTAACCCTTCCATGCATTTCCGCAGCGTCCATTTATCCTGATCTGCGGGAAGCAGGTGCTGACCGGGAACTGGTATACGGAAGGTTGATGAAAACTATGCTTCCTGTTGGAGCAATGGGGCTTCTTGTTGCCGCAATGATGGCCGCTACTATGTCCACCGTTGCCGACAATTTAAACTTCGGAAGCCAGGTTTTGGTAAGTGATATTTATCGCAGATGGTTTGTACGTTCAGCAAAAGAAAAGCATTATCTGTGGATAGGTAAGCTGGGAATGGCGTTGATTCTTGCCGTCGCAGTTACTGTTGTGTTTAATGTACGGATCATGACGGATGTGGCAGTGATGATGTTACAGCTTAGCGCTGCAGAATTGCCTGCTAATTGGGCACAGTGGTGGTGGTGGCGTTTTAATGGTCCTGCCCGCATAGCCGCTTCTTTTGGAGGTGCTGCCATATTTTGTATTGTAGTGTTGTTGCCAAAACTGCTCGTATCTCTGAATGTGTCCTGGGCCAGCGCCTTAATACTTCCCTGGTGGTGGCAAACAATTACGGTCATGTCAGCTACTACAGTGCTGTGGTTAATTGTGGCATTGTGTACAAAGCCGGATCCGGATGAACTTCTCGAAAGTTTTTACCAAAGAGTTCATCCCCTTGGCTTCTGGAAACGTTTTAGTAAAAAGAATGCTCCGCTTCCAAAGTCTTCAACACCTCCAATAGCACGAGGGCTCCTGATTGCAACTGTTGGGTTCTTAGCTATTACATTTCTTATTGTAGGACTTACTCATATCTGGTTTGGCCGATACCTGTATAGCTTAATAGAGGTGATCCTGTCAGCCATTTTATGGATTGCCTTTTGGAAGATATCAAAGTCTTTTTTGAATTATTTGAGTCTTCGTGCCGGGCCGCCGAAACCAGTACTGGAAAAAGTTTCTTAACCATGTATAAAAAGTAAATGAAAAACTTACAATTACTGGCAGGAACTGCTGTAATCGATATAACACCACCTCTGGAAGTAGGGTTACTTACCTCTGCAGTGAAAGGGGAGTATGCTTCTTTCACATCGGTACGACTACCTCTTAAAGCCCGTATTCTGGTATTGCAATCAGGCGAGAAAAAGGTTGCAATTATATCAATGGATTTATTATCCCTTAATGACACATCGGTGGGTGGATGGGATAATTTTAAGCGGGGACTTGCAGGCCAGTTAGATCCTGAAAACATTATTCTTACCTATACGCATACGCATTGTGCACCTGAGTCTGGAGCGGTAACCTCCTTATACCTAACTGAGGAGTTTAAGACCTGGTTAAAGGGCGTGCAGAGTAATGTAAGAGAAGCCATCCACGAGGCATGCTCAGTCTTTAAACCTTGTACTGTTGAACTTACCCACCAGGTCTTAGAAGGTTATTCGCTGCAACGGCGGATAAAGAAAGATAATGTTGTTGTAATGTCTGATTCACTCCAACCTATTCCACCTGATTTGATGGATCGACAGCCAATCGACAGAAGGGTACATGCCATTTCATTGGTTAATGATAAAAATACGATAGCTACTATCGTGCATGCAGCCTGTCATCCTGTGCATGAGATGTGCATGCGTCATGTCTCTTCAGATTTTCCGGGAGAAATGTGCCGCCGCCTTGAAGAGAATGGGTCATTCGGTATGCCGATGTTCTTAAATGGGGCTGCAGGCGATGTCAATCCGCCTACTGTTTCGTTAGGACCAGAATATTCGAAACAACATGGTTATGCACTTGCAGACCTGGTAGCAACCTCCCGAAGCAAGATGTATAAAGGTGATTCATCTTTTGCGTTTGCAACATATCAACAGCAATTTACTATTCGTGAAGATTCCGGGGTGAGCAACACTGCGGACGGTATTGCCAGGATCAGTGTCATTAAACTGGGGGATATAGCTCTTGTTTTTCTGCCTGGAGAGCCGTTCACGGAAACGGCTTTGCAAATTGAAAAAGAATCACCTTTTGCGCATACTATTATTTTAGGATTTAGCGAGAATAATATAGGGTACATCCCAACGGCGGAAGCTTTTCGGGATGGCGGTTATGAAGTAGGACCTGGCAAGTGGTCTTTTATACAGGAGGATGCAGATCAGATAGTACAGGCAAGAGCTGTCAGGTTACTCAAAGATTTATATCAACAACCATAATTAGGACAATCACTATTTACTGATGTAAAGTAATTGTATCAGTATTAACAATAAAAAAATAAAATGAAGTACCTAAAAAAAGGATTAGACGCTTCTGAAATAAAAAAATCAGACGAACAGGTGCGTGTAGCCGTCAGTGAAATTATTAGCGACATCGAAAAAAAAGGAGATGAGGCTGTAAAGCAGTATTCAAAAAAATTTGATAAGTGGGAGCCTGATAATTTTCGCCTCAGTTTACAACAGATAGAGCGCATTATAGAATCATTGCCGAAAACTGTTGTGGATGATATCCTGTTTGCACAAAAGCAGGTCCGGTATTTTGCCGAACAGCAATTGGCATCTATAAATGAAATAGAAGTGGAGACCCTGCCAGGTGTTTTTCTTGGTCATAAGAACATCCCGGTAAATAGTACCGGTTGTTATATTCCTGGCGGACGCTATCCTATGGTGGCTTCAGCCCACATGAGTATCGTTACAGCCAAAGTTGCAGGGGTTAAAAGAATAGTGGCATGTACTCCACCAATTGGAGGTAAAATTCCTGCGGCTACAGTATGTGCCATGCATTTTGCCGGTGCAGATGAAATATACATTCTTGGAGGAGTGCAGGCTTTGGCAGCTATGGCCATAGGCACTGATTCCATAACGCCTGTGGATATGATAGTAGGACCCGGCAACAGTTATGTTGCTGAAGCAAAACGGCAATTGTTTGGAAGGGTAGGGATTGATCTGATTGCCGGGCCCACAGAAATTTTAGTAATTGCTGATGAGTCCGCGGATGCAGAAATGATAGCGTGCGATTTATTAGGCCAGGCAGAACATGGGCCCAATTCCCCGGGTGCGTTAATAACAACCTCTGAATTACTTGCGCAACAAACATTACTGGAAATTAAACGGCAGGTAAAAATTCTGCCAACTGGTGATATTGCCGGTACTGCCTGGGAAACGCATGGTTCGATCATTCTTGTTAGTAACGAAGAGGAGGCTGTGAAGGCTGCAGATCTACTCGCCTATGAGCATGTGGAAGTTTTGACCAAAGACCCAGATTATTTTCTTCAAAATATGACTAACTACGGTGCCCTTTTCCTCGGGCCTGAGACCAATGTGGCTTATGGAGATAAGGTTATCGGTACCAATCACACTTTGCCCACAAATCGGGCGGCACGCTATACCGGAGGGTTATGGGTTGGAAAGTTCCTTAAAAACTGTACGTATCAGAGATGTTCTCCCGAAGCCAGCGCCTTTATTGGTGAATACGCAATGCGCCTGTGCGAGCTGGAAGGATTTATGGCGCATAAAGAGCAGGCTGCATTAAGAGTCAGAAGATATAAAAAATCAAAAATGACTGCTACCAATTCATAACAGGATAATATTCATGTATAGGAATTTTTAGTATAAATAAGACCGGATGAAAATAATTCAACTATCTCTCCTTTGCTGTCTTTTTGTTCTTTTGTTTGGTACATCAACCCATGCGCAGGATGTGCGCACTGTGTGGAGCACCGCGAAAGCAAAAAAATGGTACCATGAACAACCATGGCTGGTTGGGTGCAATTTCATCCCGAGTACCGCCATAAATCAATTGGAGATGTGGCAGCAGGGCAGTTTCGATACGGCCACGATTAACCGTGAATTGAAATGGGCCTCCAATATTGGAATGAACACGGTAAGGGTCTTTCTACACGATTTATTGTGGCAGGATGATTCAATAGGGTTTCTCAAAAGGATCAATATCTTTCTTGACATTTCAGCGCGGCACCATATCAGGCCTATGTTGGTTTTGTTTGATGCCTGCTGGGATCCATTTCCTAAACTCGGTGTTCAGCGATCACCTAAACCCTTTGTTCATAATTCCGGTTGGGTCCAGAGTCCGGGTTATTCTGCACTTATTGATTCTACACAGCAAATAAGACTTAAAAATTATGTTGTTGGTGTTGTGAAACGGTTTGGTAAAGACAAACGAATTCTGGCCTGGGACGTTTGGAATGAACCGGATAATACAAATAATTCATCTTATGGTACCATTGAGTTGCGGGATAAAGAACGTTATGTTCTTCCTCTTTTGGAGAAAGCATTTATTTGGGCCAGGTCTGTGAGCCCAGTTCAGCCACTAACTTCAGGGATATGGCGTGGGGACTGGTCTGGCGAACAAAATTTGACCTCCTTACAAAAACTCCAGTTGTCTCAATCTGATGTAATCTCCTTTCATAATTATGATAGTGGGAAGGAATTTGAAAAGCGGGTGAAATGGCTTATACGCTATGATCGTCCATTGTTATGCACAGAATATATGGCAAGAGGTAATGGGAGTTATTTCGAGGAAATCCTCCCTCTTTGCCAGAAATATTCTATTGCTGCATATAACTGGGGACTGGTAGATGGGAAAACGCAAACAAAATATCCCTGGGACAGTTGGAAAAAGGAATATAGTGCTGAACCTCCCATTTGGTTTCATGAAATATTTTATGCAGACGGACAGCCTTATAAAAAACAGGAGATTGATTTAATTAAAGAATTAACAGCTAAGAAAAGTGAAAAAAAGAAAACGGCAGTCCTGAAGTGATTTTCTATTTTTTTTCCTAACAAGCTTCAGGATCCTTATTATTTGCTAGAGATATAATTGGTTTTAGTAGGTGGGTTCTAAAAAACGACATTCAGAACCCACAGGGCCATTGCTTGCCGTTACCCTTATGAATCATAACAAGGATTCTATCACTTAAACCATATTTTTATGCTAACAAATTTATTTGAAAAAAGAAAATTAAACCTTCTTCTTGGTTGTATTCTTATTACGCTGTATTCCCATACAAACGCGCAAACATTTACGAACCCCATAAGAGCAGGTGCTGCGGACCCTACAATGGTTTATTACAATGGGTTTTATTATTTAACCTACACGAATGGTCCGAAGATCGAAATTGTAAAATCAGCCACTATCGCTGGACTGTCCACCACTACACCAACATTAGTATGGACAGATAGCGATCCGCAAAAATGTTGTTTTATGTGGGCGCCCGCAATAAAGCTATTTACTAAACCTGATGGGGCCCCCGGAGAAAAGCGGTGGTACCTTTATTATGTGGCAGCCGATTATAGCACAGGTAATTTTAATAGAAATTATGTGCTGGAAAGCAGTGGCCTGGATCCATTGGGCCCATATACATTTAAAGGCAGATTGCATCCGACAAATGAAGATGCCAGGTCCATTGACCCCAATATTTTGGAAAAAGATGATGGCTCGCTTTATTATCTCTATTCCTCAGGTTCGAACAATGAGATTTCAATTGCCAGCATGAGTAATCCCTGGACAGTAAATGGTGCCAAGGTGATCATTTCCACACCTACTTATGCATGGGAAAAGGTAAATGGATGGGTTAATGAAAATCCTGCTCCTGTCAAAAGAAATGGAAAAACATACATCACTTATTCTGCCTCCAATTGTAACTCTGCTGACTACTGTACCGGCATGTTAGTAAACACAGATGGAAATTATCTCAATCCGGGTTCATGGAGTAAGATCGGAGGGCCTGTTTTATTTAAGGCGGCTTTTGACGGCGTTTATGGTCCCGGTGGCGTTGATTTTTTTAAATCACCCGATGGATTGGAAGATTGGATAGTATATCATGCCACTACGGTTTCCACAGGGGAATGCAACGGTAACAGGAACGGACGTATTCAAAAGATAACCTGGGACAATAACGACTTTCCGATATTTAGCCTGCCTCCTTCTTCATCAACAGCACTTTATCTTCCTTCCGGAGATGCTGGCGCTAATCCACAAAACAACAAAACAATCATTTCAGGATTAACTTATAAACTTACCCATAAAGGAACTAACCAGGTGCTTGATGTTGCTGGTAATAGTGGTGCGTCCGGTGCAAATGTGCAGCAATACACAGATATAGGCGGCGATGCGCAAAAATGGGTGACGACACTACAACCTGATAGCACTTATAAGCTTCTCCACATATATACTAATATGGCCCTATCATCATTAAGCAATGGGGCAGGGGCAGGTATTGATGTAGTTCAGGAAACGGAAGCCGGACTTGACGGGCAGCGCTGGAAGATCCAGCTTCAGCCAAATGGTTATTATAAACTGGTACGTAAAGGAACTACCAATATATGCCTTGATGTTTCAAACAATAGTTCTGCGCCGGGAGCTAATGTATTGCAATGGACAGATAACGGAGTGGATGCGCAACGTTGGCGAATGGAAGTGGTTGGCAATGTAATAACAGGAGCCACTTATAAACTCTTACACAAAGGTACCAACCAATACCTGGCATCACAAAACAATAGTAATGCAGCCGGTGCGGATGTGCTGCAATACACGGGTAACTCTGACCTGGGCCAGCAATGGGTAATTACAGTAGAAACGGGAGGGTATTATAAGCTTACTCGTAAAGGCACGGGGATTTGCCTGGATGTATCAAATAATAGTGGCGCCGATGGCGCAAATGTATTGCAATGGACCGATAATGGAGGCGACGGGCAACGATGGAGTTTGGTTCATGTAGGAGATGGTTACTATAAATTAGTGCATAAAGGAACCAATAAATGTTTAGATGTTGCCAGTAATAGTAGTTCAGCAGGCGCAAATGTGCAGCAATGGACAGATAATGGTGCATTGGCGCAGCTTTGGCAACTTCAACTTGTTACTTTGCCTAACGGACAGGCACCACCACCTGCTTCAGCAGATTTAACACAGTTAGCAGAATTAAAATCCGGACCATCATTAAGCGTTAACCCAAATCCGTCGGCCTCCCGCGCTACAATACATTATGTGCAGGATGTTACAGCAAATACAACTGTCGCGCTGTATACGAACGCTGGCAGATTGGTAAAAAATATTTTCACTGGGGTCCTTAATAAAAACGAAGTGTATAAATTCGAAATCAGCAAGGGAGCATTAGGTAGTGGGGTTTATTTTATCAAAGCGTTTAATGATAAAAGCGTACAAGCCACCAAGATTATCTTTAGATAGCAGTGTAAGTGGTCTTGGCTGTCAGCCAGTTTCAACTATTGCGGCTGGTTGCACATACTTTTATGAAGCTTAATATAGGGTCCTGGAAAAAGACACGAATTGCTAAAAGGCATATAAAAAATTTCCAGGACCTTGTTTTGTGAGCGGCTCGCGGCACAGTTTTTAATACTAAAAGGTACTTAAGGCCCAATAATCACCATCAAACCCCAAAGGATAGTGGAAATAAAAATTGAGAAACAACAATCAAATAATACTTATGGGAGCAGACATTCCGCAGGCGGAACCTATGCGTAGCGCTTATTTCACGTTTAGACTAGATAGCGCAGAAGAGGCCGAAAGGATTTATGTATTGCTTTCCGACGGCGGCGAGATCTTTATGAAAATGAAACAGACTAAATTTGCTATCCGTTTTGCAATGCTGCGTGATAAATTCGGCACTTCCTGGATGCTGCTTCACCAGGAGGCGGAATAATTTATGCTATGAAAAACCAGGCTTCATCAATTATTTTGCTTATATCCGTAATGATTATTTGGGGAAGTTCCTTTGCCGTTACAAAAAATTCAGTGAATACAATTCCCCCAATCTTTTTTGCCCTATTACGTATGTCAATTGCCTCAATTTTGCTTTTGATTGCTGCTCAATTTCGGTCCAGAACATCAAAAATACCAAAACCCCTTCCCTGGAAAGCTTTCCTGCTGATGGGACTCACAGGCACTTGCCTTTATTACATTTGCTTCAACAACTCGATGGTTTATACAACAGCGTCAGTTGGTGCTTTAATCCAAAGTTTTATTCCCATTGTGACAGCAGTACTGGCGATGATATTTCTTAAAGAATCTTTGTCCACAAAACGTTTGGTGGGGATTGCAATTTCAATAACTGGCGTCTTGTTAATAATTCTTATGGCAGCACCAGGTGGAAGAGCCCAAAATCCATTACTTGGCAACCTACTAATGTTAGCTTCCGTTTTCATCTGGGCAACTTATACAATACTTGCAAAACGCGTAGCCCATATTGACCCAATTGTGGTTACTGCATATAGTATTGCACTGGGAACTTTATTACTTATTCCTGCTACGATTGTTGAACTGGCTGGTAAGCCGTTTCCGGTAATTACTACAGGATCATGGTTAAGTGCCTTGTACCTTGGCGCCATTTCATCTGGCCTGGGCCTATTACTTTATAACCGTTCATTAAAACATCTGTCAGCAGGTGAAACAGCCAGCTTTCTTAACCTTATGCCCGTAATAGCAGTAACTACAGCTGTAATGTTTTTGGGCGAGCATCTAACCTTGTGGCAGGTGGGAGGAGGAGCACTGGTTTTAACAGGTGTATTTTTTTCTTTAAAAAAATGAATGGTAATTTGGCACTGGATGGGATAAAATCAAATCATTTGCTATGTTCAAAAATTATTTTAAAACCGCATTCAGAAGTTTGAGACGTAACAACAGCTACTCTTTTATTAACATTGCGGGACTGGCAGTCGGTATTGCGGTCTGTATGATAATATTCTTTATTATACAGTTTCAAACAAGCTTCGATGATTTTCATTCTGATAAAGATCGCATCTATCGTGTTCTGACCCAATCTCATAGTGGTGAGGCGGGAAATATCACTCATATGAAAAACGTTCCTTTTGCAATGCCAGAAGGATTGAAAACAACTTTCCCTCAATTAGAGCAGGTAGTACCGGTTTATGCAAGTCACAATGATGAGTTGCAGGTGCTAAATGATAACGGAACCCCTGTAAAAAATTTTAAAGAGCAAAATGGCGTATTCTATACATCTCCCTCATTCTTTAAGATTTTTAATTTTCCACTGCTCACAGGTTCTTATGAGACGTTAAAAGATCCCAATAATGTATTGCTAACAAAAGAGATTGCAGAGACTTATTTCGGCGACTGGAAAATGGCGATGGGCAAAACCATTAAGATAACGGGATATTATAGTATGGGCGCAGCCTTGTTCCAATTCCCGGCAACAGGTTTGAAAGTTACAGGCATTCTGGAAACCATACCTGCAAATACAGACTTCCAGCTGAAATTAGCAATTGCCTATGGAACAGATTTTACCGGGGATAAACAATATGGATTTCAACAGCCTCAATGGGACCTTTCAGCTCCTGATTTTGGTTGTTATGTTTTGCTGCCGAAAAATATTTCTGGAGACAATTTTAATCAGCAATTAAACGCGTACGCACGAAAAGCACAATCCGCTAACAATAAAGATAGCTACGTTATACAACCATTAAAGGCAGTGCATTATGATGCAGAAGCCGGCAATTATAGTAACAAAACGATCAGTCATCAATTGGTCAATGTATTGTGGCTCATTGCAGGTTTTATATTGTTAATTGCCTGCGTAAATTTTATTAATCTCTCAACGGCACAAACTGTTAATCGGGCGAAAGAGGTTGGCGTAAGAAAAGTATTGGGCAGCAATAAATCTCAATTGCAGATTCAATTCATCATTGAAACATTCCTGATAGTTGCGAGTGCCGTTATACTGGCAGTGATTATTTCAATTCTGGCATTGTCTTATGTAAATAAACTTTTACAACTTTCGCTTTCATTCAACATAGTCAGCAATCCTGAAATTATTTTATTTCTATTTGCTGTAACAATAGCAGTAACATTCCTTGCTGGCTTTTATCCTTCTATTGTTTTGTCTCGCTTTAATCCAATTAAAGCTTTAAAGAGTAAACTCATTGTCAATTCCGCAAAAGGAATTTCATTAAGAAGAGGATTGGTGGTTTTTCAATTCATTATTGCACAGGTTCTCATTATTGGCACCCTGGTCATTGTACAGCAGATGAATTTTTTTATGAACCAGCCTTTGGGCTTTGATAAAGATGCAATCCTGAATATCCCTTACCGACCGGATAGTACCGGCGGTAAATTAACGGCCTATTTAAAACAGCAGTTGTTGTCAAACGGTGTGCAGGCGGTAAGTTTCAATTCCAATCCTCCACTTGAAGACAACAGTAACATGTTTACCACATTCAGATTTGACCATGCCATAAAGGATGCAGACTTCCAGGCTATTACCAAATTCGCCGACGATGACTATGTGCCGACTTATAAATTAAAATTGGTAGCTGGAAGAAATCTGGAGCCCTCAGGTCCTACAAAGGAATTTTTAGTGAATGAATCTTTCGTAAAGGGTTTAGGACTTAAAAAGCCGGAAGATATTTTAGGCAAAGAAATAAGCATTATGGATGGTTTAATAAAATGTCCTGTTGTTGGCGTGTTGAAGGATTTTAATGACAGGTCTTTACGTAATGAACTTGCTCCATTGCTTATTGCTACAAACGCTACCATGTATCGCCAGGCTTCGCTAAAACTGGCAACGGTAAATATTTCTTCTGTGATGCAATCCGTTAAAAAAATATGGGAGCAAACCTTTCCAGATTATGTTTACGAATACAGGTTTTTGGATGATAAAATAGCAGGTTTTTATAAACAGGAAAGCCAGCTCTCACAGCTTTATAAAATTTTTGCGGCCATTGCCATATTCCTCAGCTGTCTTGGTTTATATGGACTGGCCTCATTTATGGCAGTGCAGCGGACAAAGGAAGTTGGTATTCGAAAAGTTCTTGGTGCAACAGCATCAAGCATCGTATATCTTTTTTCAAAAGAATTCATTTTACTCATCGCAATTGCCTTTGTCATTGCTACACCTATTGCATGGTATTATATACAACAATGGTTGCAGAATTTTGCTTATCGCACCAATATTGGTTGGTGGTTATTTGCTGCAGGAGGGCTGGCTGCAATCATTATTGCGCTTATAACTATAAGTTTTCGTGCAATAAAAGCGGCACTCGCCAATCCAATGAAGAGCCTGCGCACGGAGTGACTTCTCCGGCACAAAAAAGGCCACTTCCCGAAGGAAATGGCCCCAATGTTCATTTCAACATTTATTAGCTACCTGAACAACCTGTGGTTGGGGTGCATTTTGCTTCCTTTGGACACGCCTTGTAATCGCAACAGGTAGGATCGCAATTCTTCGGATCACAATCCCTGGGATCACATTTGTCCATCTTACATTCCACTTTGGATTTCTTTTTTGTTTTCTTTTTAGCTCCTCCGTCAAATGCAAGAGCAGGTGCTGCCATAAAGGCAATAAGCAATGTGCTCAAAAATATTTTTTTCATTTTTAAGAATTAAAAGGTATTGAAATAGATTTCTGTATGGTTAGGAAATCATTTCCGGAGGATGCCAGCAGTCAGACAGGCCTGTAGAAGTCCTGTTATCATTGAAGATTGATAACTTTTGCCTGGTGATCACATTGTATGTTGAATAAGAAAAGAAATTTTCTACGAGATAGCAGCAAAATCCAACTGAACAGGGAACAAAGGGATTGCAACCATTATTTGTACAGTCTTTGTTTTCGTTTGGATCAGGTTTTGATTTATGGCATTTGTTTTTGGAACAGGTTGACTTAGCTTTCATTGGACAGGAAGGCTTAACCGGTTCAGCAGCTCTTCCTGCTATCACTCCCTGCACGTCATAATTCTGAAATACCGGCTGTACCTGCAGAATTGCAAATATTATAATGAATGCACTGCTGAATATATTCAACCGGATTTTCATTACTCTAAAGATACACTTCATCTTCAGCAAAAGAAAGAAAGTTGTGAATAATATGCCAGAATGGATTGGACTGGTTTATCAATAACTTCTAGTATCATTTTTGCTGACTTCTGATTTACCGGACTTTTAATTTAATCACTCAAAACCTATCAACATGTCTTTCGATCAGTATCATGAGCCCGCCAGTGAATTGAGTCAAAAAACCAGAACATTTGCCCGGATGATCACTTCCTTAACTGAAGAAGCGGAAGCGATCGGATGGTATGAGCAGCGTATTTCCCTTGAAAAGGATAAAGACGCCAGGAAGATCATGGAAAAAGCGCAGGAAGAAGAATTTATTCATTTTGCCATGGATCTCGAGTTCCTGCTTCGCCAGAAAGAAAAATGGAAAATAGTAGTAAAGAATGTGCTCTTCAAAGAAGGTGATATTACAGAGAATGCAGAGAAAGCTGAAAAGAAAATTGAGGAATAAAAGACAGCGCTGTCAGCAATCAGGTATTAATTATCCTGGTTGCGCTGCAGGATCAATTAAAGGTTCATTAACCTGGGTGCAAATCAGGAAACCTTCTCAGCAAGCAATTGCTTTACAAGCTCTTCCAGTTCTTTGACCCGTTTTTCAAGGTCTGGAAGCTTGCGGTTCACGGCCTGGCTGCGAAGGGCTGAAGTATAATCGTAAGCCGGGGAACCTGTTACGGCTTTGCCAGGCTCGATGGATTTGCTGACTCCACTTTGGGCGTTGATTTTGGCGCCATCTCCTATCTGAATATGACCCACAATACCGGCCTGGCCACCAATCATAACGCCATTGCCAATCTTGGTACTGCCGCTGACCCCACTCTGGGCAGCGATAACCGTACTGTTGCCGACCTCAACATTATGGGCGATCTGGATCAGGTTGTCCAGTTTAGCTCCGCTTTTTATTAGGGTTGACCCAATTGTTGCGCGATCAATAGTGGCATTGGCACCGATCTCCACATTGTTCTCAATTACAACATTACCGATCTGGGGCACTTTTTTAAAACTTCCATCTGCCTGTGGTGCAAACCCGAAACCATCACTGCCAATAACAGTACCGGCATGTATGGTAACATTATTGCCAACCTTACAATCATGATAGATCTTTACTCCGGGATGGATCACACAATTATCACCAATGGTGACATTATCGCCAATAAAAGTATTAGGATAGATCTTGGTATTATCTCCCACTTTCACTTTTTCACCGAGATAAGAGAAAGCTCCGATAAATACATTTTTGCCATAGGATACTGTCTTTGCAATATAGCTGGGTTCCTGTACTCCACTTAACTGTTGCTGTTGTATCTCCTGGTATTTAGCCAGCAGGGTAGCGAAGGCGGTATAGGCATCTGCTACACGAATCAGGGTTGAACTGACAGGCTGTTTTAGTGAGAAGCCCTGGTTAATTATTATGACAGAGGCTTTGGTTGTATAGATATAATCCTCGTATTTGGGATTGGCCAAAAAGCTGAGCTGGCCCTCACCGGCCTCTTCAATTTTACCAAAAGAACCAACAACTGCATCCGGATTTCCTTCGATCTTTCCATTAATCAGGAGCGCTATCTGTGCTGCAGAAAAAGTCATAATTAGGTTTAAATAGTAGATTTTACCTCACCAGCTAATTTGAAATATTGGATTTTTAGGTTTAATTACTTAAACCCAATATTTCCCAATCATTTTTAGCTAATTCTCCAGTAACAAATGTAATATTTTTTAATCTCGCGATCGGCCAGGCTGCTAAAGCTTTTTATCAATGCATTGTCAACACCGGAAATATCCTTTGTGGTTCCGTCCTTATATAAAATATTAATACGTTCATCCCGGGGGTCATACATCGTATTGCTACTGCTGCCGGTAAATACAAAATAATGCGCCTCGTCTTCTTTAATGCCAAGGCAATCTATTGCTTCCCGGGTGCGGGTTTTCGTGAAGGCAGGATCAACCGGATCGGCCTGAAGCCTTACTTTATATAATTTCCGGTCAATCAAAGAACGGCAGAGCAGCGATAATATTTTATCTGGGTGATGGCACCAGTTCTTAATGGTGGCCATAACATCGTAGTCGTCCAGCTTGCAAAAGGTTGTTAAATTTTGTTCCAGCGATAATGAACTGTTCTGATTCAGCATGAAAAAGTTCAATGCATCAGTTGCAGCCGCTACGGCTATTCCCTTTGCCAATAGTTCATTTGCCCTCCTTATAATATTGACCAGCATCATTTCTGCACCCAATACCGTTTTGTGGAGGTAAACCTGCCAGTACATGAGCCTGCGACTAACCAGGAATTTTTCAATGGAATAGATGGCTTTCTCCTCAACAACCAGGTTGCCATCTTTCACGCATAGCATTTTGATGATCCGGTCATAACCAATCACTCCTTCTGCAACTCCGGTAAAGAAGCTATCGCGGTTCAGGTAATCCATCCGGTCCACATCCAGTTGTCCGGATACCAATTGGTAAAGAAATTTCTTCGGATGTTTATCCGTGAATATGGCTAATGCGGTGTCCAACTGACCTTTGAGTTCCTTATTCAATACCTGCATGATCATGATAGAGATGCTTTCATGACTCACATTGATCAATTCCTTTTCCAGGGCATGGGAATAAGGTCCATGGCCGATATCATGTAAAAGGATGGCTATTTTGGCACCCAGTTCTTCTTCCGGGTCAATGCTGATCCCCTTTCCTTTCAATTCCTGGAGTGCCTGGCACATCAGGTGATAAGCGCCCAGTGAGTGATGCAATCTTGAATGAACGGCACCCGGATATACCAGGTGGGCAAATGCCATCTGGTGTATATTTCGCAACCTTTGATAGTAAGGATGCGATATGATCTGCAGGATCAGCGGGTGATCAATGGTAATAAAACCATATACCGGATCGTTGATTATCTTCCTGACAGGTACCATTGTTGCGTTTTTGTTAAAGGGGGCGCCGCAAAAGTACAAATGCCGGGTTTAATAAGCTAAATTTGGAAAAAGCTACTAGCCTCTAGCCACTAGCCTCTAGACCTTAATTGGATATCTAATAAATTGTTGGAAAGTCCTGATAAAGTCTAGGAGCTAGTGGCTAGTAGCTAGTAGCTAACAAAACCTTAAGCATGGCCGTAGCTAAAATAATCTGGGTGGATGATGAAATCGAAAGTCTTCAGTCTCAAAAATTATTTCTTGAAAACAAGGGTTACGAGGTACAGACCTTTACCAATGGCTTTGATGCAATCGATTTTGTAAAGGAAAACCCGGTAGACGTAGTGTTGATCGATGAAAGCATGCCCGGTATTACCGGACTGGAAACCCTGGCCAAGATCAAGGAATTGAATCAATCACTTCCCATTGTACTAATAACTAAAAATGAAACGGAGAACCTGATGGATGAGGCCATCGGCTCACAGATCAGTGATTACCTGATCAAACCTGTTAACCCCAACCAGGTATGGCTCAGCCTGAAGAAGATCATCGATAACAAGCGTCTGGTAGGAGAAAAAACAACAACGGCTTACCAGCAACAGTTCCGTAATCTTTTCATGGCGCTCAACAGCAACCCGGATTATAATGAGTGGATGGATATCTACAAAAAACTGGTGTACTGGGAGCTTGAAATGGAAAAAAGCAATAGCCCTGAAATGCAGGAGATTTTTCAAAGCCAGAAGAGTGAGGCAAATACAGAGTTTTTCAAATTTGTTTCCCGTAATTATACCAACTGGGTTTCTCCCAAAAGTACAGATGGTCCCGTAATGAGCCATTCATTGGTACAGTTTAAAGTATTGCCCCATGTTGAAAAGGGCACGCCTTTATTTTTTTTACTGATCGATAATCTGCGGTTTGACCAGTGGCGCGCTATTCAACCCATATTTGCTGAAAGTTTCCGGATACTGGAGGAGGATAGTTTTTACAGCATACTTCCAACAGCAACGCAATATGCCCGCAACGCCATTTTTTCTGGCCTACTGCCCATAGAGATAGAAAAGAAATTTCCAAATCAATGGAAAAATGATGATGAAGAGGGAGGGAAGAACATGCATGAAGAGGAGTTCTTCCGTGCACAGATGAAGCGATTGGGCAAAGGTGATCTCAAAGTTTCCTATACCAAAGTCTTAAATAATAATGCAGGACTGGAATTGGTGAATAATATCCATAACCTGCTCAACAATGATGTGAATGTGATCGTTTATAATTTTGTGGATATGCTTAGCCATGCCCGCACGGAAATGGAGGTGTTAAAAGAACTGGCTGGTGATGAAATGAGCTATCGCAGTATTACCACAAGCTGGTTTGAGCACTCACCACTGCACCAGGCATTGAAGAAAATAGCAGATAAGAATATCAAGATAGTACTGGCAACGGATCATGGCAGTGTACGGGTAAAAACGCCATATAAGGTAGTGGGTGATAAGCAGACTACCACCAATCTTCGCTATAAGCATGGACGTAATCTGAATTATGAGCCTAAGGAAGTACTGGCATTCAGGAACCCGACAGAGGCAGGATTGCCGGTTCCCACTATTAATTCATCATTCATCTTTGCAAAAGAAGATGGATTCCTTTGTTATCCCAATAACTATAATCATTACGTAAATTATTATCGCAATACCTTTCAGCATGGCGGAGTAAGCCTGGAGGAAATGATTGTGCCGGTAATTAAAATGCAGTCGAAGTGAGTGTGGATAATTAACTGTTATATAATATAAGACTGGAATTAATTTTACCACATGAAGTACACACAAACCACATTGGATAAATTGGAATCTATTCCGGAGCAGGCAGGTTATGTATTGCGATATGAGCGGGGTACTTTCCAAAGCGGGTATTGTATCCTGGAATCGAAGAGGGTGGTAGTGCTGAATAAATTCCTTCAAACGGAAGGCCGTATCAATACGCTCATTGATCTTATTCCCCAACTGGATATTGACCCTGAAGTGCTCCAATCTGATGATCTCAAGAAGATGTATTTGGATATTGTGTCCAAACTGGAAGCT
>Ga0207648_10002472_pt1 | contig 19861 bp, 18 predicted proteins | sample KBSMisM32_FD_184310 | JGI IMG/M metagenome (GOLD analysis project Ga0207648, IMG submission 184310) | Miscanthus rhizosphere microbial communities from Kellogg Biological Station, Michigan, USA - KBS Miscanthus M3-2 (SPAdes) (version 2) | ecosystem: Host-associated > Plants > Roots >...
CGGCATCAAGCTGATGTTCAAGGAGATCATCCTTCCCGCCAACGCGAACAAGGCGCTGTTCCTGCTCGCGCCGGTGGTGATGATCATGCCGGCGCTCGCCGCCTGGGCGGTGATCCCGTTCTCGCCCGAGCTGGTGCTGTCGGACATCAACGCCGGGCTGCTCTACATCATGGCGCTGTCGTCGATCGGCGTTTACGGCGTGATCATCGCCGGCTGGGCGTCGAACTCCAAGTACGCGTTCCTCGGCGCGATGCGCTCGGCGGCGCAGATGGTGTCGTACGAGCTGGCGATGGGCTTCGCGCTGGTGGTGGTGCTGATGGTGTCGGGCAGCCTGAACCTGTCGGACATCGTCGACGGGCAGGGGCGGGGCTACTTCGCGAGCAAGGGCGTCACTTTCCTGTCGTGGAACTGGCTGCCGCTGCTGCCGATGCTGGTGGTGTACTTCGTGAGCGGCGTGGCCGAGACCAACCGCGCGCCGTTCGACGTGGTCGAGGGCGAGTCCGAGATCGTCGCCGGCCACATGATCGAGTACTCGGGGATGACGTTCGCGCTGTTCTTCCTCGCCGAGTACATGAACATGATCCTGATCTCGGCGCTGACCGCGGTAATGTTCTTCGGCGGCTGGCAGGCCCCGATCGACTCGGTCGTCGTCAACTGGATCCCGCCATTCGGCTGGCTGCTGCTCAAGATCTTCGTGATCGTCTCGATGTTCCTCTGGATCCGCGCCACCTTCCCGCGCTACCGCTACGACCAGATCATGCGCCTGGGCTGGAAGGTATTCATTCCGCTCACCCTGGTGTGGATCGCGGTGATCGGCATCTGGATGCAGACCCCCTGGAATCTCTGGCCATGACGCGCCTGCTGGATTTTTTCAAAAGCTTTTTGTTGATCGAGCTCTTCAGGGGCCTCCAGCTCACCGGGCGCCACCTGTTCGCGCGCAAGATCACGGTGCAGTTCCCCGAGGAGAAGACGCCCGCCAGCCCGCGCATGCGCGGCCTGCACGCGCTGCGCCGCTACCCGAACGGCGAAGAGCGCTGCATCGCCTGCAAGCTGTGCGAGGCCGTGTGCCCGGCGCTCGCGATCCATATCGAAAGCGAGCAGAGGCAGGACGGCACGCGCCGCACCACGCGCTACGACATCGACCTGGTGAAGTGCATCTTCTGCGGCTTCTGCGAGGAGGCATGCCCGGTGGACGCGATCGTCGAGACGCGCATCATCGAGTACCACGGCGAGAAGCGGGGGGATCTGTACTACACCAAGCCCATGCTGCTCGCGGTGGGCGACCGCTACGAGGAGAGCATCGCCCGCGACCGGGCCCAAGACGCCCGCTATCGGTAGACAACAATAAATGTTCGAAACCTGGCTTTTCCTGCTGTTCGGGGCCGTATTGCTCGTGTCCGGCGTGCTGGTGATCACCGCGCGCAACCCGGTGCACGGCGTGCTGTTCCTGGTGCTCGCGTTCTTCACCGCGGCCGGCATCTGGCTGCTGCTGCGCGCCGAGTTCCTCGCCATCGCGCTGGTGGTGGTCTACGTCGGCGCGGTGATGGTGCTGTTCCTGTTCGTGGTGATGATGCTCGACATCAACCTCGAGCGCGTGCGCGAGGGCTTCTGGCGCAACCTGCCGCTCGCGCTGATCGTCGGCGGCATCATGGTGTTCGAGATGGTGGCGGTGCTGCTCAACCGCATCTACGGCACGCGCCCGCTCGCGACCCCGGTGCCGGCCAACTACAGCAACACCAAGGAGCTCGGCCGGGTGCTCTATACGCAGTACGCCTACGCCTTCGAGATCGCCGCGGTGCTGCTGCTGGTGGCGATCATCGCCGCCATCGCGCTCACCCTGCGCCGGCGCAAGGACAGCCGCTCGCAGGATCCGTCGGCCCAGGTCCGGGCGCGGCGCGAGGACAGGGTGCAGCTCGTCTCCATGCCGTCGGAGACCGACAGGTGATCGAGACGCTCAACCTCTCGCACTACCTGGTGCTGGCGGCGATCCTGTTCGCGATCAGCGTGGTCGGCATCTTCCTCAACCGCCGCAACCTGATCGTGCTGCTGATGGCGATCGAGCTGATGCTGCTCGCGGTGAACATCAACTTCATCGCCTTCTCGCACTTCCTCGGCGACCTGGCGGGACAGGTGTTCGTGTTCTTTATCCTGACCGTGGCGGCGGCCGAGTCGGCGATCGGTCTCGCGATCCTCGTCGTGCTGTTCAGGAACCTGAACACCATCGACGTGGAAGAGATGGACTCCCTCAAAGGATGAAAGCGCTCTACCTGATCATTCCGTTCGCGCCGCTGCTCGGCGCGATCGCGGCCGGCCTGTTTGGCAAGCAGATCGGGCGCGTCGGCGCGCATTCGGCGACCATCTTCTCCGTGCTGCTGTCGTTCCTGTGCTCGTGCGTGGTGCTGCTCGACGTGTTGGACGGCAACACCTTCAACGGCCCGGTCTATACCTGGCTGACGATGGGCGACGCCACGCTGCAGATCGGCTTCCTGATCGACCCGCTCACCGCGCTGATGATGGTGGTGGTGACCTTCGTCTCGCTGATGGTGCACGTCTACACCATCGGCTACATGGCCGAGGACCCGGGCTACCAGCGCTTCTTCTCCTACATCTCGCTCTTCACCTTCTCGATGCTGATGCTGGTGATGGCCAACAACTTCCTGCAGCTGTTCTTCGGCTGGGAGGCGGTCGGGCTGGTGTCGTACCTGCTGATCGGCTTCTGGTACACGCGCGAGAGCGCGGTGTACGCGAACCTGAAGGCCTTCCTGGTCAACCGCGTCGGCGACTTCGGCTTCATCCTCGGCATCGCGCTCATCCTGGCCCATTTCGGCACGCTCGATTACCAGGAAGTCTTCAACAGTGCTCCCGGGTTGGGTTCAGAGATCACCCTGATCTGCATCCTGCTGTTCGTCGGCGCGATGGGCAAGAGCGCGCAGTTTCCGCTGCACGTCTGGCTGCCCGACTCGATGGAAGGCCCGACGCCGATCTCGGCGCTGATCCACGCCGCCACCATGGTGACCGCGGGGATCTTCATGGTGGCGCGCATGTCCCCGTTGTACGAGCTGAGCGAAACGGCAAGGTCGGTCGTGCTCGTCATCGGCGCCATTACCGCGCTGTCCATGGGTCTGGTCGCGCTGACGCAGTACGACATCAAGCGCGTGGTGGCTTACTCGACGCTTTCGCAGCTCGGCTACATGACCGCGGCGCTCGGCGCGTCGGCCTATTCGGCGGCGATGTTCCACCTGATGGCGCACGCGTTCTTCAAGGCGGTGCTGTTCCTCGCCGCCGGCTCGGTGATCATCGCGCTGCATCACGAGCAGGACATGCGCAAGATGGGCGCGCTGCGCAAGGCAATGCCGATCACCTACTGGACGCTGCTGCTCGCCGCCATCTCCTCGGCCGGCATCCCGGGCTTCGCCGGCTTCTTCTCCAAGGACGCGATGATCGAGGCGATCCACCATGCGCCGACACCGGGCGCGGGGTTCGCCTACTTCTGCGTGGTGGCGTGCGTGTTCGTCACCGCCTGCTACACCTTCCGCCTGGTGTTCATGGCGTTCCACGGCAAGCCGCGCTACGACGCGCACCATCCGCCGCACGAGTCGCCGCCAGTGGTCACCGTGCCGCTCGTGCTGCTCGCGATCCCGTCGGTCTTCGCCGGCTACCTGGTCGGGTACGTGGTGTTCGGCGATTACTTCGGCGAGAGCCTGCCGGCGCCCGATCCGAACTACTACGGCATCTGGGAGTTCATCAAGCACGGCTTCACCGCGCTGCCGTTCTGGCTTGCGGTCGCCGGCATCGCGACCGCTTGGTATTTCTACTTGGGAAACCCCCGGATGCCGGCGCGCGCGGCGCGCTTCTTCGGCCCGCTGTACGCGCTGGTCGAGAAGAAATACGGCTTCGACGAGCTCTATTCGTGGCTGCTGGCGGGCGGGGCGCGCAACCTCGGCAAGGGCTTCTGGCGCGGCGGCGACCAGGCGGTGATCGACGGCCTGATGGTGAACGGCTCGGCGCGCATGGTGGGCTGGTTCTCCGGCGTGGTGCGGCTGGTGCAGACCGGCCTGCTCAATACCTACGCCTTCCTCATCCTGTTCGGCATCCTCAGCGGCCTCACCTGGATGGTGTGGCGCTATGGGAGCTTTCTCAAGTGAGCCTGCCGCTCCTGTCGCTCTCGATCTGGATTCCGATCTTCGCGGGGCTGGCGGTGCTGGTCGCGGGAAGACATGAGGGCAACGCCGGCGGCAACGCCATTGCACGCTGGATCGCGGTTGCCGGCGCGCTGCTCGGCTTCCTGGTCACGATCCCGCTTTACACCGGCTTCGCCGCGCACAGCGCCGATTTCCAGTTCCAGGAAAAGCTGGAGTGGATCGCCCGTTTCAACATCCACTACCACCTCGGGGTGGACGGCATCTCGCTGCTGTTCCTGCTGCTCAACAGCTTCGTCACCATCCTGGTGGTGATCGCCGGCTGGTCGGTGATCGACAGCCGCGTCGGCCAGTACTACGGCGCCTTCCTCATCATGTCCGGGCTGCTGAACGGCGTGTTCGCAGCGCTCGACGCGGCGCTGTTCTACGTGTTCTTCGAGGCCACGCTGATCCCGATGTTCATCATCATCGGCGTGTGGGGCGGGCCCAACCGGGTCTACGCCGCGGTCAAGTTCTTCCTGTACACGCTGTTCGGCTCGCTGCTGATGCTGGTCGCGATGCTCTACCTGTACAACAAATCGGGCGGCAGCTTCTCGATCACCGCCTGGCACAAGCTGCCGCTCGCGCTCGACGTGCAGACGCTGCTGTTCTTCGGCTTCCTGTTCGCGTTCGCGGTGAAGGTGCCGATGTGGCCGGTGCACACCTGGCTGCCGGACGCGCACACCGAGGCGCCGACCGGGGGCTCGGTGGTGCTGGCGGCGATCCTGCTGAAGCTCGGCGCCTACGGCTTCGTCCGGTTTTCGCTCCCGATCCTGCCGGACGCGTCCCGCGAGCTGGCCTGGATGATGATCGGCCTGTCGCTGGTCGCGATCTTCTACATCGGCCTGGTGACCCTGGTGCAGACCGACATGAAGCGCCTGATCGCCTACTCGTCGATCTCGCACATGGGGTTTGTAACGCTTGGTTTTTTTGTTTTTAATGCATATGGTGTGGAAGGCGGGCTGGTGCAGATGATCTCGCACGGCTTCGTCTCGGCGGCGCTGTTCCTGTGCGTCGGCGTGATGTACGACCGCATGCACACGCGCATGATCGGCGACTACGGCGGCGTGGTGAACACGATGCCGAAGTTCGCCGCCTTCATGATGCTGTTCGCCATGGCCAACTCCGGCCTGCCGGCGACCAGCGGCTTCGTCGGCGAGTTCATGGTGATCATGGGCGCGATGAAGGCCAACTTCTGGCTCGCCTTCGTCGCCGCCACCACGCTGATTCTGGGTGCGGCATACACGCTTTGGATGTACAAGCGCGTCATTTTCGGCGCGGTCGCGAACACGAACGTGGGTGCGCTCAAGGATCTCAACCCGAGGGAATTTGCCGTGCTCGCCGCACTGGCCGCTGCGGTGCTCCTGATGGGCATCTACCCGCTGCCGTTCACCGAGGTGATGCACGCCTCGGTCAACGAGCTGCTCAAGCACGTGGCGACGGCGAAGAACTGACATGACCAGGATGGAATTCCTCAGCCACCTGCAGGCCTTCCCCGAGATGCTGCTGCTCGTGGGTACCTGCGTCGTCATGCTGGTGGACGTGTTCTCGAAGGACGAGCGCCGGCGGGTCGCCTACTACTCGGCGCACGCGCTCCTGATGCTCTGCTTCCTGGCGACGCTGTTCGTGCTGCGCGAGTCCGAGGGGCAACGCGCGTTCCTGTTCCACGGCCTGTTCGTGTCCGACGCGCTCGGCCACGTCCTGAAGCTGATGTGTTATGTCGCGCTGGCCGGCGCGCTCGTCTATTCGCGCCAGTACCTGCAGGACCGCGCGCTGTTCAAGGGCGAGTTCGTCACGCTGCTGCTGTTCTCGCTGCTCGGCATGATGGTGATGATCAGCGCGGCGAGCTTCCTCACCCTGTTCCTCGGCCTCGAGCTGATGTCGCTCTGCCTGTACGCGCTGGTGGCGCTCAACCGCGACTCGGCGCTCGCCACCGAGGCGGCGATGAAGTACTTCGTGCTCGGCGCGCTGTCCTCGGGCCTGCTGCTCTACGGCATGTCGATGATCTACGGCGCCACCGGCACGCTCAACATCTACGAGGTCGCCGGCCAGACCGCGCGCCTGGCGGCGAGCGGCTCCGACCGCACCTTCCTGGTGTTCGGCCTGGTGTTCCTGGTGGCCGGCCTCGCGTTCAAGGTGGGCGTGGCGCCGTTCCACATGTGGATCCCCGACGTGTACCACGGCGCGCCCACCGCGGTGACGCTGATCGTCGGCACGGCGCCCAAGCTCGCCGCGTTCGCGATGGCGGTGCGCCTGCTGGTGAACGGCATGCTCGACCTGGCGCAGGACTGGCAGCAGATGCTGGCGCTGCTCGCGCTGCTGTCGATGGCGATCGGCAACATCGCTGCGATCGCGCAATCGAACGTGAAGCGCATGCTCGCGTACTCGACCATCGCGCACATGGGCTTCATGCTGCTCGGGCTGCTGTCCGGCGTGGTCGAGGGCAACCTGTTGAACGTGCCCGAGGCCTACAGCGGCGCGCTGTTCTACATGATCATCTACGTACTGATGTCGCTCGGCGCCTTCGGCATGCTGCTCTACCTCTCGCGCGCCGGGTTCGAGTGCGAGAACCTGGACGACCTGAAGGGCCTGAACCGCACCCACCCCTGGTACGCGTTCATCATGCTGGTGCTGATGTTCTCGCTCGCCGGCATCCCGCCGACCGCCGGCTTCTACGCCAAGCTCGCGGTGCTGTCGGCCGCGGTGAACGCCGGACAGGTCTGGCTCGCGGTGGCTGCCGTAGTGCTGTCGCTGATCGGCGCGTTCTACTATCTGCGCATCGTCAAGCTCATGTATTTCGATGAGCCCAGAGACTCGCATCCGGTGAAGGCGCGCATCAGTTTCAGCGTCGCACTGTCCGCCAACGGCCTGGCGATGCTGCTGTTCGGGCTTTGGCCGGGTTCCCTGATGGCGCTCTGCTTCGAGGTTTTCAAGGTTCTTTGAAAGACCTCACCGAGCATTTCGTCAGCGGCGGGCTGGTATTCGACGGCAACCTGCTCAAGGTCCATCGCGACACGGTGCGCCTGCCCGACGGCAGCGAGGGCCAGCGCGAGTACATTCGCCACCCGGGCGCGGTGGCGATCCTCGCGCTCACCGAGGACCGCCAGCTGCTGCTCGAGCGCCAGTACCGCTACCCGCCGCGGCGCGAATTCATCGAGATCCCGGCGGGCAAGCTCGAGCCTGGCGAGCCGCACCTCGACACCGCCAAGCGCGAGCTGATGGAGGAGACCGGCTACGAAGCGCAGGAGTGGACGCGCCTGTGCGTGATCGACACCGCCATCGGCTACACCGACGAGCGCATCGAGCTGTTCCTCGCGCGCAAGCTCATCAAGAAGACGCGCAAGCTCGACCCCGGCGAGTTCCTCGAGATCTTCCTGCTGCCGTTCGACGACGCGGTGCAGATGGTGCGCGACAACCGCATCAGCGACGTGAAGACCATCGCCGCGATCCTCTGGGCGAAGGCGTTCCTGCCGTGAACGTCATCCCCGCGCAGGCGGGGACCCCGTTTGGAAGGCTTGCAAAAAGCCCACGTCGTCGCAAACTAGCGGTATGACCGAACTGCGCCGCAGCACGGAGCGCGGCCACGCCAACCACGGCTGGCTCGACTCCTACCACTCGTTCTCCTTCGCCGACTACTACGACCCCCGGCACATGGGCTACGGCCCGCTGCGGGTGATCAACGAGGACCGGGTGCAGCCCGGCAAGGGCTTCGGCACCCACGGTCATCGCGACATGGAGATCATCAGCTACGTGCTGGAAGGCTCGCTCGGCCATCAGGACTCGATGGGGACGGGTTCCACCATCGTCCCCGGCGACGTGCAGCGGATGAGCGCCGGCAGCGGCGTGCGCCACAGCGAGTTCAACCACGAGAAGCAGGGCGTCACCCACTTCCTGCAGATCTGGATCGAGCCCAACCAGGTGGGCATTGCGCCGTCGTACGAGCAGAAGCACTTCAAGCCCGAGGACAAGCGCGGCCGCCTGCGCCTGATCGCGTCGCCCGACGGGCGCGACGGCTCCGTCACCATCCACCAGGACGCGCTGGTCTACGCCGGCCTGTTCGACGGCCGCGAAAGCGCGAGCTACGGGCTGAAGAACGAGCGCGGCTACGTGCACGTCGCCCGCGGGCGCATCACCGTAAACGGCCAGGAGCTCCAGGCCGGCGATGCGCTCAAGACCGAGGACGGCGTGCTCGAGATCGAGAACGGAGAGAAGGCGGAAGTGCTGGTCTTCGATCTGCCTTAACGCTCGTCCCGGAACGGACTGCCCTTCAGCGCGTCGGCGCGATCGAACGCGCGGTTCGCCAGGTGGTACTCGCCGACGATGCGATCGCCCTCGTTGCGGATGACGTTGTTGAGCTCCTGGCAGGTCGCGTAGGACGGCAGGGACTTCAAGCGCCGCGCCAGGACATTGGCGCCCTCGACGCCGATCGCTTTGTGTCCGTCTTCATGCTGGCGGATCTTGGCCAGCACCGTCGGCCACACCGCCTGCGTCTCGGCGGGCGCGCCTTCCGCGTCGACCCACTTCGGCATGGTGATGATGGTCGGCACGGTAAGGACGAGCTTGCCCAGACGGCACTTGCCCGGCTCGTTGATGTAGTCGAACTTCCAGGTGATGCGCCAGTGGATCTCGGCGTAGACCCGCTGCTGGACAATGTCGTTGAACGGGCCGTTGCGCTTCATCGCCATGTGCAGCTCGAGCGGCGTCTTGCCGGACACCGGGTAATAGATGATCTCCGACTCGGGCACTTCCACATTGCTGTCCGGATTGGCCGCGTGCGTTTGCTGCTGAGACAGCGAACGCGCCTTGATCCCGGGCGGCGGCTGCGGCCCGTAATGCACGCGTCCCTCCGCATCGGTCCACTTGTAGACCTGGGAAAAGGCGTTGCTCGCCAGCGCGATCGCGGCGGCCGCCATCGCGAGCGACAACGCTCTGGTGCTTCCCCCCTTCACCGGCCTGATTGCTGCTTGAGGATCCGTCCGATCACTTCGGCGAGCTGGTTCTTGCTGTAGGGCTTGGTGATGTAGCCGTCGGCGCCGAGCGCGAGGCCGTTGCGGATGTGCACCAGCTCGGCCTTCGCCGTGAGCAGCACGGTCGGCAGCGTGGCGAATTCCGGGCGGTTGCGCAGCTGGGCGAGGATGTCGAAGCCGTTGCCGTCCGGAAGCATGACGTCGAGCAGCATCAGATCCGGGCGGCCCTGCTGGCGCAGGTAGCGTGACAGCGCCTTCGCGCAGTCAACGCTGCGTACCTGGTAACCCGCCATCGTCAGCCGCAGCTCGCCGAGCGCCATCTGGTCGGGATCGTCCTCGACCAGCAGGATGACCGTCTGCGCCGGTTTCTTCGCGAGCGGCGGCAGGTTGGCGATGCGATCGTCCGCGAGAAAACAGCCCTGCCGCAGCAGCGTCGCGCCGCCGACGACCGTGGCCTTGGCCAGGCGCTTGCGGTCTTCCTCGGTGAGCGGCGCCATCAGGGGGACGGGCCCGCCGCTGAACGTGATCTCGTCGAGGTCGCCGGCCTCGCGCGACTCGACCATTTTCAGGTCCTCGAGCTCCCTCAGCCACTCGTCGATCAGCTGGTCGGGAAAACGGCGCAGCCGGCCGCGGACCACGTCGACATGGCCGCCGACCTCGATCATTCCGAGCAGCCGCCGGTACTCCTCTGGAAAATTCACCTCGAGGGGGAAGTCCGCGGCGCTCACTTCCGACGACAGGGCTTCCTGGCCGGCGGCGGTGAGGTAATAGATCAGCGGCATGCGGCGCGAAATATCGCTTGGGAAACCTAGGCCGGGTGCCTGAGCACGCGGCCGATCACCTCGGCGAGCTGGTTCTTGCTGTAGGGCTTGGTGATGTAGCCGTCGGCGCCGAGCGCGAGCCCCTTGCGGATGTTGGCGAGCTCGGCCTTCACCGTCAGCAGCACGATCGGCAGCGTTGCGAACTCCGGGCGCGCACGCAGCTTGCCGAGGATGTCGAAGCCGTCGCCGTCGGGCAGCATCACGTCGAGCAGCAGGAGATCGGGCCGCGGCTCCTCGCGCAGGAAGCGCGAGAGCCCCTTCGCGCGGTCGACGCTGCGCACCTGGTAGCCCGCCATCGTCAGTCGCAGCTCGCCCAGCGCCAGCTGGTCCGGGTCATCCTCCACCAGCAGGATGACGGTTTGCGCCGGCGACTTCTTGCTCGGCGGCAGATTGGCGACGCGGTCCACCGCCAGAAAGGAACCCTGGCGCAGAAGCGTCGCGCCGGCGATCACCGTTGTTCTCGCGAGGCGCTTGCTGTCCTCATCGGGCAACGGCGGCAGCGGCGGCTGCCGGCTGTCGGTGAAAGTGATGTCCGCCAGCTTGGCCTGGGGTTTTCCCGGCGCAATCAGCTTCAGCTCCTCCAGCTCCTTCAGCCATTCCTCGATCAGACGGTCGGGGAAGCGGCGCAGCCGCCCGCGGAGCACGTTGACGTGGCCTTCGACCTGCAGCAGGCCGAGCAGGCGCCGGTATTCGAGGGGCAGGTTCCCGGTCTCGTCCTTTGCGGAAAGGGCGGCCTTGCCTGCATCGGTCAGGTGATACACCTTGGCCATGGACGTGGGGCGAGTCGCTCTAAGGATGCTTGAGCACGCGGCCGATGACTTCGGCCAGCTGGTTCTTGCTGTAAGGCTTGGTGATGTACCCGTCGGCGCCAAGCGCGAGGCCGTTGCGGATGTTGGCGAGCTCGGCTTTCACCGTCAGGAGCACGATCGGTAGCGTGGCGAAAACCGGGCGGCCGCGCAACTGGCCGAGGATGTCGAAGCCGTTGCCGTCGGGCAACATCACGTCGAGCAGCAGCAGATCGGGTCGGGCTTCTTCGCGCAGGAAGCGCGACAGCGCCTTCGCGCCGTCGACGCAACGCACCTGGTAGCCGGCCATCGTCAGCCGCAGCTGGCCGAGCGCCATCTGGTCCGGGTCGTCCTCGACCAGCAGGATCACGGTCTCGGCCGGCTTCTTGACGAGCGGCGGCAGGTTGGCGATGCGCTCATCGGCGAGGAACGAGCCCGAGCGCAGCAGCGTCGCACCGGCGATGACCGCGGTCTTGGCGAGGCGCTTGCTGTCCTCGTCAGCGAGCGGCGGCAGCAGCGGCACCGGCAGGCCGGTGAAGGTAATGTCCTCCGTTTTACCCGGCAGTCCGGCCTCGATCATCTTCAGCTCCTCGAGCTCGCGCAGCCACTCCTCGATCAGCCGGTCCGGAAAGCGGCGCAGGCGGCCGCGGATCACGTCGATATGGCCCTCGAACTCGATCATGGCGAGCATGCGGCGGTACTCGAGCGGCAGTACGCCGGCGCCCCCCTTCGCCCAGAGGGAATCCTTCCCCGCGGGCGTGAGGTAATAGACCAAGGCCATGGTGCGATTGTCCCCGATTCAACTTTTCGGCGGGGCACCGTATCGAATGCCGGCGTAAAGGTTCTTTCAGCCGGGGTAAAGATTTGTGGCTGCTAGCCGCAGACCCCGACGTACCCGCATGCAGTGCAGTAATCGCAGCCGTCCTTGCGGATCAGCGTCGGGTTGGCGCACTCGGGGCACTTGGCACCGGCGATGAGCGGCGTGCTCTTCTCCGTGACGGGCGCGCCTTCGAGGATGCCCATCTGCTTTTTCGGCGTGCCATCTTCGTTCAGGATGCCAAGCATCGCGTAGCGGTGCAGGATCAGGCGCGCCATATACGAGATGGTGGACGGGAAGGTCTGCTGTTTCTTGCTGCCCGGGACGAAGGCCATGAAGTCGCCGAGCGGCTCCGGGAAGTCGAGCAGCTTCTTCAGCTTCATGCCGAGCCACGCCGGGTCGAGCACGCGCATGTCGAGCGACAGCATCTTGCACAGGCCATCGAGCGAGCGCGGGTATTCGCCGGAGAGCCACACGGAGTAGGGCCGCGTGATGCCGTCGGGCAGGGTAATTTCTTTCAGGCCGAGCACGAAGTCGTCGCCGGTGCGCGGGTTGAGCACGTCGACGGTCCAGCTCATGGTGCCGTCGGTGCCGGTCTTCGGCTCCTTGAGCGCGAACATGGCGTCGAGCACAGGCGAGGAAGCCGCCTCGCCCGCGAGGCGGAAAGTCTCGTCGGCCATGCCGCCTTCGATCTGGTCGACACGGAAGCGCACGATCTGCGCAAAGGCCGAGACCGCGGAAGGCACCAGGCGCTTCTCGCCCTTCGGCGGGAAGGGCATCTCGAACGGCTCGTCGCCGCCGGTCTTGGCGAGCGTGTCCAGCTTGAGCTTGAGCCACGCGCTGTCTTCCGCGCGCATGTCCATCGACAGCGTTTTCGCGAGCGCGCCGAGGCCGCGGGGCTGCTCGCTGCCGTTGACCCACACCTCGAAGGCGTGGGGCCGGCCGTTCTCGACGTGGCCGACGAACACCGCGAAGCGGTATTGCGGGTGCTCGATCATGTAGGTCCACGCCGGGTTGCCGCCGGAGAGGTCGGGACGGCCGGGCCAGCGCAGCGAGGCGAGCACCGGCGCCGGCACCGATTTCACCGAGATGCGGCGGTTGACGTCATCCTGGGTGAAATCCTGCGGCGCGCTCACGCTGAGGACCGAGCCGAGCACCTTGTTCGGCCGGTACGTGGCGAGGCCCTTGAGGCCCGACTTCCAGGCGTCGAAGTAGAGGTCCTGGAATTCGCCGTACGGATAATCCTCCGGCACGTTCACCGTCTTGGAGATGCTGGTGTCGACGAACGGCGCCACCACGGCGACCATCTGCTGGTGCGCGTTGGCGCTGATCTCCAGCGCGGTGACGAAGTAGGGCGGCAGCTTCGCCATGTCGCCGCCGCTCGAGCGATACAGGCGGTAGGCGTGGTCTTCGACCGAGTATTCCTGCCAGCCGTTGTCGACGCGCTTCTTGCGCGTGTAGGTCCACGAGAAAGGCGGCTCGATGCCGTTCGACGCGTTGTCGGCGAACGCGAGGCTGATGGTGCCGGTGGGCGCGATCGACAGCAGGTGAGAGTTACGAATGCCTTGCTGTTGTATCAATTTTTTTATTTGAGAAGGCAACCTGGAGGCAAAACTGGTCCCCGACAGGTAAAGGTCCGCGTTGAACATCGGGAACGCGCCGCGCTCCTTCGCCAGCTCGGCCGACGCGGTGTAAGCGTGGTCGCGCATGTTCTCCGAGATGCGCGCGGCCATGGCGCGCGCCTGGTCGGTGTCGTACTTGAGGCGCAGCATGATGAGCGCGTCGCCCAGGCCGGTGAAGCCGAGGCCGACGCGGCGCTTCGCCTTCGCTTCTTCGTGCTGCTGCTTGAGCGGCCACGCGGTGATGTCGAGCACGTTGTCCAGCATGCGGATCGCGGTCGCCACCGTCTTGCCGAACCGGTCGAAATCGAATGCGGCATCCTGGCCAAACGGACTGCGGATGAACTTGGTTAAATCAATGGAGCCCAGGCAGCAGCAGCCGTAGGGTGGCAGCGGCTGCTCGGCGCACGGATTGGTCGCGTCGATGCGCTCGCAGTACTGAAGGTTGTTGTCGATATTGATGCGGTCGAGGAACAGGATGCCCGGCTCGGCGTGGTCGTACGTCGAGCGCATGACCTGGTCCCACAGCTCGCGCGCGCGGATCGTCTTGTAGATCCAGAGGCCGTCGTCGCGCTGGCGCGCATCCTTGGCGGAAGGCTTGGCGCGGTGCACGAGCTCGACCTCGCGGTCCTTCTCCACCGCCGCCATGAACTCGTCGGTGACGCCGACCGAGATGTTGAAGTTGGCGAGGTCGCCCTTGTCCTTGGCGTGGATGAAGTCCTCGATGTCCGGGTGGTCGCAGCGCAGCACGCCCATCTGCGCGCCGCGGCGCGAGCCGGCGGACTCGACCGTCTCGCAGGAGCGGTCGAACACGCGCATATAGGAGATCGGGCCGCTCGCGCGCGAGCGCGTGCCCTTGACCTCGGCGCCCTTCGGGCGGATGGCGGAGAAGTCGTAGCCCACGCCGCCGCCGCGGCGCATGGTCTCGGCGGCTTCCTGCAGCGCGGTATAGATGCCCGGGCGGCCCTCGACCACCTCGGAGATCGAGTCGCCCACCGGCTGCACGAAGCAGTTGATCAGGGTGGCCTGCAGGTTGACCCCGGCTGCGGAATTGATGCGGCCGGCGGGAATGAAGCCTTCCTCCTGCGCCTGCAGGAAGCGTCGCTCCCACTGGGCGCGGTCGGCTTCACGCTCGACCTGGGCGAGGGCTCGGGCGACGCGGCGCCGGACCTGCGCGACGCTCTGCTCGCCGTCCTTGGCGTACTTCTCGAGCAGGGTATCCCTGCTGATTTCCTGCTCAGCGGTCGGGGCGGGGAAATGAAGTTCCATGGTACTGAACGATTATACAGTGGTGCCCGGGGCGCAAGGGCCCCCGGCGAAACAGGCGGACTGGCGGAAAAACTAGTTGCTGGCGGTGGTGACTGGCGCCGGGGCTTCGCTGTCCGGCAGGCCGCTCGCCGCGGCCCGCCGCGCCACCTTGAGGCCGTCGGCGACCTCGGCGTGGCCGAAGCGCAGCGCGAGCTCCACCGGGGTGTCGCCTTCCTTCGTCGTCTGCTGGGGGTCCGCGCCGTTGCGCAGCAGCAGCTCGATCATCGGCAGGCTGCCGCGCATCGCGGCGTAGGCGAGCGGGGTATAGCCGTTGTCGTGGTGCAGGTTCGGGTCGAAGTTCATCCCCAGCACCTTCTGCGCGTACACCAGGTTGTTCTTCTCGATCGCGTAGAACAGCGCGCGCACGCCCTCGGCGCTCTTTTCCTTGGGCCTGGGCTCGAGCCCGGTGGGCATGAGCTTGACCACGTAGTTGATCAGGCCGACCCCGACCAGCGCCACCAGCGCCAGCACGATCGGGATCTTCGAGATGTTCAGGCCTTCGGCGATCTGGTCCGGCATGTTGGCGCCGGCGATCAGCAGAACCACCGCGATGAACAGACCGGTCTTCAGGTAGAGGAACAGGCCGATGATCACCGCGATGCCGAGCATGGCGACCAGCATGCCGCGGCTCACGCCGAGCGTGTCCTCGACGTATTCTTCCGGCAGATTGGCCAGCACCGCGGTGATCGTGATGAGACCCATCAGGATCAGCTCGCGAATGCGCAGCTTGCTCAGAAAATCCAGCTTTTCCTTCTTCTCCGCCATCCCCTTCTCCCTGCCGCTCTTCCGGCGACCTAGCTTGTTATTTCCCCAGCGCAATTCTCAGAGATCGGCGCTTCCGTCGCAAGGGATAAAATGCCCCGGATGTCGAAAGCGTTTGTCAAGGAAGATGGTCCGGACGACGAAGTGGAGCCTGAAGCACCGGCGCTGCCGAAGTCTGGAAAAAATTACATTACCCCGGACGGCTACGCCCGGCTGGAGGCGGAGCTGCGCAAGCTGGTGGAGCTCGAGCGTCCCGCAGTGGTGAAGACCGTGGCGTGGGCCGCTTCCCTCGGCGATCGCTCGGAAAACGCCGACTACATCTACGGCAAGCGCCGCCTGCGCGAGATCGACCGCCGTGTGCGCTTCCTGATCAAGCGGCTGGAGAGCGCGGAGATCGTCAGATCGTCCGGGCGCGACACCGACCAGGTGTTCTTCGGCGCGACGGTGAAGCTGAAGGGCGCGTCAGGCGAGAAAAGCGTGACGATCGTGGGCGTGGACGAGGTCGATCCCGCGCACGGTCGCGTATCGTGGGTCTCGCCGATCGCCAAGGCGTTGATCAAGGCGCGGGAGGGAGATACGGTGACGCTGCACACGCCCGGCGGAGACGAAAAACTCGAAATCCTGGAGGTCACGTACCGATGAGCATGATCAAGGAATTCCGTGAATTCGCAGTCAAGGGGAACATCGTCGACCTGGCGGTCGCCGTGATCATCGGCGCCGCGTTCGGCAAGATCGTGGCCTCGCTGGTCGAGGACATCGTCATGCCGGTGGTGGGCTCGTTCGGTCGCGTCGACTTCAAGAGCCTGATGTGGCAGGTGGGCGATGCCAAGATCATGTACGGCAAGTTCCTGCAGACCTGCGTCGACTTCTTCATCATCACGCTGGCGATCTTCGTGATGGTGAAGATCATCAACGAGCTGCGGCGCAAGTACGAAGACAAGCCGCCGGCCGCGACGCCGCCGCGCCAGGAGCAGCTGCTGGAAGAGATCCGCGACCTGCTGAAGAAAAAATAGGGACGTACCCTATTTTCCTGCGAGCTTCGCGCAGCAATAGAAAATAGGGTACGTCCCTATTTTTTCAGGTCGCCGGCGACCACGACCGACAGGCGCGCCGGGTCGATGTGCTTGCGCAGCGCGGCGTTGACTTCGGCCGGCTCGAGCGCGGCGATCTTCTTCTCGAAGTCGATGTCCCAGGCGAAGCTGCGCTTCACGAACAGATAGTTGGAGAGCCGGCTGGCGAGCGCGCGGTCCTGCGAGCGCGCCAGGCGCCGCTGCTCGAGCACCGAGCCCTTTGCCGCTTCGACTTCCTGCGCCGTGAAGCCTCCCTTGACCGCGCGCGCTAGCTCCTCGCGGATCGCGCGCTCGACGCGCTCGCGGTTCTGCGGCGCGAAGATCGCCGCCACGCGGAACGCCGAGGACTCGTCGAGCGAGCTCGAGCTGAAGGTGGTGTAGGTGCTGTAGGACAGGCCTTCCTTCTCGCGCACGCGCTGCGGCACGCGGGCGGTCGACGAGCCGCCGAGCAGGTGGTTGGCGACGATCAGCGCCGGGAAGTCGGGATGGTCGTCGCGCATGCGCACGTTGAGGCCGCCGCGCAGCGCGGCGTTGGCCTTGTCCGGGGTGACGACCTCGTTTTCCAGCGCCGGCTTGTCGAAGTAGCGGGAAGGCACGCGCTGGTACGGCGCCGGCGTGACCCAGTCGCCGAACAGCTCGTCCACCGCCTTGGTGACCGCGTCCGCGTCGAAATCGCCCACCGCGACGAATTCCGCGCCGGTCGCGCCGAACAGCTCGCGGTAGCAGGCCTTCGCGTCTTCCAGCGTGGCCTTGCGCAGCCAGTCGATGCGCTCGTCGACGGTCGGCGTGTAGTTCGGGTGGCCGGGCACGTAGTCCTGCAGATGGCGCGCGAGGCGCACGCCGGCGAGCGATGCCGGCTCGTTGCGCTGCGATTCCGCGCCGCTCAGCGCCGCGCGCTTCATCTCCTCGAACTCCGTGGGCGGGAATGACGGCTCGCGCAGCACCTCGGCGACGATCTTCAGGGCGGGGATCAGGTTCTCGCGGCGCACCTCGATGCTCGCGCCTTCACCCCCGATCTGCACCGAGGCGTTGAGCTTCTCCAGCGCGTCCTTGAGCTCCGAGCGGGTGCGCTTCCGGGTGCCGCGCAGCAGCATGCCGCCCGCGAAGCTGCACGCGGTCTCGCGATCCGTCAGGCTCTTCTCGTCGCCCCAATGCAGCGTGAGCGTGGCGATCGCGCGCCCGCCGCGGGTCTGCTTCGGCAGCAAGGCGAGCTCGATGCCGTTGCGCACCTGTTTCTTGAGCACCCGTTTTTCGATGTTCTGCGGCGAGGGATCGAATGCTTCGCCGAGGCGCACGCTGTCGCCGCCCTTGTAGCCGGCGAGCGCGGACTGCAGGTCGGGCGTGCCGGGAATCTCGGCGCGGTCGGGCCGGTCGGTGGGCGCGAATTCGCCGAGCGTGCGGTTGGCCGGCTTGAGGTAGCGCTCGGCCACGCGCTGGACATCGGCGAGCTGCACCGCGCGCAGGCGGTCGCGGTAGAGGAAGAACAGCCGCCAGTCGCCGATGGCGATGAACTCGGAGAGCGAGCGCACCAGCCCGCCGGCGTCGAGCTGCACTTTCTCGAAATCGTTGAGCAGCGCGGTGCGCGAGCGCTCGAGCTCTTCCGCCGTCAGCGGCTCCTTCTTCAGGCCCTCGACCACCTCGAGCAGCTTGTCGCGCGCGGCGCCGAGGTTGCCGTCGCGCCCGAGATAGGCGCCGAAGTACATGTAGCCCGGGTCGTGCATGCCGCGCTCGGCGCCCCAGGAGGACGAGGCGAGACCCTTCTGCACCAGCGCGCGGTGCAGGCGCCCGGCGGGCACGTCGCCGAGGATGTTGGCGAGCAGATCGATCGCCGCGTAATCGGGATGGCTGCCGGCCGGCACGCGATAGAGCGCGGTCACGATCGGGTTGTCGCCCACGCGCTCGAGGCGCACGCGGCGCTCGCCGTCCTGCGTCGGCTCCTCGGTGTAGTAGCTCGGCAGCACGCGCGCCGGCCTGCGCAGCGGGCCGAAATGCCTGCCGGCGAGCGCGATGGCGCGCGTTTCGTCGAAGCGCCCGGCGATGATCAGCACCGCGTTGTCCGGCTGGTACCAGGTGCGATAGAACGCGCGCAGCTTCTCGATCGGCACCTTCTCGATGTCGGCGCGCTGGCCGATGATCGGGTTGCCGTAGTTGTGCCACGGGAAGGCGAGCTGCTGCATGCGCTGGAACAGCACGCCGCCGGGATTGTTCTCGCCCATCTCGAACTCGTTGCGCACCACTGTCATCTCGCTGTCGAGGTCTTCCTTGCGCACGAAGGAATTCACCATGCGGTCGGCTTCCATGCCGAGCGCCCAGTCGAGGTTCGCGTCGGTGGCGGGGAAGGTCTCGAAGTAGTTGGTGCGGTCGTTGGACGTCGTACCGTTCCAGCGCGCGCCGCGGCGGGTGAATTCCTCCTTCAGGCTGGGGTGGCGCTTGGAGCCCTTGAACAGCATGTGCTCGAGCAGGTGCGCCATGCCCTTCTCGCCGTAGCCTTCGTGGCGCGAGCCGACCAGGTAGACGATGTGCACCGTGATGGTGTCGGCGCCCGGATCCGGGATCGTCAGGATCTTCAGGCCGTTCGGCAGGCGCCACTCGGTGACGCCTTCGATCGAATCGCTCTTTTTCGGCGGGGGGGCGTTTTTCTGAGGTGCCTGTGCCCCCGCCGAGAGCGCGGTAAAGCAGAACACGACGAAAAAGAGCCGGATTAGATTAGCCATGCGAAGAGATGGAGCGCCAGCAGCCCCGCGATTATCGTAGCGAAGGTCATGCGCCAGCGCCATGCCACCGCAATTGCGACAACGCCGGCGAGCAATTGTTCATTTCCGACCGCAATCTCGGGCGCCCAGATCGCGGTGAGGATCGCCGCGGGCACGTAGCGCAGCGCGCGGCGCAGGAGCGGCGGCGTCTCGATGCCGGGCGGCAGCACCAGGAACGAGGCGCGCAGCGCGAACGTCACCAGCGCCATGCCGATGAGCACCGGCCAGACGCTCAAGCCTTTTTCCTTTCGAAAATCATCCCCGCAGAGATGCCGACTGCCGCAGCGACCACGATGTTCAGTCGCAGCGGCAGCCCGTGCGCGGCGATCACCGCGATGCCCGCGGCGAGCGCGGCGGCGATCATCGCGCGGTCGCGCAGGTGCGGGATGGTCATCGCGATGAAGGCGAGCGGGGCGGCGAATTCCAGCCGCCAGGACACCGGCACGCCGGCGCCGATCAGGATGCCGCCGAGCACCGCCACCTGCCATGCCGCCCACACCACGATGCCCGCGCCGATGAAGTATTCGAGCTTGCCCTCGTCCTTCGGATGCTCGGAGAAACGACCGAGCAGCAGGCCGTACACGTTGTCGGCGGTGAGGTAGGCGATGGCGATGCGCCAGCGCAGCGGCGCGTCGGCGAAATGCACGCGCAGCGACGCGCTGTACATCATGAAGCGCAGGTTGATGATCAGCGTGGTGAGGACGATCAGCGCCGCGGGCGCGGCGGAGGCGAGCAGCTGCGCCGACGCCACCATCGAGGCGCCGGCGAACACGATGAGCGA